>JAEEGL015498520.1_pt1 | contig 122384 bp, 84 predicted proteins | sample 9134231 | NCBI WGS metagenome assembly JAEEGL01 (sample SAMN16246548, study PRJNA631951) | gut metagenome | biome: gut microbiome; feature: rumen; material: fiber-attached | host: Bos | place: Iran: Karaj | collected 2018-10 | reverse complement strand
GGCCGAAATCGTCTTCAACGGCACCACCCTCACTGCCGGAAGCGGCTTCCACTGTCTCTCCATCCCTGAAGAGCAGGATTTCGTCATTCCGCTGTAACTTATTGATAATCAATGAGTTACATTGTTTCAACCCATTGCCGCCTTAGCGCTATCTAGCTCTAGATGCTCTAGATACTCTAGTAAAATTCCTAATTCCTAATTTCTAATTCCTAATTCTTTCCAATAGAGATTCCATGCACCTCATCCCCTCCACCATATTCGTGCCCTCCGTCTCGCTAATGACGATTTTGTCCCTTGCCACACCCCTTTATGCCGCCCAGCCCATGCAAGTCCGTCTGGCGGACTTCTCCTCAACCACCAACCATCAAATCACTTTAGGCGACGAATACCCCGGCGCAAAGGGCCAACTCATTCCGCTGGAGGAAGATGGAAATGTCTTCAACCGACTGGATTTCGATCTGACCCAAGGGGGCTACGTGGGGCATCTCCTCCCCGTGAACATCGCGGAAGGCGCCACCAGCCTGACCCTCACCCTCCGTGCCACCTCCACCACTGACAAGGCCATCCTGAATTTCCGCGTCCAAGACGCCACCGGTCAGGAGCATCTTGCCAGAGTCCCCCTGCCCTTGGACGAAACGTGGCATGACTATACCTTCACCTTCAACGATTTCGTGGGCCATTGGGGCGGCGCCAAAGACAACGCCGTCCACTGGCCCCTTCGCGTCATCATGGTCGGCATCAGCACAAAGGGCATCGGCCATTTGGACATTCGGGACGCCATCATGACAACCACCTCCACCACACAGCCTTTGGACCGCATCACCTGCAAAACCGCCCGCATCGGCGCCTTCTTCTATCCGGACGAACCCATCCCCTATCAATTGGACATACATGGCAACACGTTGAACCGCAACGTGGAATACCATGCCGCCGTCACGGTGACCGACTGGCAGGACACGCCTGTCCTGTCCCTCCGCATGGAGCATCTGAAGGCCGACGTCCATCCCCTAGTGCTTACGGCAGAGCAGCTTAAGGGACGTTTCGGGACCTTCAAGCTCACGGTGGAAGTCCATGCGGCGGATCAGCCGGACATTTCGCATCGCATCGAGACCTGGTTTGCGCGGCTGACCTCCGCGCCGGCCGGACACTGCCCCTGGATCGGAACCGGCATCCACCCCGCCCACGGTTGGATAAACTATGACTACCGCTTTTTGGACGTCCTGGACGCCATTGGCATCGGCATCATCCGTGACAGCATGAACTGGGCCAAGATCGAACAGGAAAGGGGCGTCTATAAGGTACCAGACGCCACGGAGGCCATGGTCAACGCCCTCAATGCCCGTGGCATCCGCCTCAACATCATTTTGGCTTCACCCAACAAAATCTACGACAACCCGTTGGATCCCAAGGCCTTCGCGGCATGGGCCGGCTTTCTGGCCTCCCATTTCAAAGGGCGCATCACCACGTTCGAGATCTGGAACGAACCCCATAACATGTTCTTCATGAAGCACTACGGAGACTCTCTCTGGGCAGGGAAATTCGTCGAGCTGTCCCGCATGGGGGCGGAGGCCATCCATGAGGCCGACCCCAATGTGAACGTGGCCCTGACGGCGGAGGACTATCAGCCGTTTTTGGAGAAATTGCTGCTGATGGGCATCGCCACCGACCGCGACATGGTCTCCATCCACCCCTACTGCCACGGCCAGCCCCGCCCCGAACATGAATGGTTCTTCCGCGACAACGGCGAATTCCACAGGGCGCTGGCCCGCCGCAACGGCGGCTGCTCCCGCTTCTGCATCACGGAGGCCGGCTGGACGACCTATCAGGGCGACATGAAGTACCTTGAAGTGGCCGGCGGCTATCCACGCTCCTCCTATGTCCATCAGGCGCAATACATTACACGAATGCTTGTCCTGTCCCGCCAGATGGGGCTGGACTACGCCTGCCAATACGATTTCATGAACGATGGCCCGCAGGCGAACTACACCGAAGACAATTTCGGCTTGGTTCGCGGCGACTTGACGCCAAAGCCCGCCGCCAGCGCCGTCGCCTTCCTCGCCCGCTTTTTGGGCGATGCGGAGCCGTTGGGCGACCTCTCCTATGATCCGGAGAAGTTCCGCCTCTACCATTTCCGCCGCCAAGACGGGCAGGATGTCATCTTCGCCTATGCGGTGCAGGACGCCATCAACGTCGCCCTGCCATCAGGCTGGGACCCCCGCCCCGTCCGCTGCATCGACCTGCAGGGAAACCCTGCCCCTATCCCCTTGAAGGAGAATACCTTGACGCTTACGGAGCTGCCCGTCTACCTCACCGGCTGCTCTGCAGACGCCTTCGCCACCATCCCCCGCTTCGCCATCGCCTTCTCGGACATCGCGGCGCTGATCGGCTCCCCCCTCCAGGTCTCCGTCACACGGACGCGGGAAGGGGGAGACGTCTCGGTCCAATTCAAGACCGAAGACGGCCGTACCCTTCCCCTGAAGACGCCGCCACCCCGCCATCCGGAAGGCGCACCGCTGACCGATGTCTTTGATTTCACGATGGATCCGCAGATTCTCCGACCTCTCATCGGACAGTCCATCCTCTTTGAGACCACTCTGACCATAGACGGCATCCGCTCCACAAAAATCCGCTCTATCCCCTTGCAGGAGAGCATCTTAGTCAATGCAGGCGGGGTTCAGCTCCGTGACGGCAGACCCACCGCCGTCATCCAGCTGGAGAACAATTCCGCAGACGCCCGCCAAGCCCACATCACCCTTTCCGCCCCCACCATGAATGCCCCGCTGAAGCGGGAGCTGCAGTTCTCCCCCCACGGCAGCCAGATTCTGACCCTCCACATGGACCGCTTGCCCGCCGACGGCGACGCCTTGGACGTGCAGGTCACCTTCACGGATGGCTCCACGCCCTTCCAGCAGACCGTCCCCCTCTTCTCCGCCGCCATTCCATCCATCCCCGCCCCCGCCGACTTCCGCGGCAACTGGGACGACTGGAAGGACACCCTTGCGCTGGCGGTGAAACCTGTGCTTTTCTCCCTCGCCAAACCGCCCATTCAGGGCGATGACGACTTGTCCGCCGTGGTCAAAGTCGCCTGTGACGACCAGGGCATCCGCATCGCCGTGCGCGTCACGGACGACCATTTCTTCCAGCCCTTCTCCACCAGCGACAACATCTGGGACGGCGACTCCATCCAGCTGTCCATGGCCTCCATGGACTGCATGCATCGCATGGAGATTTGCGTCGCCAGCCTGCCCCAAGGCCCCAAGGTCGTCTGCTGCTCCAAATTCCCTGCGGTCTCCAACGAGGCCGCGCAGGTTACCGCCGCCTGCACCGCGCTCTCCGACACCTGCATGCTGTATGAGGTTCTCATCCCGTGGAAGGCCCTGCCGGGCGTCCGTCCCATGGGCCAGGTCCGCCTGTCTCTTCTGGTCAATGACAACGACGGCAAGGGGCGCCGCGGCTGGCTGGAGTTCCATTCCGGCATTGGCAAAACCAAAGACGCCACCCAGCACGGCATCTACTCCTTCTGACGACCCACGCCCCATGAAATTAGGAATTAGGAATGAGGAATGAGAAATTTGTCATGAAGTTCGGACTGCCATGGTGATGTTTGACAGAATTTGGTAGATTTCTCGTAATTCTCACCTCTCTTCATTATTGGAATCATATTGAATTCAATATATATCATAAATGTAACAGTACAAATTCCAAATTATTCACGACAAATTTCTAATTCCTAATTCCTAACTCCTCACGACAAATTCCTCATTCCTAATTCCAAATTTCCACTCTCACGACAAATTCCTCATTCCTAATTCCTCATTCCTAATTTCCAATTCCTAACTCCTAATTCCTCACGACAAATTCCTAATTCCTAATTTCTAATTTAGCTCAAGATATTTCTTTGCGGTTCGACGGTCCACGCCGGCGGCACGGGCGGTTTTGGCCAGATTGCGCCCTTCCCGCTCGTAGACATTTTTCATGTACTGCCGCAGCACCTCGGCCGCCGTCCGTCGATCCATCGGCTCCGCCATGGGACTTGCCTCTGGCTTATCTTCCGTCGTTGCAGGGACATAGGATCCTCTGACCAGCAGGTTCCGCAGACATTGCCCCAGCTCCCGCACATTGCCCGGCCAGCCATACTCCAGTCCCAAATGGCTCTCAATCCAGCTGGATGCCTCCTCCGCGAAGGCATCGCCCTCCGACGCATCCTCAAATAGGCGCCGCGCCAAAATGACAATGAACTGCCGAAGTTCTTTAGCACTGCCGTGGAGCAACTTACGCAAAGGGACGGTCTCAATGGTGTCCGCGCAGAGCCGATAATACAGGTCCCTGCGGAACAGCCCCTCCTGACAGGCTTTGTGCAGGTCCCGATTGGTCGCCGCCAAAATCTTCCCCTGAAAGGGCAGCGGATGCACATCCCCCAGACGCTGAAAGCTGCGGTTCTGTACCACGCGCAGCAGTTTCACCTGCACTTCCGCGTTGATTTCGCCGATTTCATCCAAGAAGATGGAATCATGGGGCGTACAGGTCTCAAAATACCCCTTGTGGTCCTCCAGAGCCCCCGTGAAGGCCCCTTTCCGATAGCCATACAGCTCCGCTTCAATCATGCTCTGGGGCATGGCGGAAAGCTGCAACGCCTTGAAGCTCTCCACGTTGCTTTGGACGAAACATTGGCCTTTGGGGTCAAAGGGAATGTACTGCGACAGGGCGATGGCGCGGGCCACCAGCTCCTTTCCCGTGCCCGACTCGCCGGTGATCAACGTGGTGATGAGATTCATCTTCTTGTATAGCAGGCGGTAATAGCGATAGATGTCATAGGTGAAGATCGAATTCCACACCGACGCCCTCAACTGCGCCGCCTCTTCGGAGCCGCCCGCCACGAAGTCGAAGATGTTGGAGAAGGCGCGATGGATCTGATAGAAGGTGGCGAAGCATTTTTCGCTGCTGAAGTCGCTGGAGACAGGGCGCCCCGGCCACTCGATGTGAGACCTGAAATCCGTCTCGAACTCTTTGTAGAAGGGGAAGGACATCTGGGCGGGCGCGCCTTCCATCACCGCATAGAATCGGGGCCTGTAGGTCTCAAAGAGCCAGTAGATGACTAGGCGGTCGTAGAGCTGCATGTCCGAAAGGGATGGCGGCTCCGCCTCGGCGGCCGTCAGGCGGCGCCGACCGCTGTCAACCAACTCGACGCAGCGGCCCAAAATGGTCTTCAGAATCCGCTCGTTGAGCATGTCCTCTCCGGAATTGTGCCAAATGTCCCCCCGGCCCCATTTTGCTCCCACAATTTCCTGTTCGCACTGCACCCGTTCCCGTGTGAAGGGATTCACGTCATTCAGATGGCTGATGGCGACAGCCACGTTCCTTTCCTCTGGCTCAAACAACGGCATAGCAACCTCCTTGCATCTCCCTCTACCATATCACCCTATCATAAAATGTCAACTTAATATGCAAATAATGTATGCAAAATTTCCATGTTCAGAGCAAAATTTCCCAAAATCCCCCAAAAACGGCATGCCCCCACTTGCTTTTATTTTCTCGCGGGAACGATTCAGGCCCCTATTATAATCCATAGAATATAGGAAATGAATCCATGTGAATTACCGTTTTCGCTAACATTCGTAGTTCATTTATGTCATTCATATAGAATATGTTAGCGTTCTTCACGCAACGCTTTGGGTTATCCGATGTGTTCTGTGGCCTCCATCTGAATCATGACGGTTCGTGAAAACTTGGCATGGGGTTTGCTATAATTGGAGACGCCGTTCCAAAACGGCCATATCAAAGCAACCCGCGGCCCCGAGCCGAAACAACCAAAACCCATGGAGGTCAACCATGAACATGAAGCAAGTCATTCTTTCCCTTTTCGGCATCATCACGCTCACCGCCGTCACCGCGCAAGGAGCCGGAACCCTGACTCCTGCGTCCACCGGACAGCTGCCCGCTGACATTCTCAGCCACGATGTCCGCGTCACCATCAACAACGGCTTTGCCAGAACCGAAGTCACCCAGCAGTTCAAGAACCCCAACGACGCCGTCATGGAAGCCATGTACAGCTTCCCCGTCCCTCAATCAGCCAGCCTGTCCGAATGCCAAGTCCTCACGGGGGAGACGGTCCTCAACGGCGAAGTCGTCGCCAAGGACAAGGCGCATCAAATCTATGAGGAGGAGAAAAACGCAGGCGGCAACGCGGCGGTGGCCGACAAGAACGGTTATCAGAACTTCTCCTTCAGCATCGCGAACATCCAGCCGCAGGACACGGTCCAGATTACCTTCGTCTATTATCAACCCCTTTCCGTGGACACCAATGTCTGCCGCTATGTCTATCCGCTTCAGGAAGGCAACACGGACGACAGTGCGGCGGAGGCCTTCTGGACCCGAAACGACAAGCCCACCGGCCAGACCACCGTCCATGTGGAACTGCGTTCCGCCTGGCCCGTCGCGGGCATCCGCGCCCCCTATGGCACCGTGACCACTCAGACGGCGGACCTTCCCAACGGCGAGGCGGACTTGGTCTACGAGCTTCCCGAAGGCCTGGCCAAGGACTTTGTCTTCTACTACAATTTGGAGGAGAACCTGCCCGGCCGCCTGGAAGTCATCCCCTACAAGCAAGCGGACAAGACGGGAACTTTCATGATGGTCCTCACCCCCGGCGTGGATCTGCAGCCCATCACCAACGGCTCCGACTACATCTTCGTGCTCGATGTGTCCGGAAGCATGACAGGAGACAAAATCGACGCTCTGGTGGACGGCGTCACCAAAACCATCCGCAAAATGAATCCGCAGGACCGCTTCCGCGTCATTCTGTTCGAGTCCTCCGCCCACGATTTGACTCACGGCTATCTGAACGCCACGCCGGAGAACGTGGAAACCGCCGCCAAGGCCATCTCGGGCATTCATGCGTGCGGCTCCACAAACCTGTTCGACGGCCTGACCATGGCGCTCTCCAAATTGGACGCGGACCGGGTCTCCAGCATCATTCTCGTGACGGACGGCGTGGCCAACACCGGTGAAGTCGCCCCAAAGCGCTTCGCGTCCCTCTTCAAGGACAAGGACATCCGGGTTTTCGGCTTCCTCATGGGCAACAGCGCCAACTGGCCATTGATGCGCACCATCTGCGACGCCTCCGGCGGCTTCTACGATGCGGTGTCCAATTCGGACGACATCATCGGCAAGATCCTGCTGGCCAAGAGCAAAATCACCTCGGAAGCCATGCACGATGTCCAGCTCTCCATTTCAGGGGTCCAGACCAAAGATCTGACGAAGAACTGCGTGAAGAAGCTCTTCCGCGGCCAGCAACTGGTCCTCTTCGGTCGCTATGACAAGGGCGGCCGCGCCACCGTGACCATGAAGACCAAAATCAGCGGCGAGACAAAGACCTACAGTTGTGAGCTGGAGCTTCCGCAGGAGGATTTGGACAATCCCGAGCTGGAGCGCCTCTGGGCCCTTGCGCAGATTGAGATGCATGAGGACATGGTCAACCAAGGCATGGAGGAAGCCAAAGAACAACAGGATCTGACTCGAAGCTTAGGCATTGCCTATCAACTGGTTACAGATGAAACATCCATGATTGTGCTGGACGATAGCGCCCACGCGAAGCATGGCATTGAGCGCCGCAACCAGGAGCGCGTCAAGGCGGAGCGGAAGGCGCAGAGCGCCAAACTGGCGGCGCCCGTGAAGAGCTATCGCGCCGACGCCAACAACCGCCACGACAACGGCATGTTCACCGTCCGCGCCCCCTCCATCGGCGGCGGCGCCATGGATCCCATCGCCCTGCTGATCTTCGGCTGCACGGCCTTCGTCACCCTCTGCATCAGCGGCAGCAAACGCGATGACAAATAGACGGAACATGCGAAGGCTCATGGACATGAAGCGAAGCAACATCATCTTCTGCCTCATCATCCTGCTGGTCTCCGGAGGGCTGATCGCCCTTCCGGAGGCCGGCGAGGCCCTGATGCTGCACCCCACGGCCTCCTTGGGACGCTTCCCTCTGGAGGCCTTCAGCTGTCATTTGGCGCACAGCACATGGGAGCATTGGGGCTATGACATCGGCTGCTTCGTCCTCATGGCGCTGTTCATTCCCATGGCCCAGCTGGTGCCTGCCATGCTGAGCAGCGCGGTGGCCATCGCCGTGGGCGTCCAGCTGCTGCATCCGGAGCTGACGGCATACGGCGGCCTCTCCGGCGTCAACTGCGCGCTCTTCGTGGTCTTCGCCGCCCATCACCTGACGCCCCGACATCCCCGTCTCTTCCTGCTGGCCATCGCCCTGTTGGCCCTCAAGACCGGAATTGAAATGCATTGCGGCAGAACCTTTTTCGCCACGGCGGGCTTCATTCCCATCCACGACGCCCATGTCATCGGAATCTGCTGCGGCCTGTTGATGTCCCTCCTGTGGATGTCACCGCAACATGACTTGCCAAAAAGAGTTGTCATGGATGTAGTTCACCCGTGGCAACGGCTTTCTTAGACCATCAGGATCCTAAACGACCTGCTAACAGCCACCTGCCAACTGCTTCCAGTTGTCCAGCTGTCCCTTCTTCGAGTTGAAGTTGGCGCCGATGCAGACGATGGGGAGGCCGCCGTTCATGAACTTCTCGACATAGCGGCGGTCCACAATCTGCTCGATGGCCTTGCGAGCCGTCTTGTTCAGCTTGAATTCGAAGATGTAGACGGTTGTCGGCGTGCGGACATAGGCGTCGATGCGGCCTTCGTTGGTGCGGGACTCCGCCTCGATGGTCGTGCCCAGCAGCAGGAACGTGATGAAGAAGATGGTCTGGTAGTAGTGTTCGTCGCCGCCGCGGATGTCATAGGGGATGGAGGCGAAATAGGCCTGGAGCGTCTTCATGAAGTCCTCCAGGCGGCCCTCCCGCAGATGCATCGTCAGGCTGTAGACAATGCTGGACATGGCGGAGTCCTGGGCACCGCTGTAGTAGGCAAGCAGCTGCATGTTGAAGGAGAGCTCCACCTCGTGGTCCGGGAAGCCGAGGCGGTACATGGTGCCGATGCCGTCAACCACAAAATTCTCCTTGATGGTGAGATAGCCCGTCTGCCACAGCATGCTCAACGGATCGACACGGTCCAGTTCGTAGGCTTTGAAGGCCAGCTCGGAGACGGGGCGGGAGAGAGACTCCTCAAAATTGAATCGCGTCCGCTTCGCCAGCTCCAGCAGGAAGGTGGGCATGCCCGTGTCAATCCAGAAATTCCTGAACCGATAGCCCTCGTTGAAGAATTTGGAGATGGAGACGGGGTTGCAGACATGCGTCTCCTCTTCTGAAAAGCGGTAGCCGTCGTACCATTTGAGGAGCTTTTGCATCAGCTCCTCCGATGAACAGCCGTTTGCCTCCGCCGCCAGCGGGATGCGGTCCGCGAAATTGGAGCGGATTTCGGCCTCCGTGAAGCCGAGCAGTCTGGCATAGTCGGCGTTCAGCGTGATGTCCGTCAGGTTGTTGAGGTCGGAGAAGAGGGAGACGTGGCAGAACTTGCTCACGCCCGTGATGAAGGCGAAGCGGATGCGGCCCTCGCACTTCTTGATGCAGGAGTAGAAGCCCTTCAGCACGCGCAGGATGGCGTCGCGGTGCTCCGTGTTCGTGATGTTGCCGAGGATCGGCTTGTCGTATTCGTCCACGAGCACCACCACCTGGCCGGGCTTCACCTCGCCCTTCGCCACGGCGGCGGCTTGGGCATCGGCCTCGGCCTTTGCGGCCAGGTCATTGATGAGGTTCTCGAAGCGGATGGAGGGTTCTCCCTTTTCAACCCCTATCCTGTTTTCTTTTGCCACAACATCAAGAAGATGGTTGAGATACGTCTCAAGACTTTCGGCCGTGTCTGCACTGCAGTTCGCAAAGTCAAGATGGATAACGGGATACGATGTCCAGTCGTAAGCCATCTTGTCAATGGCAAGGCCCTTGAAGAGCTCGCGGCGCCCCTGGAAGATCGCCTTCAGCGTGGAGACAAGCAGGGACTTTCCGAAGCGCCGTGGCCGTGAGAGGAAATATTCATCCTTTCCGCCTTCAACCAACTTCCAGATGATGGCTGTCTTATCCACATAAAGGAAGTTGTTGGCGATGATTTCGGGAAAATCGAACGTGCTTGTCTTTATTTTTTTCATGGCATGTCCCATTAAGTTGACAAGAACATACTATAACCTCGATTTTGCGAAATGTGCCTTTTCTTCATGACAAAAGAGCAGCTCCAACTTTGAATTTGCGGCAAACCGTTGGGCAACGCGGAACGCATAAGTGAAAAGCGAAAAGTGAAAGTGAAAAGTGAAAGGTGAAAAGTAGAACTGAGGAACACGACATCCCACAGCTGATTGTTAATTTCTCATTTCTAATAGTTACTTGTCCAGAGCTGTTGTAGCTCTCCCAAATCGTTGCAGACGAAGGTTGGCGTCACGTCCGCCACGCTGGACAAATCCGCCCCCGGCCCCACGATGTGGCAGGTCAGCGTGCCGGCGTTGACGCCGGCGGCGATGTCCGTCGCCAAGCGGTCGCCCACCATCAGAGTCTGACCGGGTTTGACGCCAAAGCGCTCTGCAGCCCGTGTCAGGAACCCCGCGTGGGGTTTGCCCAACTGGCACAGGGACTTGCCGGCGGCCAGCTCCACGCAGCGGGAGATGGCGCCGCAGTCCACCAACCGCGTCGGCTCGTCCGTGGGACAGAACACGTCCGGATGGGTGGAGAAGCCCGGCACGCCGATGTGGACAAACCACGCCGCGCGGCAAAGCCGTTCATAAGTCAGGGTCTTGTCAAAGGACACCACCACGGCATCTGGCTCATCATCAACCACTTGGAAATCAGCCGCCGCTAGTTCGGCGGCCATGGCGGGCACCCCCAGCAGGAAAAGCCGCTTCCACTGCGGATGCTCCGCCTTCAAGGTGTCGATCAGAAAATCCGTGGACGTGTAGAAGTTCCGTCGGTCCGTGGGGATGCCGTATTTGGCCAGCCGCGCCACATACTGCTCCTTGCTGTAGGAGGAGTTGTTGGAGCAGAAGGCATAAGGGATGTCCTTGTCAGCAAGGAACTTGAGAAAGGGCATGGTGGTCGGGTAGAGGGTTCCGCCATGGTAGATGGTTCCATCCATGTCCAAAAAGACCGCCCGAACCGCCGCCAACTGGCCGACGGCCGCCATGTTCCGTTGGGATTCCATAGGAACTCACTTTCCGCAGAGATGGCAGCGCGAGCAATCCATTTCCGGCGGCGTATAGACGGTTCCCTCGCGGGCGGCCTTCCGCTGACGGAAATAGTTCATCACGCCAAGGAAGCAGGCCAGAACGATGAACGCCCCCGCGGGGAATTTCATCAGCATGACCGGCTCCCATTTTGGGAAGAGGGTCATCTCGAAGAGCGTGCCGGCGGCGATGAATTCGCGGACCGCCCCAAGGGCCATCAGAGCCAGCGTGAAGCCGAAGCCCATGCCAAGTCCGTCCAGCATGGAGACGAAAACTCCGTTGTGGGAGGCAAAGGCCTCCGCCCGCCCCAACACGATGCAGTTGACCACGATGAGCGGGATGTAGATGCCCAAGGCGGCGTTCAGCTCCGGCGGCGCATAGGCCTCCATGAGCATCTCCACAATGCTCACGAACACGGCGATGATGACGATGTAGCAGGGAATGCGGACTTTTTTCGGGATGCCCTTACGCACCAATGAGATGACCGCGTTGCTGCCGATGAGCACAAAAGTGGTGGCGATGCCCATGCCCAAAGCGCTTTTGGCGGAGGTGGACACCGCCAGTGTCGGACACATGCCAAGCATGAGAACCAGAACCGGGTTCTCTTTCCATAAGCCTTTCACAAATTCCTTGAACACAGACATTTACAGAACCTCAACGTTAAACTGCTACTGCAACTCCGATGCCTGGAAGACCCCGCACACCTCATGAACCGAGGCGAGAATCGCCTTGCTGCTGATGGTCGCGCCGCTGACGGCGTCCACCGTCCCCTTGCCGTCTTGGCAGAACGCCGCCGCCGACTGTCCCGCAAAGGCGTCCAAAAAGGGATTTGGCGGGAAGGACGTGTCCACCTTCTTGCCGGAAAGGAAATCCCACAGGGACAGCTGCGCCCTTCGATCAGCGGCTTTGGAGCCAAGTCCCGGCGTCTCATTATGTTGGGTCACCATCACGGCGCGAATCCGTCCATCCCGCTCAAAGCCCACCAAGACCTTCAGGGGGCCGCCGAAGCCATTGGCCTGCCCTTCCGCCGCGTAGGCGACCACCTTCCCCGCCGGGTCCGTCGCCTGAAACAGCGTCACCGCATCCGTCGACTTTTCCTTGAGGACCGCGGTATCCGCCGTCTCAGGGGGCAGCACCATCTGGAGGCTTCGGGTCAGCTCCGCCGTCTTGGCCTCCTCCCGAGCCTGAGACGTCATGGAATTGACCCACACCAAGGCCGCGCTGCCGACCAGACAGACGGTTCCAAGGCTTACGCATAGGCGAATCATGTCTTTCACGCTTTCACTTCCTTCCGTGCATCGCGCACCCCGAAGGGGCGCCTGGCGGTAAAGCGGTCAATCAGCGGCGTCAGGGAATTCATGATGAGGATGGAGAAGCTCATCCCCTCCGGATAATTGCCCCACATCCGGATGGCACTGGTGAACAGTCCGCAGCCGATTCCAAACACCACGGCGCCCTTGCGGCTCAGGGGCGTGGTCACCATGTCCGTGGCCATGAAGAACGCGCCTAAAAACAGGCCGCCGCTGAACAGATGCAGCAATGGAGACGCAACTTGTTCTGGATGAACAAGATGGCCAATTCCCGTGCAAAGGGCAACCGTTCCCAGAAGGCAGACTGGAATCTGCCAGCGGATCACGTTCAGAAAAACCAGAGCAATGCCGCCGACCAGCAGCGCCGCCGCGCAGGTCTCCCCCAAACTGCCGCCTGTGCCGCCCCAAAACAGCGCCGAAAAGGATGGCATTGCGGCCGCTTCCGCCTCTGACGACTCCAGCAGCGCCAGCGGGGTGGCCCCTGTGGCGGCATCCGCCCCAAGCCATTTCAGTGGATTGCAGGCCGGCAGGGCCCACGTGGTCATGGCCGACGGAAAGGCGATAAGCAGCGCCACGCGTCCCACCAACGCGGGGTTGAAGGGGTTGTAGCCCAGTCCGCCGTAGGCCATCTTGCCCAATCCGATGGCCGCCAGCGAACCGACGACGCAAAGCCACAGGGGCGCCGTCACAGGCAGGTTCATGCCAAGCAGGATGCCCGTCAGCAGTCCGCTGCAGTCATTGACGCGGAGCGGACGCCCCTGCATCCGCGTGAACAGCGCCTCAAAGGCGACGCAGGAGGCGGCGCAGACCAACAGCACCATCAGCGCCCGAATTCCAAATATGTAGATGGAGGCCAGACAAGCCGGCGCCAAGGCGCAAATCACCTTCAGCATGATCGCCCGAACATCGTCCTTGTCATGGATATGCGGCGAACTGCTGACCACCAGATGGGTCATGTCCGGCAATCTGACCGTTTGTTCCGTCTCTGACATATGCTTAAGCCCTTCTTTGGAGGTCTACTTCTTGTTCTCCGCCGCGCGCCGCGACGCCGCGATGACGCTCTTGGCCCGCCGCATATGCTGCACCAAGGGCCGATGGGCGGGGCAGCTGTAGGCGCAGCAACCGCATTCAATGCAGTCCATGACATGCCATTTCTCCGCCATGTCATAGTGCTCGTTCTCGATTTGGACGCTCATCAGGCCGGGGGTCAGGCTCATGGGGCAGCCGTCGTTGCAACGCCCACAGCGGATGCAAGCACCTGAACTGTACTGACTTAGCTCCGATGCGGAAAGCAGCAGGATGCCCGACGTGTTCTTCATGATGGGAATGTCCAACGAATACACGGAGAAGCCCATCATCGGCCCGCCGGAGATGACTTTGGCGGGGTCTTCCTTCACGCCTCCCGCCAATGTGATGGCGTCCTTGTAGCTCATGCCAACACGGGTTCTCCAGTTGCCGGAGCGGACCAGCGGCGTGCCTACCACCGTGGTGATGCGTTCATAGAAGGGCTTGCCAGCCCCCACCGCCTCCGCGATGGTCGCCGCACTGCCCACGTTCTGCACCACGCAGCCCACGTCCATCGGCAGGCCGCCGGAGGGCACCTGCCGTCCTGTGATCGCGAAAATCAGCTGCTTTTCCGCGCCTTGGGGATAGCGCATGGGAAGATCGTGGATTTCGATGCCCTTGTAGTCGCCCGCCTTTATCAGCTTGTTGAGCAAGGCGATGGCATCCGGCTTGTTCCGCTCGATGCCAATGACTATCCGCTTGACGCCCAAGATTTTAGCGACGATTTCCGCTCCCGTCAGCACGCGGTCGGGATGCTCCAGCATCAGTCGATGGTCCGCGGTCAGACAGGGTTCGCATTCCACGCCGTTCATGATGAGCGTGTCGATGGGTTTGTCCGCCGGCGGCGACAGCTTGACGATGGTGGGGAAGGAGGCGCCGCCCATGCCGACCAGTCCCGCGTCCCCCACTCTCTTCTTCAAGTCCGCCGGAGAAGCGTTGTGCCAGTCCATCGGCGGCATGGGCTCCGCCGCCTGATCCTCCCCGTCGCTCTCCAACACGACGGCGGGAAGCTGATTGCCCATGGGGCCAAGACAGGTGGTGATGTCCACGATTTTGCCGCTGGTGGGAGAATGGACGGGAGCGGAGACGAAGCCGCCGGCCTGAGCCAGCAGCTGGCCACGCAGAACCTTGTCGCCTTTGGCCACCACGGGACTGGCGGGCGCTCCGATATGTTGCCGCAGGGGAATGACATAGCGTTCCACCAGCGGGGCGTCTTCAATGGCGGAACCCGAGGCGATCTTCCCATCGTCCGGATGGACGCCGCCATAGAATTTGCCAAAACTGAACATGACTCGACTCCTCGATATTTCTCCGTCTGTCTAAACGCCCAACGGGCCAGGCCCCTCTCACTTCTGAACGGACTCCGCCGCCTCCGCCGTCGGCGGACAGATGGTCCGAAGGCATTTGGCGGGACAGACTTCCACAATCGACGCGTCCGGAGGATCCTCCGTGTTGACGCTGGCCAAAAAGCCATTGATGAAAATCTTGTCCTCGCCGGAGGCCTTCTGGCATTTGCGACATCCGATGCACGCCGCCGAACAGAACTGCTTCTTCATGGCGAATTTGTTGGGGGAACTGCAGTACACCATGACCGGCACGCTTCGCGGCACCAACTTGATGACCTTGCGGGGGCAGATGGAAACGCATTTTCCGCAGCCGCGGCAAAGGTTCGGATGGATTTTCGCGATGTGGTCCGGCCGAATCTCGATGGCGCCGAAAGGGCAGACCCGCGCGCAGCTTCCAAGACCAAGGCATCCATAGGAGCAGCCTTTGGCGCCGCCGGCCACCAAAACCGCGTTGAGGCAGTCGTTGACCCCGTTGTAGAAGGCGCGGTGGACGGCATGGTTGTCGTCGCCGCTGCAGCAGACCACCGCCACCAGAGGCTCTCCCACCGCCTCCTGCGCGACTCCCAGCAGCCGACAGAGCTTCTCCAGGTTCTCGGCGGACATGGCATGGCAGGCCCCCGGCTTCGCCTCGCCCCGCAGCAGCGCGGAGGCGTAGTCGTTGCAGCCCGCGAAGCCGCAGCCGCCGCAGTTGGCGCCGGGCATCAGCGACCGGACGGCGTCCCCTTGGGCATCTTCCGGCGCGTCAAAATAGCGTACAACCAAGCCGATTGCCAAAGCCAGCAGCACTCCCAATATGGTCAGCAGTAGGACAGGATACATGGTTTTCTTCTATTTATGAATTCAATTGCTTTCACTTATTTTTCACTTCTGTGTTCGGGCGCCTCACCCCAACCCCGCGAAGCCGGAGAAAGCCATGGCCAGAATGCTGGCCGTCAGCAGCGCGATGGCCGCCCCTTCAAGGCATTTGGGTACCCTGGCCAGCTCCAGCTTCTCTCGCACACTGGCAAACAGCAGCAGCGCAAGGGCAAAGCCGACGCCGGACGCGCCGCAGAACACGGTGGACTTCATGATGCCATAGTCATCGTTGGCGCAGATGATGGCGGAGCCCAGCACCGCGCAATTGGTGGTGATCAGCGGCAGATAGATGCCCAACGCCTTGTACAGGGGCTTGCTGAAGCGTTGCAACAGCACTTCCACAATCTGCACAAGTGCCGCAATCACAAGGATGAACACAATGGTCCGAAGATATTCCAATCCGTGGCCTCGCAGCAGAAGATGGTTCACCAGAGAGGTGGCCGCGCCGGAAAGCGTCATCACGAAAATGACGGCGCCCCCCATGCCCAACGCCGTGCTGAGCTTCTTGGACACCCCTAAGAACGGGCAGATGCCCAAAATTCTGCTCAACACAAAATTATGGACTAAAATCGCCCCGATGATCAATGTGAAATATTCGCCCATGGCACCTCGTCTGTCTTTTGACCGCTTCCGCGTCCTTTTCATGAAAGGACAGCCCATAATGTAACGGGGTTCCACGCGAATTCAAATGAAATCCGTCGTCATCATCGCGGGAAACTCGTCATAGAGAGCAATCGCCCCCATGATGGACATGACGCGGACCATGGGGCACAGGGTGCATCTGGCCTAAAAGGCGCCTTCTGACCACAAAGGCGCAAAAAAATAATCCGCGGTAACGCGGCGGAACACATCTGGTTATTCTGTGTGTTCTGTGGACAATAAACGCCCCTCATGGAGAACAGCGCAAATAGAAAATCGCACAGAAATGGCCTCTGTGGCACGTTAGTATTAAATAGGTATTAATATACCTAAACGCATGTTCGATGCGACAGAGGCGATTCCAGGGGCCCTAGCGGCCAAATCCCTCTCGAAAACAGTGTCCACCAAGCCCGAAAAACGCAATTTGGGGCAGAGAGGGAAATTTGGACGGACAAAGGGAGATTTGGCCGTCCATAGAGCAAAAGGGCGATGAGATTGAGCCGCCGTCGCTGCTGTCAGAACTGTCCCTTTTCCACGGCGTCGGCCATCTCCTTTTGGATGTCTGGATCAAAGGAGAGCAAAGGCGGCAGGGCCTCGCCGTGGAGACGGCGGGCGACATAATTCCGTGTGATGCGGCGGACGAGGGGCATAAGGGAAATGACGCCAATGAGGTTGGGGATCAGCATCAGGCCGTTGAAGGTGTCGGAGATGTCCCACGCGAGGGAGGAGGTCATGAGGGCCCCGGAGACGATCAGCAGGCAGAAGAAGACGCGGTAGGCCTTCACGGCCTTGAGGCCGAAGAGGTATTCGACGACCTTGCTACCGTAGTGGGACCAGCCCAACACCGTGGTGAACGCGAACAGGAACATGGCGATGGCCACGAACCATCCGCCGGCCACGCCGAAGACTCCGGAGAAGGATTTTGCCACCAGCGTGGCGTCGTCGGTTCCGGGAGCCATGAGTCCAGTCTGCAGGTCGATGGCTCCGGAGGTCAGGACCACAAGCGCCGTCATGGTGCAGACGACCATGGTGTCCGCGAACACCTCGAAAATTCCCCAAACGCCCTGCTTCACGGGTTCCTTGGCGTTGGAGTTGGAATGGACCATGACGGAGGAGCCCAAACCGGCCTCATTGGAAAAGACGCCCCGCTTGCAGCCTTGGGTGATGACCGTGGCGATTGCGGTTCCCGCCGCTCCGCCTGCCACCGCCTTGATGCCGAAGGCGAATTTGAAAATGGAGAGGATTGCCGCCGGCAGCTGCGAAATGTGGCATGCGCAGACCACAAGGGCGCCCACGATGTAGAGGACCGCCATGAATGGAACCACCTTCTCTGCCACATTGGCGATGCGGTGCAGCCCGCCGATGATGATCAACGCCCCGATGACCGCCAGCACAACGCCGATCAGCAGCGCCACCAGCGTGATGGGGTTGCTCTCGCCTCCCCAAAGCACCATGGAATTGGCGTTGGCGAAGAAGGCGGACTCCACGTTCTTCACGATCTTGTTGACCTGCCCCATGTTGCCGATGCCGAATGAGGCTAAAATGGCGGAAAGGGCGAAGAGGACGCTGAGGACCCGGCCAACCGTGCGGCAGCCCCTATGGCTCCCAAGGCCGTCCCGCAGATAGTACATGGGCCCGCCGCTCCATTCGTTCTCGCTGTTGCGACGGCGGTAGTAGATGCCAAGCACATTCTCGGAGTAGTTGGTCATCATGCCGAAGAAGGCAGCCGTCCACATCCAGAACACCGCTCCGGGCCCTCCGATGGCGATGGCGGCGGCCACGCCGGCGATGTTGCCTGTGCCAATGGTGGCGGCCAACGCCGTGCAGAGCGCCTGGAACTGGGAGACGGAGCGATGGTCGGATTTGTCATGGGAATCCGCACGGAACAGCCCCAAAAAAGTCATCTCGCACCAATGGCGGAAGTGGGTGATCTGGAAGAATCCGGTCGCCACCGTCATGAGGAGGCCTGCCCCAAGCAAAAGTGCCAAGCCGACCTTGACCCAGATGAACGTGTTCAGCGCGTCGTTGAATGCCGCCAGATGTGCCCAAAACCCTTCCATGTCTTCTCTCCAAATGCAGGTCTGCCATTCCCATGGCCCCGAAATGCAAAGGCCGCCAACGTGGGCGGTCTGGAGAAAAAGGCGATTCGGTTCGCGTCTCACTCTTTCCTTTTGCCTGAGAGATTCAGCCTGTTGCCAAGCCTTGCACCTTCGGCACTCCATGACGGAGCTTCTCCAGAGTTTCCTCCGCCGGCAAGTTTCCCTGCCGGTTTCCACGGGAGACTGTCAAGTCAACTATAAATATAATATGGAATTCGCCTTTCACAAGTTCCCACCGCCCGAAAAACGAATGTCCGCTTGACAACAGCCGTTGCATTGATATGTTTTGTATGGCGAAACAAGACAGCCGCCCGCATTCCTCCAAATCTCCCATCAAAAGCGACTCGACGCCCATGAAACTGACCGACTTCATCCTCTTTCTGATGGCCGCACTGCTGCCCGGCGTCACCGCCGCCAGCCATGCCGTGCTGGCCGCCCACGTCAAGACGTCCACTATGCAGGCGGCCATTTCGTTGGCAGGCGAGCCATGGGCGGCCGCCTGCGCCAATGTCCGTGTGCAGATTCACGGCCCCGACGGCACCGTCCAAACCATCGCTGTCCCCGTCCCCGATGGCCAAACTGTCTTCCGTCACACGATTCCCTTGCGGCAACCGCCGCTGTGGAGTCCGGACGAACCTCAGCTTCTCCATGTGGAGCTTGCCTATGAGGATGCCGTCGGCAACGTTCTTTTCCATGAGCCGCCTTTCCCCTTTGCCTTCCGTGAGATTTCCTTCCATGACAGCCAATGCACGTTCAACGGTCATGCCCTATCCCTTTGCGGTCTCGTCATTTACGATGATATTCCATCGTTGACTGACGACCAGCTGAGGCAACTCCGCCGCCGCGGCTTCCACGCCATCATCGTCCCCCAAGCGGCAAGCGAAATGGCCACCGAGCTGCCAACCGCCTGCGACGCCATCGGGCTCCTGCTGTTGCCCACCGCCATCCTTGCTGATGCAGGAATTCATAACTCATTCATCCCCAATACGTTACATGAAGCCGACCGTAGCTGGCGCCATTGCCGTGCCCATGGACAGCCCATCCTGATTCAGGCAAACGCCACTTCCTTGGACATAAACACGCTCACCGCCCCGCCGCCTGAAGACGGCGGCATCCCCTCCACCCTGCCCCAACTGCTCCGCCGTTGGAACGGTCCGCTTTGCGCCTTCATCGGCGGAGGCCCCAAAGAGGACATGGCGGACCTCGCCTGCGTCGTCGCCCCCGGAGGCACGGCCACCAAAAGTCTGGTCTTCATCAATGAGACCCCCTTCCCCCGCAGCGTCCGCTGGCATTGGTCCTTCAACGGCATATCAGCCGAAGGGAAGCAAACCCTGCCCCCTTTCTCCAAAAGCCAATTGCCCCTCCGTCTGCCACCTTTGCCGGAGACTCCCGGCTTCCGCCCCACCTTGGATGCGGAATTTGCGTTTGACGACGGCCACATCCAGGAGGACAGCCTGACGGTGCTTTCCTCCCAACCACCCGCCTCTCCCGTCACTGAGGCGCCATTCTACATCTACGACCCCCATGGCCATACATCGAAGTTATTGCGCCGCATTGGGTTGCGTAATCTCAAGCCGTTGGGCAAAACCGCCTCTCCCGATCCATCCATTCCTCTGATTTTCGGCAGCGATGCCTTTGGGGGCGATGTCTCCGCCTTGCCCTGGCTGGTGCCCATGCTGCGACATGGCCGCATTCTGATTTTCGAACAGCAGGCGGACGTGCTCAATGGTCGTTTCGGCTTCCGAACCCAGACGGTCCCCGTCTATGAAGCCGCCGCTCCAGCGTGTCCCCTTGCCCCTCCCAACTCCCTCCATGACCTGCTTCAAGACCTATCCTGCATGCCGCTCATCACTTCAGCAAAAGCGTCGTCCTGTCTTCCGAACACCTTGGCCACCACATGGATAGAGCCGCCTCAAATTGGCGCATGGCACACTTGGCTGCAGACTCCCGAAGGCGGCGGCATCGTGTTGGAATGCCAATTGGAGGACAGCCGGCTCCTCTTCTGTCAGCTAAATTTGGACCAACGGGCCGAAATACCCCAAAACGTCGCCGCCCTTATTCTGCATCTTCTTGAAAATCTGAATGATACACCACCGCCAACCGTTCATCGAAAAGTCCTTTGGCTTGGCGATGCACAGTTGGACGCCCTGCTGAACGGCCTCCGTTTGTTCCATCAGCCCTGCACCACAGCCAATCTTGACGCCACATCTCTAATTCTTTGCGGCAAAGGATGTTGGAACACAAAAGACGCCCCGTCTTCCCATGCGTTGGCGGAGGCCTGCGCCGCCGGCGCCATTCTGCTGGCAATCCAATGCGATGAAACGGAACTGGGCGCGCTTCCAATGGACTCCTGCCACGTCTGGCGTCACGCCCAAAACGGCGTTTCCCTCGTGCTCTACACCAAAGACGAGGGACTGGTCCGCCAACTGGACAAGCGAGCCGCCACGCTGTACCCCACCCTCACCACCCCCGCTGCCTTGCTCTCCCGCCTGCTGGCCGATGTGGGTGCCGTGGCCGAAAACCCGCTGCTGCGATTGGCAATCCGTCCGCCCAAACGCTATGACATTGAATTGCCGGAAGTCTCTCGCATTAAGGAGGATGCACGAAATCTTGGCGAACGCATGCGTTGGCATGAACTGGCCTACAACGCCAACGGATGGGCCAAGGCCAGCCGCCTGAAATCCTTCCACAGCCAGATTCCCGCCCTCGCGGACTATCAAGGCCCCCTGTGGTTCCGACTGACCTTCCGACTCCCTGACGATTTTGTGGAAACCGCCCAATACACCCTGCTTCTGGACACGTTCCTGCCCCTGCGGGGTTGGCTGAACGGTCACCCTCTGGAGCGGCAGGGCAATCTTTTCATCGTCCCACGGAAGACCGTGGCCATCGGCGGGCAGAACATCCTCGCCATTCAGGTCCCCGACTCCACCCAATGTCCCAAACTCCCCCTCCTCCGCCTACAAGCCCCGCCCCTCTCCGACACCACTTACTATCCCATCCTCCAAGTTCCATAACCGCATCACCCCCCATGACAGCCTCAACAGGGCCGAATCACAACCATGAACACGGCTTTGTGGTTAGGTTCAGAATAGTTACATTCCTAATTCCTAATTTCTAATTTCTAATTCCATATTTCAAATTCCTAATTTCTAATTCCTAATTTCTAATTCCAAAATATGAAGTTTCTCCTTCTCATGGTGCCGCTCTTGTCTCTGGCTGCCTTTGCGGAGACGATAGCGGAAGTCAAACTCCATCACGGAGTCCCCACGCTCTTCATCAACTCGGAGCCGCGAAAGGGCATGGGCTTCGGGGCCTATTCCCCGTCCAATGAGGTATTTAAGGAATTCAACGACGTGGGGGTGGAGCTCTTCTCCATCTGCGCCACTCCCACCGACTCCGGCTACAACCTCTCCCCCATGGCATGGCAGGAGGACGGCTCCTACGACTTCTCCATTCTTGACCAGCGGGTGGCCATGATTCTCCACGCCAACCCGAAAGCCGGCATCTACCCTCGGCTGAACCTTCACGCGCCGCCGTGGTGGTGCGACGCCCATCCGGACGATGTGGTCATCGCGGAAGGACCGGACGGACAGCGCGGCCCCCTCCTCCACAGCGGCGGCAGAAAAGCCCCCTCCTGGGCCTCCGAAATCTGGCGGCAGGACACCATCCGCTCTCTCCAAAAGCTGCTGGAGCACGTGCAGGCCTCCCCTTACGCGGACAACATCATCGGCTATCAGTTGGGCTCCGGCAGCACGGAGGAATGGATTTCATGGGAGGACCATCAGCAGCGATGGGGAGACTATTCCCCCGCCAACCTGCGAAAATTCAGGGACTGGCTCCGCATGACCTACAAGACGGACGACACGCTCCGCCGTGCATGGAAAGACGAAACCGTCACGCTTGCCACCGCCGCCCTACCCCGCCACGCCCAACGAGCCAACGCCATGGCGGGCTCCTTCCGCGATCCCCAAAAGGAACAGCAAGTCATTGATTTCTATATCTATACATCATGGCTGACCGTGGACACCCTCTCCGAAATCGCCCATGCCCTGAAAGACTTCTGCGGCCGCAAAAAGCTCGTCGGCGCCTATTACGGCTATCTGCTCCAGCTCTGCGGCGAGGAGCGGCAACAAAACGGCGGCCATAATGCCCTAACAGCCATGCTCAACTGCCCCGACATCGATTTCCTTTGCTCCCCCACCTCCTATTTCTTCCGCCAAGTCGGCGGTGCAGGCACCAGCCATTTCATGGCTCCTATCGACTCCATCAAGCTCCACGGCAAGCTGTGGTTCAACGAAAACGACATTCGGACATCTCTAACCCCTTGTCCCGTAGGAGCCTGGGGAAAACCTGAAAACGTGGAGGGCGATTTGCTTCAGCAACGCAAGGAACTGGCCTCTGTCCTTGTCCATGGCACCTTTCAGTATTGGTTTGACGTCGCCACCATATGATTTGGCCATCCTCTTATCCTTCAAGAGTTTACAAAAATGAATCACATTGCGGATCAAGCCTTGGAATGGGACAGAGGCTCCGTGGCGGAAGCGGCCTTTCTCATGGATGAAACCGCCCCTGCCTACCTGAACGTGGCCGATCCCATGGGCGCAGAGCTGCTGATTCTGCAATTGCCCCAGCTGCACCGCGCCGGCCTTCCCGTGGCCCATTGCCTCACGGACGATGTGGACAAACTGTCCGCCTGCCGTCTGATCATTGTCTCCAGCTCCCTGGCCCCCTCCCCCGAATTTCGTCGAAAACTGGATGCCCTCAAATCCGACAATCGGGTCATCGTCTTCCTAAACGGCGCCGGCTTCCTCTCCGACGGTGCGGTAAATCCGGAGGCAATTGCGTCCTTCACGGGAATCACCGTCAAACGGGATACCGTCCCCGCCAAAGGCCCCTTCACCTTCCAGAACAGCCTCGATTTCTGCAACCTTCTCCAAGACAAGACGTTCGGAACGGAAACCTACCTTCAGAATCCGGCCCTGCTTCCCAACGATCCCAATGCGGAAGTCCTTGCGCGCTATACAGATGGACGTATCGCCATCGCCGCGCGCCGTTATCCACAGTGGACGGCGGTCTACGCCGCCCAAGTCCAGCTTCCCGCCCAATTCTACCGAAATCTAGCCGTCATGGCCGGCACCCACTGCTACATCGACACCCCTGACGTGGTGCTGGCCAACCGCTCCATGCTCGCCGTCAGCGTGGAGAAACCCGGCCCGCGAACCATCCGCCTGCCGCGCCCCGCCACGGTCACAGAATTGTACACAAACAAAATTATCGCTGAAAAATCCGTCTCCACCTTCACCTATGACTTTCCTGCTCTGGAGACGCGGCTCTTTCATCTTGGTTATTAAGGATTTACAAAACACATGCCATCAGTGCCTTTTGTGCCTTCTGTGTGTTTGTGGGCTCCTTCTGAATCGTTACGATCGAACATGAAAATGGCAAATCCCATCATCTTGAGAGACATCATGAGAAAAAGTTTGTTACTTGTCTTCGCGGTCGTCTTCGCGTGCACTGCCCAAGAGAACCTGTTGACAAACGGCGGTTTTGACGACAAGCGCATCGATGTGGAAATGTTTGCCGACAGCACGCCGGAGACCTTCGAGCTGAAGCCGTTCATCGAAGACCGCACATGGAACAAATGCCTGCGGGTGGAGCTCAAGAAGCTGACCGTCATGCCAGACGGGAGCAGGAGGCTTTACCTTTTCATGCATTTCGGACGCACAGGGAAACAGCCTGGATTCAAGGCGAAACCGGACACCTCCTATCAGTTCTCGTTCGACATCATGGGCGATGCGCCAAACGCTAGGGCCAAAGCCGTCAGCTGGAACGGCGACGGCCAGAGCCTATGGGGCAAGTCCCGAAAGGACATCGTGACTTCCCTTGGGGCATTCCCCGTGAACGGTGAGTGGACTCGACTTGAGGGAACATTCCGCACGGGAGCCGACGCAGAACGCGTCGCCCTCGGCATCCAGCTATGGGGCGATTCCGCACAGGAGAACGACTTCCCATGGAAGGAGGGCCAATTCATTCTGCTGGACAATCTTACAGTAAAGGAGACACACCGCGTGGCGGATTCCGGCTCCGCCAAATCGGCCATCGCGGAGACGTGGAGGCGTTACGAGAGCCTGCCGCTCTCCATGGATTCCTTCCTTGACGCAAACGACGGCAAGCCTTCTCCATTGACCTGCAAAGCCAGAATGCGAGTGGAGGGCGACGCCATCAGGCTGCTCGTCGAATGCGAGGCAGACACTCCCATCAAGGCGAACGTCAAAGAAGACCATGACATTTGGCGCGACGATGTTGTGGAGGTGTTCTTCGGGCCGACGGCGGCGGCGGACAGAACGTATTCGCAGTTTGTCCTTGCGGCGGGCGGCGGCAGGTACAATGGCCACGGCGACGCCGCATGCGAACTTGGCTCCTGGAAGGGGGTGCCAAGTGTCAACGGCAACTCATGGAAGGCGGATTTCACCATCCCGTTCAGCGAACTTGGCTATTCGGGAACGCCGTCTCCCGGAGACTCCATTCTTTTCAACGTCTCGCTTCAGCACGGAAAGTCCCTTGCGACATGGGCGCCCGTCAGGGGAAATTTCAATGACACGGCCAGATATCATGTGATTGTATTCGGGACACCCGCCGAATATGCGCAAAAATGCATGGCGGCGCTGAAGGACTGTCCAGAGGAATTTGAGAAAAGGAGGCAAGAGCTTGCGGCAGAAGGATTTAACGTCTCGGAGATTCATGCGAAATATGAGGCGCTGGCGACAGAAATTCAGGAAGCAAGGTGGGGTAAGGCGTCGTATCTTGTCGGCACGCTTCCTGTCACTTCCGATTACGAGCTGCCGCTGGAGCCTGATGAAAAGCGTATCCTTTTTGATGGCGACAAGCCGATAGCGCTCCGCGGCGCCATCAATGAAGTCGTCTCCCTTCCAATCACCATCACCAACCGCACGGACAGCACGGAAGCGTATCGCGTGATTCTGCATCCGAACAGCGACGCCGCGGAATGGGAGGCGTTCGGGCTGGCGGACGGCTTTCCCCCCGCGAATGTGGAGATGCTTGAGGCGATTGCGCAGAAGGACAGCGACATGGACAACGCAAAGCGGCGTCTTGATGCGCTTCCAAAGATGAACCAGGCGTTTGTCATCACCATTCCAGCTCGGCAGACGGGTTTGGTGTGGATCAATTTTGACTGCACGGGAGTCGAGCCAAAGCAATACACAGGCATGATTCGGATCTCGCCGTTGGGCGAAAAGGCATCAATAGTCTCCCGCAAATACAGCGGCCCGATGAAGGACTACAAGGTGACTCTCGATGTCCTGCCCATCAAACTGGACTTCAAGAATCCGGAGAATCCCTGTTGGCTGATGGAGCGCGGCACGACGGAGTCGCTGTTCGCAAAGGAAGTGGCGTTGGGCGGTCGCTATCTTATGGTCAGTCCATGGAGTTTTCGCTTCACGTTCGACGCACAGGGCAATGTCCAAGACACGAATCTGCCTCAGGTCACCGAGTGGCTCCAAAGTCAGGCCGCACGCTACGAAAGGCATGGCTGCCGCAACGGCGTCCTGTTTCTGGTGTCCTTCAGCGCCTATTCCGTCTTCGAGAAGAACTTCATGCCCAAGGAGATAACAGTGATGTCGCCGGAATGGCGCAACTGCTGGACAAACAACCTGAAGGCAATGCGGGAGATCTTCCACAACGCCGGCGTGACGGATTCCGAATGGGGCATCGAGGTGTTCGATGAGCCGTCGATTCAAACCATGGAACGGGATCTTGAAGTGACGAAACTGACCCGCGAGACCTTGCCTGGCGTCCTGCTCCTTATCACATGGGCCGCGCCGAATTTTGGCCACACGCCGGAGACCATCCGCAAATTTGCCCCATACCTTGACTCGCATTGCTTTTGGGCATCCCATTGCAATTCTCCAGACTACAGAAAACTGATGGAGGAGCTGCAGGCGGCAGGCCAGGCGTACATGATATACTCCTGCAGCACATCGATGCGCGAAAGCCTGTATCGCTACTACCGACTGCATGCGTGGCGTGCCGTCGAATGCGGGGCCAAGGACATCGGCCTCTACTGTTTCGTCGACGCGCCGTATGGCTCCGTCGGGGCCGTCAACTGGAAGACGGCGGCGGCAGGCGGACTCATGTATCGTTCAGGGGACGACGCCATCAGCACCGTCCGCCATCAGGCTTTCCAAATGGGCGTGACGGATATTGCGTATCTTGCTATCCTCAAAAGACTTGCAGCAAAAGATGACACAAAGCTTCACAAGGAGGCAAAGGCATTCCTTGACGCGGCGCCGAAAACGGCGATACGAGACGCGCACGACAGCACATGTGCGGACACCCTGCGCAAAAAGGCCATTGAGCTGATTCTCAAGCTTCAAAACATCCAATAAACGCAGTATATGTACGGCGGAGGCATCGCATTCCACAATTCACCGAACGAAAATGCCACAATCCACCGAACGGGAACTCCACAAACCACCGAACAAAAACGCCACAATCCACCGAACGATATTCATAACATATTCATCATAAATAGGTTATAAAAATTCATATCAATTTCAGATTGCCGATATTTATGACGTTTTTTTGCACTTCAGCAGGCGATCGGAATAGCGGGAAGTGCACACAAAACGCGAAGTCGGAAAACATAACTCATGGGCAGATGCTTGTTTCACCATTCACGTCTTGCTGCACAACATAGCAAAGAGCACACAAATCGAAAAAACTTCATATATTTTCCGGATTAAACCGAAAAATATCGTGATATTTTCCGGAATGAAATTTTATAAATTACTGTACAGTAATAAGATGTACATTTTCAAAGAATTTATGATGTATATTGTGCAAGATTTGGGAACAGCACTCTCTGAAGCCTTTCGACGGCATATCCAGAAGCTAAATGGAAATGCGTTTCAAGGGACAATTACGTGGAATTCATCACGGGACTCATCTGAAAGGGTCAACAATGATGATGGCACGCGTGGCTTTCCCACTATCAATCGAAGATTCATTACTCCATCACCAAGTTGTTCCATTCCCTTGGGTTGAAAATCAATGAAAGCCAATTAAATTATACATTATAACATAATGTTTATTAACATAATGATTTGATGAATAATCTTCAATTGTATAATAATATGATGGAATTCATTGATAGACAAGAAGAAATGGGACGCCTACACCGCCTGCATCAGGAAAGACAGGGCAACTTGGCGGTCATTTATGGACGGCGGCGCATCGGAAAGAGCTGTCTGCTGACAAAATGGTGTCAGGAGACGGATGGAATTTATTGGGTGGCGGACACATCGGCCCCCGCCCTGCAACGTCTCGCCTTCTCGGAAGCCATCTCGGTGAAGTTCCCCGGCTTTAGTGACGCAATCTACCCCACATGGCGAGCGCTGCTCCAAGCCCTGTCGCAACGCGCCTATCTGGAAAAATGGCATGGCCCCGTAATTTTCGATGAATTTCCGTATATTGTGTCAGCCGACGCGACATTTCCAAGTGTCTTTCAGGCCTGGATTGATGCCGAAGCCCGTCAGCTGGGGCTACTTGCAGTGATATCTGGGTCAAGCCAGCACATGATGCAGGGGCTGGCTTTGCATTCAGACTCGCCGCTTTATGGACGAGCTAGGGAGATTCTTCCCATAAAGCCCTTGGCGGCCGGTTACATTCGCGGAGCCTTGCATCTGGCCAACGACTTGCAGGCCATCAAGGCGTATGCGGTATGGGGTGGCATTCCCCGCTACTGGCAATCAGCCGAACGGTATGACAATCATCTGGAGGAATCTCTTGACGACCTTGTCTTCAATCCTTTGGGACTTTACCATGAAGAACCCAATTTTCTGCTTCAGGCAGAAACTCCCAGCGCCATTGGTCTGAGACCAATCCTTGACGCCATCGGCTATGGCTCGCACCGCCTCAGCGAAGTGGCCGCACGTCTACAACTACCTGCAACGACCCTTTCACGTCCCATCACTCGCCTGATTGAACTGGGACTTGTACAACGACAAATCCCTTTTGGAGAAAACGAAAAGATCTCGAAGAAGTCCCTCTACTTCATTGACGATCCATTCTGCCATCTCTGGTTCCATGTTATCGCACCGCGACGCTCATTCTTCGCAAGTTCCTCCGCGAAAGGGCGTCTTCTTCTTTGGCAACAGCATGCAAACACCATCTTTGCCGACCAATGGGAGAGACTGAGCCGCTCACTCGTCCACCGTGTGCAAAGACTCCAGCGGCTATTGCCTGAATCAGACTGCTGGATGCCAGCCAAACGCTGGTGGCAGGGAAACCATGCGGAATGGGATGTGGTGACAACCAATCTCTCCGGCGACATATCGCTGTTGGGGGTGGTCAAATGGTCGGAAACACCCTTTTCTGAAGATGAAATCAAGGAATTGGCTGTCATGCTGCTGCATAGGGAAAGGCCAGCAACCATCAAGGGACGCATAATGTTCACATTAATTGTTCCCTCTATCATGGAACCTTCGATGATGCCCACGATAAACGGGGTTGAGGTGCTGACGGCGCAAGACATTCTTGCCGCCAGCCTTGCGGAGGAATGACTGCAGACCATCTGTTCCGCTTTCGTGAAAAGCCCTTGTAGACCAGCGTGATTATAGCATGAGTGGCATCCCATCCACAGGGTGTTTGTTCCTGTGGACATTGTTTTGCAAGAAAGTTCAGATGATATCGTAACTCATTCCACGGGAACAAGTTCGATACGGTCAATGTAGAGCCACTCAATGCCGCTGTCGGTTTTGGCGGCGAACCACACGTAGTCGCCGTCCTTCGGGATGAAGGGCTGCCCCACCTCAATCCAGCCGTACTGGCCGTAGGGCAGCTTGGCGGCGGAAAACGGCACCGTGATGCTTTCCTGCACATTCGAGGGGCGGTGGACGCCGATGGTGGCGGCGTATTCCGTATCGGTCTTGACCGCCATGCGGACTTCCGCCCGCAGCTGATAGCGGGTCCCCTTTTTGCAGAGTGGCACGGGAATGGGCCATTGGACAAGCCAATTGTCGTTGCAGGGAACGCGGGTGGCGCGGCCAGTGGTGGAAAGGGGATCGTCAACCACGGGATACTCATAGAGGAGGCCGTTGACAGAATGGATCTGGAGGGTACCGCCGTTCGCCGCGTTCTCCAGCAGCGTGTATTCCGCCAGCCGTCCTTCGATGGCGCGATGTTCATTGTACTTAATCATGTGCTCCCGCGCCGTCACGGTCTTGACCAACTTCAGAAGTTCCTTATAGCGAGCAAGATCCGTGACTTTTCCCTGGGCGAAGCAGGCATCCAGCTCACTGATGGCGATGGGCATGTAGTCAATCTCCAGCTGGCGGGTGGCCTCCGCGTCGCCGACAGCCGCCCGGAATGCCTCCTGGAAGAGGGCCTCCGCCCTTTCGTGAAACGCCTCGGCGCCATAGAACTCCTCAATGGATTTTTCGGCCTCGCCCGCGTCGTTCACCAGTTTCCAATAGCGGTAGCGGGGTTCGGCCGCCTTGCCATAGACGCCGTTGCAGAACTCTCTGGCCAGCGCGTCGGGATCCTGCCATGGGTTCCACATCATGCGCCCCATGATCCACCCCCGCATGACCTGCTGGTCGCCGCCGTTGGTTCCGAAGACCTCCAGTGCCATGACGCCCTCCGCTCCGTGCTCCGCCCAGAACTGCAGATTCTTCAGCCGCGACGGCAGGGTCGGCATGACGCGGAAGTAGTTCTCGTAGTCGCAGTTATACTCCCAGATGGCGGCTTGGCTCACCATGCTCTTCCATGTGTCGAAGAAGGAGGCCGCCTCTGGAATTTCAGCGACCGACTGATTGAGCTTCAAGTCCTCGAAGAAGCCGGAGGAGTTGCAGAACCAGAGGATGACGTTGGGCTCCAGCGTGAAGTCCTTCGGACAGCGTCCATAGTATTGGGAATAGACGAGAAACTCGACCTTCACATGGGGGAACTCGTTGGCGATGGCCTTTGCCACATGATTGACGAGGGTCAAATGAGCCGCGATTGGCGCATCTCCATGCTTCCCAATGATTTCCATGCAACGTTGACAATGGCAGTATCCCGATCCGCCATCATTTTCCGTGATGGAGATGATGTAGGAATGGCTGTTGGACTTTCCCGCCCGCAGCGTCTCCAGAACCCGTTCCACCGCCCGCCGCAGATTCTCCGGATGAGTGGGGCAGAGCTGTTGGGGGATGATGCCGCCTTCGGGCTTCTGCGCGAAAAGCTCCGGATGGCTTTCCCGCTCCGCCATGGGGCAAATATTGGCGTAGGTGTGGCAGAACCAGCCGGGAACATGGTTGAAGGAGGGGTCGTTCACCAGCCGGTTGCGGACGGCCCACGCGGAGTCGGAGCCGCACAAATCATAGGACGAATGGATGAGACGGCGGCGCAAAGCCGGACGGGACAGGGAGATACGCCGTTTGACCCGCAAATTTGGCGTGTGGGGAATGCGGGAGCAAGTGGGCGTGTACCAACGGCAGCCCAGTTCCATGTCCAGCACATGCCACACGGCCTCCTCCGGCTTCGGCCCCACGATATACAGGGCCTCCCCAACCGGGACCCAACCCACGGATTCAGCCGTAAGTCCTTCCACATGAACAGATTCTGGAAGCTTTCCTCCAACGACGATCCGCGCTCCGGTCGCCGCTTCGGAGACCACAAAGTCGGCACCGCAGATTTCCTTCAGCCAGAAGGCCAGGTTGTCCGCCGCCCGACGGGCTGCGCCGTCCGCGTCTCCCCTGGCGTCAACGACGATGGACACAGCGGCCTTTCCGTCTTCCGCAAGGACAAAGTCCTCCTGCGCCGCCGCCGTCATAGTCATCGATGGCATCAGGCACGCGCACGCAGTCAAAATCCATCCCATGGCCGAAAGTCCACAATGTTTCATGATTTTGCGCTCTCCCATAGCATAAAAAGTTATAAGATATTGATTATAAGGATTTTATGAATAAAATTCCACTGTGGCCCATCATTTTGGCTCAATGGAGCTCCACCCGCTCCAGAATCTCGTCCAGCCAGGCGTCATCTCCTCCGTGACATGTAAATCTTTCTCTATCAGGAGTATGCAAATCCGTTCCGGCGGTGGAGAGCAAATGGCGTTCCGTGCAGAACTTGCGGTAGACGGGCACGATCTCCTCCGGGACGCCGTTGGCGCATTCCACGCCGTCCAGCTGGAACAGCTCCCGCAGTTCCTCCATGCGCTTCATGTCAACGCCCACATATTCAACGGGATGGGCCAAGAAGACCACCCCGCCGGCGCGTTTGACGATCGGAACCACATAGTTGTATTCCGGATAGTCCGGCATGTCCGTGAACTGGTTGGCGAGCTTTTTGTAGCCCTCCACGTCCTTGCAGAAGCCACGTCGTATAAGTTCCTGCACTTTCGTGCTATAGCGCACATGGGTATTGCCCTGCTTCGCGATGATGCGCGGCGCGCGGTAGCTTTGCAGCAGCTTCAGGCGGGCCTCATCGTCGAAGTCGAAGCCAAGTCGCACCATGTTTTCGGAGAAGGCATGGCCGCAGGCCACCTGCCACGCGCGGTAGGTCTGGAAGAGTCCCACCAGTTCCCCCGTCTCCACGCAAGGCAGATTCAGGCAAACCAGATCATAGGTTCCCAACGGACAATGGACGGTCAGCTCCGCGCCAGCCACGAAACGGACATCCGGATGCCGCCGCGCCGCCTCCAGCACATCTCCATAGCCGTCCATGGTGTGATGGTCCGTAATGGCGATGGCGCGGAGCTTCAATTCCTCCGCAAACTGAAAATACTCCTCCACTTTGGACAGCGCATCATAGCTCCATTCCGTGTGAAGGTGAAAATCAAAACAATGGCGTTGCGTCATCACTCCTCTCCTCTATATATAGTATATATGGTATATAGGTCTTCTGTGTCCTTCCACATGTTCTGTGGACAACATCTAAATCGTTATATTCCTAATGCTTACAATGTTTTTGCCGTTGCCGCCATCGCTTCAGGACGGGCGGGAAGATGCGGTCCTTTTCGTCCTCCAGCCGTCGAGACGACCATCCCGCCTGACCACCATAGGCTTCCAAGAAGCATGTGGGCAAGGTCAGATCCGCTTCCGCCCCATCACGGACCAGACTATAGCAGAATTGCGCCAAATTTCTGCGCTGCAAGAAGAAAGGAGCTTTATTCCGCCACCGTTTAGTGCGATCATTGTCCAAAAAGTACAACTGTTCCTCCGCCATGTCGTAGCAGAGATTTCGCTTGATGCAGTCACCATGGACAAAGCCGTCGGCATGGAAGGCGGCCAGCTGGACGGCGCAGCAACGGAGGCAAGTCTCCAACTGGATGGCGTCCAATTTGGGGAAGAGCGCCTCCAAGGTGTCATGGGGCACTTCTCGGCTGATGAACAGCTCATGGGGGTAACCCCATGGGCCACGGTGTCTTGCGCCTAAAACCGGCTCGGCGCAGCCATGTCCCATGGACAGCATGCGCTGATGCATGTGGAAAATATGGATTCCCCTGGAGGGCAACAACATCCACCGCAGAAGCCCCCACCATTCGCGATTTTTGATGACGCCGTCATTGCCCGCCCGCATGATTTTGGCGTAGACGGCGCCGCGGGGCGTCTCCAGCCGAAGGACCCGGCGGCAGGGCAAGTCCAAAATGGTCTTGCCATTCTGCGGAGTCAACCACGAGTCCGGCTGCTGCAGCGGCGCGAAGTCCATCCAAGCGGACTCCATCCAGCCGTTCCAGCCGTCCTGCGCGTAGGGCAGAGCCTCAATGGTGCGTTTCTTCACCCTGACACTCCCCGCTATCCTCTTGCACCGCAGATGTATAGGCATTCAGATCGTAATGGATTTCCGTCTCCGGCATGGGCAGCCGAACCAGCTCCACGCCCGACTCGCCGAAGAAATACTCCGCCAGCGTGTCATGGTAGCCGGAGAAAATGACCACTTTTTTCACGCCTGCCGCGATGAGGGCCTTGGAACAGTTGGTGCAGGGCATGTTCGTCACATAGGCCGTGGCGCCCGCCAGACTCATGCCATGCTGACTGGCCTGACAGATGGCGTTGATCTCCGCATGATTGGTGCGGACGCAGTGGTTGTCCACCACAAGGCATCCATCCGTCGTGCAATGGGGCGCTCCGGGCAGGGAGCCATTGTAGCCGGTGGCCAGCACATAGCGGTCCCGCACAAGGACGCAGCCACAGTGCATGCGGGGACACGTGGCCCGCTCGGAGGCCAGCATCGCCAGCTTCAGGAAATATTCATCCCATGTGGGCCGTCGGCCTACCGGCAAGGGGTTCTTGACAATCTTGATGTTCATCACAATCTCTCATGGAGCCGCCCTGCGGCGGGAGAGACGCGCCCTCCCCCGCAGGACAGGACTGGAGGGTCAGAACTCCTCGTTCTCCCAATCATCCTCCGCCGGCGCCTCCACCAGTTCGGCGGAGGTCCAGATCTTCTCCTTCATGGCGGGCTCCGCCTTGATGGAGTTCATCTGCACCTTCTCCAGATAGCGGCGCAGCTGCTTGTCCATCTTGTCCACGGCGCCGGCCAAAGAGGCCTTCATGTCATTGCTCTTGCAATTTGCCTGAAGGGTCAACTGCTTGGCGTTCAGATGGATATGCACAATCTGCCAATTCCGTTCCTCACTGAACAGGAAGCGAATGGAACTGATCTTCTGATTGCGGTAATCCTCCTGCAGCCGGTCGGCGGCCTTATCCGCCTGCTCCCGAAGCTCATCCGTCACTTCAAAGTGCTTGCCACTGATCGATTTTTCCATGATTTGCCTCCTAGGTTGCGCCCGCTCCGCATGCTCCGGCCACGATGTCTCACGGATTGAAACTCGGTCCCAGATACACTTCGCGGGCCTTTGGATCCTTTATCAACGCCTCGCTGGTCCCCGTGAAGAGAATCTCTCCACTGCAGATCAGGTACGCACGGTCAACGATGGCCAAGGTCTCGCGGACATTGTGGTCCGTAATGAGAATCCCCAGCCCCCGGTCCCGAAGATTGGCCACAATCTTCTGGACTTCAATCACATTCAGGGGGTCCACGCCCCCAAAGGGCTCGTCCAGCATGATGAAGCTTGGATTGGTCGCCAGCGCCCGCGTGATCTCCAGACGGCGGCGCTCCCCGCCGCTCAAGGTCAACGCCTTCTGGTCGGCAAGATGGGTCAGCTGCAGCTCGTTCAGCAGCTCGTCCAGCCGCTCCATCCGCTCCTTGCGGCTCATGTCCAAAGTCTCCAAAATCGCCAGAACATTCTCCTTCACTGTCAGTTTGCGGAAGATGGACGGCTCCTGAGCCAGGTAGCCCATGCCCAGCCGAGCCCGCTCATACATGGCCAGCCGAGACACGTCCTGCCCCTTGAAGACCACATGCCCCGCATTGGGCTCAATCAGCCCCACAATCATGTAGAAGCTGGTGGTCTTTCCCGCGCCATTGGGCCCCAACAGCCCCACAACCTCCCCTGCATGAACATCCAGGGACACGTTGCGGACCACTTTCCGCCCCTGATATTGCTTCATCAGCCCTTCCGCATGCAGCAGGATGCCGTTTTCCGTCATGGCGCCGCCCCTTCCGCCGGTTCCATCGGCTCCGTCTTGTCGACATCCTTCGGCTTCAGATCCGTCGGCCGTCCCTCCTCCTCGGGAGTCGTCTCCACATCCGGCTTGTCCGCCTTGTCCGGCTTGTCCGCCTTGTCCGCCTCCGACTTTCCACCGCCAAGGAGAGAATCGAAGCCCAGTTTGCGGCCATCCCCCTTGCGGGCAAGCGGCACGATGACTTTAATTTGTTGATAGTCAAAGACTTTCTTCTTCACATCATAGTCGACTTTTCCACAGCGAAGCGCATTGCCATCCTTTAGAATCACGCAATTGCCCGTCAAGGTGATAACGTTTCGAACCGTGTCAAAAATGGCCCGGTCCCCCGTGGCGCTGGCGTTGTTCTTCAGCTCCCGAAGGGTCACGCCGCCATCCGCCTCAATGCGCTCAATGCGGTCAAAGCTGAAATCCCCCATGCCCTCCGCAACATCATGGGACTTCTCCTTGCCTTCCTCCTGTTTCTCCGCCTTTGGCTCCTTCTCCGGGTTCTCCGCGTCCTTCTGGCTCTCTTCGCCCTTGGCCGGCTTTTCCGTGACGCCAAGGACAATCTTCATGCGGGGAGCCATGAGCGAGGTGGTGCTGTCCTCCACCAGCACATTGCCCTCCAGATCAATGATGCCCTGAACCATGTCCATGGACGCATGGTCCGCGGACAGGCTCACGTCCTCCTCCTCCGGCTCTTCGGCGACAGGCTCCGCCGTCTCCGGCTCAGCGGCCGTTGCGGCGGCCTTTTCCGTCGCCGTCTGAACGTTCATCGCCGTCGCGGCCGTCTCCGGCTCGGCGGCCGTTGCGGCGGCCTTTTCCGTCGCCGTCTGAACGGCCGTCTCCGGCTCGGCGGCCGTTGCGACGGCCTTTTCCGTCGTCGCCTCCTGGCTCCAGACCACTTCGGACAGCCAAATCAGCCCCACTATCCAACTGACGATGCTTCTATGTCTCATTGCCCTATATCCTCTATATGAATCGTCGACGAGGCGCCTCCACGCCGTCCACTAGTGATTATACTGCCTCAAACGGCTTTCCGCCACTCGCTCTTTGGTCTTTTTCAAGCTTCCCCGCGAAACTTTCACCATGACATTGGAGCGAATCTGAAAAACCCGCTGCTCCAGATACACATCATAGCCGATGCCGCTGATGGAAAATCCCTTTCCTTTGATGACAATGGGGGCGTCGCCCCGAATCTCCCGCACCGCGGGGTAAAGCAGCCCCCGAGGGGACTCCAACGACAAGGTCTCCCCCTGTTCCCAATCCCGCACGAGCAGCCGATATCCCTCCAATTTAAGCTCAAGGCCTTCCTTGCGAAGCTGTCGGCCCGCGATCTCCCATCGAACCTTGCCATCCTCCCGGATTCCACTGCCCTCAAAGCCGCCCTGAATGGACAGTTTGCCCAGCATGCCCAACCATGAGGAGGCCCCCGCCCCCCAAGGCAGGAGCAGCATGACCATGGCTAAAATTGTGTAACTCCTTTTCATTCAACAACTTCCATCAACCGCTGATGATTGGGGGCTCCGAATTCTCCGATGGGCTCCGCGATTCCGTGGCTGGAAGCCATCGGGCCAAGGTCTGCGGCCATTTTCCCTGAAGCTTCAGCAGCCATTCGGCCATGTCGCGGAATGCTCCACGGCCGCCGACGGAAGGGGTCACCCAGTCAGCCATGGCCCGCAGCTCCGCCACGGCATCTCCCACAGCCACGGCCAGACCCGCCTCCCGCATGGCCGGCAAGTCCACCAAGTCATCGCCAATCATCAGGCATTCATCTGGATTGACACCATTTTTCGCGCAGAGTTCCAAAAGAGCCTCCCCTTTTCGGAATGCGCCGTCGCAGACGAAATCCACTTTCAGGTCCTCCGCGCGACAGCGGTTCGCGGCGTCCGCACGTCCCGTGAGGAAACCCACCTTCAGGCCAGTGCGCCGCAGCATGCCCACGGCGACTCCGTCCCGTGCGAAGAAGGACTTGCCCTGCACGCCCTCCGGCCCGTAGACCAGGCTGCCGTCGGTCAGCACCCCGTCCACGTCCGTCAGAACCACCTTGATTTTCGCCGCCTTTTCAGACAAGTTCATGGATGTCCCTCACGATGCGAAGCAAGGCCTTGACCTCGGCCAGCGGGATGGAATTGGCTCCGTCAGACAGGGCCTTGGCGGGTTCCGGATGGGTCTCCATGAACAGTCCGTCGATGCCGACGGCCGCCGCCGCCCGTGCCAACGTGGGAACAAACTCGCGGTCGCCTCCGGAGGCATTGCCCAGACCGCCGGGCCGCTGCACCGCATGGGTGGCGTCGAAGACCACTGGATAGCCCATGGCGCGCATGATGGGCAGTGAACGCATGTCCACGACCAGATTGTGGTAGCCGAAACTGGCCCCACGCTCCGTCAGCATCAGTCGCTCATTGCCCGTGGAGGCCAATTTGGCGGCCACTTGCCTCATGTCCTCCGGCGCCAAAAACTGCCCTTTCTTCACGTTGACGGGAAGGCCCGTCTTCGCCGCCGCCAGCAGCAGGTCCGTCTGGCGGCACAGGAAGGCGGGAATCTGCAGGATGTCCACCACTTTGGCCGCCTCGGCGCATTGCCATGGCTCGTGGACATCCGTGATGACGGGACAGCCAAACTCCGCCTTGATGGCGGCCAGCGCGGCCAAACCTGCCTCCATCCCCTTGCCGCGGAAAGAGTTAATGCTTGTGCGGTTGGCCTTGTCAAAGGAGGCCTTGAACACATAGTTGAGGCCAAGTTCGCCGCAGGCCTCCAACAATGTCTCCGCGATTTGGCGGCAGATCGCCGGCTCCTCGATGATGCAGGGTCCCGCCATGACCAACAGCGGCTGCCCTTTTCCCACCTTCATGCCCTGCCGTATCTCAAATGTCTCCATAACAACTCCTTAAGGCTAGCTTTAGAAGCTCTAGAAGCACTAGAAGCACTAGAAGCTCTAGAAGCTCTAGAAATTCCTAATTCCTAATTCCTAATTCCTAATTCCTTACGCCTCTCCCCGCTCCTTCAGCATCGCCTCCACGCGTGCGATGTCCTCCGGCACATCCACGCCCACGCTGGTCTTCGGCGTCTGAAGAACCATGATGCGGGCGCCGTTCTCCAAGGCGCGAAGCTGCTCCAGGCTCTCGCACGCCTCCAGAACGCCGACCTTCCACGTGACGAACTTCTCAAGAAACTCTCTGCGATAGGCGTAAAGGCCCCAATGGAGCAATGGCATGACGGGCACACCGCCCTGCCGCGGATAGGGAATCAGCGAGCGGCTGAAATACAGAGCGAAGCCATTGGCGTCCACCACCACTTTCACCGCATTGGGGTCGTGGGGATCCCGTCCGCTGACATCGAAAGGCACGGCGGCGGTTCCCATGTCCGCCCCCGTCTCCCGCATCCGCTCCACCAATCGAGTCAGCACCTCGGCGGACATGAGCGGCTCGTCGCCCTGCACATTGACAATAAGATCCGCCTCCACCTGCCTCACTGCCTCCGCGATGCGGTCGGTTCCCGTACGGTGGTTAGATGAAGTCATAACCGCCTTGCCTCCAAAGGCTTGCACTGCATCAAAAATGCGTTGGTCATCAGTGGCCACAATCACATCCGCAAACAGGCTGCAGCGTCGTGTGGACTCGTAGCAGCGCTGAATCATGGGTTTGCCACTGATCAACGCCAACGGCTTGCCGGGGAAGCGGGTGCTTCCGTAACGCGCGGGAATCACCGCGACGGTTCGATTCACATTTGCCATAATCGCTCCTTAATTCAACTCCGCGAGCAAATCGTCCACTTCGATGGCCGCCGTTCCCACGCGGGCCACGACCACGCCCGCCGCATGATTGGCCAACGCCGCCGCCTCAATGGCTGGTGCGCCGGCGACCTGCGCCAACACCATGGTCGCCATGACCGTGTCTCCAGCTCCGGATACATCAAACACTTGCCGCGCCCGGGTGGGAATATGAAGCGGGGGCTTTTTCCTCCCATTGAACAGCTCCATCCCCTCGCCCCCGAGCGTAATCAGCAGATACGTCGGATTCCAACGACGGCACAGCGTGTGCCCCACCTCCAAAAGCGCAGGATCGTGCAAGGGGTCGCCAATGCCCCGCTTCATGGGCGCACCACACAGCGCAAACGCCTCGGCGCGATTGGGCGTCATAAGTGTAAGTCCCTTTACATCAAAGGGATGCGTTGAATGCGGATCCAATGCCACGGGAACGCGGCAGGCCACCGCCTCCTTTGTGGCGTCATCCATAAATTCCTTGTCCAGAACACCTTTTGCATAGTCCTCAATGATAAGGGCATCGATGGTTCCCGCCTTCAACTGACGCCGCAGATTCAACAGAAGCTCGTTGCGAAGCGTCTGCGACACATCGTCCGTCTTCTCTTCATCCACGCGCAGCATCTGCTGATTGCTGGCCAGAATGCGGGTCTTCGTCGTGGTCGGCCGAGACGTATCCTTCACGATTGCAGAGACATCCACACCCGCTTGCCGCAAGATGCGCATCAGCTCGTCGCCCGCTCCATCGCTGCCGACGACGCCAAAGAGCACCGCCTGCCCGCCCAATGAAACCACATTGCGCGCCACATTGGCGGCGCCCCCCGGCACCTCGCTCCGCCGTGACACCGCCACCACCGGCACAGGGGCCTCTTGGGAAATCCGCGCGGCATGACCCCACACGTAGCAGTCCAACATCAGGTCCCCCAGGACCGCGATGCGCTTGCCGCTGAAGCCAGCCACCCATTTCGCCAATTGATTGTCCCCCATTTGTGTCCTTTCCTGTCCCGCCGGCCGTTCTATTTGCCGGCTTTCTCCACCATTCTGCGCACGGCTTCATCCCAGTTCACGGTCTCCGTGTCCTGTATGAGCTGTCCATCCCGAATCCGCTGCCCAATCCACTCAATCTGCTGCAGATCCATCTGCATCTGCCGCCGTTGGGACGGGGTCATCTGCTCTGAATACCGCGCCACATAACGGCTGCGTCGCCGAAGTTCCTCCCGCAAAACGTCGATGCAGGCGTCCTCGGTGATGTTCGCCCCTCGCAGTTCCTTGAATTCCTTCTGAAGACTGTCCAACGTGCGGGAGATCCGCTGCCGCGCGATGGCGCCGCTCCACATGTCCGAATGGGTCAGCTTGACCGGCAGCCAGAAGACAACTAGGAGCTGCAGCAGGATGAACAGGACCACCAGCGCCTGTGCAATCCGCAGCAGCATCCGCGTTCCCATGGACTGCACGCAAGGCTCCCGCATGGCATACAGTCGGACGACATAGGGGCCAAACTCCAGACTGTCGCCTCCGTGCAGCAGCGGCCTGCTGTCCAACGGCGTCTCCATGCCGTTGACGCGGAGAGGCGTGTCCGTCAGCCGCTCCAGCCGGACTCCGCCGTCCAGAGCTTGAAGCCGACACAGCGCCCCCTCCATTTCCGGCAGCTCCACATCGGCCCCCGCCCCTCCAAAGGTGACGGGGCGCTCATCGATGACAAGGGAGCGCCGACGGTGCAGCAGCTCCGCCGTGTCCAGACTCGTGTTCTGTATGCAACACTGGTAGTTCACGATAGATGGAACTCAATCTTGTCCTCCCCCGCCTCGCCGACGACGGTGAAGGGGGCATTGGGCACATTTGTCAGAAGCAACTCCGCCAACGGATCTTCCACATAGCGTTCAACGGTACGGCGCAGCTGGCGGGCCCCGTACTCCGGCTTGAACCCTTTCTCCACCAACAGCTTGACGGCGGCGGGCGCCAGCTCCAATGTGCCGCCGCGCTGCTTCAGACGGGAGGCGATCTTGCCTATCTCCAACGAGACGATTTCGTTCAAGTCGTTCTGGTCCAGCATCCTAAAGATGACCACTTCGTCCACCCGATTCAAGAACTCCGGCCGGAACTGCTCTTTGGCGCTCTCCATCAGGCGTTCGCTCATCTTCTCATAAGCCTCGTTCTCCGGCGTGGTGCCACGGCCGCCGAAGCCCATGTTCAATGGCTTGCCAATCAGCCGCGCCCCCACATTCGAGGTCATGATGACAATGGTGTTGCGGAAGCTGATCCGATTGCCGAGGCTGTCCGTCAGCTCCCCTTCCTCCAGAATCTGGAGGAGCATGTTGCTGACGTCCGGATGGGCCTTCTCGATCTCGTCGAACAGCACCACCGAATAGGGGCGGCGGCGAACCCGCTCGGTCAGCTGGCCGCCTTCGTCATAGCCCACATAACCGGGCGGTGAGCCCACCAAACGGCTCACGTTGAACTTCTCCATGTACTCCGACATGTCCAGACGAATCAGCGCATCCGGATCCCCGAACATGAACTCGGCCAGTTTCTTCGCGAGGTAGGTCTTTCCTATCCCAGTGGGGCCCAAGAAGATAAAGGAGCCAATGGGCCGCCGCGGATCCTTCAGCTCCGCGCGGGAGCGCCGCAGGGCCCGGCTGATGGTGGAGACCGCCGGCTTCTGGCCGATGACCTCGCCGTTGAGCTTCTCCTCCATGTGCAGCAGATTGGCGGCCTCCCCCTCTTCCATCCGTGTCAACGGCACGCCGGTCATGGAGGAAATCACTTCCCGAATATGCTCCACGGTAATGTCCACCCGATGCTCCTCGCATTCCTTCTTCCAGGCGTCCATGCGACTCTGCCGCTCCGCCTGAATGGCCTTCTCCTGCTTGAAAAGCTCCGCCGCCTTCTCGAATTCCGCCGCCGCCACCGCCTCCTGCTTCTTGGCGATGACGTCCCCCAACTCCTTCTCCAGCTGGTCAATGCCGTCTGGCCGCACCATCACCTTGAGATGGACCCGGGAGCCGGCCTCGTCCACCACGTCGATGGATTTGTCCGGCTGGAAGCGGGTGGGCAGATAGCGATCGGACAGGATGACGGCCTCATGGAGGGCCTCCGGCAGGTAGCGGACCTGATGGAAGTCCTCATAGCGGGAAATCAGCCCGCTGAGAATCTGCTCCGTCTCCGCCACGGTGGGCGGCTGCACAATCACGGTCTGGAAGCGCCGTTCCAGCGCCGCGTCCTTCTCGATGCTCTTGCGATATTCATTGAGGGTCGTGGCCCCCACGCACTGAATCTCGCCGCGGGCCAGCGCGGGCTTCATGATGTTCGCGGCGTCCATGGCCCCCTCCGCGCCGCCGGCGCCCACCAACGTGTGGAGTTCATCCAAAAACAGGATGACCTTGCCGGACTGGCGAATCTCGTCCATCACAGTCTTCAGACGCTCCTCGAACTGGCCGCGGTATTTGGTTCCCGCCACCAACAGCGTCATGTCCAGAGCGATAACCATCTTCTCCCGAAGCAATTCGGGGACATTGCCCTGGCGGATGGCCTGGGCAAGCCCCTCCACAATGGCGGTCTTTCCCACGCCGGCCTCTCCGATGAGAACCGCGTTGTTCTTCGTGCGGCGGCAGAGAATCTGAATCACCCGCTCGATTTCTTTGGTTCGGCCAATGACGGGATCCAGCTTGCCTTCCGCCGCCATGTCCGTCAGATTCCGACCAAATGCCTTCAGAGCCGGCATGCCCGCCGGATCCTGCGCACGGCGCATGCCTTCCATCGGCACGCCTTCACGATCTTCACGATCTTCACGGTCATCACGGTCTCCAGCCTCTTCGACATCGCCGCCGTCTCCGTCCTGCCACGTGAAATCCCCTTTGGCGGAGGGATTATCGTCGGCGCCCTTCCCCTCTTCGGGCGGCGGCTCGTTGATCTCCCCCTCCATCCGATAATTGGGGTCCAGGCCGCTGATGATCTGATTGACCAAATCGCTCAAGTCAATCTTGAGGGACGCCAAAATGTCTGCCCCAGAATTGTGCTTGTCCACCAGCATGCCCAACAGCAGGTGCTCAACGCCCACATATTTGTAGTTCAGGCGACTGGCGATGTCAGCCGCGTTGCCGAAAATCCGCTGCACCTCCGCCCGCAGAGGCAATTCGCCTTGGTCGGCCAGATTCGCCGCCTCATTGCCGCCCCGCTGGTGAATCCGCTCATAGACGGCATTCAAGGTCACCCCATGGGCCAGCAGCGTGTTGGCGACCCCCTGCCCCAAGAGCAGAATGCCAAGCAGGAGATGCTCTCCTCCCACGCTGTCATGTCCCAGTTTCTGGGCCTCCTTCCTCGCCAGGCCGAACACTTGCTGAGCCCGCGGGGTCATTCTACGAAGAAAATCGTCTTTATCCGCCATTATGTCATCCGTGTCTTGTTGTCCATGAAGCCCGCTTCACGATGTCCACGCCACCGCCAAAACCGGCTCCTCGTCGCCCGTCAGAACATTCTGCCGGGCAACCCACAGACATAATATAAGCCGACAATGGACAAAAGGAAACGTGAGGTTCTCCATATAACGGTCTAGAGGGTCGCCATGCCGCCCAAACCGCAACTGGGCCTTTTTCCATGGGATGTATGGGACACCCCGATGGCCGTTTCCGTCCCGCCACGTGGCGAACATCCCGACAAAACATCATAACTCATTGATTATTAAATAGTTAGAAAAACCTGTGACGGTTCACCAATTGTAACCCAATCCGGAATGAATCCAATTGCTTCTGGCGGAGAGGCGATTGGCGTCTTTTGGCAGATTGCCGCAGATGGCCAAGTGGGAGTCTCCGCATTGCGAGAGGACCCACAGGATGTCATCTGGCTCGAAATGGGGCATAAAGCCGCATTTGCATCCCATCAGCAGCAAGGACAAGGCCCGGCTGCAATCCGTGTAGTTCAACAGAAAGGAGCCGCGCAGCAGTCCGTTGGCTTTTCCGATGACATCGCTGAGTTCGAGAATCGACTCCCGCATAAGCCAGTCCCGCGCGTTCCGCTCGTGATGGGCCAGCGTTGCCGCCATCTGCTCCATGGTGCGGAACAGTGTGTTCGACGAGACGCCGATGGTCTGGCGGTTGCACAGCTCATAGAGGAACGTCTCCGCCTCCCGATCCCCTGGCATCAGCGGAAGCAGACTCATCCCCAAACTGTTTATGGCGCGTTTGACCGCATCCATTCGACCGCTGACCGCAAGTGCCGGCAGATGCATGGCCACATGACAAACCACCCCGAGCCCGAACTCGCTGACCCCGCTGGTCACATAGCCAAATCGGCTGGACCTCACCCACTGGGTCGTCGCCTTTTCGAGACGACGCCATGTGTCCATCATCTGCTCTCCCAGCCGCTCAATGGCCAGTCCTCCCGCCTGAAGGCCGATTTTGAGATGGTCCGTGTCATTGACCAAAAACTCACGGCCTTCGTCATGACTGACAAAGGCCACCCGCCCCACCGCGCCATGAGTGAACGACGCGGACATAAGACCCCGCTCCGTGAAGAACCCCTTCGCGTCCTTGTCCAGCTCCGCAGGGCGAATCTCCACCAGATCCTCCACAAGACCACTATCCTCCAAAAGCCGCCGAATTTCATTCTCCGACCCTTCCGCCGCGGCATGATCGCCGCCAAACGGCGGGAAGCGCCATTCGGTCAGGTTTCTCGCCAAGGTGACCTGAGTCCCTGTGATGATGCCAGAGGCGTCTTCGTTGTCATCCCTGCACCACCATGGAAACTGCCGTCCCCATTCCGCATACAAACTACTCATGGTGCTCCGTCTCTCCATCCCCTGAATCCGCCACCTGCTCCAGCTGGCGAATGCGGTCCCGCAAGGCGGCCGCCTGCATGTACTCCTCCTTCCGCACCGCGTCCTGCAACGCCAAACGCAGCATCTTCAGATTCCACTCCGGACCTTTGGCGACGGCATCCCCCTCTCCATGGGCATGGCTTGTCCCATCGCCCGAAGTCGCCCCCGCCAACGGCCCGTCCGTCGGCATCGCCGAATCCTTGCCTGCAAAGACAACGGAACGCTCCTCTCGACACATCTTGGCCAACTCCCGTCCATAGAACTCCACGCATTTGGCACAGCCTATTCGCCGCCGCTTCAGCAACTCCTGCAGCGACAATCCGCAGGACGGACAGCGTACCTCGTCCGCCTTCGACGGCATCTGCATCTCCATCATGGAGGGATTCAGCCCCACCTTCTCCAGCAGGCTCATCAGATTCTTCATCAGCCCCCCGAAGTCCACTTTGCCGTCGCCGCCCAAATTCACAGGCCAGCAAGACTCGCAGTAATGGCGGGTTTGCGCCCCCATCGGCCCAATCTCCCGAATGAAGATGCGGGCTGGCCGTTCATGGCATTTGTCGCACAGGGCCCCCGGACGAAGGCCCTCGCCGTCCTGGCTGCGCATCATCTCCTCCGCACAAGGCTGACAATACCGCAGCAACCGCGTCTTGCCATCGGCCCTCAGCTCGTGGATGAAGACATTCGCCTCCCGTTCATGGCACTTGTCACACAGCATATCTCGTCAATTCCTTATACCTTATATATAATATAGGGGCAATGCCCACATGCACAAAATGATTAAATGCAATAAAACGAAGAATCATGAATGCATATCATTGCGTTTCTTGCATATCATGCCATTTGAATCACCGTTCCTGCCATCCCTTTCGCTTCCTCCATAAAATATTCGCTCTTTTCATCTTTTCATCCCGACGGGTCCACTTTTCAACATTTTTTTCGTGCGGCCATCGTCTGCCATGGGCTGTCACGTCCCTGGCCGCCAACTCCCAACAGAATGCCTAAATGGTTAATAGCCAAATGTCAAAGTCCATTGCCGCAGGCTCTCCAGCAGACCGCGTTCCGCCCATGGCATGGAAGAGACCTTTGCCGCCTCAAGAACCGGCTCTGGAGACTGCCCTTTGCCCGCCAGATAGCAGGCGGCCAAAAACGCTTCCATGAAAGCCCCTGTCTGAACTCCATCTCCTTGCGGTTTAAGCTCTTGCGGCTTTTTGGCGAAGGTCTTGGCCAGCCGCTTCTCCCCTGTGGAGGCGACAACGGCCCCTCCCATGGCCCGATTGGCCAAAATGCGGCCGTCGTCGTTTCCAGCCAGGCTGAACAACCCCGCCTGAAGTAATAACAGCCGCGGATAATAGGGGAACATGCAACTGTGCCGCAACGCCATGCAGCGGTCCAGAAGCTGTTTCGCCTGAATGAAATTGCCCTGCGCAAGACAATGCGCCAGCCGCCGGAGCAGCCAGTCGTAGACCATGTCACCGCCAATCTGCTGCCAGCCGGCGCCTTCGCTTTCCACCCAGTTCAGGAACAGGGTGTCATTGATGTCGCTGAGGGACTGCCTTCCCGCCGTCGCCAACATCACCCGCGCCTGAATGTCCGGCAGCTCCCGATCCTTCAATCGACAGGGAAGCCGCAAGTCGCCGCCCCCCTGAAGCCACCCATTCACCTGCCTCCACAATTCCGTCATGAGTTCGTTGTCCGTCTCATCGAAGAACAGTGCCCCTTGCTGCTTAATGGACGGCAGCAACGCCTGAACCTCCTCCCGCCGATCCCCTTCCATGAGAGCCGCCAACGTCACATACATTAGACGCCTGCATTCCGCACGGGTTCCCTGAAGCTTTTCCTTTCCCGTCCAGAAAAGGAAGTTTTCGCTGTCCGCACCGACGGGACGCCGTCTCAGCAGGGCATAGTTGGCCGCCAGAGTCCAGCAGACGGCCCGCTCCTGTCTAGAGACCTTTGCGCCAAGGGCGGCCATCATTCCGTCGCACACCGCCCATGAGGGAGCGTAACGCAATGCCACAAGGGACTTTGCATAGGCGTAAGTCCATTGGCCAATGATGTCCTCTTCGGCAAAGGGCGATGTCTCCTCCGTGGAGACGTCCCGATCGGCCAGATAGGCCCAGTCCCCCATCTCCAGTCTGGCCGCAAAGCCAAGCGCCTCCATCCATCGAGCGGTCTCCGGCCGACCGCCGGCGGCCCCCCTGCGCAAAGCCAGCAGGCTTCCGCAGGGCCATCGTTCATTCTGCGGACGCACCATGGCCAAGCCCACCATGGCGGCCGTCCTGCCCTCCGCGACCTTGCCCATGCCCGGCTCAATCTGCTCCAAAGCCTTTTCAATCATCCGGCGGTTGCCTTCCTTCTCCGCCTCAGGCAGCCGACTGTTGCCATAGCGGGCAGAAGCCCCAAGAGCCAAGGCCAGGGCGCCATAGCCGTCCCCTTGCCGGAGACTTTGCAGGCTCTCCCGAACCATCTCGCCTCCACGGTTCTCCGGAATCAGCTCCTCACAGGTCTTTTCGATTTCCACAAGGGCCGGCTCCAGAGGCCGCATGGCCGCCGACAAGATTGGATGCAGCTCCCGCGCCAGCTTGTACGCCTCCAAAAAACTTCCGCGGCCGCACAGACGACGAAGCCGCCTCCACCGCCGTATGTCCTCCAGGCTCCGCCGTTGGTTCTCCTTCGCCTGACACCAACGGCAAATCTGCTGCCATTGCATCCGCATTTGGAGATCCTGAACGCCTTCCAGCAACGGAAAGTCCTCTTCAACATGTTGCACAAGAACAAGATATGCTAAATATGGCCGAAGGCGGTAGGCATCTCCGTTGAACAGGTCACCGACCATGGTCACCATGGTGTCCAGATAGCCGGCTTTCATCAAGGCGGCCCAATCCATGCGCACGGTCAGCTTCCCATGCCGCCGAATTTCATGGATGACAAACAGTCCATCTGCCATGCCGCCAAAGGTGTACTTCACCCCATCTTCTTCTTTAAGTGTTTCTCCTTCAATGGCTTTTGAATCAACTGCAAGAATCTGGCTCAACTCCCCAAGGGCAGGAATGGCCGATTTCTGCAGAAAGTCAACATAAACGGCATAGTCGCTGAATTTGTATTGGGACATCCAATCGTCGAATTTGCCAAAGAGCGTCTCCCAGCTCCGTGGATTGTTCGGCTCGTATGTCCACTCCGCCAGATACAGCGCGGCGGTCCAGTACGCCTCCAGCTCCAATTGCGCATGGGTAAGGGACAGGGGAATTTCCACAAGGTTATGATGCTTTGCAATATAGACATCATCCTGCCGCGGTTCTTCAGCGGCCTTGCCTGTGGTGATGAGCGCCAGCCCCAGAAGAAGCAGAAGCACCCCCGCCAAGATGACATTGACCAGGCGGATCGTCCATGTCGCAAGGCGGCTGAATCGGCTCTGCTCTTCTATTGTAACATCCTCATTATCAATATGTTGTGATAAAATCAGCGCCTCACGGACCGGCTTTAGTTCTGCAAGGACCTCCTCCCAGTCCGCCGGCCGCTCGGCGGGCTCCTTTGCCAGCATGCGCTCCAGCAGTTCGGCCAAAGGCGGCGGCGTGTCCGGTCGCAAGGCGGCAATCGGCTCCGGCGTCTCCGTCAAATGTCCATGAATGACCGTCTTCGGGTCTTCTGAAGGGAAGGGAGGACGGCCGACAAGGGCATGGTAGAATGTGGCGCCGAAGGCATAGATGTCGCTTTGGCAGTTACCCGCCTTCAGCTGTCCGTTGAGCAGTTCGGGGGCCGCATACCATGGGGTCACCATCACCTCGTCGCCCACATAGTCATGGCCACTGACCCGGGCCAGCCCGAAATCCGCCAGTTTGACCCTTCCGGCGGCCGTTTGCATGATGTTCTCCGGCTTGATGTCCCCATGAGTCAGCATCTGATGGCGCCAACCGCTGGCCAAGGCGTCCGCGATGTCTATGGCAATGTCCAGAACGTCGATGATGGGCAGAGGCCCCTGCTTGCGGATGCGCTCCAACAGCGTGGGGCCGTCGATGTATTCCATGCTGAGGTAATGGAGTCCCTCTTCCGTCACGCCGGCCTGAAAGATCTGGACGATGTGGGGGTGCAGCAGCGACGCCACGGAGCGCGCCTCGTTTCGAAACCGGCGGATATAGTCCTCGTCCTTCGCCAAAGACGGCGGCAGCAGTTTCAGCGCCACCTGGCGGTCCAGGTCCTGCTGACGGGCAAGGTAGACCACCGCCATGGCCCCACGGCCCAGCTCCCGTTCAATGCGAAAGCCGGCAATCTCCGTGCCTATCTCAATGTCCAGCCGCTCGTTCATCGTTTCATGTCCTGAGAGGCGCAAATGGCGGAAGCCATTTTCCGTCACTCTCCCAAAACCAATCCCATCAATGCTTTACGATTATATTCCCGTTGCCAGAGCTCATTGGAAAACCAATCCCCGTAGGCCAGCAAGTCCAGATCAATGCAGACCTCTTCGCCGCCGCGAACTCGTCCCATGTGCGTCTCAAGGGCCTTGAGGCCTTCGCGAACCGCCGCCTCGCCCTCCTCGGTCCAAAACAAGGCGACCGTGTTCACGTAGCGCCGTGGCCCTCCATGGACGTCGGCGGAAACCACCCAACGGCCCTGACGCAGCACGCCAAAGCGCGTCTGCAGCTGTTCCAATGCCATGGACACGTTCGCCTTTCCATCAGTGGCATTGCTTCCCAATCCCACGATGACTGGCCTCTCTCCCACAACGGCCTCCTTCCCCTCCGTCAAATGCCTCCTGCGCCTCTGCACAATTTACCTATGCCTAAAATATATCCTGCTCACGATTTTTCAAGGTGTTACAGCGCAAATCCAAAATTCGCCGACGGCACGACGGCCCTCTCGTCGATGAATCATGGTCTGGATCCATCGTGGAAGTCTTGTCTTGTTTTGCCTCAATCATCCCGTGGAATGTGGCCCAAAAGATGGAAAATGTCCTTCGTCTGACATATATTAATGGTTATGAGAGGCCCTGATTCCACTATATATATAGGATTAAAGGAAAAAACGTCCCAACGGCTGACGTGCGTCCTGCTCATCTGCATCGCCGTGGTGACCGTTGGGCTGCGCTGCGTCCGCTTGTCCGAGCGGCCCATGCACCACGATGAGGCCAATCAGGCGGTCCGCTGTCTGGACATGTTGGAGGGAACGCCCTACCACTATGACGCCAGCGACCACCATGGCCCCACGCTTTATGCCATTGCCTTGCCACTGCTCCGTGTCTGCAAGAGCTTATCCTCTGCCACAGAACAAGATACAGCGAAAGGCATGGTTCTCTCCCCGCCGCCGACGGAGTCCTCGTTCCGCCTTCTGCCTGTCCTGTTCAGCGGTCTGCTCATCATGAGTCTGACCGCTTTGACGGGCACCCTGCCCCCTTTCGCCCTCGCCAGCGCGGCCCTTCTGGCGGCGGTCTCCCCCATGTGCACCTATTATTCACGGTATTTCATTCAGGAGACCCTCCTTGTCTATTTCCTTGCCATTACGGCATTTAAGCTATGGAACACCCTCCGCTTCCGAACCTTGCCCCATGCCATCGGGGCCGGTCTGGCCCTTGGCTTGGCCATGGCCACCAAAGAAACATGGACCCTCTGGGCCGCCGCCTTCCTTCCAGCCCTTCTGGCCTTCCGTTGGATTGGCATCCCCAATGGTCGTCTTCAAGAAAGCCCTTCCCCTCAGACAGACTTCTCAACGACATCCACCGTGCCCTCTTGGCTGCGACGGCAACGGCCACTTCTCCTGCTGATGTTGACTGTCGGCGGTACCGCCCTTCTTTGCCTTATCGTCATCTTCACCAACGGATTATCCACTTGGAAGGGGCTCTTGGACTTCTTCCGCGCGTTTCATCTCTATGCTGAAAAGGCTGTTTCGGACAACCCGCACCGCCATTCCATCCTGTTCTACTGGAACCGACTGCTTTGGTTCAAAGCCGCCCCCGGCCCCCGCTGGAGCGAAGCCATCATCTATCTATTTGCCATTGCGGGACTTGCAACCTGCCTTCCCCATGTCCGCCGCCCCCATGGGCTGTCCCTGCCGTTCACTCGTCTGCTGGCGGTCCACGCCGTCACCCACGCTCTGCTCTATTCCCTCCTTTCCTACAAAACCCCATGGTGCGCTCTTGGCTTCCACTATGAGTTCATCCTGCTGGCCGGCATCGGTGCCAATATGCTTTTCTCCCTCTTCCCCAAGCGGTTATGGAAAGGCTTTATGCTGTTCATCCTTTTCGGAGGCCTCTGGCAGCTGACCCAGCTGAACCGGCTGACCAACACTCGCTTCTGCGCCGACCCCCGTAATCCGTGGGCTTACGTTCATACCCTCCGGGACATCCTTAATCTCCAGAAACGCATTCAAAATCTTGCCTTAAATGCAACCCCCTCCATTCTCGTCTGCACCTCCGCGGAAAACGCCTGGCCCATGCCGTGGTACCTAAGATGCTTTCCGAAAACAATTTACACAGAATCCTGCCCGAATCCCCCCACGTCCTTGCCGGATTTCATCATCACGGCTCCCGAAACGGAAGAGAACGTCGCCGCCTGGGCGGACTCCCTCTATGACGCCGAATTCTTCGGGCTTCGTCCAAATTGCCTTCTGATGCTGCGTTACAAAAAGGAAACTCCACAGACAACGCCCTGAGCCGCCGCAACTCCCTCTGCGCATGATAGCTATCATCACTTTTCTCTTCGAGCTTCACTTTTCACTTTTCACTTTTCACTCTTCACTTTTCACTCTTCTCTTTTCACTCTTCACTTTTCACCTTTCACTTTTCACCTTTCACTTTTCACCTTTCACTTTTCACTCTTCTCCAATCGACATGACGCAAGACACGGGACATATCAATCGCTGATTCCGTGGTCTCCCTACCGAATTGTGATTTTTTATCAACATAATTCATAGACAATTCCGCTTTGAGATGGTACATTAAGTGAATTTCTTTTTTCGGGATGCCCTTCTGGGCGACGGCTAGGTATATTCCATCTAACTTACTGGGAATCAATGAGTTATAAATAAAGATTCCCAATAGCAAAAAGGACAAGAGCATGAGTGCTGAAAATCTTGATCTGCTCAAAAGCAGCCTGATTCTCATGGTTTCAGGCATGGGCATGACGTTCCTCTTCCTTATTGTACAGGTCATTTTCACCAATCTCTCCTCCAAATGGACGGCGAAATTCGCCTATCTGCTGCCGGAACCCGCCCCGAAGAAGGTGCCCAAACCCGCCGCTCCCGCCAAACCGAAGGCCGTCGCGGAACCGGAGGCCGAAGACACCGCCGTGGTCGCCGCCATCATCGCCGCCATCCAACACTATCAGGGCTGAAGCGCTTTCCACAGGGAAGCCCTTCCGCCCTTTTTTTTGCGCAAGTTATTCTAATATAGGCCCTATCAGCTGTAAAGAAGGAAATTCAAACTGATGAAAAAGATTCGTTTCATGGACACCTCGTTCCGTGATGGCTTCCAGTCCGTCATTGGGGCACGTGTGGTCACCGCTGACTTTCTGCCGGCCCTTGAGGCGGCCGTGGAAGCCGGCTTCACTCATCTGGAGGTCGGTGGCGGAGCCCGTTTCCAAAGCCCCTATTTCTACTGCGGGGAAGACGCCTTTGACTCCATGGACACCATCCGCAAGGCCGTGGGACCAGACGTGAACCTCCAGACTCTCGCCCGTGGCGTCAATGTGGTCGGACTCTCCTCCCAGTCCAGCGACATCATCGACCTGCATGCCAAAATGTTCAAGAAACACGGCATGACCACCATTCGTAACTTCGACGCCCTCAACGACATCCGCAACATCAGCTACAGCGGCCGCTGCATCTCGCAGCATGGGCTGAAGCATCAGACCACCATCACCATGATGGGACTGCCGCCCAACATGGACACGGAGGCGCACAGCCCCTCCTTCTACTGCCGCATTCTGGAGCAGATCCTTGCCGATGGCGTCCCCTTTGACAGCCTCTGCTTCAAGGACGCCTCCGGAACCACCCCGCCAAGCATCATCCGCGAAACCGTCCGCCGCTGCCGCGAAATGCTGGACGCCGCCGGCAAAAAGGACTGCCCCATCGAAATGCACACCCATGACACCGCTGACATGTCCGTGGCCTGCTACATGGCGGCCATCGAAGGCGGCGCGGAAATCATCGACCTGTCCATGGCCCCCATGTCCGGCGGCACCGGCCAGCCCGACATTCTCACCATGTGGCACGCCTTCAAAGGCACGGACTACACGTTGGACATCGATGCGGAGAAGATCCTCAAGGTGGAGGAAATCTTCAAAAAGTGCATGGCCAAATACATGCTGCCCCCCGAGGCCAAGACCACGAACCCCCTCATCACCCTGTGCCCCCTGCCCGGCGGCGCCCTCACTGCCAATACCCAGATGATGCGGGACAACAATTGCCTGGACCGCTTCCCCGAAGTGGTCGCCGCCATGCGCGAAGTCGTGGAAAAGGGCGGTTTCGGGACATCCGTGACCCCCGTGTCGCAATTCTATTTCCAGCAGGCATTTGCGAATGTCATGCAAGGGCCTTGGAAGACCATCACCAAAGGCTATGGCCGCATGGTTCTCGGCTATTTCGGCAAGACTCCCGCGGAGCCGGATCCCGAAATCGTCAAGCTGGCCGCCCAACAGCTGAAGCTGGAGCCCACCACCGAAAATCCGCGGGACCTGAACGACAAAAATCCGAATCTTGGCCGCGCCCATGCGGAGCAGGTCCTCAAGGAGAACAATCTCCCCATCACAGACGAAAATGTCTTCATCATCGCGACTTGCGATGAAGCCGCCGATCCCAAGGGGCTGAAATTCCTCAAAGGCGCCCGCCCCATGGGCTGCCGCTTTGTCTCCGACGCCACAACCTCCAAAGAAACCAAGAAGGAAACCCATACCATGGCCAACAATGCCCCCGCCGCCTATACCGTCGTCGTCAATGGCAAACCCTATGCCGTTCAGGTCATTCCTGGCGGTGCTCCCGTCATCACCCCTGTGGCCGCCGCTCCCGCCGCCGCTCCTGCCGCTGCCGCCGCCAAAGGCACGGAAGTGACCGCTCCCATGCCGGGCACCGTGCTGCGCATCGAGGTCTCCATCGGCCAGGCGGTCAAAAAGGGCGACAACCTGATCACCATCGAGGCCATGAAGATGGAACAGGAAATCAAGGCGACGGCGGACGGCACGGTCGCCGCCATCAACGTCGCGCAGGGTGACACCGTGGAATCCGGCCAGGTCGTGGCCATCATCTAGCCATCGGCGTCTGTCGTCCCATCATGCCTCTGATTCTCGGAGGCATGCCGCTGTTTTCATCTAAAGACTTAACCCATAAGGCATTACGATGCATCTAAAATCAACACGTTCCTGGCTGCTGGCATGGGTGCTCCTTGCCGGCATGCTTCATGCCCAGGAGGAGGCGCCGCTGTCCGCCGAAGCAGGCTCCGCTTCCGCCTCCTACTCGCAGGAAACCCTCGACAGCCTGAAGCGGGTCTCAAATCCGCTTCGCTTCCAGTCGAACGACGGCGTCTTCGAGACCTCGCAGGATCCGGTTACGGGCGTGGTTCGCATCACCTACGTCTGGCCGGCTCCCGCCATCGTCTACCAGCTGTCCACCCGCGCCGACACAGATGTCAATCCTGGCCGTCCCCTCTGCATTCTGAAGATCAAGACGGACAAAGACGCCACGTTTGACGACGGCACTCCCGTTCCGCCCCGCAGCAAGGCGGAGGTGAAAAGCACCATGGGCTTCCATGTGCTTAATGTCTATCTTGCTCAGGGGCAACACATTAAGACTGGTGATGTCCTGTTTGAGATGATGCCTCAGGCCATCACCCACGACTCCGTGCCGCCCACCGTCAGCTCGCCGCTGAAAATCGGCGAAATGCTCAGCCGCCTGTGGCAGCAGACGGGCATCTATTCCTTCATCCAGCAGACTGCAAATGGCGAATGGACCCTTGGCGTCGGCAAGGCCATCATGATTGGCGTCGGTCTGCTTCTGGTCTATTTGGCCATCTTCCGCGGCTTTGAACCGCTGCTGCTGCTGCCCATCGGCTTCGGCGCCGTCATGAGCAACATCCCGCTGGCGGGCATCGCGGAACCAGACGGACTGCTCGGCCTTCTGTTCCACGGCGTCAATTTGGGCATTTACCCCATGCTGATCTTCCTTGGCATCGGCGCCATGACGGATTTCGGTCCCCTCATCGCCAATCCCAAGACCGCCCTTCTCGGCGGCGCGGCCCAGCTGGGCATCTTCTTCGCCCTCATCGGCGCCATTGTCCTGAGCACCACGGGAGTAGTCAACTTCAGCTTGAAGGACGCCGCCTCCATCGGCATCATCGGCGGCGCGGACGGCCCCACGGCCATCTTCCTCTCCAGCCGCCTGTCCCCCAACCTGCTCGGCTCCATTGCCGTGGCCGCCTACTCCTACATGGCCTTGGTGCCCATCATCCAGCCGCCCATCATCCGGCTGCTGACCACTCGGCAGGAACGCCTGATCCGCATGTCCCAGTTGCGGAAAGTGTCCAAACTGGAGAAAGTGGTCTTCCCCATCGCCATCACCCTGCTCTGCTGCCTGCTGCTCCCCTCAGCCGCACCGCTCATCAGCATGATCATGCTCGGCAACCTGCTGAAGGAGTCCATGTGCACCGACCGTCTGAGCGACACCGCGCAGAACGCCCTCATCAACATCGTCACCATCTTCCTTGGCCTCTGCGTCGGCTCCAAGCTCTCTGCGGATAAGTTCCTGAACATGGAGACGTTGGGCATCCTGCTATTGGGTCTGGTGGCCTTTGCGGTCGGCACCGCTGGCGGTGTCATGATGGGCAAACTGATGTGCAAACTCTCCGGCGGCAAGATCAATCCCATGATTGGGGCCGCTGGCGTCTCCGCCGTGCCCATGGCCGCACGTGTGGTCAACAAGGTCGGGCTGGAGGAGGATCCCCAGAACTTCCTGCTCATGCATGCCATGGGTCCCAACGTCTCTGGCGTCATTGGCTCCGCCGTGGCGGCGGGCGTTCTGCTCTGCGCCTTGGCATGAAAACTGTAAGTTGTTGATAATAAGCATGTTATAAAGAGCGGCAATTTGGCGTGGTCAATCTGCGCCTTGCCGCTCTTTTGAATTGACAAAAGAACTATCACGGCCATGTGGATTATGGCTGATATTCCATCTTCTATAATGACGATGATGTTGATTTCCGCCACCCCTTTGAGGCTGATGCAGCATAATTTCTAATTCCTCTAATAGCCATGCCAATCGTCTCTCCATCAACCTATCACGCGCCCCGTCACTTTCCGTGGAGCAACAAGCACTGGCAAACCATTCTTCCCTCCTACACCCGCAAGGAGACCGTCCCCGACAACATGCACATGGAGAACTTCCACACGCCAGACGGGGACATTCTGCTGTTGGATTGGGCCAAAGTGAATTCGGACAAGCTGCTCATCCTGAGCCATGGCCTCTGCGGCCACTCCCGCCGCCACTACATTCTCTCTCTGGTCCGTCATTTCAATCAAGCCGGATGGGACTGTCTGGCGTGGAATTTCAGGGGCACCGGCGGCTCCCCCGGAACCATCGGCAAATACACGACGCAGAATTCCACAGAGGAACTCCATTGGGTGACCCAACACGCCTTGGAGGTCGGCCACTACCGCAAAATCGCCTACACGGGATACAGCATGGGCGGCAACCTGTCCGCGCTGTACTTGTGTCGGGAGGAGTCCCGCCAAATCCCCCAAATCTGCGGCGGCGCCGTCTTCTGCGCCACCACGGACATCATGTCCAGCAACCAGACCTTTCATTCCTTCATGGGACTGAAATATGCAGGACATTTCATGAAGGACATGGTGGAGATCATCAAACGAAACGCCATCCAGTTCCCCGGAACCTTGGACACCCGCGGCATCGACAAGCTGCGGACCTTCGAGGAGTTCGACGACCGCTACACCGCCCCCTATCTGGGCCTGAAGAACCATGTGGAGTACTACACCGTGGCCTCCGCCTGCCACTATTTCCCAAATCTGCAGGTTCCCCTGCTGCTGGTCGCCCCTCAAAACGACCCTTTTCTCGCAGGAGACTGCTATCCGGTCGCCGAGGCAACCCGCAACCCCCTGCTCTATTTGGAGATGCCGGAGGGCGGCGGCCATTGCGGCTTCCCTGGAAAAAAGGGGGAGCCATGGTGGCCGGCGCGACGGGCTCTGGCCTTTTTTGAGATAACCTGTCTGGGGAACAAGACAATGGCGGCGCTGGCCTGAAAACAACAGCCGTCAATCCGATACAACAGCCGAAGGAATCTTTGCAAATGAATACCCATGAACGACTTGTTAAAATGGGCCGCGTGGCCATCCAGGCGGGAAAAATCGCCCTTGGACATTTCAACCACTTGCACGGCAACGAGATCTTCCATAAAGGCACCGATACGGACATGGTCACCGTGGTGGACCGCGAAGTGGAGACTTTCGTGCGAGGCCAGCTGGAAACCTTGTTCCCTGACATCGATTTCTACGGCGAGGAGGGCAATTACGGCTCTTTGGCCCGCTATGACCGAGTCTTCATCGTGGATCCCATCGACGGCACCACCTGCTTCATCCACGGTCATCCCTTCTTCAGTGTCTCCATCGGCCTTCGGGAAGGCGGCGAGACCACGGCAGGCGTTGTCTATATGCCGGTTTTCGACACCTTATATTGGGCTGGCCGTGGCGAAGGCGCCTGGAGGGACCGCCGCCAAATTCACGTGACCGCCAATGACGATTTGCTTAAAGCCTTGGGCGGCACAGGGTTCGGCTGTGTCCGCGGTCATGCCAAGCCAGACAATGTCCCCATGTACTCCGAAATGATATACCGTCTGCGCGGCATTCGAACCTGCGGCTCCGCCGCCATCGACCTGTGCTTTGTGGCGGAAGGCCATTATGATGTGTATTGGGAATACAAGCTGTGCCCCTACGACTGGGAGGCCGGCTCCCTCATCATCCGTGAAGCAGGCGGCAAGGTCAGCGGTTTCGACGGAAAGCCCGTGGAGGACACCGTGGGGCACATTCTGGCCACCAACGGCATCCTTCACGACACCATGCTGGAAGCTCTGTCACGGCATTGTTAAATCATTGTAAACAAGCATATTAGAACTATAAGCAAGAAAAAAGAAGTTAAACCAGTTATTTATTCATAATATATTGTGTATAAATATATTATGTAAATTGCAGAATTACCCCAGCAGGTGAGAGTCGCATGAATTGTGCGACTGAGAGTTTTAAGCCGCTTTAGCGGCGACAGGATAATAGCCGTGGGTGGAGCGAAGCGTAACCCACGGACAGGCAGAAAAATACATATTGGGAACCACGTAGTGGTGGCAGGATAATAACAGTGGGTGGAGCGAAGAGTAACCCATGGACAAGCAGGAAAATACATATTTTTGACCATGTATTGGTGGCAGGAAATCTGTTCGTGGGTTTCGCTTCGCTTCACCCACGTCAGGCTCCTGTCACCGCTGCGCGGTTCAAAAACTCTAACTTTCTCGTGCACCGTGGGTTACGCTTACGCCTACGGCGTTTCGCTTACCCACGGCTAATATCCTGCCGCCGCCAAAGCGGCTCTTCTTTTTCGGCATACCCCGCTTTCTGCCGCCATTGTCTTTTCCGCACATTTTGATGAATCGGGGAGAGACCGATTCAGCATAATGATTTGCATGGAAGATAAATCCAAGTGCTGTTTTTAGGTTTATATAACTTCCTTGCAGTCAACCACTTGCGGCTGACTGCATTTGGTTTATTCCGTGTATCTTATGGATGGTGACGAGAGGTTACTGCGATGGCTTGAATTGGGCGCGCAAGCTGTCTAGATAGCCACGGATATCATTGAGCGAAGCGGGTTTAAGGACTTTGGCAGGAGTGGAGAGCACCGCCAGCCCCTCCGAAAATTCGTTCAAAAAGCGGGAAGGGAGCCGTCTCACGGTTTCGTTCTGAACCCGCCGCTTGTCCGCATAGGTCAGAATCAGCTGTTCCTTCGCGCGGGTGAAGGCCACGTAGCAGAGCCGCCGCTCCTCCTCTTCATTGCCTTCGTCCAACGCCATCTGATGGGGAAACAGCTTCTGCTCCATGCCTGCCACAAAGACCACAGGAAACTCCAGTCCCTTGGAGGCATGGACGGTCATGAGGGTCACGGAGTTGTCGCTGTCGTTGCGCCGTCGGTCCTGACGGTCCCGCGCGTCCTCCAGCGCCATCTGCTCTAAAAACTCCTCCAACGTCGCCTGATGGCCGCGCTTCCCGTCAAACTCATCCAAGGAGCCGAGAAACTCCAATACATTCTCCTTGCGCTGCAGAGCATCCTCCCGCGGCTTGTACATACGGCCCAAGCCGTCGATATAGTCCAGGTCGGCAAAGAGAGTCTCCGCCTTTTTGCACAAATCACCCGGTGTTGCAAATCGTTCCGCACCATGGATTAACGCCATCCGAAACTGCCGCAGGCCCGCCGCGGCGGAGCCAGGAAGCGTCTTCAGCCAATCATCGTCGGAGAGGACCTGGAACAGGGGCTGGCCGATGATGCGTCCCTGCTCCACCAGTTTCTCCTGCGTTCCGTCGCCGATGCCACGGGGCGGCACATTGAGCACCCGCAGCAGCGCCATGTCGTTCTTCGGATTCGCCACCAGTTGCAGGAAGCCCAAGGCGTCCAGAATCTCCCGCCGTTCGTAGAAGGAATTGGCGCCCACCAAGATATGGGGCACCCGCTTTCGGCGGAACGTCTCCTCCAGCACCCGCGCCTGATGCCCCGCCCGAAAGAGGACCGCATGGCGTTTCCACTGTCCGTCCGTCACCCGATCCAGCAGATAGTTCGCAATGAACTCCGCCTCGTCCCGTTCATCCGCGCAGCGAACCATGAGAATCTTCTCCCCCTCTCCCTGCTGAGACCACAGGTGCTTGTCGTGGCGGGAGCGGTTATGGGCGATCAGCTCATTGGCCGCATTCAATATCGTATTGGTGGAACGATAGTTATGCTCCAGCCGCAGCACCGCGGCATGGGGGAAGTAGGTCTCGAAATCCAAGATGTTGCCCAAATTCGCGCCACGCCAGCCATAGATGGACTGGTCATCGTCGCCCACGGCGCAGATATTGCCTCGAGAGCCGGCCAGCAAGCGCATCAGATGGAGCTGCACGCTGTTGGTGTCCTGATACTCATCGATCATCAGATAATGGTAGACGCCGCGGCAGAACTCCAACGCCTCCGGATGCTCCTCCCACAGCCGCACGGTCAGCCCCAGCAGGTCGTCAAAATCCACCAGATTCATCTGCCGCATGCGCTCCTGATAGCGCGCGAACACCCTGCCGATTTTGTCAGAAAGAGGATAACCCTTTGCCATCACGTCACTTGGGCTTTCCAAGGCCGCCTTGGCGCGGCTGATGGCGGAGAGCCATTCATCGGCGTTGAAACCGGTTCCCGTCACCCCCAGCTCCGTCGCCACTTCCCGCACAAGCCCCTTCTGATAGCCCTCTGCCGCAATGGAGAAATTCCGGTTATAACCCAATTTATGTATCTGATGCCGAAGGATTTGCAGACAAAACGAGTGAAAGGTGCTCACCGTCAGCTTCTCCGCCAGAGACGGCTCGATGAGATCCGCCACCCGGCTCCGCATCTCTTTGGCGGCCTTGTTGGTGAACGTCACCGCCAAAATCTGGCTTGGCGGCACCCCGTGGCGGATCAGATTGGCGATGCGGCAGATGATGACGCGGGTCTTGCCAGTTCCCGCCCCCGCCAAAAGCAGCACCGGCCCCTCCAGAGTCTCCACGGCCTTCCGCTGCTCTGGATTCAACCCCGCCAAAATCGATGGAGAATCCAATGTCATAATTCTAGTTAGCTCTAGAAGCTCCAGATGCTCTAGCAAAATTCTAAGTTTTTAACTGCCAACCGCTAACCACTAACCGCTAATTTCCAATTGGTCCAGCGCCTTGCTCAGCCGACTGGCAAGAGCTTCCCGCCCTTCCCCCGCTTCCATGGCAATGGGGGCGCCGAAATGAAGAGTCACCCGTGAAAAGGGCACGGGGAACTGGGTTCGATCCCACGACTTGAAGCACCAATGGCGCGGTGCCGTCAACGTGACGGGTAGGATGGGGGCCCCTGTCTTCTCCGCCAAGAGCAGGATGCCGGGCTGCACGCAATGGCGCGGGCCACGGGGGCCATCCACCGTCAAAATCGGAGAAAGCCCCTGTTTCATGGCCTCCAGCAGCTGAAGGACGGCCTGCGCTCCGCCGTGTCCCGCTCCCGAAGAGCCGCGGACGGCGCGCAAATGGAAACGCGCCACCAAATCGGAGATGTATTCCCCGTCCCTGGAACGACTTATCATGACGCACATGCCATCCAGAAGCCCTTGGGGTGCCAACGTCGGCAGGAACAGAATCTTCTCATGCCAAATGGCAACCAGAACCGGCCAGGGACGGCGCGACGCCAGCCAGCCCGCCGAATCGTCGATCTTCAGACGATACGTCGCGGCAATCCCCCGCATCAGCCATGACAGCAGCCATGTGACCCAGCCGGGAAACTTCCGCTTGTTCTTGAATGTAAACCACTTCTTCCGCATCGCCGCCCAATCGCCTCAGGAACCGCTTGTCCATCCCATAAGATAACATCCGCCTCCCAAGAGTCAATTCGACATCCCGTATGGAAGCGAGTCGGCCCGCGCCTCAGCAATTGGAATCCATTTGACGGCAAGGCGTTAGGTGCGCAGATATTCGGCAAAGAAAGAATCTGCAATTTACTGACGAAAATTTTCGTCACTTAATTTTTCGTCAGCACCGCTTTCAGGCAAAAAACGGTTTTTTTGTGGTTTTGCCTCTTGCAAAAGGGAAAGGCGATGCCATTGTAAAGCCTGTAATCCAAAGCATCAAGGTTCCATCATGTCAACATCCCCTCCTATCTATTCCGCCCAAGCCGTGCCGCCAGCCCGCCCCAATGCCCGGCACCACTATCGTCAAAACGCCTACAAGGGAATCCCCTCCATCGCGGTGCTGCCGGGAGGCCTCTGCTTCGCCTGCGCCTACTCCGGCGGCGACGGTGAATGCCAGCAGAACTATGTCTTTCTCATGGTCAGCCGCGACTATGGCCAACATTGGAGCGATGCCGTGGCCGTCGTGGATCCGCCACAGAAGGATGTGCGCGCCTTCGACCCCGTTGTGTGGGTTTCGCCGCAGGGCGAACTCTGCCTCTTCTGGAGCCAGAGCTACTGCCCCGAATACGCAGGCGGCGTCTTCGACGGCGTTGGAGGCGTCTGGCTGAGCAAGCTGTGCAATCCCTACGACCCCGCCACCCGCTACCGTTTCACGCCGCCCGTCCGCCTTGCCCATGGCATCATGCTCAACCCGCCGCTGGTCATCGGCCTCAGAAAAACCTGGCTGATGCCCTGCTCCGTGTGGAACATGTACTCCACTCGGCCGGACGGAATGGCACCCTATCGGGGCGCCGGCTGCTGGTCCAGCGCCGACCATGGAAAGACCGCCCACTTCCGCGGCCATGTCGTCATCCATGGAGAAAGCTCTTTCGATGAACACCATTTCATCCTTCGGCGAGATGGCCGTCTCTGGTGCGTCATGCGTGCCCGCACCGTCGCTAAGGAGAGCTTCTCCCGTGACGGCGGCCGGACGTGGACGCCTCCGCAAGACGTCGGCTTCTGCGGCTTCTCCCGCATCGCAATGCTTCGTCTCGCCTCCGGCAACCTGCTCCGTGTCGAGAACACCCCTGGAGACGGCTCCCGCCGACGCAACAACCTCACCGCCTATCTTTCCCTTGATGACGGCGAAACCTGGCCCCACCGCCTCCTTTTGGACGAACGTGACAACGTCTCCTATCCCTGTGCCGCGCAGGATGATACAGGTCGCATCCACGTCATCTACGACCACGAGCGCTCTCATGGGGAATTCCTTTTGGCCAGCTTCCGCGAGGAGGACCTTCTGGCCGACGCGCCAACCTCCGCCGATTTCCGTCTCCGCCATCCTGTCCAGCCTACACAATAACGCCGCCTTTTCAGAGCGCATTTGACTCATGGCGGCCCCATCATTTTCGACAGAGGCGGCGTTCGTTCCGACGACGCCTTTTCATACCGTCTTTTGCGGATTCTCCTCAAAAATAACGGCATAGAAATGCAATATAATGATAGCAACAGAAGAAATAAAATGAAATTTTACTCCGGCATTTGCATGGGACTTCTCGCCTTGGCCACCGCCGTCGGCGCCCAGGAGCTGCCCCGCCGCGTCTTTGAGCTGAACGCGGGGCCGGACAACCCGCGGAACAGCGAAGGCACCTTTGTGGCCCTCAAAGACGGCCGCCTCATGTTTGCCTACTCCCACTTCACGGGAACCTCGGGGTCAGACTACGGCCACGCCAACATCAGCGTGCGCTATTCCGCCGACAAGGGGGAGACCTGGAGCGGCCCCCGCATGATCGTCAAGCAGGAAGGGAACATGAACGTGATGAGCGTCAGTCTCCTGCGGCTGCAGGACGGCCGCATTGCCCTCTTCTACCTGCGGAAGAATAGCGAAGTGGACTGCCGTCCCCTCATGCGCGTCTCAACGGACGAAGGGGAGACATGGAACGACCCCGTGGAGATTCTCGGCGACAAAATCGGCTACTATGAACTGGTCAATGACCGCACCATCCAGCTGAAAAGCGGCCGCATCCTCCTGCCCATGGACGTCCTGTCCCGCCCCAACGACTCCACCATCGGAAAGGGCAAGGTGTTCAGCGCCATGTCCGATGACGGCGGCAAGACGTGGCACACAGGGCAGGAATACAACGCCCGCGACGCCGACGGCAATCCGGTTCTTCTGGAAGAGCCTGGCGCCGTAGAACTTAACGATGGCCGCATTCTCATGTACATCCGCACGGACATCGGATGCCAATACATCACCCACAGCGCCGACGCCGGCGAGACGTGGGAGACTCCGCATCCCTCCACGTTCCTTCTGGGCCCCATGGCCCCCACTTCCATGAAACGGCTGAAGAACGGAGACCTGCTTGTGGTGTGGAACGACCACACGGGCCTTCCCAAAGCGTGGAAGGAGCGCCCGAACCCGAAGAACTGGGCCGTCGTCGCTCAGCGAAAAAACCATCATTCCTATCATGTGGACCGCACGCCGCTGACCACCGCCATTTCACAGGACGACGGCAAGACATGGAAGTTCATCAAGAACCTGGAGGGCAACCCCAACGGCTGGTACTGCTACACCTCCATCCATGTCATGGACGACTGCGTCCTGTTGAGCTATGTGCGGGACTGCAACCTCTACAATGACCGCATGACCAAAGTGCCCCTGTCCTGGCTCTACGACCCCACGCCCCGCCAGGCCTATGTCATGTCCGAACCCTCTGCATTCCAAGATGTTAAAGAAGGAGAATTCAGCGCACTGCCCACGGCGTTCGGCACTTGGAGCGTCACATCCGGCCGCGCCGAAATCTTCAAGTACCCCCGCGGCAAGGGCGTCCATCTCTTCACGGACGGCGCCGAGGCCTGCGTTGAACTGGCGTTGCCCACCCCACGCGCCGTCGGCGACCTGCATTTTCAGGTGGAGCGCTTCACGGGCAACGAGCCCTTCGTCTTCACCGTGGAGGCATGGAAGGACGGCGCATGGCAACTCGCGGCCTGCATGGACAACGACAAGCGGACCGGAACCCTCCATACTATACCCTTCGCCAACAACGCGCTGACTACCAACCGGTTGCGCTTCCGCTGCACCGCCCATGAGGGCGCCATCCTCTGCGACGCCAACAGCGGAGACATCGACCTAAAGGCCTTCTTCAACGACTGAAATCCGCAAAAATGCCCCAAACGGCCTAAAATCAACGCTCTGTTCCCCATGAGGATCGTTTATTATCCACAAAACACACAAAATGTACAGAAGCGTTGCATTTTGGGCAGAGTAGCGCCTTTCTACTTGCATTTATGATAAAATAATGCATATTAATACTATTTATTTATTATCATAAACGAAAGTCATGAAAGCCTTGGGGCGACATGGCCTTCGGGAGACAAGGCCATGGACACACATACCGCACTATTGATTCTGAACAGTCTGCCGGGCATCGGGCCAAGTCGGAAGAGGCTGCTGGTCAACGCCTTTGACTCGGCGGAAGCGGCCCTTCAGGCCAGTCCGGAGGCGTTGAGCCGCATTGACGGCATTGGGTGGAAACTGGCCCGCATCATCCACGAATGGCGACAGTACTGCGACCCTGACAAGGAGCTGCGTTGCGCCGCGCAGGCCGGCGTGTCTCTTGTCTTTGAGGACGACGACGTCTATCCACCGCTTCTCAAGAACATCCACGACCCGCCCATCTGCCTCTATGTCCGCGGCTCCCAGCCCGCGCTGAAGGAGACGCGGAACGCGCTGGCCGTGGTGGGCTCCCGCCGAACCACCCTCTACGGGCTGCGGATGACGGAGAAGCTGGCGGGAGGCGCCGCCGTGGCCGGCTGGCCGGTCATCTCCGGCCTCGCCCGCGGCATTGACACGCAGGCCCACGAGACGACCCTGCAATGTGGCGGCTGCACCATCGCCGTCATCGGCAGCGGACTGGCTCAGCTCTATCCGCAGGAGAACGTCGGCCTTGCCCTTCGCATCGTGGAGGGAGGCGGCGCCGTCATCTCCGAGTTTCCCATGCACTACAAGCCGGACCGCCGCAGCTTTCCCATGCGGAACCGCATCATCGCGGGCATGGCCACGGGCACGTTGGTGGTGGAGGCGGGACTGCAGTCCGGAAGCCTCATCACCGCCGCACAGGCTCTCGAACAGGGTCGACTGGTCTTCGCCGTCCCCGGCCCCGCCGACACCCCCTACTCCAAAGGATGCCATGCCCTCATCAAAGACGGCGCCAAATTGGTGGAGTCCTTCGATGACATCGCCGATGACTTTTCTCTGCTCCCCGGCCTGCCTCCGCCGGAAAAAAATGCAGAAAAGCGGCCGGAAATCCCCAAAAATCCTGTTGTGGAATTGAAATTACAGGGGTTGGAGTTAAAATTATGGTCTTTGCTTCAAGACGGCGAGCAGTCCATCGACGATCTCATCGACCAAAGCGGCGAAGAGACCTCCAGCGTTTTGGCCGCCCTGCTGACCTTGGAGCTAAAGCATGCCGTCAGGCAACTACCCGGACGAAGGGTGACCCGGCGGTGAGACAAGACCCCCATTTGTATATATATTATATATGGTATATAGGAAAGGGATATGCAGATGTCCAAAAAACTTGTTATAGTGGAGTCACCGGCGAAGGCCAAGACCATCGGCCGGTTTCTTGGCAGCGGAGTGAAGGTTCAGGCGTCCATGGGCCATGTGCGGGATTTGCCGTCACGGGCTCTTGGCGTTGACATCTCCAACAATTTCAAGCCCGACTACGAGCTGACCCTCAAAGGCAAACGGGTGGTCAAGGAGCTGAAGCCGGCCGCCGCCGCCGTGGACGACATCTATCTGGCCACCGACCCGGACCGCGAAGGGGAGGCCATCGCGTGGCATCTGCGGGAAGTGCTGAAGCCGAGCACCCACGCCGCCTTCCATCGCATCACCTTCCACGAAGTCACCCAAAGCGCGATTCAGAAGTCCTTTGCGGCTCCAGGGGACATTGAGATGGATTTGGTGGCCGCCCAACAGGCCCGCCGTGTGTTGGATCGTCTGGTGGGCTATCAGGTCAGTCCGCTGCTGTGGCGCTACATTCAGAAGGGCACCAGCGCGGGGCGGGTTCAGTCCGTGGCTCTGCGCCTCATCGTGGAGCGGGAGCGGGAGATCAACGCGTTTCAGGCGGAGGAATATTGGAATCTGGACGGCCAGTTCACGCCCATGGGAAGCACGACCAGTTTCCGCGCCCGCCTCTCGAAAGTCAACGGCCGCAAGGCAAACGTGGCCAATGAGACGGACGCCAACCGCCTGGGGGACGCCCTTCAGGCGGCAGGCGTCTCCCATGTCATCTCCAAAGTGGCCTCGACCCCCCGCAGGAAGCATCCCGCGCCGCCATTCATCACCAGCACCCTGCAGCAGGCGGCGGGAAGTGCCCTGAAACTGAGCGCCACCCAGACCATGCGCATCGCGCAGGAGCTGTACGAAGGCGTCGAGCTGGGCAGCAGCGGCCCCGTGGGTCTCATCACCTATATGCGAACGGACTCCGTCAACATCGCCCGCGAGGCCCAGGAGCAAGCCCGCGCCTTCATCGCCAAAACCTATGGCAACGACTATGTTCCGCAAAAGCCCAACATCTACCGCTCCAAGAAGAGCGCCCAGGAGGCCCATGAGGCCATCCGCCCCACCGACGTCAACCGGACGCCGGACAGCCTGGCCTCCAGCCTGACGCCGCCGCAGCTCAAAGTCTACCGCATCATCTGGAACCGCTTCGTGGCCAGTCAGATGAGCGAGGCGCAGCAGATGGAGCATGTGGTGGAAGTGGAAAGCACCGGCGGCCCCTTGGCGGCCTTGGAGCCGACGCCGTTCATCGCCAAGGACGAAAAGGGCGCCACCGCCAGCGGCACGGTCTGCACCTTCCACACCGCCGCGCGGGAGACCCTGTTCCCCGGCTACATGGTGGTCTACAACATCCGCGAGGTGGGCGAGGAAGAGGACGCCGCCGACACCGCCACCCGCCTGCCGGATTTGCATCAAGGCGCCGCCTGCGCCCTGAGCCAGTTGCTGAAGGAGCAGTGCTTCACCACGCCCCCCAGCCGCTACAGCGAGGCGTCTTTGGTTAAAGCATTGGAGCAGAATGGAGTAGGACGTCCGTCAACCTATGCGACCACCGTCAACACCATTCAGGAGCGGGACTATGTGAAAAAGGAGAAGGGGATTCTGTCCCCCACGCCGTTGGGCATCTCCGTCAACGATTTCCTTGTGCAGCAAATGCCAGAGCTGTTCGACATCGGCTTCACAGCCCAAATGGAAGAGGAACTGGACCAGGTTGAGGAGGGCAAAATCGTCTGGGAGGACATGATACGGGACTTCTACGACAAGTTCCAGAAGTGGCTCGGCAGCCGTGCGCCCGTCCAGACCCCAAGCTCCAGCCAGGCCATTTCGCGGATTTTGGGGCTCTTCCCCGCCGGCTTCCCCTTCGCCCCTCCCGTCAAGCGGGGCAACCGCACCTATGACGACGCCAAGTTCCGCGACAGCATCGAAGAGCAGCTCGGCTCCGGCAAGGCGCTGACGGAACGCCAATGGAACGCCCTCGTGGCCATGGTCGCCCGCTATGCCGACCAGCACCCTGAAATGATGGACGTGGCCAAGGAGCTTGGCCTGGAGGAGCAGATCCATCAGTTCAAGGAGATGGTGGCCAAGGCGGCGGAGACCGTTCCAGTGGAGATTCCGCCCGCCGTCAAGAAGCTCTTCGACGCCATGAAGGGCGTCAAATGGCACGAGCCCGTCAAGCGGGGCAACCGCATCTACGATGACGGAAAGTTCTATCGCTCTCTGGCCAAACAGGTTGAAGGCGGCAAGGGCTTGAGCGCCGCCCAAATACAGGCCTTGGGCAAAATAGCCTCCAAATACGCTGGCATGATCAAGAACTATGACCAGCTGGCCGCCGAATTGGGAAGCGCGGCGGAGACGGCGGGGGCCGTGCCTCCCGTGGAGTCCAGCCCTCTCCAGAAGGACAAGCTGGAGCAGCTGTTGGCCATGGCCGGAGAAATCAAGGAGTGGCAGACTTCCAGCGGACGAAGCCGCTACAACGACGAGGAGTTCCTCGGCTCCCTCCATCGGCAATTGGAGCAGAAGGGCGTCCTGAGCGAGAAGCAGATTGCCGCCCTTCTGAAGGTGCTCGGCAAATATGCATCCCAAATTGAGCGTTATGAAGAGCGGATGAAGGCGATTGCCCCGACGGCCGCCGCCGCCGCGCCGGCCGCACCGAAGGAATTGGATGAAGTCTGTCCGGAGTGCGGCGCCAAACTGGTTCTCCGCCATAGCCGCAGGGGGCCCTTCGTCGGATGCTCCGCCTATCCCAAATGCCATTACATCGCCAAAAAGTGACCGTCCCCTCCATCGGCTGAATCGACCATGAGTTTCCAGAACGCCGCCATCGTCATGCTCGCCCACAACGGAGAGCAATTCACCCGCCATGCTCTCGAAAGCATCCTCGCCGCCCAAAGTCTGCCACGGGAGATGTTCCTTGTGGACAACGCGTCGGTGGACGGGACACCCGCCCTCATCCGCGAATTCCAGCCCCGTTTCGAGCAGGCGGGCATCGCGTTCACCACATGGCGAAACGACGAGAACAAGGGCTGCTCGCTGGCGCGAAACGAACCATGGGCCAAAGTCACCATGCCCTACACCGTGTTCATGGACAACGACACGGCGGTCCGCACCTCCCGCTGGCTGGAGCGCTTCATCCACTGCTTTGAAGAGCACAAGAACTTGGGCGTGGTTGGCGCGAAAATGGTCTATCCCTTTCTGCCCCACAAGATTCAGTGTGCCGGCGTCAGCATCAGCCGCCTTGGAAGAGTCGCCTTTCGAGGCAGAGGGGCGGACCTCGACGACCCCCGCTATCAGAGCTATTGGCCCACCTGGTCCCTCATCTCCGCCTGCTGGCTCATGCGAACCGACCTGCGGGAGACCGTGGGCTATCTGGACGAACTGTTCCATCCCGTCCAGTACGAGGACCTGGACCTATGCGTCCGCGCCCGCCTCAAGGGCTATGAAATCGCCTATACTCCGGATGTGGAAATGTATCATTTCGAGGGCATTACGACGGCATCCTTTGGCAAGGAGGAGTACAAGGTCAACATCGCCCGCAACTCCCTTAAGTTCAGGGAACGCTATCATGCTCTCTTCAAAGACTTTACAGATGAACTTCCGCCAGAGGAGTACCGCTGGCTCCTCCGCTCCGAGCTGGGCCTGCGGCCTGAACTGGACCTGACCCAGGTTTAGGAATCCATTTCCATGCCACAAACGCCGTTACAGCGGATTATCACCGAAAAGGCAGGTCAGAAGACCTGGCTGACAGGATTGCGTCTGTTTGAGGAGGCGGGGGTTTTGGACGCCTCCTACACCACGCGCCTCGCCAGTTTCCGCGTGGCCGATGACAAAGGCGCCTACGAGACCGTCTCCATCCATCCTGGAGCCAAGCCGGAGCAGCGCTGTCGTTGCTCCTGCCTCAATGGAAAGCATGGCATTTGCCCCCATGTGGTGGCCGCCCTTCTGAAGATGGAGGGGGATGCCCCTCAGCTTCTGAAGAAGCTTCTGCCGCCAACCCTCGCGCCGATCCCCTCTGGCGACGCCTCCACCCCCTCCCCTCTTGGTCAAAATGTGGGAAATCTGGCTCTGGAGAGTCTGAAATACTATCTGGAGCAAAGCAGCGACGACGGCACCCTCCAATTGGCCCTGCCGCCACAGCTCCCCATGCCATGGCAGCCGAAGCAGCCATTGGGCTTCGGCGGCGGCATCCGCTTCAAAGGCAGCCGATATGTGCTGGGCAACATCCCCAAGCTCCTGTCGGAAGGCGTCGCCTCCGGCGGCCTCCGCATGGAGAACTTCCCGCCCCAGACCCAACAGGCCATCCGCTTTTTGGGGGAATATGGTCAGTTCCACGGTAAAAAGGTGATTTTGGACTCCACCACCGCCGCGGACCTTTTCCATTGCATCATGGGAACGGACATCCTGCAGTCCCCCTCCGGTCCCGTGCAACTCCACAGCCAGCGGCTCCGGCTCCAGTTCATCGTCACCCCCCATGACGACGCGGCCACCGTCCTCCCCCGCTTCCGCCTGCCGGACGGTACCTGCATGGAACCCGGAGACTTCCACTGCATCATGGGCCACACCGGCAGCTGGCTCGGCTTCGAGCAGGATTTCTGGTGGCTTCCCCAAGTCTTTCCCGTGGAATGGTTTCACATCATCCTGAACGGCCGTCCCCTGCTCCTGCAGTCTCAAGAGCTGGAAAAGCTCTCCTGGCTCTGCGAAAACGACATCCTGCCCGGAGACATCACCCTCTCCCGCATCTCCACCCTACTTGGAGTCTCCACCGCCACCATGAAACCCGTCCTCACCTTGGACTGGTCTGAGCAGGGACTGGAGGGCTCCCTCCAATTCGACTACGACGGCAGACGCCTCCAGCCCGGCGGCAATGCACTTATCCGCTTGAAAGGCATGCACTTCGCCAAACGCAACCTGGAGGGAGAGCAAAACGCCATGAAAACCCTTCTGGACGCGGGCTTCAACCAACTGGACGACAACTGGCAGCAATTGCGACTGACCGACAGCGCACAAATCTGGAGCTTCATGCATGATGCCGTCCCCACCCTCTCCACCACTTGGCTCATCTTCCAGTCCCCACAGGTCCACGCCAACCTGGGCGCCAGCTCCCTCGCCACGCTTTCCATCGTCGGACAGGACGAATCCGACGGCTGGTTCAGCGGCCACTGCGAACTGAAGGCCGCCGATGGAACCAACATCCCGCTGGAAGGCGCCATGGACGCCATGGACAAAGGAGAAACATTCGTCCGCCTGGACACCGGCGCCGTCGTCTGCATCCCGCCGGAAGTGACTCGCATTCTGGAGATGCTGACCCATCAGTTCCACATGGCCAAGTCCACGGGCTTCTCCATGAGCCGCTATCAGGCGGTGGCCTTCGCCGACCTGCTTCTCCCCTATTGGGGCGGCCCCCGGCCCCGCTGGAAGGCGTTCCGTGACCAACTGCTCCATCCGGAGAGCTGTCCGGAGCCCAGCCTGCCCGAACACCTCGTCCATCAGCTCCGCCCCTATCAGCGAACAGGCGTCCGCTGGCTGGAGACCCTCCGTCTCCATGGCTTCCATGGCATTTTGGCGGACGAGATGGGCTTGGGAAAGACCATTCAGGCGCTGGCAATTCTCGTCAGCAACCGTCTGTCTGTGAAGAAGAGCGGCCCATCCCTGGTCATCTGCCCTTCCAGCCTGATGGAGAATTGGCGCAACGAGGCGGCGCGCTTCGCCCCAGAACTGCGCACGGTCATCATCAGCGGCCCCGACCGCAACCGCCAATTCCACCAGCTGAATGACATCGATCTGGCCATCACCTCCTTCGCTCTTCTGCGGCGCGACACCAAACTCTACGAGAACCTCCATTTCGACTATATCATCATCGACGAAGCGCAGCACATCAAAAACGCCCGAACCGCCAATGCCAAAGCCTGCAAGCGCCTGAAAGGCAACCATCGGCTCGTCCTCACAGGCACTCCTGTGGAGAATTCGCCCATGGAACTATGGTCCATCTTCGACTTCCTGCAGCCCGGCTATCTTCCCCTTATCGGGGCGAAAGGCCACAGCCACGGCAGCCTTCCGCGCGGCCTGCAGCCTTCGGACCTGGAGGGACTTTCCGCCCGCATCCGCCCCTTCGTTCTGCGGAGGACCAAACAGGCTGTCTGTCAGGAACTTCCAGAAAAGATGGAACAGATCATCCACTGCGAAATGCGGGAGGAGCAGCGTCAACTGTATTCCGGCATCCTGCTGGCCGGACGCCAACTCGCCGCCAAGGCACGGCAGGAAGGCTGGAACCGACACCGCATGGAGATGCTCACCATCCTCCTCCGCCTCCGCCAAGTCTGCTGCCACCCCGCCCTGCTGCCCACCGAATTTCTCTCCGCCTCCACCACCGAACTGGAGTCCGCCAAACTGGAACTGGCCCAAGAGGTCATTTTGGAGGCCATCGACAGCGGCCACCGCATCCTGCTCTTCAGCCAATTCACCTCCATGCTCCAGCTCTTCATCCCCTGGCTCCGCAAAAACCACATCGCCTTCGAGTATCTCGATGGCTCCACCACCCACCGCCAACAGCATGTGGACCACTTCAACCAGTCCACAGACATTCCCATCTTCCTTCTTAGCCTCAAGGCCGGCGGCTATGGACTCAATCTGGCCAGCGCCGACACCGTCATCCACTACGACCTCTGGTGGAACCCCATGACCGAAGACCAGGCCACTGACCGAAGCCACCGCATCGGCCAGAACAAACCGGTTACCTCCATCAAGCTGGTCATTCGCAACACCATCGAGGAACGCATCTTAGAGCTTCAGCAGCGAAAACGGGACCTCTTCTGCCAGCTCATGGACAACACTCCCGCCGCCCTTGACGACCTGACTCCCGAAGACGTGGACTTCCTCCTGCGCGAAGAATCCACTCCATGACTGCAACCACTAACCGCAACCTCTAACTCCTAACTACTAACTCCTTACCAAATTCCTAACTCCTAATTCCTAACTCCTAATTTCTAATTCCTAATTATCAACAACTTATAGGCTTTCCCATGTCCAAAACCGCCCTGTCTTTCCTTTCCCTTCTGGCCATGCCGCTGGCGCTGTGCGCCCCCACCGCCGTGAAGGTCATCGACTTGTCATGGAGCAATCCGACCATCGCCTTTTTGGAGGCGCATCTGGAGGAAATGGAACGCAACACCCCACTGGACGGCGTGACCATCTTCGTCATCGGAAAGAAAGAGGACGTGGACGGCAAGCCCTATGGCCCGGACAATGGCAATGCATGGAATCGGCGGCCATGGAAATACGAACAGCTCCAAGACGAGATCCAACGCTATAAAGCATTGAAATTCAATAAGTTCAAGGATAATTTCTATTATCTGACCACCAATGAGGTGGATTTCGACTGGACTCATGACGATGACTGGCGCAACGTGGCCAACAACTTCGGCATCGCGGCCCGCGTGGCCCGCGAAATGGGCCTCAAAGGACTGTTGGTGGACATAGAGGAATACGGCAAGAAATACTGGAACTACGGCGATGACGTTCATCCTAAGAATATGGACTTCAGCGATTTATGCAAATATGTCCAACAGCGGGGGCGTCAATGGGGCCAGGCCATTTTCGATGCCTATCCCAACATCATCCTTTTCATGCCCATGGCTCTATCCTACAACGGCAATCTGGTTCCCGCGTTCATGAACGGAGTCCTGGAGGTTATGCCACCCGAGGCTCGCATCTACGACGGCTTTGAAACCGAAGGCTACAAAAACCATAAACCACACGGCTACAGAGAGATACAAAATCGGATGCGCCGCACCATCCAACAGAAGGTCCAGCCGGAGAACTGGAGCCGCGCCCGCGCCCAAATGATTCTGGCCCCCGCCTTCTACATGGACGCCATCCTCCCCAAAGACAAGACATTCCTTTGGCATAAGTTCCTTCTTCCTGATTTGGAAGAACTTGGACCGATTCCCTTCATGTCGTGGAACTTCGCCGCCGCCATGGAGGAGGCGGAGCCCTACATCTGGTTCTACGGTGAAAAGCGGGCGTGGTGGAAAGGCCACAACTCCATCAAGGAGACATGGGAGGAAGCCCCCGGCGGCGCAGGACTCACCAAAGCCATCTGCGCCATCAAGAACATGACGGACCTTGAAAGCGTCTTCGGCAAGAATCTAGTGTCCGACCCCGCCTTCAGCGGCACCAACGGCGCCTGGGCGTTGTGGCAATTGGAGGATGACCGCGGTCAGCCTGCGCCGGGCAACGGCACCGTCGCCGACGGCAAGGCGGTCGCCCACAAAGTGCGTTATGGCTGCTTCCATCAGAACATCGCCGTCAAGCCGGGACATTACTATTATGTCGTCGTCAAAGGCGGCTATGCGGGAGAAGGCGGCGGCAACGCCAGCGCAAGCCTCCATTTTCTTGGCAAGGATAAGCAATGGCTGGCCGCCAACTCCAACCTGCAGCTGAATTTGCCACGAACGGGGCAAGTCGCTGTCTGTCATGGTTTTACACGCGCCCCCGAAGACGCCGCTTTCGTCTCCTTCCAATGCGGAATCTGCGGTCAGGGCGAAACCGGAGAAATCTATTTCACGGAAGCCTATCTCTTTGAACTGTAGTCATTTGCAATTTTATAACATATTGGGAATGAGGATGTTATGGATTTCGTCCTCTCGGTGGCGCGGCAGTTCGCGGCGGAACGATTCGGGTTACGCCATGGGTGCGGCGGACGCTAGAAAATGCGGCAAGGCCCCACCTGGCGAATTGCATTTTGGCGAAGCTGGATTACATTAATTGGCTCAATTCGGATTCAGTCACCTCCGACGCCTGCGTCGGACTTCGGCAGTCAAGGGATTGCGAAGCAATGTCCCCATGGGTGACGACAACGAACAATCCGGATGGTGTTCAACGAAAGGATATCGAACATGCAAGGACCGAAACACACGCTGTGCCGTCGCATTGGCCAGTGCATCTGGGGTTTGGCGAACTGCCCCACCAACAGCCGCGTCATCAAGAAAGAGGGCGGCGAAGTCTCCTCAACCCCCCGCGCCTATCCGGCCGGCCAGCATGGTCCCACGAAGCGTCGCGGCAAACTGTCCACCTATGGCGAACTGCTCCTTGAGAAGCAGAAGCTGCGGACGTTCTACAACCTGACGGAACACCAGCTCCGGTTCATCTATGAGAAGTCCAAGCAGGGCGAAGGCATCACTGGCGAAAAGCTGCTGCGCAATCTGGAAATGCGTCTGGTCACAGCGGTCTTCCGCGGCGGTCTGGCCCCCACAATCTTCGCGGCCCGTCAGGCAGTGTCCCATCGTCACATCTTGGTGGACGGCAAAATCGTCGACCGCGCCAGCTATCGTCTGAAGGCCGGCCAGGTCATCAGCATCAATGCGGAGCGCTCCCCCATGATCGCTGAAATCGCCAAGGGCCTCGACACCGTTCTGCCTCCCTATCTGGAGAAGAACAAAGAGGAATGCAAAGTCACCGTGACCCATGAGCCTCTGCCAGAGGAAATTCAGGTCAATGTGACGATCTCCCGAGTCATCGAATACTACGCCCGCTAATTCATCGTCGGGATAGATTCACAAAGGCGTCGACGCCATGGAGCGCTGACGCCTTTTTTGTTTCTATAACTAGTTCATAATCAACATGTTAGAAAAACAGGACGCAAGACGTGAAACGCGGGTCGCGCCCTGCCATTCTGAATTCCTAATTCTTTCCCTAAGAGCATATTATGACGCCATCGCAGCTTGCCATCAGTTTTCCCATCTGGGCCTTGCATGACACGCCAGGTCATGGAGCCTACCATGATCTGGACCGCATGATGGAGGAGACCGTCCAGCGGGGGTTCAACTGCATCCGCTTTGACGACGGCGCGGGACTTATCGACTTCGCGTCGGAGCCTCCCAATGGAATCGTCCCTCTGTGCGAGTCCTATCCGGGCTTCACCAGCGCCATGCGGCAGAGCTGGTGCGTTGGCAAAGGAGGGCCCTGCGATCTCCTGTCACGGCTGGTGGAGCTGATGGAAGCGGCCAAACGCCACCATGTCCATGTCATCCTCTCCAGCTGGTACTATCTCCACACCCACTGGTACTGCGGCGACGACGCGCTGAACCGCCGCCTCCACGCCATCCCTCCCCATGAACGATTCCAATACTTTGCGGAACAGCTGGACCACATCCTGTCCTATCTCCGTGAAAGGGAACTACTTGGCCAAATCGCCTTTGCGGAGATCCTCAACGAGGCGGACGGCCTGAATTTCATCGGCGGCTACACCAGCAAGGCGAATCCGGAGCACGCCCAATTCGGTCAGGAGCATGAAGCCGCCATCGCCTTTTTGCAGCGGCGCCATCCGGACGTCCTCTTCGCCTACGACACCTACACCGCCTACACCAAAGAGGACCTGTTCCCCCGCAACGTGCAGGTCTGGAATTTCCATTCCTATTATCTATGGCCTGTCTATTCGCTGCTTGAAGGGCGGTTGCTGCAGTCGGGGACGGACGTGACCGACCCCGCCGAGCTGGCCTGTGCCCTCCCCTATCTGAAAGAGTCCCCAATCCCCCTCCAGCAGGTCTACGACAGCCGCAAGGGGCGTCTACCTGGCGCGGAGGACTGGTACCGCCGAAACTGGCTCTACAACAACCTTGATCCCCAGCGGATTCCCGCGCTGGAGCAGGCCTTCTTCGCCAAATTCGCCCAAGAGCGCCATCACTACGAGGAGGTGCTCATCAAGGCGCTGGAGCAGGCGGTGAGCCTTCGGGACCACCTTTGCCCCCAGGCCCGTCTGGTCATGGGAGAATCCTGCTCCTACATCGGCGCCTACACTCTGCTTTGGGAAGAGCATTGCGACGACTATTGGGACATGTTGGCCTTCATCGCCACGCAGTACCGCAAATACGGCCTTTGGGGAGCCGCACCACGGACCTGCTCCGGCTGCGAAGACCCCTCCTGGCTTATGCGAGCGGATGATTATCGACGCGTCAACCACATCCTCACCGCCGACACCCCCTGAACCCTCCCCTTCCGATTGCCAACTGCCATTTAGATTGAAATTCTCGTTCCCTGTCCTTTCGACTTCTGGCTAGCTCTAGAAGCCCTAGATGCTCTAGAAAAATTCCTAGTTCTTGATTTTCAACTACTTCTAACTGCTAACTGCTGACTTCTAAGTTGACATGACTCCGCACACTCTCACCGTTCTTGAATTTTCCACCCTGCTTCAGCAGATTGCGGACAACGCCCAAAGCGGCCCCGGCGCGGCACGGATTCTTGACATCCGCCCCATGACCGAGCTGGAGGCCATCCGCTCCCGCCGTGGACTTTACCACGACATGATGCAGCTGCGGGAGACGGCGTTGGATGTGCCGTCCCTCCATGCAGAGGATTTGGGGGAGATTCTGAGAATGGCCGCGCCAGAAGGCGCCATCATCGGCGGCGAGGAGCTGCTGGCCTGCCGCTCGCAGCTGGACGTGGCCGCCGAAGTCGCGGCCTTCCTTCAGCAGAAAGGCTGCGAGGTCTACGAAAACCTGCAGAAGGCCGCCGCCCCCCTGAATCCCTGCCTGGAGCTGCGGGACGCCATCCGTCGAAGCATCGACGTGGACGGCAGCGTGTTGGATTCCGCCAGCGAGAAGCTGCGGATGCTTCGGCGACAGGCCGTCAGCCTGGAGCAGCGCATCCAACGGTCACTGGAAGGCATGCTGAAGGACAGCAGCCAAGCCCCGTTTCTGCAGGACCACTTTGTGACCGTCCGCAACGGTCGCTACGTCATTCCTGTCAAGACCGAGGCCCATACGGCCCTGCCGGGCATCGTCCATGACCTGTCCAACAGCGGCCAGACCCTGTTTGTGGAACCCAGCACCACTCTGCCTTTGGGCAACGAACTGGTGCAGCTGCGGGCGGAGGAGCGGGAGGAAGTCCGCCGCATTCTGGCGGCATTGAGCGGCCAGGTCCGTGCCCGCATCGGCCAATTTCAGGTCAATCAGCAGATTTTGGCCCGGCTGGACGCGGCCAACGCCGTGGCCCGATGGGCGGTTCTGAACCGCTGCGTCCTTCCCGCCTTCGGCAATGAATTCATCCTTCGACAGGCACGTCACCCCCTTCTGGAAGCCCAATTCCGAAAGACGGGCAGCCAACGGCAAATCGTGCCGCTGGACATGGAACTGCCCCGCCGCACCAAAGTTCTGGCCATCACCGGCTCCAACACAGGCGGCAAGACCGTCGCTCTCAAAACCATTGGGCTGGTGGCACTTGCAGCGCAAAGCGGCCTTCCCGTCCCCGTCTCTCCGGACAGTCTGTTCACCGTGTTCGATGACATCTTCGCGGACATCGGCGACGAACAGTCCATCGAGGCCAATCTGAGCACTTTCAGCGCCCATCTGTCCAACATCGCGGACATTCTAAATGGCGTCCGTCAAGGACGTTGCCTTGTGCTTTTAGACGAATTGGGCTCGGGCACCGACCCGCTGGAGGGCGGCGCCATCGCCTGCGGCATCCTCCATGAACTGGCCACCACCCACGCGCTGACCATCACCACCACCCATCTGGGCATGGTGAAGAACTACGTCCACGAGCAGGAGGGAATGGTCAATGCCGCCGTTCGCTTCAATGTGGACACATTGATGCCTGAATATGTGCTGGAGATTGGGCGGCCAGGCGCCAGCCATGCCCTGCACATTGCCCGGCGGCTGGGGCTGCCCGCGTCCGTGCTGCAATCAGCGGAGTCCATGCTTTCCAAAGACCAGCTTCGGCTGGAGGACATGCTGTCCCGCATGGAAAAGGACCAACGGCGGATTTCGACCCATGCGGAGAAGCTGAAGCAGACGCAGGAGGACATGGAGCAGAAGCGGGACTCCCTGAAGGAGGAACTGGACAAGCTCCGCAAGGAGCGCAAACGGCTGATGGCCGAGGCCAGCCAACAGGCCACCGCCATGGTGGAGAACACTCGTCGCGAAATGGAGAACCTGATTCGAGGCCTTCGGGAGAACGCCAAACGGACGGAGAACGCCGAGCTTCCCGACACCTCCGCCATCCGAAAGGCCATTGACGACAAAGTGCAGCGGCTGCAAGAAAGTCGGCGGCGGTCGGAGACGATGCGGGGCATCAAACCCATGGGAGCCGACGAGCTTCAGCCCGGCAAGAAGGTGTGGGTGGAGAAGATCAGCGCCCATGGCCACATCGAGGGCTTCTTCGATGGTGGCGCCAAAGTCGCCGTCAACGTGAACGGCGTGGTCTTCACCATGAAGACCAAGGACTTACAGCGGGCTCAGGAGCCGGACAAGCCGGAGGACCATGCCCCCAAGGCCGTCAAATTCGTGTTGCCGAGGGTGACCGGCGCCACCTCCCACGAACTGAATCTGATTGGATTGCGGGTTGAGGAGGCTCTGCCCCGTCTGGAGAATTTTCTGAATCAGGCAATCATGGCGCGTATCGATGAAGTGCGCATTGTCCATGGATTCGGCACGGGACGGCTACGCAACGGCATCCATGAATGGCTTCGCAAAGCCCATGGCGTCAAGGGGTTCCGACTTGGCAAGGACATGACCGACCCAGGCGGAGGCGGCTGCACCATTGTCCAGCTGGACCTTTGACAGCTGCTCCCCCGGGTTCTGCGAATAATGCCCTTATATGGAACAAAACGTTAGGTTCAAAGCATTTACGATGTTCCAATAGTCGTTGGTCAGAATGCAGTCAATGCCCATGTCGAGGAAGCGGCGTGCCTCGTCAGGGTCATCGCTCCAAAAGACATTGCAGCGGATGCCGTTCTGATGAGCGCGATCAATCATTTCTTGATTGAAATATGGCTTGAACAGCTGGACTTTTGAGCATTTGCATTCAAGGGCGCGGTCAACGATGGTCCATCCATCGGGAGCGGCTCCCATGCAGCGGGTTATGTCCGGCGCCTCGCGCATGGCGACCTTCAAGACATCTGCGCTGCCCATGAAATAGACATGCTGCCGCATGTCGTACTTGTCAATCAGCGCAAGGATTTTGTGAAATTTGTCAACGGGATAGAGTCCATTGGGTTCACGGTCTTCAATGTCCCCCTTGATGTGCATGTTGATGATGACATGGCGGGCGAATTTGGCCAGCACCTCCTCCAGAGGCAGGATTGGCAGCGGCGAAAGCCGTTCCGCATGCTTTCCACTGAAATCCAGCTGCCGCAGCTCCTCAAAGCGCTTCTCTTCGACGTAGCCCGTGCCATTGGAGACGCGCTCCAGATTGCGGTCATGGATACTGACAGGCACCCCGTCTTTTGAGAAGCGCACATCCAGCTCGATTTCAGGGGCGCCCAAGGCGATGGCGGCCCCGAAGGCGGGCATGGTGTTCTCAGGGGCAAGGGAATTGAAGCCGCGATGGGCACAGACACGCGGATAAGGGAAGTCGCGGTCGCCAAGAATGGTCATGCTTCCCGACGGACGATAACTCCATGGCGTGCGCCCCTGTTCAACGAAGCGGTCATTGGATATCGGCGCACCACCGAAAGTATTGCTGCGCATGTATTTCCAATGCGGTGTATCGATTTCGCAGGTGAAGAGGCCAACCCGGCTGCCGAAATCTCCGATGAGTTTGCCGTCCGGCGAGGCGGCCAGGGAGGTTCCGCCGCACGTCGCATTCTCCCCCATGGAGAATGATGCGCGCAGAACATAGCTGTTGCAGTTGAAGGCGATCATCTGGCTCTGGAGGCGCAGAATGTCCTGCCTTTCACCACGTTGGAAGGAGGAGACGAGCACAATGTCCGGATGCCGCGACGCAAGATGCGCCACATATTCCATGAAATAGGTGTCATAGCAGATGAGGAAGCCCAGTCGCAGACCATCGACTTCCACGATGGCAGGGGGCGAGAAGCGGCGGGAGTACGAATTGTCCATCCCGTATTTGGTGACTTCGCCTGCCGTCAGGTGCTGTTTGCTGTAGGAGCCGACGGGATTGCCCTGACGGTCATAGACGCAGGTCAGGTTCTGGAACACCCCCTCGGAGACCTCGCATGCATGGCTGAGCGCCACAATGGCATGGCAACGGCGGGCCGCCTGTCGCGCCGCCTCAACCAGCCTCTCCGTGTGACGTCGGATGAAAGGGAAAAACGCCTCCGGCAGGAAGCTGGACGGGGCATTGCTGTATTCAGGCGTGAGAATCACGTCGCAGCTTTCATCACATTGCTCTAAGGCATTGATGATGAATTCAATGGAGGCATCCGCCTGGCTGGGCTCATGGGCGTAGGGAGGTTGAATTGCGCAAAGTTTCATGGTTGGGCAACCGTGTTGTGGAGTGTATTCAGGGGCAAAACGTAGACATGCCACTTTACTTTACTCCCTCCGTCATCAAGTTCAAATGAAAAGGATAGATTTGGCAAGGCCCAGAAGAGACGTGTCCTTCATCCCACATCCCACGTCCCATGAAAGCATTCATAGAACTGAAACAAAATGAATAATAATAAATTATCACCAATGAACAAAAAATCTTGCCGTAAAAAGAGGAAAAAACAGCGAAAATCGTGTTCAAAGGAACGAAAAACAACCCCTGATTTTGGAGTCGATGCCCGTTATATGGCCCCACGTGGCCCTTCCTCGCGTTTTACATGCAAACCTGTATATTAATACCTCTCTTGATACAGAGGCCCAAGAAGGGCCACTTTTTTGATTTTGGCAATCTTGCACATTCTTTCATAATCTTGCAGTTATTCGAGACAAACCGTCATCTTGTCCATTTCGCCGCGAAGGCCCGCGCCTCGCGGTCGGCGGCGAGAATGCGGTCCAAACTGTCGGCCGCGGTGCCATGGCAATGGTCCAACGTCTTCTCCACGCAGAACGGGATGTCCGCGAAGGTCAGTTCTCCCTTGCAGAAGCGGTCGACGGCCACCTCGTTGGCGGCGTTGAAGACCGCCCCCATGGCGCCCCCTTCCCGCATGACCCGCCGCGCCAGCTCAATGGCGGGAAAGCGCTCCGTGTCCGGCGGCTCAAAGTCAAGCTCCATCCGTTTGGTGAAATCCAGGCTGGGGGTGATGGAGGGCATGCGAGCGGGATAGGTCAGGCAGTATTGGATGGGCAGACACATGTCCGGACAGCCCAGCTGGGCCAACGTGCTGCCGTCCACATACTCCACCATGGAATGGACAATGGACTGCGGATGGATGGCCACCGTGATTCTCTCCTCCCCCACGCCGAAGAGCCATCCCGCCTCGATCATCTCCAGGCCCTTGTTCATCAGGGTGGCGGAGTCCAACGTGATTTTCCGTCCCATGCTCCATGTCGGATGTGCAAGTGCTTGTTGAACAGTCACTTGTCGAAAATCAAAGTCTTTTCGATCACGGAAGGGGCCACCGCTGGCGGTCAGAATCAGCCGCTTGACGCTCTCATGCGGATGGCCTTCCAGACATTGGAAGATGGCGCAGTGTTCGCTGTCCACAGGAAGCAGACGGACGCCGTTGCGGCGGGCGGCGGCGGTCACCAGATTTCCCGCCATGACCAATACCTCCTTGCTGGCCAGAGCGATGGTCTTTCCCGCCTCGATGGCGGCCAGCACAGGGCGGAGTCCCGCCGTCCCCACGATGGCGCAGAGAACCATGTCCACATCGGGAGCGCAGACCGCCTCCTCCAATGCCGCCTCGTCCGCCAGAACGCGACAGCCGCAGGGCAGAGCGCATTGCGCAAGTCGTTCTCTCTCCGTCGCATACACCCATGATGGGGTGAATTCTGCGGCGGCGGCGGCCAGTTTGTCCACCTGCCGTCCCGCCGCCAAGCCCGTCACCTGCAGCGCGGGCTTCAGGTGGCGGATCACCTTCAAAGCGCTGGTTCCGATGGAGCCAGTTGCCCCCAGCAGGGCAATGCGTCGCAAGGAAGACGGCCTATCGCTCATGGTGGCTCCCCTCTTGCAGTTTCTCCTTGACTTCCAAGGGGATAAACTCATCGTAGAGCTTGCCGTAGTCCACGCCATGCCCCTTCTTGCCTGCGTAAAGGGCATAGAGCCGTTCCGCACCCTCCAGCAGATGGCGGGAGCGGATGCCCTGCCGAATGGAAAGGGACGCCTCGATGAACGCCGCCAAATGGTCGCAGCAGCGGATGCAGCGTCCGTCCATGGGTCGCAGCTCCTTCGGGATGTCCCGCGTCCAGATCTCCTCCGGATCCTCCAGCCGCTTCGACTCGCCGTTTTCCAAAATGCGGTCACTGAACTCATCTTCCGTGTAGTAGCGGATTTCCGCATGCCATGGCGACGGCAGAAGTGGCAGCAGCTTGTCCTCCATCTGACGGCATTCATATTCCTTTATGATATCGTCCAGACCGCCCACCGCCGCCTTGATGGGGGACGTGATGTCTCGCGTGAGCACTTCGGGAAGGTCGTGGAACAGGCCGCCGAAGAAGCCATTGACCAGCCGGTCGCCCCCCGCGTTGCCGTCGCTGAGCGCCATGTAGGTCATCATGGCGACCACCAGCATGTGGCCAAGGACGGATGTGGGAGGAATTCGGGGCGATTGGGACCAGCGCTTCTGGAAGCGGAGCTGTCCGCACAAATCCACAAAACCGGCCGTCTTGCGCTTCAGGGACAGCTTCTGGACCCCCAATAGGTCGTAATGGTCCTCAATCTGGTCCTCAATCTCCTGTCGAATCTGGTCAATGCCGTTGATGAAAGGGCACATCTTGTAGAGGATGTTGAACTCCCATTGGGTGGCCAGAAAATGGGCCGCCTTCAGGATGCGCTTCTCCAAGACGGCATAGTCCGACTTGAAGAAATACTGCCGCATGCGCTGATGGAAGCCGCCATCGCGGCAGTTCGTGGCCTCCTCCAGCTGCCCGCAGACCCATGCATTCAGCTCTTTCCCCTTCTCCGACATCATCTTATGGAACACCGGCGGCTTGATGTCCGTCAGCACGATGCGATGCAGCATTTCAAAGATTCCGCCTTCGATGAGCCGAAGCCAGTCCACGGAGCCGGCCACGCGGTCCTCCTCGAATTTGGCCAGCACATAGGCGATGATCATTTTGTGCGCCTGCTTGTCCAATTCCGTGAAATCCATGGGATTGATTTGGTCGTTCCAGCGGCGAATGCTAGCCGCATCATAAACCAAATCAATGACTTGCGCATTCAGCAAACCCTTGCCGTCCATGCTTGTCTCCTTCTTTTGATCCCTTCGTCGTCCTGCCTCTACTGCCCTCTGCCCAGCCGTTGGGCCAGCATCTCGGGCAGGCCCGCGTCCCGAATGCGCTTCTGGGCGGCCTCCACATCGTATTTGACCCGAAGCATCGACACTGTGTTCGCGGTGGTGTTGTACAGGATGGCACAGGCGCGGGAATCGTCGTCGCGGGGCTGGCCCACGGCACCCACACCGACCATCACCGCCATGTTCCGTGGTATCACCATGTTACGGAAAAACTCCAATGTTGCGGTCCGTCCCGCCTTATGGAAGCCCAGCAGGGGTACGTGGCTATGGGCGGTGAAGCAGAGACGGCTCTTTTGGTAGAGGAAATGCATGGCGGCCCGGCGGGCGGAAACCACGTAGCTCCACTCCGGCCACGGCTGGCAGGAGGCATGGCAAATCTGCATGTCCCCCAGCTCCAGACTCATGGGAAGAGAGTCGAGCCAGTTCAGTTGATAGTCGTCCAGCATCTTCCGCGTCCAATGCACCACCTGCGCCGCCTCATCGCGGACTTGGGTGGACATCCGTTCCGGACGGGCCACATAATGGTCATGGTTTCCCTGCACACAGGGAATGCCACGGCCGATGAGCAAATTGATGCATTCGCCGGGGGCCGCGCCGTATCCCACCACGTCCCCGGCACAATATATTGCATCAACTCCTTGTCTGTCAATGACATCCAACATGGCCCACAAGGCATCCACATTGGCATGTATGTCTCCCAAGACTGCAATTCGCATTCCATGTCCCTCCGCGACGGCCATATTTTCACATTCAGGCAAAAACAGCCATCGCCTTTTTGTGATTTCCATAATATAAACTATAGTAACGTGATTGCGATTTTCTTTTCTGTCCTGCCGCCAAGGAGAGCCTACGAAATTTTCACAATCCGTTTCCATGCCCGGGACGGAGCCCATGGGGAATAAAATATCATAACATACTGACTATCAATATGTTATGACTATTTTAACCAACTGGACCAGAACGGCACCGTGGTGACGCGTTGGTTGGCGAAGGTCCCTCGGGATTTTCGCGGCGGCATTGGCGGGAAACGCAGATTGCAGACGCAACCGATTGAACAGCACATTATATTATTATTTGATTCTGAGCCTTATGCAGAACGACGATTATCCAACCCAACACGATTCCGACAAGCCGGACAAGCCGAAATCCGATTCCCCCAATTTCGACAAGTCAGAAGGCAACTCCCATTTTGACCATCAGGAAGACAAGCCGCGTCCGCCCTATCGGCAGGACGGCGATCGGCCTTTCCGTCGACGCGATGACGGTGACCGGCCCTATCGCCGCCGCGATGACGGCGACCGGCCATTCCGCCGCAGAGATGACGGCGACCGGCCTTTCCGCCGCAGAGAAGACGGCGACCGCCCATTCCGCCGCGATGACGGCGACCGGCCATTCCGACGCAGAGATGACGGCGACCGCCCATTCCGACGCGATGACGGCGACCGGCCTTTCCGCCGCAGAGATGACGGCGACCGGCCTTTCCGTCGCGATGACGGCGACCGGCCATTCCGACGCAGAGAAGATGGCGACCGGCCATTCCGACGCGATGACGGCGACCGGCCTTTCCGTCGACGCGATGACGGCGACTGGCCATTCCGCCGCAGAGAGGACGGCGACCGGCCTCTCCGCCGCGCTGACGGCGACCGCCCATTCCGCCGCAGAGACGAAGACGGCGACCGGCCATTCCGACGCAGAGATGACGGTGACCAGCCATTCCGTCGCGATGACGGCGACCGGCCTTTCCGTCGCGATGATGGCGACCGGCCTTTCCGTCGCGATGACGGCGACCGGCCATTCCGCCGCAGAGACGATGGCGACCGCCCATTCCGACGCAGAGAAGATGACGGCGACCGCCCATTCCGTCGCGATGACGGCGACCGGCCATTCCGCCGCAGAGAAGATGGCGACCGGCCTTTCCGACGCGATGACGGTGACCGGCCCTATCGCCGCAGAGAAGATGGCGACCGGCCTTTCCGTCGCGATGACGGCGATCGACCCTATCGCAAAGGTGACTTCGGCAAAGAGCGGAAACGGACTTTCGGGCAGGAAGAATCCGAAAATACACAACACCTTCTGTCGCAACAAGATACATATATTGAGCCGACCCCGATCTTGACGGGAGAAGACCATGGCGAGCGTCAGATGGCGCCCCTTCCGTCGGAGGAAACACCTTGCACCCCGCTCCAAGACGATGCCACGGAACCGCAAGACCACGTCTTCATGGGGCACACTCATGAGACGGACGGTTTCGACGATGACCATCGCCACGAAGAGGATGAGCGGTCCGACTATGCAGAAGAGCCTGAAGAAGAGGATCCGATGAAGGGCATTCCTCCGGCCCGCCCCTTGAAACTGGCGGTCTTCGGCGGCTCCTTCGATCCCATCCACAACGGACATTTGACTCTTGCCTACCAAATCATCCTCAAAGGCTATGCGGACGAGGTCCTGTTCGTTCCGGCCCTCATTCCACCCCATAAGCAGGATGCCCAGCTGGCCAGCGCGGAGGACCGGATGGCCATGCTGAAGCTGGCGTTGGACACCTATGAGCCCCCGCCGCCGCCACCGCCGCCGCCCCAAGAAGAGGAGGAGTACCCCATGCCTCTGCCCCCGAAGGTTGCCGCAAACGATGACGCAAACGGCGACGGCCAAGAGGGTTCCCAAAATGACGCCAGCGACGAGGCCAAAGAGGAGGACGCCGAAAAGAAGGAGGAGCCTCAGACGCCGCCCATCGTGTTCTATTCATCGGACATCGAGCTGCAACGTCAGGGAACCCCCTCCTATACCATCGACACCCTGCACACCATCAGCCGAATCTATCCGGACCGGGAGGTGCTCTTCATCATGGGCATGGACAGCCTGCGGGGGCTTCACACATGGCATCAGGCCGTGGCGCTGGCCAGCCGCTACAAGTTCCTTATCTACCCGAGGCCCAATGTGTTGCCGCCGCCCATGCCCCTTCTCATCAAGTCCTTCGGCTACCGCATCGCCACCAAGCTGTTCTATTCCATCCTTCCAGAGGACGAGATTCAGCTTTCGGACCTCTCCTCCTCTCGAATCCGCCAGGGCATTGCCGCGGGCGAGGATATGTCCGCCAATCTCCCTCCGGCGGTCCTTGACTACATCCAGCAGCATAACCTCTACCGCTGACGCCACTTACACATCAGCGACCTAAATCAAAGGAGACTTCCATGAACAACAAACCCGCCTTCCATGTCAATCTGGACGTTGAAGTGGATCCCATGGCCAAACGCTGCCTGGAAATCTGCGAGGAAAGCAAAGCGGCGGACATTCTGATGTATGATGTCCGCGACAACACGATACTGGCCGACTATTTCATCGTCTGCAGCGGCACCTCCATGCCCCACATCCGCGCCATCGCGGACCACATCCGCAAGGCGATGCTTCAGGACGGCATCCGCCAGCGGGGCTCCGACGGAGTGCCCGGCAACCAGTGGCTCGTCCTTGACTACGGCATCATGCTGATTCACATCATGGCTCCGGAGCTCCGCCATTACTATTGTCTGGAGGACCTTTGGGACAAGCGGAAGATCATCTACCGCGGCGGTGCCCCCCTGCCGCCCCCGCGGCCAGGCGTCAACCTGCCCACGCCTCCCCATCAGCTCAAGGAGTTTCTCATGGATGTGGAAGGGGATGAAGAAGCCGACAATGCCACGGAAGAAGACAACGCCTAACGTCATCAACATGTCAACCCTCCATTCACCCCAAATCCGCCGTTGGCTCGCCGCCTTTCTGCTCACCGCCTCCCTCTGCCTCGCCCAGCTTGAAAAATTCGCGGGCGACGCGCAGGAGGTGGAAATTTCCGCCGACAAGATGACCATGCCCAGCAACGGCGGCATCGTCGTGCTTTCCGGCAACGCAAGCCTCCGCTACGGCGACATCTCCTGCAAGGCCCGCGAGGTCACCCTGAACCGAGACACCATGGACATCACCGCCCAAGGCGACGTGCTCCTCCAAGTGCAGGATGTCCGCTGGACCGCCCCCGCCATCAAAGGCAATCTGAACACCCAGGCCTTCTCCTTCGGCCCCTTCCGGCTGGACGGCGAGGTGTGGCACGGCGGCGGCGACGGCGGCGAACACCTACAGGACGGACGAAACGCCCTGCAGGGGGCCTGGCTCTCCACCTGCGACAAATACGACCCCCATTACTGCATCTCCGCAAAGGAAATCCGCCATCGGCCGGACAACACATTCACCGCCAAACACGTCTGTTTCCGCATCTGGAACGTGCCCGTCTTCTATCTGCCCTACATGTGGGGTTCCACCAACAACAATGCAGGCATCATTCTCAAGCCAGGCTATTCCGGCCGAAAAGGCGCCTTCCTGACCATCGGCCGCCTGTGGAAACACGACGACGGCACCGAAAGCCAGCTCTACACGGACTTGATGAGCAAACGCGGCATCGGTTTGGGCTTGGACACCCAACTCAAGACCCTCCGCGGCGAGTCCCAGCTGAAGCTCTACGGCGTCTTCGACCAGGACGCCCCCGAAACCGAAAAGGGCTACAACCGCCGCTTCAAATTCGAGGACGACCGCTACCGCCTCAAATGGTCCCATCTGGCCGATTTGACCGACGACCTTTCCCTGCGGGCCAACATCGACGTCCTCAGCGACATTGATATGCTGGAGGACTGGTTCCGCTCCGAACACCGCCACGGCGAGGTGGCGGACACCACCCTCTCCCTCACCTACGAACAGCCCGCCTACTCCGCCGGCATCAGCCTGCGCCCGCGCCTCAACGACTTCCAGACCACCGTCGAACGGCTTCCGGAACTCCATTTCACCACGCCGCGCCTGCGAACCGGCTCCCTCCCCTTCCTCTATCAGCAGAACACCACCGCCGGCTACTATTCCGTCAAATGGCGGGACTTCGACCGCAAACGGGTGGATTTGCTCGACTGGGACATCTATGACGAGGAACTTCACGGTGACAACGACGACTACAGCAGCTTCCGCGCGGACACCCTCCATTTCCTCTATCTTCCCATGGACTTTTGGGACCGCCTGACCTTGACGCCCCGCGCCGGCGCCCGCGTCACCTATTACAGCCGCAGCAGCCGTCTGGGCCTCTCCAGCCAAGATCTGGCCAACAACCTGGAAGTGGACAATCCTGACCGCCCCTATGCCCCCAACCCCGTCGTCAACTACGATCGGGACGGCGGCGAGCTGACCCGCACCGCCTATGAACTGGGCGTCGAACTGAAGACGGATTTCGCCAGCGAGTGGCAGGACTTCAAAATGCCCCTCTTCGACGTGGACGGCATCAAACATGTGGTCGAACCCTATATCAACTATACATGGGCCACCAAACCCACGGAAGACCGCGAGCACATCTATTTCTTCGACGAAATCGACCGACTGACCAAACAGCATTTCATTCGCTTCGGCGTCGACCAGCACTGGCTGACCCGCCGCAACGGCCAGACGGAGACCGTGACCCGCCTCCAATCCTACGTGGACATCCATGGAGACGACGGCGAGGAGTCCGAAAGCCACGAAGGGGATTTGGGCAACCGGCTGGACTTCAGCCCCCGCAAGGACCTCCACTTCTGGGCAGCCCTCCTGCACGACATGGGGGAGCAGCACATCCAGCGGGGAGAGGCCGGCTTCCGCATCGGCAAGGAGGAGGAGCTGAACATCAGCCTCAAGTACCTCTACCGCAACAACCATCTCTCCCGCTCCACGTGGTCCATGGGCTCGTCGCTGGTGGATCTCACAGGGGAAAGCTCCTACATCAAGAAGTATTTCGAGACGGCGGACATCATCTCCGCCCGCCTCTTCCTGCCCCTGAACGCCATCACCTCCCTCACCATCCACGCCGAATACGATTTGGAGAAATGCCAACTCTCCGAACATTTCTATGAGTTGAACCGCACCCTGCACTGCTGGCAGACTGGCGTGGGCTTCGGATGGGACAACGACGACTTCAAGATTCTGCTTCTGATGCGCTGCGTCGCCTTCCCGAAGATCAAAATCGATCTGAATATATAAGTCATTTATTACCAATGTGTTATATAAACAAGGAACTGTTTTTTACGATGAAAACCGCCCTGCATGCCGCCCTTACCGTCACCCTCCTCTCCGGATGTCTCGCCATGGCCGAAGAAGCCAACAACGCGGAGAAGCCTGAATACTGCATCATCAAACGCGAAGACGGCCGAACCACCGGCTCCCTCACCGCGTTTCTGACGAAGGTGCGCAACACCACGCCGAATCTCGCCTTCAAGGCGAAGACCCAGGAGGAACTGATCGAATGGCAGGCAAAGGTCCGCGTCAAACTCACGCAACTCCTTCGCATGCCAGAAATTACGCCTCAGCCACAACCGAAGCGGCTCTCCGTCTCCCAACGGGAGGGCTATCGCCTCGAGAAGTGGGAGTTCTATCCCTATGACTACTGCGCCGTCCCCGTTCTCATTCTGATTCCAGACAACGCCTCCGCCGAAAACAAAGTCCCAGGCGTCCTCTGCTTCCCGGGCTCCTCCGTCAGCAAGGAAGTCCTTGCAGGAGAACCATTTATCGACCATCCAAACTGCAAGGACGGCCGCTTTCTGGACCGCAACCGCATGGCATGGCACTATGTGAAGGCCGGCTATGCCGCCGTCGCTTTCGACAATCCCGCCACCGCCGAATGCTCCGAACTGGACCTCCCCAGCCCGAAGCACGGCGCCACCCGCGTCCACTACTGCAGCATGCTTCTGGAGGCCGGCTACACCTACATGGGCATGTCCGTCTTCCAGGCCATGCGCTTCCTCGACTATTTCAAAAACATGGATTTTGTGGACAGCAGCCGCATCGCCGTCAGCGGACACTCCCTCGGCTCCGAGCCCGCCCTCTGCCTCGGCATTCTGCGTTCTGATGTGATGGCCGTTGTCTTCAATGACTTCCTCTGCGACAACTGCCGCCGCTATCAGGCCTGCACAGGCAACGATCCTCGCTTCTGGAATTCATGGGGCAACTGGCATTGGGTCCCCGGCATCTGGCGTGAATTCGCCTACCCCGACATGGTCGCCGCCCTCGCGCCTAAATATCTCGCCATGAACGAAGGCGGCGCGGACGAATTCACCAACACCGTCTTCTCAGCCTATCGGCTGGCCGGCGCCGAAGACCACGTCCAGCTCACCTACTATCCCTATTTCAGCGATCCCGCCAAGCGCAAGAACCAGAACAGCATCGTCCCCAACCACGGCCTCACCGAAGAGCAGTTCTTCATGGACTACAGCTACGTCTACGCCAGCGACCACTCATTCCGCTCCGAACCCTCCCTCAAACTGCTGAAGAAAGCCTTTGGCAAGTAGTTGACCAATAGTAAATTAGGAATTAGAAATTAGAAATTTTCTTCTAGAACTTCTAGAGCCTCTAGAAAACTCCTAACTCCTAATCCCTAATCCCTAATCCCTAATTCCTAATTTCTAACTTCTAACTCCTAATTCCTAACTAAATTCCTAACTCCTAATTCCTAATTCCTAATTTCCAACCATGTCCTCCCCCTACTTTCTCGACGTCTCCATGACTCCCACCGACGGCATCGCCAAATGCGGCGAAACCGTCACTTGTATTGTTAAGTTATTGAAGGACAACGAATTAGCGAAAGGCGAAACGCTTCGTTGCACCATCAAATGGGAGGCAAAAACCGTCTCCGTGCAGGATGTGATCACCGATGGCTCCCCCATAACCGTCTCCTACACAGGCACTTGCCCAGGCTGGGTCTATTTTGGCTTCCAGATCGTGGACAAGCAGGGGAATATCGTGCCCAACGCGGGAAATCAGATTCTCCAGAAGCGGAAGCAGCACGATTTGCTCTATGAAATCGGCGCCATGTTCGATCCGGACAAGATTCTCGCCCTCCCCTCCTGCCCCGACGACTTCGAGGCCTTCTGGAACGCCGAAAAGGCGCGGCTGGCCCAGCTGCCCTTCCATGTCAATCTGGTTCCCAAGACGGCTCCCGAAGGCTACGAAGGCAAAGTCGAATGTTTCGCGTTGGAAATCAACTGCTTAGGCCGTTATCCGGTCACGGGCTATCTGGCCTATCCCGTAGGCGCCGCCCCCCATAGCCTGCCCATCTGCGTCGATTTGCTCAGCATGGTCTGGCAGGACGCCCCTTGCCGAACCGCCTGCGAAACCGCCTCCGTCTGCTCCGCCCTCGCCGTCCACATCAGCTGGCATGGACAGCCCACGGGCATGCCCGACACATGGTACGACGAACACCAAAACGACTTCTATCATCCCTTCGAGGACATCGACAATCCGCAAAAATGGTATTTCCATGACATGTTTCTGCGGGTGCTGAGGACGTTGGCCTACATGAAGACCCGCCCCGAATGGAACGGAAAGGATTTGGTCGTGCGCGGCGGCAGTCTGGCTGGCATTGAATCCATCGCCGCCGCCGCCCTTGACCCGCAGGTGACCGTCGCCCTCGTCAATGTGCCCACTGGCTGCAATCTGAACGCGGACTTGAGCGGCCGCTCCCCCGGCTGGGTCTTCCGCTTCCATGGAAACCTTGAACTGCTTCAGAAGCCGACCACCCGCAAGACGCTCGCCTACCATGACGGCGTCAATCTCGCCCGCCTCATCCACTGCGATGTCTATGTCTGCACGGGATTTGTGGACGAAATCTGCTACCCGAGCGCCGTCTATGCCTTCTACAACGCCCTGCCCAACACCATCACGAAGTTCATCCACACCGACCCCATCACCGGCCATTACGGCACCACCTCCAATCCGGAAGGCGCCAAGCGCCTCGCCAAAGGCTTCAACACCGTCACCGTCAGCTCAGACCCATTGTAAAAGATGTGGCCATAGGAGGAGCGATGAATGTGAATTCTTCAAAAAGGCTCCTGTCGCTGCTCATCGTTGTCATGCTCCTTTTGGGCAATGGATGTGCGCGAATCCTTGCCGAGAAGATATCTCCGACAATACGGCATCCCAATGTCCTGTATTTTACCGGAACAAGAGCAGGAATCGCCTTCTCTATGTACATCTGTCAGGAAGCCGGCTTATTGCTCCTGCCTGTCGTCGTCCCCTGCGAGATTGTCGGCGACATTCTGTTCCTTCCCGCTGATGTGGCAAGACATGTCTATTATGTCTGCAACCCACCACTCAATCAATTGATCCACGACGGGAATTTGTCTGCCCTTGCCCAACGCCTCGCACAAGGGGAAGACCCCAATGACGTCGATTTCCACTACGCTGGCATAGGATTTTCTCCTCAATTGCCGCTGATGACGGCGTTATACGTAGGGAATCTCGAGGCCTTCACCATGCTTCTCGACCATGGAGCGGAAGTCCCTCTGGAACTTTTCAAAGAAGATAACCTCAGACGTGTTTTTTGGCCAGACACCCCCGACAATTACATTGCCTTCTTCAACGCCGCATTTCAGCATGGCATAAGCGAGGTGAAGATTAACAGCATTGCCGCCGAAGATGTTATTCCGAAGTTTCTTGGGGGTGTCGAACTCCAACATATCCATGAAAAGGAATGCTTCGACAAGTACTATACCATGCTTTCCCTCCTGCTTGATATAGGCTTCACTCCGAATAAGATATGGAATAACTGGGCTCCCACCACGGCATTGGATAACCTTCTCGCGGCGCCGCCATCTGAAAACAGGGAAAAACTCATTGCCCTCATGCGGGCCCATGGCGCGAAGACATACGACGAACAGAAGATTGCAAAGCCCGATGAGTCCCTTCCTCCTGAAATAGATCCGGAGACGGTTCCAGACTGCTTCAAACCGGTCATAGACATTCTGGCCGACAAAGATCCTCGCCGAGAGCATGCACGTAACTACCGCTTTTCCGCCGCCTATCCAGGTGTGGAAGGTCCCGTCGTTGTGGTGGATTGGATGATTGGCGGCAATAAGAACAGACATTGCCGCAAGGTTGTCACTATCCATCGCAGGGAGACTCCGACTCGATGGAGCCAACATGGCGAGCCCTTCGACATTCCCGCCTCTTTCCGTCTTGTCTTGACCCCGCCTGGCATCCGTGTGCCGTCACGCCTTCCGGCCAATCTGCCTAAAGAGGATATCATTCATGAAGAATGGGTTACGCTGCCCACATGCGAACTGTACATGGAACGGAATCCGCAGTCTTTCCATTACGATTCGGGGGAGGATGCGAAATGGGACATCAAACATATTCGGGAGCTCAACGGAAGCCAACATGAGAGTGATGAAAGACATGAAAGAAAACGCGTCGAGCAAGATCCCATAAACCAACAGCTGACATGGCGAATCCAAGAAGAAAACACCCGTATTCAAAAAGAATACGAATGGGAGAAGGAAGCCGCCGCAACAGCCAAGATGGCAGGAATGAAAGGCATCTGGCTTGCGAGAAGAGGGTCACAAGACTATTTCTACTCCTCCCATCGCGATTTACGCTATCTCGACAGAAACAGCGACCATCGTGTCCCCTATCCAGATGAAATCATCGCCTTGATAGAAACCACACACGCTTCCCTTTTCACCAAAGACGCCATCCATGACTATACCAAAGAACACAAGGGTGACTATTACTGGAACTGCCAAGTCCATGAGATTTGCCATAAAGGCAGCATCACGCTGTACTATGGCGATGAGGTGGAGCAGGAGGAACTTGCAAACGTCGTCAAAATGGCCCGAACACTCATGAAATGGTAACTTGCGAAAGCCATAAACCGGCAGGCGCTCCAAGCCGCAACTCGTTTATTATCATATATTGTTACTATTCAGAACCTATCCATAAAGTCAATATTCATGGTTATAATTCGGCCCCTTCGGGGCCGTAAAAATCAGAGGAGGCATATTCACCCCCGGGTTGAGCGTAGCGAAACCCGGGGTTACGTAAATTAGGCCCTTTCAGGGCCTTACAAAATCCATGTCATGACATGTCCACTTGACATCGTGCCCTCAAAAGAGCCGCAACGCGGCTCAATTGAGGTAACCCCGGGTTGAGCGTAGCGAAACCCGGGGGCAAGGCCTCTCCCATGACACCACGGCCCCAACGGGGCCGAATTACAACCGCGAACACGGCTTTGCGGATAGGTTCTGAATAGTTATACATTCCAAATTCCTAATTCCTAATTCCTAATTCCTAATTTCTAATTCCTAATTCCTTCTATGCGTTATCTCGCCATCATCTTGCTTGCCGTCGCGACGCTGGCCGTCGCGGAGCCAGTCTATGTAAAGGAATGGCTCTTTGACACGCCGGAGCAGATTGAGGTCTGGTCACAGAAGACCAACGACATCAAGAACATCCATCTTGAGGAAGGGGCGCTCATGGGGACTCTGGACGGCGGAGACCCCTGGCTCACCAGTCCTGCCGCTCCCTTCAAGGCCTCCCCATGGCAGGCGGTGGAAATCGAACTGAAGACCGACTTGGGCGGCGATGGACAGCTCTACTATACCGACACCCCAAACTCCCCCGACGACGGCTTCTTCGCCGACCGACTTTGTCTCTTCACCATTGTGGGCGACAATCAGTGGCACACCTACACCGTGTATCCCTTTTGGCAAACGGAGACTATCCTGAAGCTGCGGTTGGATTTTCCACATTTTATCACTGCCGAAGACAAAGGGCACAAAAGCTTCGCCGTGAGGCAGTTGCGCATTTTGGACTTTGGCCATGAAACGCCTCCACCCATGGTCCCTTTATGGAAGTTTGCCAACGGGGCCGCCGGATGGGAAGCCCTTTCGGGTCAGGCCACGACATCTCCCGAGGGGCTTGCAGTGAGTCGTCAGACACCCCTTAACCCCTTGGGAATAAGAATCATGCCGCTGAACGTGGCCGTTGATGACCATGGCTGCTGGCTGCACATGGAAATGGCATGCGACGGGGCGAAGAAGGCAACAGTCACCTGGCTGACCGACTCCGCCGTCGGCCTGAAGCAAAAGACCTTTTCCGTGGTTTCGGATGGGCAGATGCACCACTACAACGTGGACATGTCCAGTGCGGACACATGGAACGGACACCTTCTCCTGTTGCAGCTTGCATTGGACGGTAATAGTTCTAAGTCATTGATAATCAATGAGTTAGGCATTCACGAACAACCTTGCGGCCCGGTCCTGCTCTCCGTCCCCTTCTCAGGCCTGACCGATGCCCTTTGCCGCGCCGGCAGAAAATGCGATTTCATGGTCCGTGTGGCAAACCACGGCGGAACGACCGCCCGCGACCTGCGCCCCCTTTCGATGGAGTGGCCTTCCGGCGTCAAGATGATTCTGAACAACATGGCACAAGAGCAAGATGTGGAGCCATTTGACAATGTCGACTTCTATTTTACGGTCATGGCCGACCAGCCAGTCAGCGGCCCCTACACATTGGTTTTCAGCAATGACGACGGCGACTGCGTGACCGCGAAAGGGCAAATGGAGTTCACGGCCGCCCCCGACCTGCCAAAGGCATCCTATGTTCCTGAACCACAACCAGTTGACACAGGGGACTATGAAGTCGGCGCCCTTTACTTCCCCGGCTGGGACAATCAGTTCATGATCGGGTGGCCCCGCATTTTCGCGCGCTGCCCCGAACGCAAGCCCCTTCTCGGATGGTACGACGAAACCAATCCCGAATGTGTGGACTGGCAAATCAAATGGCTGGTGGAGAACGGGATACGCTATTTGATGGTGGATTGGTACTGGAACAAGGGCGAAATCTACCTGGAGCATTGGATACAAGCCTTTAAGAAATCGCGCTACAGACAATACCTCAAATGGGGCCTGATGTGGGCGAACCACAACGGCCCAAACTCCCATTCGGAGGAGGACATGGTGGCGGCGACCACCTACTGGCTGGAGAACTACTTCAATATGCCGGAGTACTATACCATTGATGGCAAGCCAGTTGTCATGTTCTGGAGCCCCGAGGGACTGGAACGGGATATGGACGGCAGAGGCGGCGCCGCCCGCCTTCTTGACCTCTCGCGGCAGACCGCCATCGCTGCTGGGTTGCCCGGCATCCATTTCTCCGCCATGAAATGGCCGGAGGCCGAAGCGACGCCCAATATGATTAACGCCTTGAAAGCCAAAGGCTTCGACTCCACGTTCATCTACCATTACATGGGACATGACGGCTTGGCCGAAGACCCGTCACGGTTTCCCTTCGAGCTGGTCGCCCAGACCAACAAGGACCTGTGGAACCGTCTGCACGATGTGGGCATCCTCCCCTTCTTCATGAACCTGTCCACCGGATGGGACGACCGCCCCTGGAACAACGACTGTGAAATCTATGGACGGACACCTGAGCTGTTCCGTCGCATCTGCTTGGACGCCAAGGACTTCGCAGACAAGAATAACCACCGGAAGCAGATTCTTCTTTCTCCCTTGACGGAATGGGGCGAAGGCTCTTACGCGGAGCCCAACAAAGAATTTGGCTTTGGCATGTACGAAGCCGTCCGCGACACCTTCGCCACCAAGCCGGCGGACGGATGGCCGCTGAACTATGGTCCAGCGGACGTGGGTCTGGGCCCCTATGATGTGTTCTTTCCTCCGAAGGTTCACGACAACTCGAGCATGTACTGGAACTTCGACGATGGCACGAATCAAGGCTGGCTCCCCACCATGGGCATAAAGGAGAGCCAAGTGGTCAACGGCGTGCTGACACTGCGGACAAACTCCGATGACCCCGCCCTTTCCATCAGCCTGGGCAAACTGTCGGCCCGAAAGTTCGCCACCTTCAACGTCCGCATGAAAGTCAGCCCGTCTCCCGACGGCAAGCCGGATATGGCACAACTGTTTTGGGCAACGTCGAACAGCGGCCTCACGGAAGACCAATCCCTCCGAAAGGACGTTCCTGCGGACGGACAGTTCCACGACATTGTCTTCGACCTGACGCAAGCCCCTCAGTTTAAGGGCATGCTGACCGAATTCCGTTTCGATCCCTCCTGCCGCAAGGACATCGACATCGAAATCGACAGCATGAAACTGGATCTCAAAAAATAACCACGGCGGGACGCGGTGGGATTACCCCTTCAATCGCGGAGGCATCACTTTTATGCGGTGCCGCGAATTGTGAATTGAGGTTTGCAGGCTATACTATATATACTATATATAATATGGTATAGAGGAGTCCACAAATTCCTAATTCACTAGAAACGGATCGCCATGACCAAATTCATCCTTTCCAGCCAGTCCCATCCCCGCCGCCACTGTCCCGTGGTCGTCTCCTGCCCCAAGCCAGCGGGGGATGCCTTCGCCGTCGTCGGCCCGACGGGAGAAAAAACGCCCGCCCAATTCATCGATGACGCCACGCTTGTCTTCATCGTGGACGAGTTGCCGCCCCATGCGGAGCTTGCCTACGAGGTCGTGCCCGTGGACGCCGCCGCCGAGGGGGTCAAAATCCATGTGAAAGCGCAAGGGGACTTTGACGTGACCGTGGACGGCCGCCTCTTCACCACCTTACACACGGGTTCCCAATGGGTTAGACCCTTTCTCTTCCCCGTCATCGGCCCTTACGGCAGCGGCCTGACCCGTGCATGGCCCGTCATTCCGGATGTCCCTGGAGAGACCCGCGACCACGTCCATCAGAAGAGTTTCTGGACGGGCTGGGGGGATGTCAATGGCAGTGACGGATGGTGCGAGGAAGCCGGCAAATACGCCTCCGTCCTTGTCCGCGAGGCCGCCATTTTGGAGAACGGGCCGGTTCGTGCCCGCATCCAGCTCCGCTGCGACTGGATTTCGGAGAAAGGCGTCAAGCTCATGGAGGAAACCCGCCTCTACACCTTCTACGCCCTGCCCGCCGCCGCCCGTCCCGTGGACGTGGAATGCACCTTCACCGCCACGGAAGGGGCGGTCCGCTTCGGCGACACGAAGGAAGGCGGCATCTGCTCCATCCGCGTGGCCACTTCCATGGACGCATCCGGCAACGGCACCATCCGCAACTCCTACGGCGCCATCGGCGAGGAGGAGAACTGGGGCAAACGAGCCCAATGGTGCGACTACTATGGCCCCGTCCCTGGCGGCACCGCCGGCATCTGCATCATGGACAACCCGGCCAACCTCCGCTACCCAACCTATTGGCATGTACGCAATTACGGCCTCATGACCGCCAATCCCTTCGGCCTCTCCTACTTCACCGACGGCGCCATCAAGGACGGCAGCCATGTCTTGGAGGCGGCCCAGTCCCTCACGTTCCGCTATCGCGTCCTCTTCCATGCGGGATGCACCTGCGGCGCCCAAGTCGCCGAAAAATACCACGACTACATCAATCCACCCAAAGCCAAATTGGCTGACTAAACCTGGAGCCTGACCATGACCTACATCCCTGTTGCACTGGAAATGTATTCTGTCCGCAAGGACTTCTCCGAAAACCCGTTAGCCACGATGAAAGCCATCAAGGCCATGGGCTACGAGGGCGTCGAGTTCGCGGGCAATCCGGAGTTCTGCCCTGAATTCTACGCCGCGCTGCTGAAGGAGACCGGACTGGTCTGCTGCGGCTGGCACACCCCGTGGGAGGCGGTTCAGGAGGACCGTCTGGAGCAGACGATCAAGCTCAACCAGGCCGTGGGCAACCGCTGCGTCATCGTCCCCTATCTGGCCGCCTCCACCAACGCGGAATGGGCCGCCATGGCCGCGAAGATGAACGCGCTGGCGGACAAGCTGGCCGCTTTCGGCATGCGCTGCGGCTACCACAACCACTCCCATGAGTTCAAGGCCGCCGAAGACGGCAAGACCCCGTGGAAGACCTACATGGATGTCTGCTCGGACAAGGTCATCATGCAGCTGGACACCGGCAACGCACTCGCTGGTGGCGCCGACCTGATGGCCGTGCTCAACGCCCACCCTGGCCGTTCCCTCACCATCCATCTCAAGCCCTATTCCCTCGATCCCGCCATCGGCGACAAGGCCCTCATCGGACAGGACGACTGCCCCTGGAAGGACATCATCGCCTTCTGCCATGCCAAAGGCGGCACGGAATGGTTCATCATCGAGTATGAATGCCCCGAAATCCCTGCCATGGAGGCGGTAAAGCGCTGTCTGGATGGCCTGAAGGCCTTCCTGTAGCCCGTCACATCGTTCTTATTGCAAGATTCCTTGCCATTAATGCAATAAAATGATGGCAAAATCTTTCATTTATTCAAGCTCTGCTGAGAAGCGCCTCTGAACGCTGCCCAAGCAGGGCTTCATCGCATTTCACGTCCATGCTCTACATTGAACGCCAACCTTCGCGCCGCAGCGTGGCCCTTCTGGTCACGCTGACGGTGCTGCTGTATCTGTTCGCCCTGCCCTTTCTGGAGCTCCGCTCTTCGGATGAGGCGCTATATGCGGCGTTCGCCAGAGACATGCTCAGCGGCGGAAATCTGTTCAAGACCCATCTGCAGGGGGTTCCCGTCAACGCCTTCCCCCTCTACTCGTGGATGATTGCCCTCTGCTCCGGCTTCCAGTCCCCCACTGTCTTCACCGTGCGGCTGCCCTCCGTTCTGGCGCTGGTCGGTCTGGCCACCCTGTGCGGACTGACCGCCAAACGCATCCACTCCCCCTTCGCGGGGGCCATCGCCGCCTCCATGGCGCTGACCAGCGTGGTCAGCTTCCGCCTTGGAAGCCGCGCCCAGGCCGAGCTGCTGCATGCCCTCCTCATCAACGGCGCATGGACCACCCTCTTCTTCTGCGGTCAGGTCCGCAAAAAATGGTATCTGGCCTGGGGAGGCGCCCTCGCGTTGGTCTTCCTCGCCGTCCTCGCCGTCGGCGCCAAAGCTCTCTTCTTCTTCTACTTCCCCCTGTTCTTCATGGGGGTCCCCTTCCGCATGACCAACCGCATGCAGGCCCCACCCCATGTGTTCATGGCCGCCGCCTTCACCGCCGTGGTCATCCTCTGGTTATGCATGGTTCCCGACCAGCCCTTCTTCAGCTGGAACACCGTCTTCACCACCTCCCGATCCGACGAGGGGCTCCTCCGCCAGTTTATCCTATTTCCCTTGAAATGCCTGATTTACATGCTCCCCTGGTCCGTCTTCACATGGGCACCCTTCTGTCAGGCCCTGCGGCGCTTTGAGAGCGACTCCCCCGCCTGCAGCTATTTCCGCACCATCATCATCTCCATCGGCCTGCTGGTCTGGCTGCTGCCCGGCACCTCCCCCCTGCTGCTGTTCAGCGTCTTCGGCCCCCTGTGCATTCTGGTGGGCGTCCATTTCGAGATCATTCTGCGGCGGCATCAGCACATCTTCATCAAAGCGGTTCGCATCTTATCATGGATCTGCTTGGCCTGCACCATCTTAAGTCTATTCTTCTGGACCGCGGTGGCCACCGGGCACATCGTCATCGACGATTTTCCGTTGAGCGTCACCATCTTCTGCTGCGCCTTTCTCATCTTCTCGCTCATCATCATCTGGACCCAACTGCTCTTCTGCCGCCGCCTGCGCTCCTTCCGAACCAGCATCCTCTGGAGCATCGCCGGCTTCCGCATCCTCTCCATCACCATGGTCTACACCCTCTCCGGCTGGGCGGACGGCTGCCGCAAACTCCACGGCCAGACGCTGGCCACCCTCTGCCACCCCGTGCCGGGCATGACCTCGCCCCCTGCCACCGCCATCCGTCTTCAGGACATGGATCAGGCTCCGGAGGTCGTCTATCTCCACAGCCCCCTGTTCTATTCCACAGAGACCTTCTACATGGGCAAGCGTATTATCCATATCTCCAACCCCATCAAGGACTTGCCGGAAGATGAGCCCACCGTCTACGTGCTCAGCTCCCGCACGCCGGCCGTCCCCTCCCGCTCATGGGAGCCCGTCAGCCTGCAGGTGGACATGAACCAGCGGCTGGAGGTCAACATCACCACCAATCACATCACCACGGGAAACCATCGCGCCCTGCTTTTCATCTCCCGAGTTCCCGGAGCCGCCGGAGAGGACGCCGTTCCCGCGCCGCTTCAGCTCTTCCGCGGCACCCTGCGCACGGCAACCCCCACCCAAGGAATCCCCCTCCCATGAAGCCCTCCCTGAAAACCGTCCCCTATCGGGAACTGACCCTCTGGCTCGAGCAGCAGGGCCAACCCCGTTTCCGCGCCAACCAAATCCATGACTGGCTCTTCGCCAAACGCGCCATGGCCTTCGCCGACATGAACAACCTGCCCACCACTCTGCGGGAGGCTTTGGAGGCGAACTTCACCGCCTTCTCCCTGAAGCCCATTCGCAAACAGGTGGACGGAGACCATACGGTCAAATGGCTCTCCGAACTGGGGGACGGCAAAACCATCGAAACAGTATTAATCCGTGCGCCAGAACGAGATACGGTCTGCATCAGTTCCCAGGTGGGCTGCCCCGTCTGCTGCGTCTTCTGCGCCACTGGCAAGATGGGTTTCCAAAGGAATCTCAAGTCGGCGGAGATTTTGGACCAAGTCATCCTCGCCTCCAACGAAATCGGCCATCTGGTCAGCAACGTGGTGGTCATGGGCATGGGAGAGCCGCTGCTGAACTTCGACAATGTGGCGGCGGCTTTGGTCATGCTCTCCTCAAAGGACGGCTTGGGGCTGGGCGTCCGCCATGTGACGGTCTCCACCAGCGGCATTCCAGAAGGCATCCGTCGGCTGGCGGACACCGGCTACCCGTGGAACCTGGCGGTTTCCCTCCATGCCGCCACGGAGGATCAGCGGTCCAAGCTGATTCCGCCAAGGCACCGCGCCCCGCTGGAGGACATTCTGGCCGCCATGGAGCACCACAGCGAGGTCACCCACCGCATGCCCACCTTGGAGATTGTATTGGTCAACGGCGTCAACGACTCTCCGGAGGACGCCGCCCGCCTGGCCAACATCGCCCATCGGGTCCATGCGAAAGTCAATCTGATCCCCTGCAACAACGACAGCGGACCCTATCAGGCGCCGCCACCCGAAAAATGCAACATGTTCCTCCGCCATCTCATCAGCCGAAAGATTCAGGCCACCCTGCGCCTCCGCAAAGGCAAGGGCATTGACGCCGCCTGTGGACAACTCCACAGCAAATCCACCCAACCCCCTGACACGGAGGAACTACCATGATGTGGCTCATCGTCGCCATCGTCCTCACCATGCTGCTCTGCGAGAGGCTGCTCATCACCCGTCTCTCCCACACCCCAAACGGCATCGCCTTCCTCCGCAGCACCCGCCTGCTGCATCCTAACTCCCTCTCTCTGTTGCGTTTGCCACAAGGTATTATCAGCGTGGCACTTGCACATTATGGCCATTGGGAAATCGCCACCCTCTGGTTCGCCTTCTGGATGATCACGGACCTGACGGACGGCACCATCGCCCGAAACTGCGACCTGCAGACCGAAACCGGAAAATGGCTGGACCCCCTCAGCGACAAAGCCATGTATTTCCCTGTGCTGGCGTATTTTGCCTTCGGTCCCCACCTTTTCTCCAACCTGGACATCAAATTCACCTTGAGCCCGATGGTTGTCGGCGCCTTCCTGCTGACGGACATTCTCGGCCAATGCTCCCGCCTCTTCACCCAAAAGGTGGCCGCCAACTCCTTCGGCAAGCTCAAAACCGCTCTGGTCACCGTCCTTCTCTCCCTCATCTCCCTCGCTCACGTGGGCGAAATCGCCTTCATGAACCAGCGTTTCCTCAACGTGATCATGTTCGCCGCCGCCATTCTGGCCTTCCTTTCCTTCTACTGCAAAGTCATTCCGGACATCTGGTACGCCAACTCCTTCACCTTCGCCAATTTCCTCTGCGGCATTCTCGCCATCTGGCAGGCCCTCCAGGACCATTTCATCCTCAGCTTCATTTTGGTCTTCTTCGGCCAGTTCTTCGACCTCTTTGACGGACGCATGGCGCGGAAATACGGCTCCACCAAGCGGGGCGCGGTCTTCGATGATGTGGCCGATGCCACAAGTTTCGGCCTGGCAGTCGGTTGCATCATTTTCCGCTGTCTGGCCTATCAGGAGGCGTGGATTCCCATCTGGCTCTCCGCCATCATCACCCTCTTTTATTTGGGCTGCCTCGTCTATCGGCTCTACCGCTTCATCCACCCCACCCGCCAAATGCCGCGCGGCGTCTTCCAGGGCCTCCCCTCCCCCGCCGGCGCCATGCTGGCCGGCTCCGCAGTCCTTCTCTCCCAAGACTTTGCGCATGACGCCTCCGGCGCCGTGGCCGCCGCCATCGTCCTGCTGGCCAGCCTCCTCATGATCTCCAACATCCCCTATCGCCACTTCGGCCAAAGCCTTTGGCCCAGTATGCCCCGCCCCATGAAACTGCTGCTCTTCATTCTGCTTATCTTATTCATTTCCATTACGTTAGGACATCGCAAGAACAAGAGCTACGAGTCCACCTTCAAATGGTTCTGCTTCGCGACCATCTCCGCCTATCTGGTGGCCGCCATCGACCGCCCCGACCGCCATCACTCCAAAGACGAAACCGACAGCGCAGCTTAGCCCATGGATCCCCAAAGCATCAATTTCTACAACCGTCTGATGAAGCGGCTGGACCGCATGGACCCCTCCAGCCTCCAGACCTATCTGCTGCGCCTCGTCAAGGAAAAGGGCTTCTTCGAGAACATCTTCAATTCCGTCCACGAAGGCATCATGGTGGTGGACAACACATTGAAGATTCGCTTCATCAACACCGCCATGGCCACCCTTTTGGGCATCACGGCGGAGAACACCGGCCAGCCCGTGGGCAAATTCTTCCGCCAAATCAATTGGGAGGAGATGCTCCACCAGCGGCCGGAGGACTGGGGAAGCTTCTCCCGAAGGGAAATGGAGGTCTTCTATCCGGAGCACCGCTACCTCACCTTCTATGTGCTTCCCGTCTCCGAACGGCCGGACATGACCCAACAGGGTCTCCCGCTCCTCACCATGATTTTCCATGACGTGACGGAGACCTTCCTGGCCAACGAAAAGCATGCGGAGACCCAGAAGGTGAAGGCCATCACCCAGCTGGCCGCCGGCGTCGCCCACGAGTTGGGCAACCCGCTCAACAGCCTGAGCATCCATCTGCAGCTCATGCAGCGCCATCTGGCCAAACTGGCTCCAGGAACCGTGCCCGACACCTTCGCGGAACATCTTCGCATCGCCTCCAGCGAAGTGCAGCGGCTGGACAACATCGTCAAGCACTTCCTCAACGCCGTCCGTCCCGTGCCGCCGACCATGGCCCCCATCGACCTGCACCATCTGCTCACCACCGCCATCGGCTTCATGCGGGAGGAGATCGAGAACAAGCGCATTCAGGTGGATCTTGCTCTGCCAGACCGACTTCCATCCCTTTTCGGCGACGGCGACCAGCTCATTCAGGCCTTCTTCAACATCATCAAAAACGCCATTCAGGCCATGCCGGACGGCGGCAACCTGTCCATCACCTGCACCGTGGAGGAAATCTACGTGAACGTCCGCTTCACAGACAGCGGTCGGGGCATCACGGAACAGGAGCTCAGCCACATTCTGGAGCCCTACTTCTCCACCAAGGCGGGAGGAAACGGCCTCGGTCTCATCATCGTGGACCGCATCGTCCGCGCCCATGGAGGCGAACTGACCATCGAAAGCCACACAGGCCAAGGCGCCACCATCACCATCAGTCTCCCCCGCCATTCCCGCATCCACCGCCAACTGCCGGACACCAATGGCGCCACCGCCCCGCAAAGAACCACTTAACCTGCTCTGCAGGAACGACTTAAAGAATATGCGACCATGAAACCCTGCATCCTTGTCATCGATGATGAACGCAACACACGGGAAGGCCTCTCCGAAGCCCTTGCCGATGATTATCAGATCCTTCTGGCCGAAGACGCCAAACACGGCCTGGACCTGCTGAAAAAACACCATGTGGACATGGTCCTCACGGACTTGCGCATGCCCGGCATGGACGGCATGGAGTTCACCAAAATGGTCAGCTCGTGGGACGACGCCCCCCTCATCATCATGCTGACCGCCTACGGCTCCGTCCAGACCGCCATGGAGGCCATGAAAGTCGGCGCCTACGACTATCTGACCAAACCCGTCAACCTGGCCACCTTGGACGAAATGCTGCACCGCGGCATGGAGACTCTTGCCCAACGGCGACAGACCACCGCCGACAACGATGCCATGGGGGACATCATCGGCGAGTCCAAGACCATGCAGGCCATCAAGGACGCCATCCGTCAAGTCGCCGACACACGGACCACTGTCCTTCTCACAGGCGAAAGCGGCACCGGCAAGGAGGTCTTCGCGCAGGCCATCCACCGCCTCAGCTCCCGCGCCGCCCACCCCTTTGTCGCCGTCCACTGCGCCGCCCTCAATGAAAATCTGCTGGAGAGCGAGCTGTTCGGCCATGAGCGGGGTGCGTTCACGGGCGCCGTGGAACGGGCCATCGGCCGCTTTGAGAGCGCGGACGGCGGAACCCTCTTCTTGGATGAAATCGGCGAAATCACCCTCTCCACCCAAGTCAAACTGCTGCGCGTTCTGGAAACCCGCTCCTTCGAACGAGTTGGCGGCAAAGAGACCATCCAGACCGATGTCCGCATCGTGGCCGCCACCAACCGGGACCTGAAGGCCATGGTGGCCGCCGGCACCTTCCGTGAGGACTTGTTCTTCCGTCTGAACGTGGTCAACATCGTCCTGCCTCCCCTGCGGGAGCGGAAAGAGGACATCCCTCTGTTGCTGAACCACTACCTGAAACGCGCCTCCACAGACAACGGCAAGCCCGTGCGGGAGTTCAGCGCGGAGGCCATCGAGGTCCTCACCTCCTACGCCTGGCCAGGCAACATTCGCGAGCTGCGCAACTGCGTGGAAAGCATGGTTGTCTTCGCCCGCGGCGGCATCCTGACTCTTGGCGACATTCCGCAGAACATTCGGCAGGAGCTCAGCCGTCAGTTTGATCCAGACGCACCGCAGGAGCCCGCCGCCCCCGCGGAGGTGTTGGACATCAAGGCCAACGAGAAGAATCTGATTCTGCAGGCACTGGCGGAATGCCATGGCAACCGCTCCCAAGCCGCCCAGAAGCTGAAAATCTCCCGCCGCACCCTTCACCGCAAGCTCAATGAATACGGGCTGTGACCCATCATGGCGATGAGGCGTCACCTGTTCCTCTTCCTTCTGCTGTCTGCGACCACCGCGACCACCGCGACCACCGCCGGGGAAAGTCATAACAGCAACCGCCCCAGTCTGTTCCGCCGCTTCGGCGACTATCTGAAGCCCGGTTCCACCTTCTCCTGCATCCGCCCCGAAACACCCTCCGGCAAGACCGTCATTTTGGTCCATGGCTGGGGCGTGAGGGCATTCGCCATGCAAGAACTTGCACAAGCTCTTGTCAATCAAGGATTTACAGCATATGTCTATGATTACCGCAGTTCCTCCGGAGATTTGGCGGAGCTCAGCGGCCGCTTCCATGACGAGCTGCAGGGCGTCCTCAATTATCTTCCCATTGAAGAGGAAATCTATGTTCTGACCCACAGCATGGGCGGCCTGATTCTGCGCACCGCCATGGCCGATTTGCAGCTGGAGGACTGTGCGCGAATCCGCGCCGTCGTCCTGCTTGCGCCACCCAACCACGGCTCCGGCTGGGCACGGCTGGCCACGCCCCAAAAGCTCCAAATCCTGTTCCCCTCACTCAAGGACCTGGCCAAAGACTCCCCCGCATTGGACATCCCGCCACCGCCGCTTCTGCCGCCCATGGGCGTCATCGCGGGGAAATACGACGAAAAGGTCTCCGTGGACAGTACACGGCTGCCGGACTCCATCCCCCATAAGCATTGGGTGGTCCCCGCCATGCATCCGGGCCTTCGGAAGCCGAAGAACGTGCTGGCTCCCATCCTCCGTTTCTTCAAGACAGGAGAATTCGCTCCTATCGAACCCGATAGCGGAAACGGAAACGACCGCCAGGCGCCACATCTCCACTGACATAGAACTCCATCAGGTCCCCTGAAAAGCGGCGATACTGCCAACGGCCATCCTCCAGACGGACGCCTGAATCGTCGGCGTCGTGCACATGGTCCGTCCATGCGAAATCCAGTTCCTCCTCCCCTTCCATGGCCAACGCGGATTTTGGGATGGCCATGGTCAGGAAGCGGCCGTTCCGCCGATAAGGGACCCTAGCCACTGCCACGCTTTCGTAACCCGTTCCTGTAAAGCGCTCTACAATGGCATGAGTCGCGTCGGGAGCCGTCTTGTTGACCACATAGTGGAAGGAATTCCAACCCGGACGGTCCCCTGGGCAGTGGATATACAGATTCATCCAAAGCGGGTCGGTGTGCGGCGTGATGTCCGTCGCGCACTCCACAAGAAAATAGAAGGTGGAGTCGTCCCGCGCGACTTTGGCGCCGACGATGTCATTGCGACCGGAGAAATCCGTGTAATGGCATGTGGCATAGCCATCTGCGTCGCGCCAGCCCGTGTTGCCGCGATAGGCGGCGAAATAGGGGCCGACCTCCTCCCATTGGGCCATCGGGCCGTCAAGGTCAATGGTCTTCCGGCCGCTGGCCAGAGGCACGGGCCTCACGCCCTTGTAGCGGCGGACGTAATTCACGAACTGATAGTAATAATGGTCCTTCAAAGCGCCTCGGGACGGCTCCAGGTCCCGACTGAATTCATCATTGCATTCATCAGGGAATGCATTGGGCACGCTGGTCTTATGCCCTTCGGGCCATTCCTTGTAGCGGCCCGCAATCCATTCATTCCATCCCGTGACGAAAATGACCCGCGGCGCCGTCTTCAGGGCGAAGTCAAACTGCTCCGCGAAGTTGTAGCCGTGCAGGACGGCGCCCGGCTCCCGATGATAGCCCGTGGTGGTGTAGGAGCGGCCGATGATGTTCCGTCCATTCATGGCGGCCAGCCAGTTTAGCACAGTATCGTGGTTCACCGCGACGCCGACGGTGGTCTGTTCCGGTCGCCCCGCCGCCTGCGAGGCCTCATCCGCATAGTAGACCGCCTGCGGACACGTGGAAAGCCAGCCCCAGTTCCCCAGCTGAGGGGACGGATTCACATAGCCAGGATAGTTCCGCCTGTAGGTGAAATAGTCCCGAAGGGCCTTCTCCTGCGGATTATCCTCCTTAAGATGGTCCGGATGGGCCATCAGCATCGGTTTTCCCTCCCACATAAACCAGAGGGGACGGTATTTGCCAGGTTCATAAATATCTTCGTATAAGGATTTTATCTGCGAATTGGCATGGCCTCCGGGACCAAAGGGCAGCATGAAGGACACTTTTGGAGGATGAACGCCGTCCGCCATGGCCTTAAGCCATGTCTCAAAGAGGGGGTCGTAGCTGTTCTTCCACGTCCAGTCTGCGTTGGTGTTGTCCGTGAAGATGGCATCCACGCCCGCATTGGCCAGAAGCTCCCCTTGGCGGCGCAGAACCCATGGGTCGTTGGTGATGTAATAGCCATAAATCGGCTCGTCCCAAAAATTCTTCACGCCGGTCTTCCAGGCGGGATGGTCGAAGTCGTTGAGGGCCTCCGGATGGGCGTCCAGAACCTGCTGGTTGTTCTGCGGAGGCTGATGCCCCTGCGACACATGCCATGTCCAATAGAACAGCGCCAGCGTCCGATCTGCCTTGGGGCCTCCAACCTCTTCATAGGAAAGACTTTGGCGACCAAGGCCGTCGGTGAAGGCCCACGTGTCGGGCATGGGCTCATGGGCGGCGTCACCTTGTCCAACGGCACCCCATCCGCAACATCCCGCCATCACGGTCAGCAACCAGGTCCGCAAATTGGATTTCATGTCAACTCCTCTCCGTTTTTCGCTCATGGAATCTTCTCATGAAAGAAGTATAAGGTCTGGCCACTCAAATACAAATCGGCTGAGATGAAAATTGCCTGTGACGCAACAAAAACCGGCTGTTCGTCACGCTTCATATGACATGGGACGGGGGACGGGAGACGGGAGGTCATCATTCAGCCATGGCAACATTTTCCACATCATATTTCAAAGAATGAAAGAAAATGAAAGTTGGCCAGAATTGCGTCAGAGGGCCATTTTAGGCCCCATTTGCAAAAGACGTATTAATTACACAGGGTCACGCTCAAAATGCGCCAGAGGGCCCTTCTGGGGCCCCCACGGCCATTCCTCGAAAAATTTGAGGCCATTTTTCGCCCTTTCGGACACGTTTTTCGCCGTTTTTCTTTTTGTCATGGAATGGCCATAAGTTTCATTCTATGCATTCATTATTTCGGCATCTCTTTTCACTCTTCACTTTTTATCCACTCGTCATTTCAGGACTGGGGTGACTTGTGGAATGGCGTTTGACAGAGTAGATTATGAGTCAACTTGAGAAAATTCCATGCGGGGCGAATGCCCCTTATCTCTGAAAGCAACGTTGAGAACGGAGACAGCCATGTTGCGACTTGTCCTTTGCGGCGCCATGCTATGTGTTTCAGTCATGGCCATGGAATTGGAGGCGGACTGCGTGGTCGTTCAGCCGGAAAACCCCACCACCATGGAGCGGATTGCCGTGGAAAGGTTTTGCCGCCTCTTCGAGCGCATCATCGGGAAGGCGCCGCAGGTTCAGACTCAGGCTCCGGAAGGGGCGGCGGTCTTCATCGGAGACACGTTGGCCGCCCGCGAACTCGGCTATCTTGCCGAAGAGCTGAAGCGAGAGGAGACGATTCTGCATGTCAGCGGCAATCGCGTCGTCCTCACGGGCGGCAGCCAAGGCGGAGCTGTCTTCGCCGTCTATGACTTCTTCCGCGAATTCGCCGACTGCGAGTGGTTCGACTATTGGACATGCCGCGTGCCCAAGGCGACTTCCATCTCCCTTCACGATGTCATGCGAAGACGGGTTCCCGCGTTTGATTACCGCAAAATCTACGTCCAAATCCATGGAGCGAAGGCGAGCGACGATGAGCTGGGGGCCGCGCTGAAGATGTCCGAATGGAGGAATGGCATGGTGTTGGGGCTGCCCACGGCGGCGCATACCTTCTATTATTATTCCCGCTACTGGCCAAAGGAGAACAGCAGCCTGTTCGCGATGAACGAAAAGGGGGAACGCATGCTGCCCATCGGGACCATCGGGCCGAATTTCTGCCTAAGCAATCCCGAATGCTCTCAGCTTGTGGAAAAGCAGCTTCGCCAATGGATTGAGCAGGACAGGAAGGCGGCGGCCACTGACGGCGTTCCCGCGCCATACATCTATCATATTGGGGCCAATGACATTACAGATTATTTCTGCCTTTGTCCGGATTGCCGTGCCGCCGCCGAGAAGCTTGGGCATAGCGGCATGATGCTGCATTTTGTCAACGGCATCGCCAAACGAATCGCGCCTGACTATCCGGACGTGAAGATCTCCGTCGCCGCCTATGCCTTCACCCGCGAGCCGCCCAAAGGGCACATCGTCGCCGAGCCGAACATCATCGTGAGTTACTCGCCAAAGACATGGGAGTTCTACAGGCCATGGACGGAAAGCCGCATCGGAGACGACGCCGCATGCCTCCGAAGCTGGAGCAAGCTCTGTGCAGAGCAGTCCATCTGGACCTATTGGGTGTTCTATTGGGACCCCTATCCCGCCCCCTACACCATGCTGGGGCATCTCGCGAAGGACTTGAGAAGTTATAAGTCATTGAATATCAAGTATATGCAAGCAGAGTCCGAGGCATGGGAAAGCTCCAATTTCTTCTCGCTGCGCCTTTGGCTGGGCTATCACATGATGTTTGACGTGGAAGAGGACGATGCGGCCCTGACCGCCCGCTTCATGGAGGGCTTCTACGGCAAGGCGGCGCCGATGCTCCAAGACTATCTTGCCCTTTTGGAACGCCGTCAGATGGAAATGCCCCCAGACCCCCAGTTCTCCGTGTTCCTTTACAAGAACGGCGCGGACAGACCCTATCTCGACGCCGCCTTCTTCACGGAGGCAAACGCCCTTTTTGAGCAGGCGGAACGCGCCTGCGCCGATGACAGGGCTGCTCTGCTGAATGTGCGCCGCGAGCGGATGATCGTGGACGAGGCCATGCTGAATCTGTGGCATCGGCAAAAGCTGACGGGGGACTTTGATGAGGTGCTGGCTCGGCTGAGGGCGGAGTGGCTGGAGCACATCGATTTTCGCGTGGCCGAAAACGCCCGCGACGACCGCCTTAAAATGCTGGAGAGCAAGCTGTCGCGGCTGGCCAATCTGGCGGCCATCGAACGGCAGAAGACCGCGCCGCTTCGCTCCCTCTCCATTCCGCGCTCAACGGACTGGAGCAACTGCGCCGTCATCCAAAAGTGGTATGAGACGACGGGATTCCCCTCCGATGCGAAACTGACCCTGCAGGCGAGGCATCAGGACGGCATCCTGCTGCTCCGCGTCACCGACCATGGCGTCAACCGCAAGCTCAAGGCCACGGACAAAATCTGGGACGGCGATGAATGGGAGTTCATGCTTACCGCACGGCAGGACAAAAAGGAGTTTCTGCATCTTCTTGTCAACGCCGAAGGCCAATTCCAGGTCTTGCTGACGACGGAGGCAAACCGCTCCAACGCCATAGAAGCCAAAGACATCACCGTGGCCTCCACCGTGGAAGGCACCACGTGGCGCGTGGACATCGCCCTCCCCTTGACAGTTATTCCTGGCCAGGGGGACGCCTTGTTCGGCAACTTCTTCCGCTCCGCCAACAACGCCCAAAATGCCCAAAGCTGGAACCCTGTGTTTGACAAGCAGTTCCGCGAAAGAAGCGCCTTCGGGGCCCTCACCTTGGAACGGTAGCGCGGGTTTCGCTCATGGGATTTCCTGCAGGAGACGAAATCCAAGGGTGTTTGCGCCATTTATTGGACGAAATCCAAGAGTCTTTGCGCAGTTTTTTGGACGAAATCCAAGGGTGTTTGCGCCATTTATTGGACGAAATCCAAGGGTGTTTATAGTTTTAAATTCTAGAGTTTCTAGAGTTTCTAGCTCCTCTAGCCCCTCTAGCTCATAGCTCCTCTAGCCCCTCTAGCTCCTCTAGCCCCTCTAGCCCCTCTAGCCCCTCTAGCCCCTCTAGCCCCTCTAGCCCCTCTAGCTCCTCTAGCTCATAGCTCTTCTAGCTTCTCTAGCCCCCTCTAGCCTTCGAACCGCAAACAGGCAAAAAGTCCACAGGCGGAGGCTTGAAATCCAGTCCATATCATGGTATGGTAAAGGGCATCAATCCCCTATCATATCCTTTATTCCATATTATATATATGCTAAGCTCCCGCCCTCGAATCAATGTTGACCCAACGGCTTCGGTGGAGCTGATTTACATTCTTCGTGGAGAGGATTCGCCAGAGGCCACGGAAGGGCTGCGGCTGGATGTCCGCTGGCGGCCCCTGCCCTCTCAAGGCATGCCGGCGGGGCGGCTGCAGCCCTTTCAGCTGGAGTACAACCAAGCCACCGTCCCCACCCATGAGGATCGCCGTCTTCTGGACGCCCTATGGCACTTCTGCCATCCGCCAGAGGCCGGACTGCCCCCCCATGCCTTTCTTATCCCGCCATCGCGGCTGCAGAGTTTTCTCATGCTATTGGACGCCACCGACCGCGCCCGCTGGCTCTCCCGCGCGGAAAATCCACCCCGCCTCAAGCGCTTCCGCCTTCAGCATGCCCTGCCGGCGGACTTTGCCCTTCATGCCGTTCCCCTGCCCAACGGCGACGTCGCGTTGGAGGGGCAAATCCGCCTCGCCGCCGGCGCCGTGCCCATGGCACAGGTCCATCTTCTTGGAGACAACAAGACCGCCTATCTGCAGGACATGCTCCATCCCGTCAATCTCCACGGCGCCGTCTCCCTGGCCCGCCGCATGGAAGGGAAGCCGCCTCTGGCCCTGCCCTTTTCGGAGGCTTTCGACCTCATCCGCCAGCTGGCGCTCACCACCACCATGGAATTGGACGCGCTCCCGCCCGCCCTGCAGCAACGACGTTTAGCCATAGAGCCCACCGGCGAGCTCTATTTCAAGACCGCCAAATACACCTATCAGGGCCACGAACAACTCCATGCGGACCTGAATTTCGCCTATGACGGCGTCCGCTGCGCCCCCGACGACGAGACCCCCTGCCTGCCCGGACGCCTCCCCGGCACCGTCATCCCCCGAGATCCCGCCACGGAGAAGCTGCTTCAGGAGCGCCTCTCCGAGCTGGGCTTCCGCTACAACGCCAAAGCCACCGAAGAGGAAATCGGATGGAAACTGCCCCCCGCCCGGCTGGACAGCTGCGTCCGAACTCTGGTCATGGAAGGCTGGCTCATCCATGCGGAGGGCAAAACCTACCGCCGCCCCGTCCCCAAACCGCTGTCCATGAGCTCAGGCCAAGACTGGTTCGATTTGAAAGGCGGTGTGGACTTCGACGGGCAACTTGTTCCCTTACCCGTTCTGCTTCAGGCACTTCGGCATGGTTCAAACGCCGTCCGCCTTGACGACGGAACCTACGGCATGCTGCCCACAGACTGGCTGCTCCATTTCACGGCGCTGCTGGAGATTGGCGAAATCGAAGACGACCGACTCCGCTTCCGCCGCGAGCAGGCCGCCTTGCTGGATGCCATCTTGGCCGACCGAACTTTGGAGGCGGACGCCGCCTTCGAGAAGACATTGCAGGAGCTCCACGACCCCGCCCTGCGGCCCGCCGCCGCCCTCCCCCCGCCAAATTTTCAGGCCACCCTGCGCCCCTATCAGCAGGAGGGGCTTGGCTGGCTTCTCTACATGCAACGGCTCCATCTGGGGGCCTGTCTGGCGGACGACATGGGTTTGGGCAAGACCATCCAGGTTCTTGCCCTTTTGGCCACCTCTCAAGGGCGCATTCCGAAACCTTCTCTTATCGTAATGCCTAAGTCATTGATATTCAATTGGTTACAAGAAGCGGAAAAATTCGCGCCCTCCCTGTCCGTCCATGTCTACGCCGGCAGCGGCCGTAGCATCCAAAGCCCCGAATTCCGTCAGGCCGACTGCGTTCTGACCACCTATGGCACCCTGCGCAACGATGCGGTCACCCTTTCCGCCATCTCCTTCGGCTACTGTATCTTAGACGAATCCCAAGCCATCAAGAACATGGACAGCGCCACGGCGAAGGCCGCCCGCGCCATCCGTGCCGCCCACCGCATCGCCATGACGGGCACGCCTGTGGAAAACCATCTGGGAGAACTGTTTAGCCAACTGGAGTTTTTGAATCCTGGGCTGTTCGGCCCCCACTTCGCCACGGTCCAAAGCGGAGGCCATCTGGACAAGCCGGCCCTGGCCCAGCTTCGCAAAGGCGTGGCCCCCTTCATCTTACGACGAACCAAACAGCAGGTCGCCTCCGATCTTCCACCCAAAACGGAAGAGATTCTCTGGTGCGAGCCGGAAGAGGAGGAAAAGGCCCGCTACGAGGAGCTGAGAGCCTATTATCGCAACCTTCTCGCGGAGTCCCCCGCTCCCGCCGACAACACCGCCGCCGCCAAAGGCTCGAACGGCTCACTGGAGCCTCTGGTCGCCCTGCTGCGGCTACGGCAGGCCGCCTGTCATCCCGCCCTCATCGACGCCTCCCGCGAAGCCGACGACTCCGCCAAACTCCTGCTGCTCATGGACAAACTGACGGAGCTGAAGGAGGCCGGCCACAAGGCCCTGGTCTTCTCCCAATTCACTCAGCTGCTGAAACTGGTGGCATCCCGTCTGGAACGCTTCTCCATCGGCTACTGCTACCTGGACGGACAGACCTCCGATAGGGGGGCCTTAGTCAATGATTTCCAGACATCTACGGAAAAATCCGTCTTTCTCATCAGCCTGAAGGCCGGCGGCACGGGCCTGAATTTGACCGCCGCCAACTATGTCTTCCTTCTGGACCCATGGTGGAATCCCGCCATCGAGGCGCAGGCCATCGACCGCGCCTTCCGCATCGGCCAGACCTTGCCCGTCGTCGCCTATCGCCTCATCACCCGCGGCACCGTGGAGGAGAAGGTCCGCCAGCTCCAGCTGAAAAAGAGCCGACTGGCCACCGCCGTCCTTTCCGACACAGGAGACAACCGCCTGACGTTGGAGGATTTCCGCTTCCTGCTGGACTAACCCCCTCTTCCGACCCTCGCAAAATTCCACCGCTTTTGGGCGGCGACAGCCGAAAAACAAAAAAATATTGCGGAAAAGTAGGTGAATTGCGACCCGTCAAATTGTAAGTTGCGGAGTTTGTGGTACATTTTCAATTCATGTTTTGTGTCTTGATGCCATCAAGGCCCTGCAATGCAATTGGATTTTGGCCCTTATTACTTAATGGAGAAGAAGATGGAACTGTTTTCGACAACAGGTCTTTTGAATATCGCGCAAAGCGGTGGCGGCGCCGCCGGCGGCTTCGGCTATCAGATGCTGATCTTCCTGCCGATCATCGGCATCTTCTATTTTCTGATGTGGCGTCCGCAGCAGCAGCGACAGAAGGAGCATCAGGAGCTGCTGAAGCATCTGAAGGTCGGCGACCGCGTCATGACCAGCGGCGGCATGTTGGGCGTCATCAAGCAGGTCAGCGAAAAGGTGGTCCTGCTGACCACCGCCAACGGGGCGGAGGTGGAATTCGTCCGCGCCGCCATCGCCAAAGTCCTGAAGGAGGACGACAACGACCTGAGCCTGGACAACAATCCGTAGCGGGCGCCGCCTGAGGCCCCTGCCCTTTTGAAAGACAATAGGAATCATCAAATAATAGGCAATAACCCCAGTTGAGTTGAAGGACTCGAGAAATCCATGAAAAAATCGTTGATTATCCGATGGATCATCGTTGCGGCGGTGGTCATCAGTTGTACTGTGGCCATGTTCCCGATCAAGGACAAAAACTATCTGGAGACGTTCCGAAAGGCCTCGCGGAAGCAGGTTGAGGCGCTGGAGCTTGGCGCCGCCGAGCTGGAGAAACTTGGCAACCCCGATGAGCTCAAGGCCAAAATGGACGCGGTGGAGGACAAGTCCAGCGACGAGTTCAAGGCCCTTCAGGAGAGCTACACCACCCTGCGCAACTCCGAATACTACGCCAAATGGGTCAAGGCGAAGGACTACAAGGTCCTTTGGGAACGCATCGAGGCCATCCGTGCCAAAGAGCCGAATCTGTCCGGCTTCATGGTGTTGGACCGCGCCTCCAAAGGCGATTCGGACACGTATCGGATCGCGTTGAGCGACTATGTGAAGGTCCCCTTCCATCGCGCTCCTTCTAACAAACTGGTACTGAGATACTTACGCAAAGAGTCCGCAGGCAAGCTGCATCTGGGCCTCGATTTGCAGGGCGGCACGGAGTTCGTGCTTGGCTTTGACGAAGCCAAAGTGCCCAAAGGCGAAACCGTGGAGGGCATTCGCGACCGCATTCTGGAGATTCTCCGCAACCGTTTGAACGTGATGGGCGTCACGGAGCCCGAACTGAAGGCCACGGGAGACTCCACCATCTCCGTCCGCATGCCCAGCGTGGACGAGGCGGACAAGACGGACATCCGCAACACCATCAAGCAGGCCGCCAAGCTGGAGTTCCATCTGGTGCCCCGCAACAACAGCGAACTGGTCAGCCAGTATCTGAGCGACCCGCAGCATTTCCGCACTCCCGCCGATCTGGTCCGCAAGGAGATTGAGAACGAACGCAATGGCGAAGTGACCAACGAGGTCATCTTCATCAACAAGCAGGCGGAGCGGGTCCGCGGCGAAGACGTGGAGAAGGCCTTCCCCAACGTGGACGAATTCGGCAACTGGACCATCTCCCTGGTGTTCTCCGGCCGCGGCAGCACTGCCTTCGCGGAAGTGACCGGCAACAATGTGGGCCGTCGGCTGGCCATCGTGCTGGACGGCGTGGTCTACAGCGCCCCGAACATCCAGACCGCCATCACAGGCGGCCACGCGGAAATCACGGGCAGCTTCACGTTGGAGGAGGCCCGCCGCCTCGCCGGCGTCATCGCCTCCGGCAATGTGCCTGTCTCCGTGGAAATCGACAGTGAATTCGGCACCGACCCGACCTTGGGAGCGGACTCCATCCGCAGCGGCATCTACGCCGGTCTGCTGGGCTTGGCCATCGTGGTCGTCTTCATGACATGGTACTACAAGTTCGCGGGCATCGTCGCCGTTCTGGCGCTGATTGTGAACACGGTGATGGTTCTGGGCGCCATGGCCCTGACCAAAGCCACCATCACCATGCCTGGCGTGGCCGGTATGGTTCTGACCATCGGTATGGCCGTTGACGCCAACGTCCTGATTTTCGAGCGCATCCGCGAAGAGCTCAACACAGGCAAGGTCCTTGGCAACGCCATCGCCGCCGGCTATGCCCGCGCCTTCAGCAGTATCTTCGACTCCAACCTGACCACCTTGGTCACCGCCTTCTTCATGTACAAATACGGCAGCGGCTCCGTCAAGGGATTCGCCGTCACCTTGGCCTTCGGTATCTTCGCCAGCATGTTCACCGCCATCTTCATGACCCACGCCATCTTCGACCTGGCCGTCATGAAGGGCTTCCTGAAACAGCTTGACATGCGGATGTTCAACTTCCTGAAGGGCTTGCATGTGGAGTTCCTCTCCTACCGCAAGACCGCGCTGAAGGTGTCCATCGCCCTGGTGGCCCTGAGCCTCATCGTCGCCTGCGTCCGTGGCCGCGGCATGTTCGGCATCGACTTCTCCGGCGGCACGGAACTGTCCTACTCCTGCGATGGACAGGCTCCGGACGTGGAGGCGGTCCGCGATTTCCTGAAGTCCAAAAACTACGCCAATGACCTGCGCGTGGGCTACAAGCGCGGACAGGATGGCGACCGCAAGCTGGAAATCGTCCTGCCGCTGACCAAAGGCACGGAAGGGACGGAGGAACTGGACTACACCGCCTTCAACGATGAGCTGGACAAGGCCTTCCCCGAAGTGAAGATCCGCCTTCTGCAGACGAACACGGTCGGCGGCAACGTGGGCAGCCAGTTCCGCAAGGACGCGCTGATCGCCGTCATCCTATCCACCATCGGCATCATCATCTATCTGGCCTTCCGCTTTGAGTTCATGTACGGTCTGGGCGCCGTCGTCGCCGTTCTGCACGACATCATCATCTGCGGAGGCCTCTATCTGCTCTGCGGTGGCCACCTCTCCCTGACCGGCATGGCCGCCCTGCTGACCATCTTCGGATACTCGCTGAACGACACCGTCGTCATCTTCGACCGCATCCGCGAAATGATCGTCCTGAAACCAGGAGCCAAATTCTATGACATCATCAACGACGCCTTGAGCAGCACCGTCGCACGTACGCTGCTTACCTCGCTGACCACCATGCTGGCCGTCCTGTCCCTGCTGGTCTTCGGCGGCGGCGCCATCTTCGAGTTCGCCCTGATCATGTTCTTCGGCGTCATCGTGGGAACCTACTCCTCCGTCTTCGTCGCCAGTTCCTTCATCAACACCTGGAGCAAACGCGCCGCCAAAGCAACCGCAACTCGGGAAGTGGCCAAATAACGTGTCTTCCGTCCGCTTTTAAACGGACGGCATGGCATCGTCGCACTTGACCTTGGGCGGTTGAACAACAGCAGTTTGTTTGACCGCCCAGATTTTTACATCCCGCCGAAGGCCTTGCCGCTTCGGCTAATTCCATCAACCCACAACACAACATCAGAGGGGACGGTCCATTGGAGGAATTTCTCTGGTTCAAGGACATCACGAAGCAGTTCGGCAGCACAAAGGCCGTGGACAATGTGTCGCTTTCCATCCGCAAAGGGGAGATTTTCTCCCTTTTGGGGCCGAGTGGCTGCGGCAAAACGACGCTTCTGCGGATGCTGGCCGGCTTTGAGTCGCCGGACAAGGGCAAAATCATTTTGGACGGACAGGACATCACGGATTTGGCGCCCAACAAGCGCCGCGTGAACACGGTCTTCCAGAACTACGCGCTGTTCCCCCACATGACGGTGTGGGAGAACATCGCCTTCGGATTGAAACTCCTGAAACGCCCCAAAGACGAAATCAAGCGGGAAGTGGACCGCATGCTGAACATGATTCAGATGCAGGACCATGCCTACAAGAAGCCGTCCCAGATCAGCGGTGGCCAAAAGCAGCGAACCGCCATCGCCCGCGCTCTGATTCTGAAGCCAAGCGTCCTGCTTCTGGACGAGCCGCTGGCGGCGCTGGATTTGAAGCTGCGCCAACGTATGTTGTTGGAACTGAGCCTGATACACGATGAAGTGGGCGTCACGTTCATCTATGTCACCCACGACCAGGGGGAGGCCATGAGCATCAGCGACCGCATCGCCGTCATGAACAACGGCCGCATCGAGCAGATCGGCACTCCGGCGGAGGTCTATGAGGCCCCCAAGAGCAGTTTCGTGGCCGCCTTCATTGGAGACACCAACTTCTTCGACGGCAAAATCAGCGAGGTGCTCGACGACGAATACTGTCGCATCACCGTGCCGGATCTGCCTCCCATGCTGTGCTTTAACGACAAAAAGCTGGCCAAGGGCGAACTGGTCCATTTGAGCATCCGCCCCGAAAAGTTCCAAATTTCGTTGGACGAACCCAAACTGGGACCCAAATACAATGTGCTGCCCGGCGTGGTGGAGGACGTGGTCTATCAGGGCGACCATACCCGCTTCTGGGTGGAGGTCGGCGACGATTGGCGCATCTCCATCTCCCGTCAGCACACCCGCTTCGTCTTGGATGAGAAGCCCATCCAATGGAAGGACAAAGTCTACGTCTCCTGGTTCGCCGACGATGGATTCATGCTGGAGCGCTACCGCGAAGAGGATGAGGATCTGCTCCAGACGCCCCCCCAGACCGTCGGCGAAGTGGAGGAGGCGCAGGACCGCGACAGCTCCACGCAGGATCTGGCCGTGAACGAGACGGGAGACTAGCCATGGGGAAGAAATCCATCCGCAATCTGTGGGCGGAAGGCTCCCTCACCACGCCCTCCTTCGCCTGGCTGTTCATTTTCCTCCTGCTGCCCATGCTGATCATTCTGGCCATCGCCCTCAAGCCGGCGGACCCCACCGGCGGCATCGGCCAGGGCTGGACGCTGAAGACTCTCATGAGCCTCCGCAACCCCAACTATCCGGAGGTCATCTTCCGCACCCTTTGGCTGAGCGTGACGACCACGGCCATCACGCTGGCGCTGGCCACGCCCATCGCCTACTACATCGCCCGCTCCACTCCATGGAAGCGGGATCTCGTCCTGTTTCTGACCGTCATCCCCTTCTGGACCAGCTTCCTCATCCGCATCTTCGCGTGGAAGGTGGTGCTCCATCCGGACGGACTTCTGAAACAGGCTCTGGTCTGGTGCCATCTCATCTCGCCGGACACCCTGCTGCTCTACCGACCAGAAGCCGTCCTTCTTGTCATGGTCTACACAGAGCTGCCCTTCGCCATCCTCCCCCTCTACGCCGCCGCCGAAAAGTTTGACTTCTCGCTGGTGGAGGCCGCCATGGATTTGGGAGCCGGTCGTTTGCGCGCATTTCTAAGTGTCTTTGTACCAGGTATTTGGAATGGTCTCGTATCCGCCTGCCTCATGGTGCTCATCCCCTGCATCGGCAGCTATGTGATTCCGGACGTCGTCGGCGGCAAAGGCGCCGCCATGCTGGGCAACGTCATCGCGCAGCGCACATTCACGGACCGCAATCTGCCGGCGGCGAGCGCGTTGGCCGCCGTGCTGACCATTGTCATGTTGTTGCCGCTGTTCTATTTCCTGCGACGGAACAAAGGCGGAGACGAAGGCCCCCGCCCGGCCAAGGAGGTGGTCTGATGATTAAGAAAAGCAAAGTACCTGGCGTGCTGACCTGGGGCACCCTGCTGTTCTTCTATCTGCCGATTTTCCTGCTGATTCTGAACTCCTTCAACAATTCGCGGACCGGCGGCGGCTGGGGCGGCTTCACCTTCCAATGGTATGTCAAGTTGTTCCAGACCAGGGAGATATGGCATGCGCTGCAGAACACGCTGATTGTGGCCTTCGTCTCCACGTTGGCTTCCATCGTCATCGGCACGACGGCGGCCATCGCGCTGCACCGCTACAAAGGCCGCCTTCAGAACATGCACTATTTCCTTGTGTACACGCCACTTGTGGTGCCCGAAATTCTTTTGGGCATCAGCCTGCTGCTGTTCTTCGTGGCGCTGAAAGTGGAATTGGGCATCGGAACGGTCATCATCGCCCACATCACCTTCTGCCTGAGCTACGTGACCATGGCCGTCCTCTCCCGTCTGCAGGATTTTGACATGGCCATTCTGGAGGCCGCGCGGGACCTGGGGGCCAACACATGGACCATGACATGGCAAGTGCTCATCCCCAACATCCTGCCGGGCATCGTGGCCGGAGGCCTTCTCGCCTTCACCCTCTCCGTCGATGACTTCGTCATCTCCTTCTTCGTGGCCGGTCCCGGAGCCACCACCCTGCCCATCCACATCTACAGCATGATCCGCCGCGGCTCCATGCCGCTGATCAATGCCCTCTCCACCGTGCTGCTGGCGGTAACCTTCCTCGCCATTCTCATCTACCAGATCATCAACCGCCGAAAAGCAGGCGCCACTAGCTAGCTCTCGAAGCTCTAGAAAAACTTCTAACTGCCAATTATCGGCAAATTCCAAATTCCAAATTCCTAATTTTCAACGGGTTACGCCAAATCCAACACCAAGCGGCCACTTTGGGGAATGGCGTCTTTGATGCGGACCTGGACGCGCTGGCCAACTTTCAGCTCCTGATGGGAGGCGCCGTAGACAACGCCCCGCTCCGCATAGGTGTCCAGTTCCGCAAGAACCAGACTGCCCTCCAGACGGACGATG
>JAEEGL015119581.1_pt1 | contig 122429 bp, 138 predicted proteins | sample 9134231 | NCBI WGS metagenome assembly JAEEGL01 (sample SAMN16246548, study PRJNA631951) | gut metagenome | biome: gut microbiome; feature: rumen; material: fiber-attached | host: Bos | place: Iran: Karaj | collected 2018-10 | reverse complement strand
CTTGTTGCCCGTCATCTGAAAATAACAGTACCAAGGTAATAAAAGAATCAGAGGTAAAGGCTGATAAGTGCAGAGTAATTGATGCTTCTACAAATAGATTAATTGCTAATATATATGTCTTTGAACTTGATAGACAAAGACGCATTAGTAGCGAAGATAGAGACTTTGGAGAATATCTATAAGAAATGTCCAACTCGTAACTCTTATGAAGAAGGGCTAAAAGTTGGCAGACTTATTGGATATAAAGATGCTTTGCATAAAATCAACACCCTTGAAGTGAATAAGGTGGATTTGGACTACATTAAAAAAGAACTTGATGAAGTTGTCAAAATTTATAAACCTGATGGAGATTTTGGTTGGGGAACTTTATATAATGTAGCCAAGCATTTCTTTGAACTCGGACTTAAAGCGCAGAGAGGAGAATAAAAAGTAATTATGATAGAAAAAGGATTTGAATTAAAAGGGAAACCTATAGATATAGAAAAAGAAATTCTTATTACTTACAGTAGAGCTATAGGATGTGTATTAGATTACAATAGATATTGGTATTCTTATACGGAAGATATTGGAATAGATGTCTGTGCAAAAGATCATCTTTGGGCTGGCTATCCTCTTGTTGATACCAACCGCCTACGGTTGTATATTACTGATGAACATCTCTTAGACAAATATGCTGCTTATATTTGGCATGACCATTACATATATCCGGGATTAGGAATGCTTTTGAATAATGCAGATAGTGTTGTTAAAGCAAATTGCTTCTTTGAGGATGGCATTATTAAAACAATGCGAGATATACAAAAAGGAGAGTTTCTGAGAATAGACTATGGTTATAAGAAAATACAATACCCCCCAATTCCAGAAGAAATCCTTGCAATAAGGAAAGAACTGTTGAATTTAAAATAAGATAATTATTATATCTGAAGATACACTAACTAAAAAGTGAGATATGAAACACTATACAACAATAGAACAAAGTAAAAAGCTCTTAGAGCTTGGATTAAACCCTGAGAGTGCTGATATGTGCTATGTTATTGATTATGCAGAATCAAATAAGTGGGGGAAAGACAAATATAATCTTCAAATTGACACTTATGGTTTAATGGTACAACAAAGAGATAACATTCCTTGTTGGAGTATGGAGGCTCTATTGGATATATTACCTAAAACTATTATTGTTAAGGGTTATACTATTTCACTTTTTACCTGTGGTGAGTATTTCCCTGTTGATTCTGATTTTAAATATTATATTCAATATTTAAGGGTAAATGGTGTTGAAAAAGGTGATGTTGAATTTGAAACAACATTATGTGACACATTATTTGATGCTGTTTACTCTATGGAAGTTATGTTATTAGAACAGCAAATACACTAACAGATTGAAATATGGAAGCAAACGAGATAATGACTGGCGATTATTTTAAAATCGCTCAAACAGGTAAAATTATCAAAATAGTAGCAGTTGATGAGCCTAGTGGCAGTGTGGACTATTTTGATGGTGATGCAGGTGGTGTTCTAACTATTGGTGTAGAGAAGATTGAGCCTATCTCCCTTACCGCAGAGATATTGGAAAAGAATGGGTTTGAAAAATATTTATTATCAGATTCATTAAGTCAAAGATTTGAAGTAAAGGAGGGTTATACATTGAAAGTTGATCAATTTGATATAAGAGTAATAAACGATGAATTAACAATCTATGGCCCTAACAACAAATACTATTTCATTCCAATAAGATGTAATGTTTTGATTTTGTATGTTCACGAACTTCAACATATCTTTAAGGACTGTAAGATTGGTAAAAAGATTGAGTTATGACAGATAAAGAGAAGTTGGAAAAGGTAGTCAAACTTGCTGATGCTATGTACTATGCAGCACAGAGTCTAACAACTGATGCTTCAAAACTGCATAATGCTATGGATGAGTATCATCAGTTTATTATCACAGAGTACAACAAACAAGAGCCTGCAAGCGAAGACTTGGAGATATTTAGAACAGAGTATGTAGACAAGGAGATAGAAAGAATATATCCCAATCTTAGTCCTCATCTTCCGAGAAAACAAAAACTACACCTCACTATATTCAATGGAGAGGATTTAGAAATCGCTATTGACAAAGCAACACAATGGCAGAAAGCGCAAATGATGAAAGACGCAGTAGATGGTGGCTGTTTCTCTTATAAGAATGGGTATTTACATATCTCCTGTGATATTGACGAACACCTTACTGATATAAAAATTGGCGATAAGGTTAAGGTAATAATCATTAAATAATAAGTTATGAAACCAGAAGAAAAGGATTTGCTGCTGAAAGACCTTTGTGCAAGGTTGCCTTATGGTGTAAAGGGCAAAGTATATGCTGAAGTAACAAATGGGCAATATGATATGAATGGTGAAATGATATTTTATGATGCACCATTTGATGTAATACTTGATGGAATTAATACATCAACTGAAGAGATTCATGTAGTTGCTATTGGTAATGAAGATACTGTTGAGTTCTTAGAAATGCAGCAGACAGATGGTGTTCCTTATACTGTAGATGATTTTAAACCATATCTCAGACCAATGTCATCAATGACTGAGGAAGAGAAGAAAGATATATTTCAATTACTTAATATTCATGGAGACATTAATAATGAAGGTGATCTCCTATTAGGTGTTGAATATGGTATAATCACTTTAAAAGTTTGTAAGAAGTATCTCGGAGAATTAAACAAACGTATGTTTGATGTTTGTCACATGATTGAGAAAGGTCTTGCACTTGAAGCCCCTGAGGGAATGTATAAGAGTTAAAGCTATGGCATTATGTAAGTTTTGGATGGTCTGCATAAGACATTGCAGTGACGATTGTAATGACTATGTTGAGAATAAAAATCAAGAGTATCTTGATGAGTATTACAGTACACTAGACCATAAATAATGAAAGTAAGGTATGGCAAATAAGAAGAAACAATCTTTAGTAGAAAGGCTTGACGAGATTAAAGCCAATTCTGTATCAGATGAGGATTTTAAGAGAGTCTGGGGTAAGCCCATTGATGAATGTGTAGAAGAAGATATGAAGAAATGGGATGAACTAAGTAAAAGTAACAAAAAAGATATATAGCTATGGACAAAAAACGGGCTTTGATGCTAAGAATGGGGCTACTTACGTTTGGCAATTTTAAAACAGCAGATGATACAGTATTGGCCTATGTACCTGACACAAGGTCTGTTCCTGAACTCTTTGATAGTGGTGATCAAACATTTGATGGCCCGTGCTGCCAAAGATGTGAGCATAGATTTGGAGATTCAAATCATGAGTATTGCATGGAGCATTATAACGATGGTAATTGTTTAAGATTCAAATTAGAAATGTGATTATGAAAGAACTATCAATAGAAGAAAAAGCAAAACGCTATGATAAAGCTATTGCAAAAGGAAGACAAATACAAAACACTCCTTATACAGCTCATTGGGATACTATGAAAGAGGTTGTTGAACATCTCCTCCCTGAACTAAAAGAGAGTGAGGATGATAGGATAAGGAAAACCTTAATACATATAGTAAAAGGTGCTTGTAGCAACTATGGTATAAAGTATCAAGGAAAAGAAATAGATGAAGAAAAACTACTTGCTTATCTTGAAAAGAAAGGTGAAAAGATAAATATCCGGACTGTAAATGACGTATGGAAAGATATGCGTCTTGAAGTAGGTGCACAAGCAAGTGGCAATAGACATGAACCTCAATACTCTGATAATAGCACAAAATTATTTTCTTTAAATGATATTGATGAAATCATTGAAAAGATAAGTGAAAAGCAAGATTCTGCAAAAACTTACAAGGTTGCACCAAAGTTCAAGGTTGGTGACATTATTAGACACAAGAAACATGGAATTACTTGCAAAATAATTGCTATTGATACTGAATATAGAGTATCTGAATGTAATGGAACTCATATGCCCATTGAGTGGCAAGATGCTTATGAACTTGTTGAACAAAATCCTGCTTGGAGTGAAGAGGATGAAGAAATGCTTAAAGAAGCCTTAAGAATGATTGAAAAGCCTGGCAGTATGTTTAAAGGAGAAATTATTACTAAAAAAGTGGTTGATTGGCTCAAATCTCTCAAAGATAAAGTTCTTCCACAACCTAAGTCTATTTGGAGTGAAGAGGATGAGGCAACAATTAATAGTATTATTCACCATTTCAGAATAGCATATACACAAACAGATGAGTTAGACAAGGAGGTTGAATTTCTCAAAACTTTCAAATTCCGCGTTCAGTCTCAGTGGAAGCCAAGTGATGAACAAATAAATGGAATAGAATGTGCTATTAAAACTTTACAACATCAATTAAATGTTGAGGATAAAAGACTTAATTCACTTTACAATGACCTCAAGAAATTAAAATAAAATGAAAAAACCTAATTGTGTATACTACAAGAAAGGCCATTGTAAGAAAGGTCTGGATTGGCCTCCTTGTAAATTAGAAGGTTGTGTAGCCCACAGGTCTATAGCTGTCAAGAATATGTTTACTACCTTTGAGCAATCAAAAGAATTAGTCAGATTAGGACTTAATCCTTTTACTGCTGATATGTATTACAATATGTTTGATAACTATTCTCTCCCTCGTATTACCTTAGAACTGATAATGGAAAAAGAGGATAAACCTAGAGCATATCCTGAAGTATATATGCCTTGTTGGACTAAAGGTGCTTTAAAGGAACTTATTCCTAACAACATAAATATAGTATGGCAGAATGGTTGTGGAGGTAGACAGCAAGGTTATGTTATATATTCACTTGACCAACAAAAGCCTGAGATATTTGAAAATGAATATGAATTAATTCATTGGTTACTTGAACATAATTATATTTGATATGAAAACAGTATTAACTCAAGATTACCTTGAAGGAAAAGGATTTAAAACCTCCTGTCGTAACTCTACATATAAAGACAATGGTTGCAGCATTACAATACATTTTGCTCCTGATCTTAACCTAGATGGTATGGAACTACCTGGACCTATAAATATGGAGTTAGAAGGAGCTACCTTTAATGTAAATATGTGCATAGAGTATGTAGAGGAACTTGTAGCTGCTCTTAATCTATGTGGTCAATATGAACTTGCAACCAAACTTTCAGTTCAAGAAAAGACAGGTGTAGACCTCATTGCTGAAGAAAGAAACAGGCAAATTACAGAAGAAGGTTGGGATAAAAAGCATGATGCAGAACATGAGATTGGTGTTCTTGCAAAGGCAGCAGTCTGTTATGCTCTTCCTCCATTAACAAGAGTAGATGTTTCCCCAGATATAGGTAAACCTCCTTTTTGGTGGCCTTTTGCAAAGGAATGGTGGAAGCCCACTCCTAAAGACAGGGTAAGGGAACTTGTAAAAGCCGGTGCTTTAATAGCAGCAGAGATTGACAGACTTAAAGGTGCAAATTAAAGCCCAGATTTAAACAACTTTCAGAACAATCTAGTACTTTTGTATCTACACTAAAACAAATGTTATGAAGAATAGAGCTTATAGAAGAGAGAAAACAATGTCTAAGTTTGTCTCACGTCTTAAATTCTGGTACAAGTTTGAAGGTTATTTATGGTATTCTTCCTGGCAGGAATATCTTCAAAACCAGAAATGGCTTTATAAACATAAACATAATAAGTTTCGTCACAGGTCTTTAGGCAGTACCTTTAGAAAAAGGCAGGATCATAAGAGAGAAAGGGTAGAAGGAAGGAAAATAATTAGTACTGAACAACTATGATTGAACCTAAATATACTCATTATAAAAAGTTTACCTTTGATGAATTTAAAAATGCTTTAGTAGATGTTTTAGGTTGTAAAATAGACTCAAAAGGACATTTTATAATCAAAAAATAGACAATCATAAAAACTAAAATAACAGAAAATGAAAATAACTAAGCAGATAGATGATACTCATTTTGAGGTAGAAATGCAGGAATCTGATAAAACTCAAGAAATAACAGTTTCTGTAGCACATGATTACTTAGCCATATCTGCTCCATCTGATTTCTGTACTGGAATTGATGTTAAAGGTCCATATAATGCCGGAGCAACAAATTGCTTGTGTAATAGAGCTTATATTCAAATTCCAATTAGAGAAGCTCAAAAAATATTAGAACTTATTAAAGACCATAAATACTTAAAACCAGATCATTTACTAAAATCAAATGGAGAACTGAATTATCTATGGAATAATCAACCTATACAATTTATGGATGAAAGTGGTAATTGGTTTATTGCACTTAGAGCAGATGATGAAGCTGAATACTCTATTATCCCATTAAAACTTTACAATAAAATAAAAAATAGTTAAGATAAAAGAAAATAGAAGAATAATTTATATGTCAGATAGACCGAGAATAAAGTGGAAGAACTTCAAGATATGGCTCTTGGACCAGGTTAAAAGAAAAACCTGGTTCAGGAACTTCTTTATTACAAGAAATGCTTGGGGTGCTTTTAGTATTAATTCCCATATAAACCAACATACAGGACAACCTAAAGTAACATATAATACTCTTAAGACAGCATTAAAGAGTGCTGAATCTATGGGTAAGAAGCATAACACACACTTCAGTTGCTATAAGTGCCTGTTCTGTGATGGTTATCATATAGGGAAAAACCGAGATAATAAAACTGAGTATGATAGAACTAATCCACGTTCATCTGTATAGGACTTCTGTAATATGTTTTGTAGAGTCCTCAGAGGAAGAGTACAAGAAATGGTTTGAGGAGAATAAACCAAAGGTAACAGAAAGAGATCTTGTAAACTTTGAGGATGAATTCAATGATTCCAAGGTCAAAGGTTTTTGTTTTGAAACTGAACAAAATGACTATATAGTCTATGTCAGTGACAAGACGAAAATAGAACTTATAGTCCATGAGTTATTCCATGCAGCCAATATGATTTTGCAGTATAAAGGCTATGTACCAGATGATATTGGTGAACCATTGGCTTATTTACTTGAATACCTTGTTAAGGAATTCAATTCAACATTCAATCCTGATAGAGAATACACCTAAAATTCTAACTACATCAATGTTAGAGGAACTAGCTGAAAAATGTATAGTTCCTAATGACGATATACTACCTAAAGATCTTGGTAATGGTCTTTATAAGATAGGTGGTTGTGTGTATACAGGAAAAAAGGGTAAAGAGCTATATGAAAAAGCTCTAAAAGAAAAGATGGATGGATGGGAAAAGAACTGGGTTAACAGCTTTAATACTCCAGTTATGACTATGAATTTTAGCAAAGACTGTAATGGAAATAGAGATAAATGATAATCAAATAGAGGCTTTAAGACAATGTTTGGAAAGCCAGGGAGAAATAGATGAATGGGCATTTATTCAACTTAAAGACTTGTATGCTACAGCAACTGGGGAAAAGAAGAGTGAATCAAATGAAGTCTCATTTACAGAAGTATTATCACAATTATATTCTCCTCTTAATGTAAGGGCTAAGTTACCTGAATGGGGAGGATATTGGTATGTTGATAATGAGTTTATGCTCTGTGATTCAGAAGGTGAGCATGTAGAATCCTCAAGGATTGCTATGTATGCAGAAAGGAAAGACTGGATCATAGAAGTTCAATAAGTAACCAAGGGACACAACACTATAACTATATTCTGGTGTCGCCAGAGTTAACTATGTTTTTAAGCTTGTTGAAATCCACAAATATAAGTAATACATTTGCAGAAAAATTAAGGCAATGTTCAAGCTTGAGAATATAGTAACCTACTTAGGTAAAGCCATAAAGAGCAATACTGGAGTATCTTCTCTATCACTTATAGTAGTATCAATAGGTGTGATGGCAATTATAACACTAGTAGTAATATGCTTATGTATGCTTATAGAAATACTCTTCAATCATACAATAGCATCTTCACTTGAGGGATATGCATCAATTATAACCTCAATAGCTACACTAGTTGGAGCAGTAGGCATTCCTAAGGCTATAAACAATTATGGTGAAAACAAGTTCAAACAGAAACAACATACAGAAAAAGACGAAGATTAACACTCACTAATCGTTTTATAATCAATTGTTTTGTAATACTTAAACTATTTGGTCTGGGAAGATAGAATAGGCTTCATTAGCTCAATGGTAGAGCAGCTGATTTGTAATCAGCAGGTTGTAAGTTCGAGTCTTACATGAAGCTCTAGACAGTAACCGAAAAAGGGAACATGGTGGTATAACGTTTTCATATAGTATAGGTTAGTAATCCGGTTACTGATAACTCTCTTTGTTGGGAAACAAGGGGAGTTTCTCTTTGTATATATAATCCTTTTATGGGAAATTAATAATCAATTCTTTAAACATTATGCACAACAATCAAGATGTCCGCTTTAATAAAAGATGGACAAAAGAAGAAGATGACAGGCTATTAAAGCAGGTCAAGGCATTTCCTCAAAACTTACACAAATGTTTTGTTATAGTAGCAGAGGAACTAGGTAGAACAGAGAGTGGTGTTGCTGGTAGATGGTATACCAAGCTATCACAGGACCAGTCTAATCTGTGCTTCTTTACTGCATCTCCTAAACACGTTTCTAAGAACAGAAAGAATGGAGAAGGTAAGGAATGCAAAATGAGCATTTGGAGGAGACTTGTTAACCTTATTAGAGGAATTTAATTGAAACAAAGATGAATCCATTAGAAAGGCAACAGGGTAATGAGCCAAGAACAGAAGAGGAGGCTCAGGAAAACTGCAATGAGATTTGGTATACTTAAGTTATTAACTATGACAAGAGAAGAGCAAATAAGAGAAGCCTCTAAGATCACATTTAATTTCAATCTACCTAATGGACTGAATAGTGGATTCATAGAGACTTTGCAAAACTTATTACAAGAGGCTTTTGTTAAAGGTGCTGAGTGGGCTGACAGTCATCCAGAGACTGAGTTCTTTAAGATACCTGATGCAGAAGACTTAAATATAGAGACATGACAAGAGAAGAATTTTATGATTCCTGCCTTGAGAAATTGAGTAGGACAAGATGTTTAATAGCAGAGGCAGCTACAGGTTATGGAAAATCAAAAGTATCCATTGACTTGGTAAATCTTCTATGTGCTACAAAGTATCAAGGAAAGAAGACTAAGATGCTTCTACTTGTAGCAAAAAGGGCACATAAGATAACCTGGAAGAAAGAGTTTGAGAAGTGGGGTGGAATACATGTGGATGAATTGGTGATAGAGTGCTTTAATTCTCTCCACAAACATTACATGGAACACTTTGACTTTGTAGTTGTAGATGAAGTTCATCATCTCAAAAGTGATTTAAGAATTGAAAGGTTCAATACTATCACTTTTGACTATATGATAGGATTGAGTGCTACTATACCTAGAACACTTAAAGCTTATCTTAGGAATAAATACAAAGCTGAGATAGTTTCATGTGATTTAGTAGAGGCTATAGGAGAGAATATATTACCAGAGCCACAGATATTACTACTTCCACTTGAACTGGATAACACAAAAGATACTGAGACTGTAGAGGTGAACCCTAAGGTTAAAGGCAACATAGTCAGAGGAGTCTACAGAGAATTATGGAAATATAAGAAACAAAAGGTACATGCTATACTTTCTTGTACTCAGAAACAAAGAAGCAATGAGTATAATACCCAGATACTCTTTTGGAAGAACCAGTTCAATAAAACCAGGAATGAAGCAGTTAAGCAGATATGGATGCATCTTTGCTTAAAGAGACTTGAATTCTATTCAGACATTAAAATTCCTGTTGTAAAGCAGATTCTTGAGAAGATAAAAGATTTCAGATCCATTACCTTCTGTAAAACCATAGACCAATGTGAACAACTGGGTCAGTGGTGCATACATTCTAAGAATGGAAATGCTGAAAAGTATTACAATGATTTCAATGAGGGAAAGATTGACCATATCACAGCTGTTAATATCTTAAATGAGAATGCTAACCTGGTTGATTGTAAATATGCTATATTTGCAAATCTTTCAGGTTCAGATACCATTCAAATTCAGAGAATGGGTAGATCATTAAGGCATAAATCTCCGGTTATTATAGTGCCTTATTACAGAGGAACAAGAGAAGAGGAAATTGTGAATAAGATGTTCTTCGGTGATTCTAATGCTGATGGTGTATCCAAAGAAGGAAAGGTTACAGCATCAGGATTCTTTTCTGAGTATATAAAAGTAATTCACTCAATTAGTGAGATATGAAAAGAGATTAATATGACACCACAAGCAGAGAATTCAATTGGATTGTATAGAGGTGAGAACCCAAGTACCATTGAACAACTACTGGGTATGCAAGACTCATCAGTTGTCAAGGAACTGAAGGAACATTTCAAAGCAGCCAATAATCGTGAACTTGCTTTCAAATTATCAATGGCATGAAGTATGTATTAGTTCAATGGCCAGACAGTCAGATGCTTATGGATCATGAGAGATTCCATGAATGTCTGTTTGTTATGGATATGGATGGCCATGATGAGGTGGGAGACAGTGCTTACATGTGTCCAGAGGATTTATACACTGAAATATTCAAAGGAAATGAAAGTACAAATTGATGAATCAATATGTCTTCAGAAAGGATTGTCTCTTAATGAAGTTATGATTGCACTTACAGTAAAGACTGGAAAATTCAAGGAAAATATTGACAATATGGTAGCAAGAGGGATACTCATTGACCATAATGGTCACTATACTCTTAATCCTGAATGGGAAAAAGTTATAGATGAAATCCTTAAAGTTTCAGTCGGTAATGTACCTAGCAATGAAAGACTTCTCAAACTTGCTGCAAAGATGAGGGCTTGTTTCCCAGAAGGAAAGATGCCTGGAACTGCTTACTATTATAGATGTAATAATGGTGAGGTAACAAAGAAAATGCAGAAATTCTTTGCACAGTATGGAGACTATCCTGATGAAGAAGTAGTAGATGCTTGTAAGAGATTTGTTGCTTCCTTTAATGGGAACTTCAGATATCTTCCTCTTATAAAGTATTTTATCTTCAAATTTAAGGATGAGAGGGATGAGGATGGTAATGTTCATAGAGTAGAACATTCTCCTCTTGCTGATTATCTGGAGAATAAAGAAGAAGAAGGAGTAGTGATAGACAATTCTGATGATTGGATGATGAATGCCAGAAATTAGTGAGTTATGAACTTAGTTCCTAGAGTAATAAAGATTGTTGAAGATAGAAGAGCCAAGATATTAAGTGGAGGAGTTAACTGTATTCCTTCTCCATTTCCATCATTTTGGTATGATTTCCCTGGTGTTGAACAAGGAACTTACTATCTGATATCAGGAGGAGCTAAAGCATCTAAGTCCAAACTTACCAATTACATCTTCCTATTTAATACCATTCTTTATGCTTACTACCATCCAGAACTTATAAGAGTTAAAATCTTTTATGCTCTATTGGAGGAGAAAGCTGAGAACATTACTCTGAAGTTTATGAGTTATCTCTTGTTCCACTTATCTGGTCACAGAATAAGAGTTGATATTAAGACTCTGAAATCTGTAGATGAAAACAGAATAGTGACACCTGAGGTAATTGAGTTACTTAAATCTATTGAATATCAGTCTATTCTTAATTTCTTTGAAGACCATGTTGAATTTATACCAGACAGGAATCCTACAGGTATATTCAATACCATAGAGAAGTATAATCTAGCTCATGGTACAGTTCATAAGAAGAAAGTAGAAGGGTATGATAGAGAAGTATTTGATTATTATGTTCCAGATGATCCTGATGAATATGTTCTTGGTATAACAGACCATGTTGGTCTTATAAGTACTGAGAGAGGTTGGGATTTAAGAACATCTATCAAGAAACTGTCAGAGTACTATAAAATCCTTCGTAATAAGTATAATGATATACCGGTTGTAGTTCAGCAGCAAAACTCAGAAACCCTAAGTCTTGAAGCATTTAAGGCAAATAAGATAAGACCTACTCAAAAAGGTTTATTGGATTGCCAAGATACTGCCAGGGATTGTGATGTATTCTTAGGTATTACTAATCCATATTCATTTGAGATTAAGGAATATCTTAAGTATGACATAACAAAACTGAAAGGATATGCTAGATTCTTTGAGGTAGTTATGGGTAGAGATGGTGAGAGTAATGCAGTCCTAGGGCTATATTATGATGGTGCTGTAGGATATTATACACCCTTACCAAAATGGGATAACCTTACTGAACTTAATCGTAAGTATCAACTTATCCAAAGGATTCAAGATAGTATATCTTAGTAACTCCTTTCATTTTTCATAGTATAAAAGAAATATGATTGCCTATTAATTTTTGAATGGGTAAATTTGTCATCGCACTTTTTAAAAACAGAGTAGAAGTATATGGGTAAAATTGTATTACCTACAGAACGTAGGAAAGCAACAGACTACAATCCTAGATTGATGGTCTTGTTTGGAAAGCCAAAGAGTGGTAAGAGTAGCCTTATGGCATCTCTGGACAACAATCTTATTATTGACCTGGAAGATGGTTACAGGTCATTGGATGTGATGTGTGTCCAAGCCAGAAGTGCTACAGACCTTTACAACATCAAGATGGCTGTAGAGGAGAAAAACAAGGAGAATGGAGGTAAACCATTTTACAGATTCATTACCATTGATAATGCTACAAGACTTGAAGAGATGTCTCTAATAGTTGCAGCAAGTCTTTACAGAAAGACTTCAATGGGACAGAACTGGGGCTATAAGAAAGACAACATCGGTAATATCTTGACTGATGATAATGGTAAGAAAATCATTGATCCTAAGGCTGATGTAAGACAGCTGCCTAATGGTGCTGGTTATCTCTATATGAGAAATGCCCTTAAGGAAATGATTGGTATGTTCAGACCATTATGTGATACACTTATTCTTGTGTGTCATGTGAAAGATAAGCAGATTAAATTTGGTCTGGCTGCATAGAAATGTGTAGAATAATTTCAACCCTGAATTGCTGGAATCTCTTAAGAAGTATAAGCAAAAGTTTTAGTATAAGTTTTATACAAGTAAAATACTATAGTTTTGCAACTAATTAAGACAATCAGCAGCTAAGTTATGGCAACAAAGAAAGAGATACAAGAAAAAGAACAGTTCATGCTCAGTATCAATACACCTATCTATAGAGTTATTGGTCTGGATAAAGAAAGGAATACCCATTCTAAACTGAAATACTATCTAATTCAGTGTAAAAAATGTGGTACAATCTTTTCAAGGAGAGGAACTGTTATAGAAAACACATTAAATGCTGTTCAATGTTCTAATTGCAGAAAACAAAGGTTTGGCAAACCTCTGAATGTATTAGAATATAAAATGTATTGCTTCTATAGAAGTGGTGCAAAACAGCGTGATATTGAATGGAATCTATCAGAAGAAGAGTTTAAATCTTTAATTAAGGAGAATTGCCACTATTGTGGTGAATCTCCTTCAAGACATCAGTCAGTTTCTTATAGAAATGACTATGAACTTGTTAATGGTATTGACAGAATTGATTCAAATAAAGGATACTCTATTGATAACTGTGTTCCATGTTGTAACACATGTAATCTAATGAAGAATACTTTATCTAAAGATGTGTTTCTCAATAAAGTATCTCAAATATACAATTGTTGCATAAAAAGTTCAACGACTATCCCGAAAGGGAGTACACTGCAAGCTAATGGCAGTGGAAGTGGGGTTCCCCTAACAGGCAAAGCTGAGGGTGAAGATATAGTCTCAACTCTATAGTGATATGGAGAAGTTCATAAGAGAACTGCATAGTTGGTTGCGCGACTATGTGAAGATATGCAAAAAGAATGACGAGGAAACAACTGAAATGGCAGTTGATTTAGCAGGTAAAACTGGTGATATCATCTGTGGAGAAGCAGATGCCATTGGTTATGTTTATCGTCATGAAAACAAGACCTTGCTTACTTTTGCAGGTGGGGACAATAATATCAGAGGTTCTAGACCATTACATCTGAGAGAAAAGACATTTGAAGTTGCCACTTCTGATGATGAAGGCAATCTCACAGTAGATATGTCTCCAATATTCCTTCCGGTAGAACAGGCTTAATGCCTACAAAACATTTTATTAACAATTTAAAAACAAAAAACAATGGAGAAGAGAATTTCATTTTATGAATTCCAGAGTGTTAAACACGTTGCTGCTGCTATTGAACCCTTGGTTAAGCAGAAAGACAAGATTGATGCCAAGATCAGGGAACTGGTTGAGGAGTACAAGGGTTATGAAACCAGGATAAACTCACTTCAGTCAGGTATTGTCAGTGTTATAGGTCTTCCTATTGACAAGATTATCAAGAGAGTTGTAGAGTCAGGTACTGACAAGAATGGTAATCCTACCAAGACTCCTAAGTTCTTACCTACAGAGAATGTAAGGTATGATGAGAAGACCAGACAGTATGTAATCACCATTAATGAAGAGGGTGGTGATGCAGTACCTGCTGAGCAAGCACAGCCTGCTGAAGCACCTGCAAATGGAGGTGAACAGCCTGCTGCTGAACCAGAGAATCCATTCCAGGATTAACTAATCTTTTAAAAGAGAATACTTATATGACTAAGAAGAAAAACAGTTTATGTTTTATCGTTGTAGGTAAAACAGGTGAATCATCTGAGGGTAACTTCAAACTTTATTCAGGTGTAGGCAGTTCATTTGTTAAGGCTGTCAATCCTTCAAAGAAGGTACTGGATGAAATCATGGGTTATGAGAGTGCTAATGAACCTGAGTATACCAAGGACACTGATGAGGGTAAGGAAGCCTATGTTAACATTATAGTTGCTACTGACCCTGAGAAGTGTAATGGTATTGACCTCAAGACCAGACTCTCCATTCTCTTTAGAAATACCCCTGCTTACAACAAGGATAAGACAAAGGTTCAGGTCATTGATGATTATGGCAATCATACTTGGGCCAATGTTGATGATGCTAAGAATGGCAAGAAATTGCTTTCAAGTGATGGCAAGGAACTCAAGATTGATACCAAGTACAGAATGGCTTGCACTGGAGAGTGTGACCTGGTAGATTTCCTTAAGGCTTATCTGTGTGTGCCTGATGCATTTAACTATGTAAATGGTGCATGGGTTAAGAAGGATGATGCAAAGGATGCTCTATTTGGTTTGGAGCATATCAAGGATTATTTCAAGGGAGATTTCTCTGAAATCCAGGAAGCCATTGCTCTCCAGCCTACTAATAAGGTTAAGTTGCTCTATGGTGTAAGAACCAATGATGAGGGCAAGCAATTCCAGGCTGTTGCTTCAAGAGGTGAGCTTATTCTCCGTAACTCTGCAAGTTCAAAGGCTCTTGCTAGACTTGAGAAGGATCTTGCTAGTGCAAAGGCCAGTGGTGCTTATGCCAATGTTGACTTCAGAGTTCAGGAACTTGCTGAGTATGCAGTAAAGGCCACTAATCTTGAGAAACCTGTATCAGAAGGCCAACCCCAAGGAGGTGAAGGAGGTGATGCACCTTGGGATTAATAATTGAAGACAAGGTAGGTTTGGCTTAGCCAGACTTACCTTACCTTCTTTTATACAACCAACCCTTTAAACGATGATCTTATGGTTATAGGCAAAACATCCACCAGTATATCAGTTACAGAATTATTTGAGAAATATTCTGAGGTAGAAATACTAAAGGCTGTATTCCCAGATATAGTAAGTATTCCATGTAAAATCTGCTCTCCATTCAGAGTAGATAATAATCCTTCATTCAGTATTTTCATGGATGATGATAATCATATCAGATTTAAGGATTTTGGGATATCTGACTGCAAAGGGACATTACTGGATCTTTTATGTAAAAAGTGGAATTGCAGTTTTCGGCAAGTCTTTGACAAAATATTGATGTTGATGAGTGAGAAGGAACAGTCTGAGATAACCATTAAGGCCAAACAAGTAAGAACACTTACAAGAAAAGAGGTAGACGAACTAAGTGAAATGAAGGTTGCCATCAGGTCTTGGAGAAAGTATGATTATGAGTATTGGGCTTCCTATGGAATAGAACAGCAATGGCTTCGTTATGCAGAAATATATCCCATATCACATAAGATTATCATTAAAAAGGATAAAGAGACAGGTGTAGAACGTGAGTATACATTCACAGCAGATAAGTATGCTTATTGTTTTGTAGAGAGAAAAGAAGGTAAAGTATCACTTAAAATATATCAACCATATTCAAAGAAATATAAGTGGTGTTCAAAGATGGATTTATCCGTCATATCACTATGGACTAAAGTACCTGAGTATGGTGATAGAATCATTCTATGCTCTTCATTGAAGGACAGTCTTTGTATAAGTTGTCAACTACATATCCCCACAATTTGTCCCCAAGGTGAAGGGTATGGAATGAGTGATACTGCTATCAATGAGTTGAAGAAGAGATACAAAAAGATATTTATCAGTTATGATGTAGATGCTCCAGGACTTGCAGACAGTAAAAAACTAGCAGAAAAGACAGGTTTCATCAACATTATACCTGACTTGAAAGGATGCAAGGACTATAGTGATTACTACAAGTCTCTTGAAAACAAAGAAGAGTTCAAAAAACTAGAAACATTATTTCATTAACTTAAAAAACTTACAGCTATGCTGAGACAAATTACAGTTGCTAACACTAAGACACAGAAGAGAGACAAATTTGAGTGTGACGTAGAAACACTGGGTGAACTGAAGAAAGAGCTTGATGCTCGTGGTATTGACTACAGTGGTATGTCATTCACTGAGGGACTGTCAAAGACTATCCTTACAGAGGATTCTTCAGTCCTGCCTTCAAATCTTCCTTATAAGGATCAGAGAACCAATAACTTGGTTATCCTGCTGACCAACACTGAGAAGAAGATTTCTTCAGGTGCTGACAGAAAGGCTCTCTATGCTGCCGTTAAGGAGCACAACCTCCAGGAGCAGATTCAGAAGATGTTTGGTAAGAACTATACCAATGTAGGTTCTGATGACCTGGAGAAGTTTGTGAACAATGCTCTTAAGAAAGGTGGAGAGAGTGCTGCTCCTGCTCCTAAGGAAGAACCTAAGAAAGAAGAGCCTAAGAAGGAAACTCCCAAGAAGGAAGAGCCTTCTAAGACTGAGAATGGTGTCTCTGAGGGTCTTAAGGAGAACCTTATAGAGACTATTGTCAAGGGTATCACCACTCTGATGTCCAAGAATATCCTTAACCAGGATGATCTTAACAAGATTGCCGGTGCTATCTCTACAGGTGAGGCTAAAGAGCCTACTACCCAGGAGAGTCTGGAGATATCAGATGATGATATTAACTCAATGATTAAAGATGCCAAGAAGCGCAAGTAATTGCTGCTAACTTGATTGTGTCTGGAGTAGGGAGATAGAAATATCTTCCTACTCTTTTCATTTTTACTAATTCAAAGACTATTATGCTGTACACAATCAATGAATTGACAGACAAAGTATGTGAGGATGTATATAAGGTATACGAAGTATTTAAGAATTTCTTTGGGGAAGACTATGTAGACCTTCAGCATTTTCCATCACAAAATGAGATACTCCATAATATGCGACCATCATTTGTTGATGAGAACAATGTTGCAAGATATGAAGTATCTGACGAAGACATAAGGAACATTAAGACAAGAATGACAGAGGTAACACAATCTTATATGTGGATTATGGTCTATTGGCCAGAAGTTACAGTAACAAATGAACATGATAAATCCGTTAAGATTCAGGATCTCTATGCCAAGGTAACTCTTACAATGCAAGGAACTATTCCTTATGAGTATTACTTCTTACTTAACAGAGCCACGTATCCCACAAATCAGTTTGCTAGCAATTATATGCATTCTCATATATGCTGTATCCCTATAGAAGATTTTTCAGAATTTCAGACTCCTTGCTTAGGTAGAGGACCTATAAAGCAGACTATTCAAACTCTTAATACTGAGAATGATGAGGTAGAATGGATGTTGTTTTGTCAGGAATTGGCATTATATGTAACAGTGGAATCCCTTACTGGTGGTCCTTATAAGAAACTGGAAGAGATAGGTTCATTCCATGATGATAATGATTTTAAAGATTATGCAGAAATAAGTCCAAATAATTTCAGTAGGGAAATAAGATATTTCAGAGACTATCTTGGAGATACAGCTATAACAGAGTTTATAGAGTATTATCTTAAATATGGACACCTTAGACTATCTTATGTAAATAACTCATTTACTACTGCAATGCAATTCTATGACTTTATTGTAGATATAAGTAACTGTTTCATAAATTGGTTCAATGTCTACAAGGCAAATGACAGAGACACTAGGAATTATATAAATGGAAGGCTTATATTTCAAAGATATGCAGTGGACCGTTCAATTAAGAGAAATGAAAGTAGTCATTCAGTTGATATAGGAGATCATGAAGGTGAATATGTATGTGACTTTAAAGGTAGACGTATTACCTTACATATTATTCCTTTAGAAGAAATGGAGGACTATCCTACACCTATAACATTACTCAGTAACAGAGTCTCTTGTCAGATCTTAGACAGAGTTATTAAAGTACTTAATTACAGATTTAGAAATGAGCGAAATCAAGACAGGGGAGAAGAAGAATGTAAAACTCCCGCCCTTAGTGAAAAAGTCAGATACATATAAGCTATTTGTACCGGCTAAAGTAGAAGAGAAAATCAGGTATCTTATCAGAAAATATCCACATACAGAGTGGTCTGGTATTCTGTTCATAACTCATACAGGTAGTTTTGAAACAAATGACCTTGAGATTCATTGTGAAGACTTGTTCCCTATGGATTTAGGAAGTTCAGGTTTTACTGAGTTCCAGATGAATGAGGAAGTTGCTTCTTATATGGCAGAGAATATAGAACTCTTTGACTGTGATTTAGCACTTTGTCATTCTCACCATACAATGGGTGCATTCTTTAGTGGCCAGGATGTAGAAACTCTTCAGCTTGAAGGCAATGATACAAACTGCTTTATATCTCTTATTGTAGATACAAGAGGTACTTATCAGGCAGCTATAACAAGAAAAATCAAGGCTGAACATGAGGTAACTATCAGACAAGTTGGTGTAGGTTATGAGTTCTTTGGAGATGGTAAAGTGATGCTTGAAGATGCTTCACCAGAACCTCCTCAGGTCAAAATGTTCAGTAAAGATGTCATTGAGTATTTTATGCTTGATGTACAGAGAGAGACTGTACCCAATCCATTTGATTATCTTGATGCAAGGTTTGAGATTATTGAAGACAGAAAAAGAAAAGCAGTTACTGTTCCTCCTACTTCATTTCCAGGTCTCAGAGTTGTCAATGGTAATGATGATGATGAAAATCAGCAGCCTTGGGATGATGATGATAGGTTTGGTATGTTCAATAATGAACCTACATACAGACAACAGTTTGAAGGCCAGGGAAAGGAAGAGAAACAGAAAACAGAGAAAACTACCGAGGAACTGGATAATGAACTGATGAACTTCACTCCAGATGAAAAGATGATAGAAACTGCTGTATCAAAGATGATTATAATGTCCCTTTCTGCCAATATTGAAAGCCTTAATCTTGATGTTTGGATTGGAAAGAGAATGAAACCTCTCTATGATAAGGTATTCAGTGCATCTGATGAAATGGAAGAGCTTACAGGTGTAAATGCATTTGAATCCTGGAGTGATTTCATTGTAGAGTTCTCTGTTACCAATTTCATTGATCCTTCAGTCTCTTGTGAAGCAATAGCAAACAATGAAGATTTCTATTATTCTGTTGTAGCAAAGGCTATGTCAGAATTCCTTGAGAAATATGAAGGTGCAAATCAATATGTAGATGGTTATCTTAAAACATTAAGTAGATATTACCTATAACTATGAATGAGAATTTAAGAGATATTTTAGCAGAAATAGGTATGGAATATAATGTTGAAACCCCTCAACCTCAGGAACAAACTCACGAAGAAATTCATGTGGAAATTCCTGAAACTCCTATAGATGCAAGTTATCAAGGAGGAGTTCCCCCAGAAGATGCTAATGGAGCAGAAGCAATACTGGAGCAGGTAAGGGAGGAAGCTACTTCTGGAACTGTTGATGTGACAGATGAAGATATCAATGCTGTTATCAACAGTTACGGTGTAGAAGCTCCTGCTGAGCCAGAACCTGTTCAACCACAACCTGAACCAGTAGGAGAAGCAAATGAACAGGAGGAAACCTTTGAAGAAGTAAGAAATGAAGCAAGAGAAGAGATAAGAGAAGAACCTTGGGATGGTTTTCAACCACATCTAGGAAATACTCCTGTATTAGAACAAGGTGTTATAAGACAAACAGAAGGAAGACTTATAAGACAAGCTGACGAGGAGGTGGATAGAATGAGAAGACAACTTCTTGAGAGTGGTCAGATAAGTATTGAAGACTATCTTGCTGCTCAAAGTGCTCCCTTACGTGCAGATTCTACATTAGAACTTACTCCACTCAATAATGAGAATAATGGTATGACACCCATTTATGCAAATATGAATGCTATGGTGATGCCTAGTGATCCATTCAGTTTTGTTATTGACCCATCATTGGCAGATACTTTTGATGAGCATACTGAGGAAGAATCAAATGAGGAATCAGCTCCAGTACCTCAAAGAGAGCCAGAACCAGAGCCTACTACACCGGAAGAGAATAGAATACCTGAAAATTCTCCTACTATTGTTATGGATACCACTACCACCAGATTCTCTGGAGCAGAGTGGTTTGAAGCAATACAGCATACTCAGATTATACTTGCAGGTCTTGGTGGTATTGGTAGCTGGACTGCATTACAACTTGCAAGAATGTGCCCAGAAGTACTTGTTATGTATGATGATGACACTGTAGAAAGTGTAAATCTTGCAGGTCAGATGTTTGCTTTTGGTGATGTAGGAAAAACAAAGGCTGCTGCTATCTATGACCTTATATCAGAATATAGTCACGCTAACAATGTCTATGCTGAAGCTCACAGGTTTACTGAGCAATCAGAAGCTGGTAGGATAATGATATGTGGTTTTGATAATATGAGTGCAAGAAGAATATTCTTTAATTCATGGAAAAACTATGTAGCAAATCTGAATCCTGAAGATAAGCATAAATGCTTGTTTATTGATGGAAGACTCAGTATGGATACTCTTCAGGTGTTCTGTATTACAGGAGATGATGGTTATAACAAGGAAAAGTATGAAACAAGATATTTGTTTTCAGATGAAGAAGCAGATCCAACTGTTTGTTCTATGAAGCAAACTACTTACCTGGCAGCAATGATTGGTTCATTCATAGTCAATTTGTTTACAAACTTTGTTGCAAATACACTAGATCCAATTATTCCTTATGACCTTCCTTTCAAGACTGAGTATGATGCTCAAAATATGATTTTCAAAACTGAGAACTAATGGTACGGGATATTAAAGGTTTACTAAAGGAAATCTTTCATCAATGTAATTGCCCAAGTAATAACTATTGGAGTACTCCTCCAGATAATTTTGGTACTATGAGGTATCTTGAAATACCTTTCAGTAGAGGAATGATGGAAGTACCTACCTTTGCTTTCAATAGTTTTCTAACGGCAGTCATTGAAGATTATCCTAATTTGCCAGCATTCTTGGTAGCTAAACTAAAGGTTTCAACTCATAGGACTTATCTTAGAACAGTAGATTCCATAGTAAAAAGTCTTATGCCGTTGGAATTTAGGACTGAGAGGTTATTTATGGTTCAACTTAGGGAAGATAGTCCTATATACTATATGTCTCATGGTCTTATACTGAATGCCGACTTCAAGCCAATTGTCATGTGCTCATGGCTTTTGGAAGAAATACCTAATTCTGAAGAGATTGGTTTAAAGTATAAGTTTGTAAGACCTATAGTAAGAATAGCTCCTTCCTGTTTTCTTGAAGAACCTAACACTATCAGTAGATTTATAGCTAACAAGTTATTCAAGAATGCTATGAATCTGAAAGTTGACACACCTACTATGTCACAAACCTATGATGTTCCCTGGAGGCAAGCAATCTCCGTTATAAGAGATGCTTCTTCCAGGAAGAAAATAACTGTAGAGGTAGGAAACATACCTTTTAATACCAGATACAAAGATTCTCCTTCTATCTCAACCACTAATGACAAGATTATGGAGATAGCCAGAAATTGTGTTAGTGATATATTTACAATACAATGACAATAGAGGAGTATTTTGGAGATTGGTCTAGAGTGATTAATCTTACAGAGGCTAATAACCTCATCAATAGACTGAAAGCTGTAAAAGACAGAGTTTGCCCTTGTATAAGGGATGTCTACAAAGCTTTCAGTCTTTGTAAAGTATCTGATTTAAAGGTTGTTATACTGGGTTATGATCCTTACAATGACTTCTATAAAGGAAAACCAAGGGCTACAGGACTTGCTTTTGCCAATTCCATTGATACTCCTAAGAAAGACTATTCTCCTTCCTTAAAAATTCTAATGGAATCTGTTATAGACTTTACTATACCACATCAAAGTATTACCTTTGACGCAAGCTTGGAGAGTTGGGAGAAACAGGGGGTACTAATGTTGAATTCAGCACTTTCTTGTTTACATGGAGAAGCAGGATCTCACATTCTCATGTGGAGACCTTTCATTAAATCTCTACTTACCAATCTTTCCTTGCATACAACAGGAATTGTTTATGTACTAATGGGCAGTGATGCCAAATCATTTGAAGCCTATATCAATAAAGACTTCAATAATGTATTAAGTACTGCACATCCTGCTTATTATGCAAGAAATAAAACCAGGATGCCTTCAGATATATGGAGAGAAATTGACAAGATTCTGATAGGCAAGTATGGTTCTACTATAGAGTGGTATAAAGAATTGAACTTAGATGAGTGAGAGAATTGTAAATGTACATGAGAAATGGTACAAAGATGTAAAGTACAGAAGCACTTTGGAAGCCAATACTGCTGAAGTACTTGACCTACTTGGCTTACCTATAAGGTATGAAGAAAGGGTAATAACCCTACTGGATGGATTCAGATGTCCATTTCAGAAAGATAAGGTTAGAGGTATAACTTATACTCCAGACTTTTGGCTTACAGATAAAATCATTATTGAGTGTAAGGGTTTTGAAACTCCTGAATGGAAAAACAAAAAGAAATATATTTACAAATACCTAGTTGACAATGAACCTGACATTATGTTTTACCAGATTCACGATTGTCAAAAATCCTTACTTAAAGTATTGGATAACTACTGGCAGTTATTTGGATATAAAATTCAGGTTAAATCAAGACCAAAAGGCAGAAATGCTGTAGAAGAAACTCATATTTATGATACTGTTGTAGGTGCTATGGAAGACCTTAAGCTTGGAGGTAAGGCCCTTGGTCCAATTGTAAACTCTCTTACAGGAAAGAGAGAGTATGTGTATAACTACAACTGGAAACTAGTGAAAGTATGATAATAGAAAAAGAATTAAGTGCAATATCATTGCACATCACAGAACCTGAGTACAGGCAGAGAACACAAGAATTGAGTTATTCTAATCTATCTACTTATGAAAAAGTGGGATTTAATGGGTTGGATCATCTATTTGACAGGAAAGAATCTTCATCACTTACATTCGGTTCTGCTGTAGATTGCTATCTGACAGGAGGTGTTGATGAATTCCATAATACTTATACAGTAATGGATATCAATATAACTGAAGGAGGTGAGAATGTCATAAGACAACTTGTAAATAAGATTACTAACGAGAATCTTGGTTATGAGAAATTTGATGATATACCAAAGAAACTTGTTTCTGATGTTGCAAAGGAATCAGGTTTCTGGAAGGCAGACAAATGGGATGCAAGAAGATACAATGAAGTAGTAGGTACAGGTAATGTAGCAGATTATTATGATGTTCTGATGCACGCAGACAAGATTGTCATAACAACTGCCATATATCAAGACCTATTGAACTGTGTAAAAGCACTTAGAGAATCACCTTCAACCTCTGGTTATTTTGCAGAGAATGATGAGTTTTCTCCGGTGAGAAGATACTATCAGCTTAAGTTTGCAGCCACCTTTGATGGAGTAGGCTACAGAAACATGGCTGACTTGCTTGTCTGTGATTATGAGAAAAAGGTAATCTATCCTATTGACCTTAAGACCAGTTCCCATGCAGAATGGGACTTTGAGAAGAGTTTTACTGAATGGCAGTATATGATACAAGCCAGACTCTACTGGAGAATAATCAAGGCCAATCTTGAGGCAGATCCTTACTTTAGGGAATTTGAATTAAAAGACTATAGATTTGTTGTTGTCAATGCAAAGACTCTTACACCTCTTACCTGGGAGTTTCCTCTTACAAAGACAGCAGGTACTCTTATAGATGATAAGGGTAATGAGTACAGAGATCCATTTGTCATAGGTAAAGAGTTGAGAGGTTATCTCAACCTAAGACCTGCTGTTCCTAATGGAATAACACAAAATGGGGTCAACATAATCAAATGTCTTAGATTAAAAGAACCTAATGCTTAATAACAGATAAGATGTTAATAATTAAAAGAGACAGAACTACAGAGGAATTTGATCCTAAGAAAATTGAAAATGCAATCCTCAAAGCCTTTGAAGCTTGCAATCATCCTTTGAATATAAATCAGAGACATGTGATTGCAAATTTCTGTAAAGGTCTATGTAGAGGAAATGAAGTCTCAGTTGAGACTATCCAGGACAAGGTGGAGAACTTCCTTATGTTAAGTGCAGGATGGCAGGATGTAGTAAAAGCTTATATTCTGTACAGGGAAAAGCATAAGCAAGCTAGACTTGTAACTGACAAACTTAAGTATTTCCACATGTACACTGATTCTGATGACAGTGCCACTAATCTCTCCAATACAGATGATAATGCCAATGCTTGTAGAAAGAATATGGCAACTCTTGAAGGGGAGATGTATAAGGACACTAACAGAATTATTCAAAGGCAATGGATGAAAGAGATGCTTGGTGTAATCCAGTCTCCTTATAGGAAACAATATATCAAGGACCTTATACATCGTATTTTCTATCAGCATGATGAAACTGGAGGTATCAAACCTTATTGCTCAGCATATACTTTGTATCCTCTCCTTTTGGAAGGAACAAATAATGTTGATGGTACTAAGAATGATGCACCAAAACATCTTAAGTCATTCTGTGGTCAATTCCAGAATCTGGTATTCCTATTGTCTGCTCAAAAGAAAGGAGCTGGAGCATATGGAGAATTCTTCAATTGCTTCAGCTATTTTTGTGAAAAGGAATGGGGACTTGACTATTACAAGAAAGCTGATGAAGTAGTTACAAGTTCTGTATGCCTTGAACAAAGAACTATTGGTCAAACCATAGATGATTATTTTCAATCAGTAACACATTACATTAACCAACCAGCAGGAAACAGAGGATATCAAAGTCCTTTCACCAACTTCAATGTCTTTGATTCCTACTATTGGAATGCAATGTTTAAGGAGTTTACATTTCCTGATGGATCAAAGCCACATTGGGAAGCAGTAAACTGGCTTCAGAAGAGATATATGAAATGGCTTAATGGAGAAAGAACCAGAACTTTACTGACTTTCCCTGTTATGACAGTATGTCTTTTGACTGATGGAAATGATGTCCTTGACAAGGAATATAAGGACTTTGTTACAACACAATGGGCAGAAGGAGATTCATTCTTTGTATATTTATCTCAAAATGCAGACAGTATAGCCTCATGTTGCAGACTGAGAAATGAAATTACAGAGAATACCTTCTCTTCTACAACAGGTATGACTGGAGTACAAACTGGATCTTGCAATGTAATGACTTTGAATCTGAATAGAATCATTCAGGATTGGTTCAGGACTGATCCAAATTACAAGGACCACCTTGATGCTGAAGGTAAATGTGTATGGCCTATGGAATGGAATTCAAATGCCAATGTAAGAAATGGAATTAAGGAATACCTTGAAAATATCCTTGTTAGAATATATGACTATCAAACAGCCTACAAGACAGGTCTTTATCAGCTTGCAAAGAAAGGTATGTATCCTCAGGTAACAGCAGGCTATATCTCATTTGATAAACTTTACTGCACTATCGGAGTAAATGGTTTGAATGAGGCAGCAATGTTCTTAGGATATGAAATAAGCAACAATGCAGAGTATATGGAGTTTGCCTCCTGGTTATTAAGTATTATCAAGACCAGTAACAAAGTACACTCTACAAAGAAGTTTATGTTTAATCTTGAGTTAGTTCCAGGAGAGTCTTTAGGTGTAAAGAACTATAATTGGGACTTAGCTGAAGGCTACTGGGTGCCAAAAGACAGAAACCTTTACAACAGTTATATTTATGATGCTCATGATGATACAAGTATCCTTGACAAGATTGCCATGCAGGGAGGTCAGATAGCAAAATCCATTGATGGTGGACAAGCTTCACACCTTAATCTTGAAGAAAATCTTGATAAGGAACAGTATATCAAACTTCTTGAGTATGCTGTTAAGGTTGGTAACAGTTATATAACATTTAATGTACCTCAAACTCAATGTGATGACTGTGGTTTTATTGCTAAACATCCATTTGATGTATGTCCTAAGTGTGGCTCTAACAGAGTTACTCAGTGGACTCGTGTGATAGGATATTTACGGCCTGTAAAAGCATGGTCAGGAGCAAGACAGATTGAAGGTTTACATAGAATGTTCGCCAAAAAGAAAGACGTATGCTAAAATATCTTTATTACAAAGAGGTATTCAGAGAGATCCCAGGAGAGATAAGTCTTGGGATCTCCATTTCAGGGTGCATACTGCATTGCAAAGGATGTCATTCAAGAGAACTATGGGAAGATAGAGGTGTAAACTTGGATGTGAAAGAACTGAAAAGAATACTTAAGGAACATCCTGGTATCTCTTGTGTGTTATTCCTTGGTGGAGAACACAAGATTGAAGCTCTTATGGAACTATTTGAGTATGTCAAAACCAATACCAAATATAAAGTTGCCTGGTACTGTGGGCTTGATATGCTTCCTAAAGGCAAGATAAGTATATGCAGACACCTTGACTATGTAAAGGTAGGTCATTATGACCAAGAACTTGGGGGACTTGACTCTCCTACAACAAATCAGAGACTTTATCAGTTGAACCATAATGAAGATGGTACATACTGGGAGAATGATATAACTTTTAAATTACAACAAAATCAATGAAAAGAGTAGTTAAAGTACTAAAACACAGCCAATTTGCTGATATTGTAATCAATGAACAAGGAGATTGCTTTGATCTTCTTGCTGCTGAAGATTGCACAGTTCCAGTAGGTAAGGTATTACTTGTGTCTCTTGGAGTAGCAATGAAACTCCCTTCAGGGTGTGTTGCTAAGATATATGACAGAAGCAGTAACCCTAGGAAGAGAGGACTGAGACTTGCAAATGCAATAGGCTACATTGACAACAGTTACTGCGGTAATGAAGATATATGGAAGTACCAGGCAGAGTCTATAAGAAGTGGAAAAGACAGCACTGTTCATATTAAAGCCGGTGATAGGATTTGCCAGTTTGAGATTTGCCTGAGTCAGAGAGCAACTGTTTGGCAGAAATTAATGTGGCTGTTCACAAGTGGCTATAGATTCCGATATGTTGAAGCTCTTGGAAACAAGAATCGCGGAGGCTTTGGAAGTACTGATAAGAAGTAATAAAAACAAGAATTGAAATGGCTAAGAAGAATAATATCTCTCTGTTTACTGTTTCATTTAAGCAGGGTTTCATTAGTCCTAATGTTCCAATTGCAACATTCATGCAGGATGATAAAGAAATTAATTTCCTTTTGGACACAGGATCTGACAACAACATCATTGATGTCAATGCTCTGAAGCAGTTTAAACATGAAATGTTGGAAGGTAATGATGGGAAAGTCAACTTGACTGGAGTAGGTGGTAATCAACAAGTATCTGGTTGTAAGCTTACATTCAGTTGTAGTGGAGAGAATTATACTCAAAACTTTCTTGTTGCAGACATGAAGGAAGCATTTGGCCTGATAAAGAAAGACCATTGCATCACCATTCACGGAATTTTAGGTTCAGTATTTTTAAGAGAGCATAGAATAGTGCTTGACTTTAAGAACTTGGCAGCTTATAGTAACAAATGATTTACTTTGTAACAGCTCAACAACAACTGTTTTTTGACTTTCCATTTGCATTTATTTCTGTCCAGGAGAGTATCAAACTAATTGAAAGATTTGGTAAATCTGTTCAGTTTGACTTGGAAACTGATGGTAAAGATGCTCATATCAATCATATTCAATTGGCTCAGTTTGGTAGTCTGGATGGAAAGGATCAAGTGGTAGTGGATTGTACAACTATAGATTTATGCCTTTACAGAGAAATCTTGGAAGGAAAAATCCTTATAGGTGCAAACCTTAAGTTTGACTTACAGTTTTGTTATTCAAAAGGTATAAAACCATTGAAGGTATATGACCTAATGATTGTTGAGCAGTTCATTCATCTTGGATTCCCACCTGGTGTCTTAAGTTGTGCTTTAGCTGCCATGTGTGAGAGGTATCTTGGAGTCCACCTTGATAAAACTATCAGAGGACAAATCAGATATAGAGGAATTGACATTGAAGTAGTAAAGTATGCTGCCACTGATGTTGTCTATATGGGACAGGTAATGTGGAAGCAGGTTGCCATATTAAAACAAAGAAATGCAATGATTGGAGCAAAGATTGAATGTGACTTTACTCCAGTCATTGCATATCTTGAATGGTGTGGTATAAAAATGGATGTGGACAAATGGAGAGCAAAGATGCATCAGGATAAACTTAATCTTGAAGAAGCAATTGCTACTCTTAATCATTATTGTCTACAGAAACCTGCCTTAAGAAAGTGGGTTAAAGTTAATACTCAAGGTGATTTGTTTGAAGGCTTTGATTTGTCAGAGAAATTTATGATGAACTGGCAAAGCAAGGAGTCTATCAAGGTATTCAAAGCCTTAGGCTTCAATGTTCAAGCAATCAGTAAGTCTACAGGAAAAGATACTGAATCCAAGACAGAAAAGTTAATAACCTCCCAGAAAGGCATTGATGATGAGTTTATCAGGCTATTCTATGGAAAAGGAGAGCCAGATGATGATGACTATTATCCTGGCTATAATGGAAGTTATAAAGTTGTAACTTCCTTTGGTCAAGGTCACATCAATGCCATAAATCCAAACACTGGAAGAATTCATACTGTTTACAGGGCAATAGGAACTGTATCAGGTAGAATGTCCTCAGGCTCAGACCAGCCTAATGAAGACTTAGCAAAGCTTAAAGGCTTACCTGCAAAGGAATGTACATATCCTAATATGCAGCAACTGCCTAAGAATGCTATGACTAGAAGCTGTTTTATAGCTGAGCCTGGTAATCTGTTCTGTTCATGTGACTACTCTGCTATGGAAGCAAGAATAGGTGCTGATGTTTATAATGAACATAAGTTACTTGAAGAATTCCTGCATGGTTCTGGTGATACTCATGCTGCCTATGCTAAGGCTGTATTTGCTGATGAATTGGCAGATATTCCCACAAAGGAAGTAAAGAAGAAGAGACCAGATTTGAGAAACAAAGTAAAGAGTATTGAATTTGCTGTACAATTTGGATCTGATGGAACTGCTGTTGCTCCTCAGCTTAAGATATCTGTTGAAGAAGCCAGAAAGATGGTTATCAATCTTCTTAATGGTATGACAGGATTAAAGGCTTTTAAGGAGAAATGGTCTAAGTTTGTATTAAACAATGGCTATATGCCTATTATGCCTCAGACTGGACATAGAGGATATTGGCATGACTGGCAACATTGGAAAGAAGTTCAGGCTACTTATACTCCGGAGTTTTGGGATGATTATAAACTCAATCATAAAGGCACTGGTGATGAAGTCTGCAAGCAGGTAAAAGAGCATTTCCAGGCTAAATCAAAATGGTGTGATAGAATGAGCCTTAATCTCCCTACTCAGGGAGGAGGTGCTGTAGTCTTGAAAGAAGCAGCAATTGCTTTGTATAAATGGGTTATAGACAATGGTTATTGGGGAAAGGTGTTATTTGTCAACTTTACACATGATGAAATAAACACTGAATTCCCTGAAGAACTTAGGGATACATATCCACAAGTTGTAGCTCAGATTATGCAAGATGCAGCAGCAAAGTACTATCACAAACTTCCTATACCGGCAGTACCTGAGGTAGCAGATCATTGGGTTCATTAAACTATTAATTATTAAATACTTAGAGTATGTTGATAGAAGTAAAAGTAAAAACTTCCAGAACTTCAGAAGACAAAACAAAGAAGAGTACTGAAACCTATATCATTGATAAGGAGTTCTTTGCTCAGGCTGAGTTTAAGATATCTGAGGAATTAGAGGAGGAAAAGAGGTCTCATTTGCTTGACAATTATGAGATTGTGTCCCTTAAACAGTCATCTATCAAGGAAATTGATGAGCAGTCTATGGATGATGCTAAAAGTTCATTCATGGCTACACTCAGAGATGTATTCCATGAGGATGATGGTACTGAAAAGTATGTGAAGTATAAAGTTCTGCTGTGGGCTGAAGATTTGATTGCAGCAAACAGAAGAGCATTGGAACTTTCACATCAGGGTTATGATATGCTCATAGAAGGCATTAAGCAAGTTGATTGGATTTATCTTAAAGAAGAAGAAAATGGAGAAAGAGGATCAGAAGAAGCTGGAGGAGAAGGAGGACAGAGTTAATCATCCTTCTCATTATACTTGGCTTAAGGAACTATGTGGTATTGAGGTCATAGACATTACAAGACATCTTAACTTCAACATTGGTAATGTTGTTAAGTATGTCTTGAGAAGTGGCTTTAAGACAGAGGTTGGTATGACTAACCTTGATAAGGCTATTGAGGACCTTGAAAAAGCAGAGTTTTACCTTAAGGATGAGATAGAGAGACTTAAGAAAATCCGAACTGGATTAAATTCTTAATTAAGGTGAGTGCCATTACATTAAGTAGTGGCACTTACTTTATTATCTTTTTATTTATGGGATACAGAAGAGAAAGTGGATATTATCCACCAGGAGCAGAATTTGATACAAATGCACCTTGGAATCAGTCAGAACCAAAAGAAATGGAATTTGACTGTCTATGCAGTCAGACTTTGAGTAAAACTGTAGAGATACTATCAACTAATTATACTGAAGAGGTTGATGAGGAATATGATGAGGAAGGTAATAGACACAAAGATGTTGTCATAGGTACTGAAGACATTAACTGGGAAGAAGAATTCCATGATAATGACTATCATACTCCTTTACAATTACTTGAGCTGTTCAAGATGTATCTTGAAGATGAAATCAATGGTACACAGAATATGTCTCATAACAAAGAACATCTTAAAAGTCTTGCTAAGGAATGTGAAGACTGGACAGAGGATGAAGTAACTTATATGGAAGGTTAATATGGGTGGAATTAATTTATCAAAAGAATATGGTGTTAATCCTTCAGTAAGATGTTGTGAATGCTGTGGTCAAGACATTGATGTAGTATTATTTGGTTCTAGTTATAAAGACCCAAAGACAGGTAAACATACACAAGCACCAAGTAAAATCTATGGAGGTCTGTGTGATAGGTGTCAATCTGTTGTAGACCAAGGTGGAATGATGGTTATAGAGGTAAGAGATGGTGAGAAAGCTCCTAATCCATATAGGACAGGTAGAGTTGTAGGTATTACAAAGGAAGCTAAAGAAAAGTATTTTTCTGAGTATAAAGATAATCCTATAATCTATATGGAACAATCTGTCTTTGAACCTATGTTTGGTGAACGCTGTAGAAAATCTGAAGAAAATGTTTCTAAGTAAAAGAGGTAATATCAAACAATTCAATCTGGTAATATACCCTGTAGACTTTGTTATAGTTATAGGTGACTTGGAAGAGGAAGTAAATAAATTTTACAAGACCTATGATGAACATTACAACTATATAGGAAAGCCCACTAACACAGGAGCTTGCTATAGAGTAGTAGAAAAGGAAACAGGTATTCCTTGTACAATGATTTGGATTAAGAATATAAATGAATTTACCTCCAGTATTGCAGCTCATGAATGTGGTCATGCTGCTATGGAGATATTTTCTTATATAGGTACAAAACCAAATCCTGATGACCAAGAACCTTACTGTTATCTTCTAGGCAATCTTGTAAGATTAGCAGTAGGTTGTTTCTATGAGATTCCTGGTATACAACCTCCGGTTATAAAACAGGATGCATTTGAAAATCCTAAGAGAAAGAAAAAATGATTATATAGAGAATATGGTAAGATTAGCAGTCATTGATCACGATGAGCATAAACTCTTTGTGGAAGATGTAGATGAGAAAGTACTAAAGGAATATGAAAGTGAATGTGCTTATGTAAGAGACAATTATACTATAGCAGGTAGTTTCTCTTGCAGCATCATTAAAGAGGCTGAATATATTCCTGAAGGTGATCCTCATCCAGTAGAAATCAATTTTAAAGAATTAGTAGACTAATGGGAAGAACTTGTTACCGTTGTAGTATGTTACAAAAAGAGGAGAAAGAGAACCAAGTTACCAAATACTATTGCAATGAGCATGATTGCTATGTAGAAGATATCTATGGTACTGATAATCCTTGCAGTGATTCAGAATAATGGAAAAGTTAGTAATACTTGAGTTTAGCACTTGTACTGTGCATATACATGACATTGAGAGGTCAGAGCCTATCAATGATGTATACATTGATGATTTGGGATATAGGTCATCTGATTGTCATTGGATGGCAGGAGACATAGAAATAATACAACATAAAGGAACATTAAAATGAAACTTATACAACCACAAGCAGAACTACTTCCTTGGATTCCAGGAATAGAAGGAGTATATAGAATGGTAGAGTTAGCAGGTAGAACTTGCTACAAGTCAACAGATAAGATTACTGATGACTCAGCAAAGCCTTTTGTTGACAGAATGATAGCAAGTCATCATACTGCTATGCTTGAACATGGTACAGTGTATTTGTGTGCTATTGATTGGGATAATAATCCTCTTAGACACTATTGGGGTAATAAATATTCCAAAGTAAAAGAAGTGCACCTAGAAACTGAACATTGTCAAAGTGATACAAGCTATAAGTATGCTTACTATGTTACTACAAACCTCAGAGTACTTGTAGAAAATGGTTGGCTTAATGACCTTAAGTATATTTGTGATCCAACAGAGCATCATGAAATGAGGTATTCCTTCAAGTTGATAACATCTATTGGAGTAACCAGGGAGTTTAACAGACATAAACTACTTTGTGCCGCCTGATGGTAACATTAGGGCAATAATTCCGTGAATTGCTGGAAAGCTAAAACTTAATAACAAAATTACATTATTTAAAGGTAGTACTTAATAAAGCGTGTAATCTCCAATGAACTCGTAATTTTGCAGAAAACAACTTAGTATGAGAGGTTTTACATGTGAAGTTGGTGAAAAATTTGGAGAATGGACAGTAATTAGTCCTGTATTTGTGAAGAATGGGCATAACTATGTGACCGTCCAGTGTAAATGTGGTAAGATTCAAGAATTGTGTTTATCCGATTTGAGAAATGGCAGAGCACACATGTGCAAAAGTTGTAGTGCTAGAAATAGAGGACAGAACATAAAGATTGGAGACAAAAGCAAACACTGGACAGTTGTTGAGGAGCCAATTCTAAACAGTAGACGTAACTTATTATATAAAGTACAATGTGATTGTGGTAGAACTACAAGATTAATGAGTGGATATGAATTTTTCAATCCCAATAAAGCTTTGATGTGCCAACAGTGCGCTGCTGAGTTGCGAGGTAAAACACTTGCAGAGTCAAACGGGAAAGTTGGAGAATTAAAACTTACAAGGTATTCTAAACTTCAGCGATCAGCATCTGTGAGAGGTATTCCATTTGAGGTGTCTATGGAGTATTTGTGGAATTTGTTTGAAACACAAAACCACAAATGTGCTATCACAGGAGATTATATTAAGCATTTAGATGAAGCATCTTTGGATAGAATAGACTCTTCAAAAGGATATGTTGAAGGAAATGTTCAATGGACTACATATCAAGCTAACGTAAGTAAACACACAATGACAATGGAAGCTCTTTATAATTTTTGTAGGAAAGTATTAAGTCATGCTAATCAGCAGCCAAGCACAAGCTTAACAACTTGTGAAGGTTCAGAGACTAACAGTTGAAACCTCTCACTGAGGAATATAATACTGACAAGAGTGCGGAACATCCTTGTATTTAAGGATGAAGATATAGTCCGATACTCCTTTGAAAAGAGGAGAGTACAGGATAAAGAGCTTGTACATAACAAATTGAGGGTAGATTCCATTGCAGAACAATCTACAAGATACTGTAACTACTCTAAAGAAAAGTTTGGTGGAGAGGTTTCCTTCATGCAGCCAGAGTGGTATGACAGAATGACTGAGGAACAGCAGAACTCTTTCAAAGAGATGCTTCAAGAAGCAGAGGATAATTATATGATTCTTCTGGACAATTGGGATAACAGGAAACCAGATAAGAGATTCAAGACTGGTTTCAAAGGTAATCCTCAAACTCCTCAGCAAGCAAGGGAAGTTCTTCCTCTGTGTACTGCCACTGAGATAGTGCATACAGCATTTGCCTCTGATTGGAGACATTTCTTTGACTTGAGATTATTTGGTAAAACAGGTGCTCCTCATCCTAATATGAAACAACTTGCTGAATTAATGGAAGTTGAAGCCAGAATGCAAGGAGTTTGGGATGATATTATGAGATACAAATCCAAATTTGAAGATGAAGAAAAGTGAAATTAAGGATGGAGAAGTCAAAATCTTACTTGAGAGATGGGATAATCTTATTCCAGATCTCAAGAAGAAGATTATGGAATTCTTCATAGAACTCCTTAAAGAGAATGATAATGAAATAGACTGGTCAGAACATCTCAATGATATAGGAGAATGTGTTACTATCTCTTATGACGGAGGTAATCATCCAGAATATGCATCTAATGTATATTCTACTCTCTATGGAATGAAACTTGACTGTGGTAAAGTTTTCTTTAATATAGAAGATGACTCAGAATACAGTACAGACTATATTCCAATAGAAGAGTTAATAGCTGTTTATCAGTTCATTCAAAAGTTTAAAGAAGAACTTGATATAAAGTAAGTATGGGAACAAATTACTATGCTAGGATAATTCCAAAAGAGGAAGATAGAGAAGAACTCAAAAGAGCTATTGACAACAATGACTTTAGTGCTATTCAGGATAAAGCAGGAAAGATGTACTCAAGGTTCTCTATGGATTTTGGTGGAAATCCTTCTGGTGGAGAAGTTCATCTTGGTAAGGCATCTTATGGCTGGAAATTTCTATGGAATCCAAATGTCTATGTAAAAAGAAACTTTCATAAAGTAGAGGAAGATGATGGTAATGGAAGGATTGTATCCAGATTTATTGACGATCCAAGTACATTAATCTATCTCTATCCTCTTACAAAAGAAGGACTTAAAGCCTTTATAGACAGACAAGATGTATTTATTGTAGATGAATACGATGAAGTCCAGGATAAAGAAGAGTTCTGGGATATGGTTATTAATTGGGGTAACAACAGAGAAGGAGGGGGATTAGATTCAGCTTCTTATGAAGAATTGGAAAGAAAGAGGGGTTCAAGATATAAACCTTTCCCTGCAACAGGTGACTTAGTAGAAACTCTTCAACAAGAAGGTTATCAGTTCATATCTTCTTCCAGGTTTGATTTTTACTCTGATGGTCTAAGGTTTTCAACTTGCACAAATTTCAGTTAATATGGGCAAGGTATTGGTATGATTCAAATAATAAAGAAATGTATACAGTAGAAGTAAAACATCATTGTAAAGCTTGGCGAAGAGGTGATTTGGAAGATGACCTTGTTTTGGAGGAAAGTAAAAACTTCAAAACCCGTAAAGCAGCCAAAGTATATATTCTCTCCAAGGTGAAGGGAAAGAAAGTTCAGGAACATTGGCACAAAGGAGACCAACCTAGTTATGTCCTGTATTTCACTGGGGAAACATGGCAACATGAGAATACCGGGGAACAAATGAGCGAGTATTATCAGTACATACTAAAGAAAACAAAAGTTCATGGCTAATTGGGCATCTGTAAGCTACACTATTGAAGGTCCTGCAACAGATCTTAATCTCCTTATGAATGCTATTCAAAATACTCCTATAGGAGATTATGGAAAAAGATCAGAAGTAAATGTATTGTCAATTTTAAACATAAAGCTGAACAATATTAAACATAGTGATGGTAGATGTTTGGACTTAAGAGGGGACATAACAAGTGTTGAATGGGGACATGATCATACTACTATCATTCTCCACACTGAAGAAGCCTGGGGAGTAGTGGACTTCAAAGATGTTCTTAAGGTTATATTTCCTGATATTACGATATACTATATAGTAGAAGAACCTAATGATGAAGTTTATGCTACTAATGATGTACAAGGCAAATACTATCCTGATAGATTCTATGTTGATGCGTGCATTGATGGTGAGTATGATTATAACTACTTCAGCACTAGTGTAGCTATGTATCAATGGATATCAGAAATAACTGGTGATAGAGTATATGATGAGGAAACTTTAAACACTTTCAATAGTGATTATGAGGATGAAGGTACTGATGATGAGAATTATATTCATGTTCATGAATTTAAAGTCATCAGTTAAATTTATTTCTAAGGTTTGAAAGAGGAGAGTGGTTAATAGCCACTTCCCTCTTTCTTTTTTAATTCTATAGTTTTGGGAAGTTAAGCTTTTAATTAAAACTTAATTTTAGTACTTCAAAAATTGTACCTTTGCCTAAACTATTTAATAAAAATACAATGAGTAACAATAGCTGCATAAATCCGAGATCTTTGGATGTTCTGGCAAGAAAAGAAAATATAGATAGAGATATCTTAAAGTCTATTGTATATGAATATTGGAACAATACCAATAATGATCAATACTATCCTTCTCAGGTATATATTCAAAGCAGATTAGGTAAAGGAACTTACTTAGAACCAAGTGCTCAAGTAAGAGAACAATGGGCTAAAAATTACAGTAAACCTTTGAAATTTAAATCAAAGGAATTGCTTGATGCAGCTAAACAAGAGGCTCTTGCTTTCTTTCCTAAGGAAGTAATATATGAATATAAGGATTTTAACGGTGAGTATGTACTTGCTGTTAAAACTCCTGTTGAGAAATACAATCCAACTATAGAAGATTATATAGGTAACAGAGAACCTAATGCCAAAGAGAAATATGACTTTGAGCTTGTAACCGGTATTAAATTACCAAAAGCTGAAGGCCCTCAAAAATTTACATTTAATGATGGAGTAACAGTAAATGCTCCCTTTGAGTTAAATTACCAACAAGAAGAGGCATTAAATGCAATGAATGATTTTGTTAAATCAGATCAGGTTAATATGACTCTTAGTGGGTATGCAGGTACTGGTAAAACTTCCATTATGGAAATGTTTGCACAGAAAATGGAAAAGCAAGGAAGGAATGTCATATTCTGTGCCACTACACATAAAGCAGCTGCCGTACTCAATGATAGAGTAAGTAAATCAGGATACAGTGCCACTACTTTACATAGAACATTTGGATTAAATGCTGAAGTAGATACTTCCAAAGAAAACTATGATGTAAAAAGTAAGCGTATTAAAGTTACTGTAGATAAGATACCAATGTCTTCAGTAATTGTAATTGATGAAGCATCTATGATTAATGAGGAAGCTTATGGTATAATAAACGATATTGCAGCAAAGAAAGGTTTAAAGATTATATATGTAGGTGATGAAGCTCAGTTAGCACCTGTAAAAGAAAATAAAATATCAAAGGTATTCAGAAACAATAATGGTAATATACAAAAGCTCTCTATAGTAGAGAGAACTGGGGATAATGCCATATTGAAAGAAGCCACAGATTTACGTAATGGTAATGAATTATCAGGAGAAACTTCCTTCAATAAGAAAGGACAAGGTGTAGCTTATATATCAAATAATGGAACTACTTCAAGCAGTAAACTCAATGATGTAGTTAAGCATTTTGCACCTAAATTAAAAGATAATCCTAATGAGTTCAGAATACTTGCTATGAGAAATGAAACTGTAGCTAAGTATAATGAGCAAGTAAGAAAAATATTAGGATATGATACACCAACCCCACGTAAAGGAGAGCCTATAATGGCCTATGATAACTGGGGATGGCAGAAAAGTGGCTCAAAACCATATAGAATAATTAATTCAGAATCATATACTGTTGCTGAGGTATACCCAGATAAATCAATTAATGTACCTATAAAGATAAGGAACGAATATAATGATGGTGAATTAAGTCAAGTAGTTACATTACAAGTAACTCCTATAGTATTGGAAGATGCTTTTGGAGAAAGAGAAACTGTTAATTACATAGATATTAAAAATAATCCTGCCAACAGAGAAGCAGCAACACAGATAGCATTAGCTAAATCAGAGGCTTGGGATAGAAAAAGAAAAGCTACAACTGCTTATTTGAGTAATAAGTATGGAGACGAAATACAACAATATGAAAATGCTCTGTTTGTAAATGACAATATAAAAGTAGGTTCAGGAAAGAATGAAAGAACAATCCAAAGTAAAGTAATAGACTTTGGATATGCTATGACTATACATAAATCACAAGGATCTACTTTCAAGAACGTACTTATAGATGATGTAGATATAGACACTGCTCCTTCAGATTCATATAATAATCCATATATGGAATTAGATGCAGAAAAGCCTACAAACATTCCTACATCTGAAATGCAACCAGATAGAGTAGAGGAAGTGAATCTAGGTGATATATCTAATACAGACGATACATTTATAAATGAAGCACCGGCATCTTCACCATCTGATGACAATAGTTCAGATTCTAGAAGACAATTAAGATATGTAGCAGTATCAAGAGCTACAGATACTGTAACATTATTGTCCTCTCCTAATAAAGTAAAGAGAGAAGGAAGCCCTATACCTGAAGGAAAAGAAAATGGTACTAAGAATGAGTCTAACGAAGATACAGAATCCCTGCATGAGGATAATCAAACAGAAGGAGCATTACCTGGAGATGTAGTAAGGGAAACAACAAAACAAACAGAAGAAATAAAGCCTGAAGAAAGAACAATAAGAGGTGATCTTGCTAAGATTGCTTCTGCTTCAGATAGAATGGCTAAGCAAGTTGATGCCTTACTTGACTCCAATATTATAAATTCAATTGAGGTAAGACATACAGGAGAACTTATAATGAATGCTATGAGTGATTTGATTACAGAAATTCAAAAGAATCCTGAATCAATTGCTGATATATTCCCTGATGTAAAGACTAATGTAGATTTTAAAACAGCTACAAGAAGACAGATTGTAGATGCAATAGGAGTAAACAGATTACTGGATGAAATAAAGAGAAGACACTTTGATTCTGAAAATGAGGAAACACTTGCTGATGTATCAGATCTTTCTGTACAACAGCAAATGGACCTTATTGTTGATAACTGGGAGGCAGTAACTACTTTTGCTTCTGATGTATTTGCTCTTAATGAAGGATTTGGTATTGTTAGAAATACCTTAGATGGTAGTTTCTCTTTATCTGAAAGGGATGAAATGGAAGATGAGGATACCTTAAATGATGCAGGAGATATAGAATCTACTGGAGACTTGTATGAAGATGAGAGAGAGCATCACCAGAAAGTAAAGAACACTGAAGACATATATAAGAATGCTTCCACATTAGTAAAGGGAGCATTCCAGCAATGCTATTTACTGGATAAAGAAGGTAATAAAGTAAAGAGCAAATGGGGTATCTATGAGAGAATGAATCCTAAAGATGCTATGAAAAGTATTATAGCCTGGACTCTTGGAACTCAGTCATTAAGCAGAATGGTTGAGAACTTAAAACAAAAGGAATCCAAGAATCCTTGGTTAAGACAAATCATAGACAGACTGGAGGATAAGTCAGGAACAGAGATTGATTTCCAAAGTCAGTTCTTTACTACTATAGCAACATCTAAACAGAGTTATGATATAGGAATAAAGAATGATGATGGTAAATACTCTATTGCTCCAGTAAATGATAATCCTTCTTCAAATAAGATATTGAAACATATTTCTGCACAACAGAAACTTGGTATTCATCCTTTATTCCAAAATGGTATAAACCAAACAAGTTTAGGAAGATTACGTAATAATCATGCAGAATTAGCAACTATAGCTGAAGCTGTAAAGAGAGGGGAGGAATTGACCCAAACTGACATGGATAAAGCATTAGATAGCATACTTGATTCATGCAGAATACTTGGTTTTACTGATGTTGATCCTGATATTGCAGAAGAGGCAGTAACTAAAGAATCATTATTTGGTGATGGTGAAAGTAATCCAGGTATGATTAATTATCTTAACTGGATAATAAAGTCATTAGATACCATAACTGAGTATCAAAAGAATCATCCGGATTTTGTCTATACTCCATTTAAATTTAGAAGTAAAGAGGCAATTGATGGTACTTTGAAGAGATTCTTAGCACCTATCACTGATATAATGGATCAAACTGCTACCAATGTAGTATATGATGATGGTAATATGTATCAAGAGCATGTTACACCATCATTCTTAAAACGTAGACTAGAGCAGTTTAAGTGGCAAGGAAGAGACTTTAAAGAATTCATTCAAAAGGAATATGGTTATTCTGAATGGTTCAAGAAAATCAATACACGTTTCAATGAAGGATGGAGAGGTGGATGGTTAGCAAGACTTGCCACTGATAAAACAGCCAGAGAAATACTGACTCATAAAGTAGAACTTAACTTCAATAAACATAGATATATGAAGACTCTTTCTTCTGAAGAGTATCTTATTTCTATGTTATCTCACTATTGGGCACAGCAATCTGATGAGAAGCATCAAGCAACAGCTTTCTTCAGGATACCTATGCAGTCCAATAAACCTTCATCTGAATATATAAGATTCTATGCTGAGAAAGGAGATAACTATAAAGAAAACATTGTAGATGGTATCTATGACATATTTGAACAAGAGTTAGACAGAATACGTACTGTCAGAGCAAGAAATAGAAAGAAGTCAGATCCTGATTTTATAAAGAACTGGGATACACAAGGAAGACAATTCTGTTTCTTACCTTTCCTTAATTCATTTATAGAGGATAGTGCTACTGCAAAATCTGGAAGAGAAAGACTTACCAGAGGTCTCAAAGCAATGACTTCAGAGGAAACAAATGAGCTTAAGTCATTACTTACTCAGGCTGTTTCAGGTAGTGTTGAAGGTAAAGAAGCCAGGATGATTCAATTAGTCAAGAAGGCTATTGAAGCAGACATGGAAGAAACTACAGCAAGAATATTAAACAGCTGGGAGAAACAAGGTATATTCAGTGTTGCTCAGAATGTAGATGGTCTGTTATCAGCAGAAATGTTATCTGATCCAAATGTATCAGATGAAACAAAGATGGCTAAAGTAAGAAGTCAGCTTGAGAACTTTATATGGAATGACCATTATGCTTCAATGAATATACTTGAGTTAATGGTTGGAGATATTGCAGCCTATGAAGATGCAGAGAATTTACAGAAGAGATTATCAGAGTTACATGCCCCAGGTATAAGACCTAACACTGAAGCTGCTGATTATAGTGATCCAAGTAAAAGGGTATCTGATGGTGTATATAGAACTTTAGTATTAACAGACTGGGATGACTTTATTTCTAATGTAATAGATAATTTAAGGGAAGTATTTGATCAGAAGATAGCTAACTCAACCGATGAAGCTACAAGGAAAGCAAATGAGGCTCTTAAAGATTATCTTGTAAGACCTAGGACATACAACCCAGATGGTTCTGTTAAGGATGAAGGAGGTTTATACTACAATATAAATGTAGCAGATGCTCAAGCATTTAACTCTCCTACATCATACAGAAAGAAAGCCATTATGTTTGGTAGATGGTCTAAGAACGCTGAGGAAGTATATAAGAGATTACTTAATGGAGAAGTCAATATAACTGATATAGAAGCTGTATTCCCTCCATTAAAGCCTTTTGTATATGGTATGCTACATAAGCAAGTAGGATTAGATACAATAACTACTCCTATTACAAATATGCCTATACCTTTCCAGGCAAAGAACTCTGAGTATCTTCTTATAATGGCAGCTGCACTTACAAAGGATGCTAAGACATCTAAGCCTAATTTGCTTAAAGTCCTCTTTGATATAATGGAGGAAAGTGCTCAATTAAATCCGGGAAGAGGTATAGATACTATACAATTTGAGTCTGCAATTAAGTCTGGCCTTCAAGGTAAGATAAACATTCACCAGTTTGCAAATATGGAAAATGGTGAAGCTGCTGCACGTGCATTTATCACACAGCAGATATATAAGAAAGATGCAGAAGGTAGACTTACCTCTGAATATGATACAAGGTCATTCATACATGAAACTGATTTTGGAAATTATTGCATACAACAGGAAGTTCCTGAGCATTTCACAGGACATTCACAGATACAAGGTTCTCAAGAGAGAGTAATTATACCATCAGATCTTGACTTTACACAGACACCTTGTGAATGGGTAGAACCAGATGGTACTAAGAGAAGTGAAAGTGACAGTAAAAAGGTTAGAGATGAGTATGAAAAGACATTTGCAGATAATGTAAATACCAGTATTGACAATGTAAGAACCAGATTTGGTTTCTCATTTGTAGATAAGAATGGAGTAGAACATGAAGGTTTCAGTAAGAAAGAACGAAATATCGTACTTTCTAAGTTACTGGGAGAAGAAATACTTTCATCTCCTAGGTATGGCACTGAATTATATCAGGCTTGTTCTATTAAGGATGGAGAATTCAGAGTTGCTCCTGGAGATCCAATTCAAGCAAAGAGAATTGAACAACTGCTTAACTCAATTATAAAGAAGAGTGTAAACAAGCAGGAGTTACCTGGAGGACCTATAGTACAGGTATCAAGTTTTGGTACTTCAAAGACACTTAACATAAGATTCAATACAAAGAGTGGAGGACTTCTTAAGTTAAGAAGCGAATTCACACCTACAGAGAAATACAAAACCTATGAAGATTATGTAAAAGCAGAGCAAGCAGGTGTAGCTTATTTTGAAGTATTAGCACCGGCATACTGGAGAGAGTTCTATAAATACTTCACAGATAAAAATGGTAATATAGATGTAGAGGCACTTGAGATACTCGATCCTGATTTACTTAAGATGATAACTTACAGAATACCTACAGAAGATAAGTATTCTATAGCACCTGTTAAGATAGTAGGATTCTTGCCTAAAGAAGCAGGTAGTACTCTTATGTTGCCTTATGACTTGACTACCATTGATGACTCTGACTTTGATGTTGATAAGAGATACACTATATTAAAGCATCTCTATATTGCATCAAGAGTAGAGCCAAAGGAAAATGAATCAATGTCTGAGGCTGAAAAGTCTTATATTGAGCATAATAGAAAGAGCATACATAAAGAACTTACAAAAGCTATTAATCTCAAGACGATATTAACAGATGATGACATGAAGGCCCTTGAGAATAGAGTAAAGGATGAGGAAAACTATGAACTCAGAAAGAAAGCTATTGTAAGGGTACATGAGGAGAAACTTCAAGATATTGAGAGAAAGAACTCAATGATTGAAGATGCCATTGTGAATGCTACATTCTCAACCAACAAGGAGAAAGATGAAAAGATATATGACAAGAGTATAGACAGACAGGAGAAAGGTTATGAGAAAGCTATAGAGAGGGAAAATGCAAGATATCAAGCTGCCCTGGATAAATTAGATAATGTAATACAGTCTAAGGTAAAAGAAAATCTCAGTAAAGCTAAGAAACAAAAGATTTATAACAGAATAGATCAATTCCTTGATATAGAAAGATATCAACCTGCAAGTAATGATGATGCTCTGACAAGAGAACTCAGAAAAGCATATCTCAACTATATGTTTAAGGTTATAGAGCCTACAACAGGAATAGAAGGCAATAACAATAAGATGTTTGCTATGACCTGGGGTATCCTCAATAATCCTTCTGTTGCTCCTCAGATGCTTAATCCTGGAGGATTTGACACTTATAAGAAAGAAGCTTATGCTATAACTGCTTATAAGTTATCAAATGGAACTAGGTCCTTTAATGACCTTTATGGAATGTCTATATCAGACCTTAAGAAGTTATGTAAATCAAAGAAAGACTTAACTTGGGTAGATACTCAGCTTCAGTTCTATAAACAAAATGCAGCTGCTGCTTCCCTTATTGGTGTATTTGCTGTAAATAAAGTAGCCCACGCTATGCTTGAAGCAGATGACTTAAACATAAATATGGCTGATATATGTGGAGAAGACCCATTCTCTATAGATGACTATACATTTGAAGGTATGATGAAGGTTGATCCACGATTTGATAAAAATGGAGTATATGTAGGAAAAACACTTGGTTCTGGTGTATCTGCTTCAGCTGATGCTGCAAAGGAAAATGCTCTTGACTTGCTTAATGTAAATATGTCAACTGTTAACATATTAACCACATTAACACGTCTTGGTATGCCATTTAGCAGTGCTGCATTGTTTATGTCTCAGCAAGTCATTGATAATATGATTACTGAGTATAATAAGCAGACTTTAATAGAAGGTAGTGCAAACATTGATAATGTAATACAAAGCAGAATAGATGAACTTAAGAAAGATCCTGACTTACAGATAACAGAAGGTTCTCAAATTAATACAGAAGCATTAACAAGAGATGAACTGATACAAGGATTGCTTGGAGATGTAGATAAGAAGATAGAGTATAAGACGTTAATTGCCTTGCAAAAGGTAAAGGCATTGTCAGATGCTCTTCAAGATCCTACATTTGCTACCAGATTCAATTCTATTGCATCAGCTGTAGGTCCATTGAATATTGATAACCTTATCACAGAACACAAGGTTAATAAATTCAGGATAAGTGAGGACAATGAAAACACTGGTTTCTATATGTCAGATGGTACTCCTGTAGATATTGATACAATATTTGGATGGCATCCAATACTTGATGCTTTCCATAAAACTGTAGCATTAGCTATAGGAGACAATATGACAAATGGTCTTATGTCTGATATGCCCTCAGCATCAAGGAGCTTTAGGAATGTACTGAACTGGAGACCTAAGAAAGGAAGAAATGCTGAAGCATGGGCAGAAATGGTAGAGAACATATACAGAGACAGACAACTGATGAATAAGTTAGTTGACTTCTTTACATCCTATTTACTTGTTCAAGATGGGTTAATAGATGCTTCAGAAGATAACCGTAAATACTACATAGAGGAATTCCCGAAAGAATTCTTTAAAGAGAATTATAAGCAGAAGCATCCAGATAATAAACTTATCCAGGATATAGCTTTAGTGGAGAGTAGTAAAACAAATAGAGCATTTTTACAGATAGATACTACAGGTATGACTGACCAAGAGAAAGCTCCTTATAGAAGTGCTTGGACAGAATTACATAAAAAAGATCCTGTATTATCTTCTAAACTCCGTACATACTGGTTCTTCAGAGGAGGTATAGGTTTCAGTCCTAAAACCTCTACATCTCTTATGTCTAACTATGTTAGAGAACACTGGGACAATACTGATAATCAAGGTAAAACCATAACCTATAATCAAATATATAAAAACTTATCTTCTGTAATACCTGAGATAGTACTTGACCAGTTTGTAAGAAACAACTGGAATGAAAGAAAATTAGTTCCTATGAAAGGAAATAATTCCAAGTATATGGTAGACAGTGAAAAAGGTGTACTTAAAGTATCAAAGGCTCAAGCTGGTGACTTTAAAAAGACTATGTATATGAAGACAAAATCAGGAAATGATGTGTATCTTTGGAAACAAGAAGGTCCAGATCCTGAAGGAAATCTTGTATATAATAGAGTAGACCCTCTTGGAGACAATAATGAATATATAGAGATGAGTATGCAAGATATTGTTAAGGCAGGTACTAAGACAACTACAGACAGTGTTAATAATGATACATCTGAAATAGGAGAAAAGAGTACCCCAGATACAAATACAGGAATGGTGAATCCTGTTATCTCTAATAGTGAGAAGGAAGGGAAAATAAGTGAGCTTGCTCAAATGATTCAAAAGTACCTTGATTCAAAGAACAGTAAAGTATCAGGTGTGGAGGCAGAGAGAAGGGCACAAATAAATGTCAATGCTACAGGAGGTTATATAAGAGGAGCTGAAGCATTTCTGTCTAAAGTACTTGAGTTCAATAAGATTGAGTTTGATAAAGATAATGTAATTGAAGAAGCAAAAAAATTCTGTTAATATGGCAAAGAAAGATAATTGCCAGCTGTATGATCATATAGATGGCAAAAACAGTAGATTACACAAAGATTTGATAAAGTTAACCAATAGACCTATTGGTAATATGCTTTATGCTATGTATAAGGTATCTCCTACTATAGCCCAGGATATGACTAATGCCGGTTATAAATTGAATATCCAAGGACAACATAAGGCAGAAGATTTCCTTCTTCATATAAAGTGGGGAGATATAGAGTCTGAGGTAAGGCAATTACATACTATAGAGAAAACTTATGGTTTTGTAGATACCAATGGCAACAGAGTAGACTTCATTAATGCAGAAGATGCTCTAAAGAAAGCTGATGACTTTAACAATAACCATAAAGGAATTATTGCCAATGTCTATAAAAATGGTGATGTATACCATATTATAGCTGTAGAAAAGAACTCTAATACTATATCCCGCTTCCTTGAAGTAAAGGATAGACTTCAAATATGGGATATGTATAAACAGAAACTTGGGCAGGCAGGAGTGGATTTAAATAACATACCTGCTGAATTGCAATCAATGTTTTCAGCATATAATTCAGAACTTATAGAGAATCTTCAGTCATTGAAGAGAATGCCGATGGATTATATGTATAAAAAACATGCACTGGCTTTATTCTATCTTTACCAGAACTCAATCCCAGTTCAAAGAGTTATACGTAGTTTTGGATCAATGGAAGCTGCTGCCCAAGCAGTAGAGGATTTGAATCACGGTCATGTGAATATGTCAAATGGTCAAAATACTCTCCTTAACAGAGCAGTAGCATACTGTCAACAATTCAACGGATTGGATTTAAATACCATACAAAACAATGTATCACAGATAAGAAGTGACCTCAGAAGCAATAGTTTTGAACATAGTATAACTGAAGAACTTAATGCCCTGAATAAGAAATATCATATAAATAAATCTGATATACACCTTTATAACAAAGACTTAACTGCTTTGTCTGATGTTACTGCTCATGTGGCAATACAGCTTCAGAGGGAAATCAGGGAGATTGAAAGAAAAAGAGGTAAGGTAGAAGACAGTAAGAAACTTGATATAATGCTCAACCAGATAATGAGAGAGCTTAAGAACAAGAGATATTGCTCTGGTATCTATAACTACCTTAAAGAAGCCACAGCCAACATAGAACAGACTAATGATATACTTTCAAAGATATCGCTTACTGGAACAGACTTAGAACAGGCTATGGAAGCAGCTAGAAGAATCCAGGCCATAGAAGATATCTATAAGAAATACTATACAACTGTTGAAGCTTTAGCCAGTGACCATCTTGCTATAGATGAGTCTATAGATCAGACAGATATTGACAATATTAAGACAAAGGCAAAAGAACTTAAGCAGATATTTGACAATGTTCATAAACAACTCTATGATCCAGCTAACCCTGTATATAAACTTGCTGTTGAAAATATAGTAAGAAAGATTCTAGGAGACAGAGCAGCAGATGGTATATCTATAAAGAACACTATGGAAATGGTAACTAGAGATAGTTCTATAATGGATTATCTTTACAGTATAGGAAGATTATCTGACCCAGTAGCAAACTCTATAGGAACAATAATCAGAAATGCTCAGGAATCAAGAGAAAGCATAGTAAATGCCTTCAGTCAAAGAATGAGGATAGCAACCAGTAAACTATATAAGTCAGGTAGCAACTCTAAATTCATGTATGAAGATGATGGTCATATTATATCTGATATAGACTGGAAAGCTTATAGAGAAGCAAAGAAACAGTTTATAAATTCCTTGAGAGGATTAGGACTTGACAAGTTCCAATTCAGACAAGAGATTGAGGACTGGGTAGATGCTAATACTGAAGACAGGGAAGTTGATACATTAAACCATAGAACAGAAAGAGTACCTAACTCAAACTATAGGAAACAATTCCCTCAGCTTACAAAAGCTCAGCTTGAATACTATAATGAAATGATGCAGATAAAGGGAGAGATAGGAAGTCTTCTCCCTGTATATGCTCAAATGCAATATAGACCACCTCAGTTAAGAAGAGAAATGCTTGATGCTATAGGAGAGGCAAAAAGTGCCAAGGATGTAGTAAAAGCATTGAAAAACAAAATAAAGGATGTATATACAATCAGGGAAGATGACACTGATTTCAGTGAGAATAGCATTGTTGTAGATGAGATAGAGTATGAAAGAGCAGAAGGAGATTATGATGATACCCTTCTTAAAAACATACCTATATTCTATGTCAACCATGTAGAGAAAGGAGAGCTTCTTAAGGACTTTACAGGAGGTCTGGCAGCATTAATGGGTACAGCAGTAAACTACAAAGCTATGAGTGATGTAGAAGATGTAGTACTCCTTATGAGGGACTTTATCGCCCAGAAAGACAAAGGATTTAATCAACCTAAAGCAGATGCTGTAGAAAACGAATTTATAAATGTAACCAAAGATCTTAAGAAGAAGGAGAAAGCAAGTAATACTCTTGGTATAGTAGATGCTGCCATAGACCAATATTTATATGGTAATAAACTAGATCCAGAGCAATTTGGTTATAAGTGGGCTAAAGCAGTTACAGGATTGATAGGTTATACATCATTCAAAGGACTTGCAACCAATGTTGTAGGTGCTGTAAATAACTACTTGATTGGTGAACTGCAAATGTTTATAGAAGCAGGTGGAGGAGAGTTTTATAAGATGAAAGACTTGCTGTGGGCACACTCAAAACTATTTGGAGAAGCAGGTGTAGGAGGAGAGATAATGGAACTTTTCACCAATAATATGAACCATAAGGCTACTCTATTTAGAGAGAAATTCAATCCTTTGCAAGAGAACTACTCTGATAAAACACATGAAAGATATTACACAAGCTGGTTTAGACAAGCTCTTGGGCATGATTTCTCCTTCTTAGGGTATGCATCAGGTGAATATCTTATTCACTATGTGAATATGTATGCTGTTTTACATAACGAGAAAGTAAAGTTAAATGGGAAAGAAATTTCTCTGTTTGATGCCTTTGAAGTAAAAGCTTTAGATGGTAACAACTCAGAGCTTGTTTTAAAGCAAGGAGTAACAATGCTGGATGGTGTATCTCCGATTACTGAAGAGTACCTCCAGGAAATAAAGAACAAAATTCAATATGTAAACCAGACTACTCACGGTTCTATGAATGAAGAAGATAAAGGTATGATTCATAGAAAGTTACTTGGTAGAGCAGCAATGAACTTCAGACAATGGATGGTTGAACATTATAGTAGAAGATTCAGAGCAGGCCATTCTGATTATAGTCTTAAGACTCCAACTGGTGTAAATGCCCAGAGAGAAGGTTATTGGGTAAGTGTGTGGAAACATTTATTCAATGAGGATACAAAAGAATCATGGCAAGAAGGGATGAAGAAAGATGCTCTGCTTAGGTTTATGAAAGACTTTACAACATTCATAATAAGAGCAGAATCTCAATGGGATACCTTAACAGATCTGCAAAAATATAATGTTAAGAGAGCACATACTGAGTTAATGTTATATGTTGCATTAGCATGTGCTTCAGTTGCTCTTGGAGAACCTGATGAACATAAAAAAGAATGGTGGAGAAGATTCTTCATATACCAAGTGAAGAGAATGATGGTAGATACAGAAGCATCTATGCCTACATTTAGAACACCTCAATCAATACTTACCATATTACAATCTCCTATGGCAGCTGTAAACACCTTAAACTCATTATTCTATATTGTAATAGGTTTAGGAAATGGAGACTTAATAGGGGAAGATAATAAGATAAAATCAGGACCTCATAAGGGAGAAAACAGATACTGGAGAAATGTAAAGAAATATAGTTTACCATTCTTCAAAGATTTTGAAAGACTACAAAATCTAGGTAATGATGAAGCTTTATTCAAGGTGTTTGATTATACACCTTCAAGTAGGTAATAAAAAAGGAGAGGTTAATCCTCTCCTTTCTTTTTATTTATCTCCTCTACATCTTATATCTTGAAGTAGAGCCTTAACACCTTCATCAGAATCCACTATGAAATCCACATTAACACCTTTTTCCTTAAGGAACTTCATTACCTCCTGTTCATTTCCAATCATCAAGCCATCCTCATTAAACTTGATTGGTGCATCAGAGAAATGTTCACTAATGAATCCATAGATACCATTCTTAGGAAGACCTAGTTTTGCATTTTCCTTCTTAAAGGCTCTCTTCCTGGCAACCTGAGTAAATGTAATAGTACCACCTGATTCAGGCTTAGAAACCTTTACTTCATTATTAGAATCTTCATTTGATTTACTCTCCTGTTGTTCAATAGGAGCTTCTTCCTTCTTTTCTTCTCCTTGCTGAGACATCATTTGTTCAGCTTTCTTGGCATCTTGGATAGATGAAGGACCAAACTTCTCAATAGTTTCCTCTATTTGTATCTCACCCTCATCATTTACTGTAACAGCCGGAGCTTCTTCATTTGCTTTTCTAGCTGCTTCATCTCTAGCTTTTTGTTTTTCCTCTTCTACCATCTGATCAACAAAGTTCTTAGCTTGCTCTGAAGTAGCTTTTACAATCTTACCAGAGCCAATATCTTCCTTAACTACAATAGGATTCTCACCTCTATCAATGATATAGTATCTCCATTGTTTAATCTCCTTTGAAGGCTCAATGCCACTATCTACAATTTTCTTCTTGTAAGTAAGTTCCTCAATGAGAACAGGATCTTCAAGTACCTTACCACTATAATCTGTAAACTCTTTACTGTTTATAGAGTACTTATAACGCTGTCCCATATAGGGAAGTAGTTGTACAGTTTTAGTTCTATTTGCTCTGCCGTAGTTTGTTTCATTCAAAGCAGTTTCAGGCTTTATCATCTTACCTTCAGCATCTAATGGGTATATGCTATAATCAGCACCCATTGTATGTAAATAAGCCAAATCAGTCATCAAAGCACCTGCTTCATCATACTCAGCAACCATATTGTTATTACTAAGTATAGCACCAGTAACATTTATTCTCGGATTGAACTCACTGAATTTCTTAAATAACTCCTCATAGGCATTTGGGTTATTCTCAAAATTAACAGTTGAAACAGTATGATCACCATCCTTAAAGAATACTATCTTACCATCCTTAGAAACAGCTATTCTCTTACCTTCATTTGAGAAGTATAAATATGACTTCAATTCATTAAGTGCTTCCAATCTGGTAGCACGTGAATCATCTCTCTGAGGAGATGCAAGTTTCATAAGAGAAGCATCTAATCTATCTTTAAGTTTTCCATTATTCATCTCTGTATAGAACAAAGAATGAATATAGGCAGGCATTAATTTACCATTAGATGCAGGTATAAGTAAAAATACTCTACCTGTATTACCAGAAGTATCAGAAGGCTTCATAATAGAAAGTCCCTTTGTATTAATACCAAGGAAACTTGTTTCTTTCTGAATACCCCAAGCTAAATCCTTAACATCTCTTATTTCCTTAGGTATCCTAGATACATCTTTATCCTTAAGAATAGACAACACACTTCTAAGCTGAGGACTATCCTCACCTTCAAGCATCTTAACAACATAACCAGGAACAGGATATCCAGGTACAATTTCAGTACTAAGATTATCAGGAACATAATAATCATCAGGATGATTATCAAAGAATTCCTTCATACCTTGTTTAACTAAACCATTATCTCCTTTCTTAGTTCTAAACAAAGTATCATATAAAGCTAATCTACTGGCATTATTAGGATTGTTTCTATTACCATATCCAACTACACCTACTACAAGATACTTTTTACCATTACTGGTTATAACACCTCCATTCTTTTCATTATGTATATATGTAATGTCGGGATTAGAGTTATTATTATAATCTAAAACCAGGAATAAATGATTAGTAAGGAATCTGTTCTTATTAGCATTAGTAGGTCTAATTGCCATGAACTTAACCTTAACAGGATCATCATTAGACTGAATGATTAAAGGTAACTCTTCATCAATAATCTTTTGAAGTTCTATACCATTATCCTTAAGCCATTGGCTAAAGAAAGCCCTGGAATCATTACCATTACTTGATTTAGGAACTAATTTACCTTCTTCTGTTAAGGATGCACTATTCCAAGGAGACATAGCATTACCTGAAAGAGTATTATCCTTAGAGTTTATTGCATTGTCTCCACTCTCATTTAAAGTATTAGCATCTTCTAATTGAGCAGTATCAATTACAGTAGCATTACTATCAGATTGATGTACTTCAGATGCTTCCTCTTCAAATGTAGGAGAAAGTACTACATCACCATCTTCATCTGTAATAACAGCAACAGGTTCTTCCTTAACTTTAGTTTCCTCAGAGGGAGATCCTGGTTTTTCTTCAGACTCTATAGGCTTAACCTCAGGTTCAGCTTCCTCTGAAGCAGGTTGTTCTATTTCTTTTTTAGTTTCAGTTTCAGTCTTTTCTTCTTTTTTATCTTCCTTTTTCTCCTCTTCTGGAGTAGCTTCATTAGCAGCTTTCTCAGCTTCAGCAAGAGCATTTTGTTTAATCTGCTCAGCTATCTTAGCTTGCAGTTCCTCTCTAGCTTTTCTTTCCTTTAAAGTCTCTACAATAGAAGCCTTTCTTTGGTATATTAAGGAATTCAACCCTTTAAGTAACTTATTTATAGTACGAGACTTTTTAGGATTTGAAAAATCATTTACTATATCCGAGAAAGCTTGCATAATAGATTCCTCAGTAGAATTCTCATTAGCAATTCTATCAAGTTCATCTTTCATAACAGCCTTATCCTCCTCACTAACATCTAAGGTTTCTACTATAGCATTGAAGTTATCCAGTAAACTGGTAACATTCAAAGCCTGTGTAACCTGATCCTGATATTGAGGTATAAGACCATTCTTCTGAATTATATTCAAGAGTCTAGGATTAAACCTATGAAGAATACCATATACAGCATTTTTCTTAAACTCTTCAGATATATCATTACGGCCTTTCATTGCTTCATCAAAAGCAAGAACTGCATCAGCAATAGCATTAGCATTGTCATTATCAATCATTCTGTAAGCAATATCAGCAGATTGACTTATTTGACTTTCAAGTTGTACAGCAGCAGCATCAGGGTTCTGTGCTAATCTACTAAATGCATCTTTACTAGAAGCAATTCTCTGAGTAAGCAATGCTATATCTTGTATTTTCTCAAGAGCATCAGGATCTTTGTTAATTAACTCAGATTCAAGTTTTACAATCTCACGCTGTTGCTTTGCACTATATAGATTCCTGTTATCAGACCTCATCATTCTAGCTCTTGAAACAGGATCTAAATTAAATATCTCTTGACTGGTAAGAACTCTGTCTGCTGAAGTATTATCACTCTCAGCTTTCTTAATAGCATCTGATAAGTTCTTTTGTTTATCATTTGATATAGCAAGCATATCATTGAGGTAAACTAGAGTTTGCTCTCCATTCTCTAATTCATCAGTAGCTTTCTTAAGAGTCTTCTCTGCTTCAAGTTTATTATCTGAGTTATCAGCAGCCTCTGCTTCCTTTAATTTCTCAACAGCATCATTATACTTCTTTTGAAGAACATCATTCTTAGCTTTCTGTGCAGAAATTTCACTTTTAATCTCTGCTTGTTGCTGAACATAAACCTTATGTAGTTCATTGGCATTCTTAAGACCTCCTAAGGATGGGATAAGTAAATCACCGGATACTTCTCCTTCAGAAGAGGTATCACCTATCTCATGTCTCATTTGGTCTTTTCTATTTTCCCAATGACCAGTAAGTGCTTTCTGTTGCACCATCTTAAACTTAACAGCATTATCTATAGAATGACCTAATTGCTTCTCTACCTTTGCTACTTCTTCCATAGCAGAGCTATAAGCTTCAGTAGCTTCAAGAAGAGTCTTAGCATTTTTAGACATTGACTCAAGAGCAACTCTGTCATTCTCCTCAGTCCTGGCTAATCCAGGATTACGTGAATAGTACTCACCTAATATATCCTTGGTTTCATCCTCAGTCAATTGATATTTTGCATCACTATCTCCAAGGTGTGCCAGCTTTTCAAGTTTAGCATTAGTACCTTCTATAATTGTAGAATACACTGAGGCATTCTTTTCATCCTTTGAAATTTGATGCAAAGCATTGACAGATTGTATAGCATTAACAAAGCTCATTGTCTTTTCATCAGTAAGATTTTCTACATTATCTCTTCCTATACTAGAACTAACAAGACCTGAGATAGCCTTGAAATCATCAAAGTCATCATTGATTTTATTGATATAATCAGCATGGTCCTGAGCCTGAACCTCTGCCTGCTTAGCACCATAGTACTCACTCAGAACACCATTCTGAATAAAGAAAGCTGCTCTATCTCTCCAATTTTCTTTTGCTGATACAGCCTCTGTTACAGGATTGCCATTAGCATCTCTCTTCAATGTTTTAAAACCACTGGCATCTGTTTCATATACATTTCTACGTGTAAAAGCATTTTTATAAGCATCTCTTCCTTCCTTTGTAGCAAGAGAAACTACATTAGCCATATTAGGAGCAGCTGATATAATACTACCTAATCCACCTACAATACCTGCCTCCCAGGTTGTACGTTGACCTAAAGAATTATAAAGACCATTCCAATATGAATATAAACCATCTCCAAATCCATAGACATCAGCTATTGCTCTTCCATCATGGAAAGCATTAAGGTATTGATTGAAACTATCATTATTAATTCTTTCAGCAGCATCAACCATCATATCATCAGTACCGTTGGTCCAGAAACCTCCCCAAACTTGTCTACCAACTTGCTTACCTAATTGTGCCCATTTTTGTTTATTAGTAGCAAACTTAGAAGCTTCAGCCATAAGTCTTTGTCTACCAGCACTTGTAGTAACTTCTTTAATACCTTCTATTGCAGGCTTAGCCTTCTTAACCAAAGAAGTAGGGTTGGTGTAAAGAAATCTACGATGACCAAAGTAATTAACAAGACCATACTTAGCAGCCTCAGGAAGGAAAGTATTAAGAGCTGCCTGGCCTGCTTTATTTATAGCAGCAGTTTGAAGTTTAGCAAACTCAGGATTATTTTGTTTATAATCCATGAACTTAGCTTGTATTTCTCTACCAAGTATCTCTTCCCTGGCTTTATTCCTCATTGCTTCATCTAAAGCAGACTCATCTACAAGTCTTCTATCCTCTCCTAAATTTGCTATATACTCAGCTTTAAGCTCAACTGCCCTTTGTTCTGTTAGAGCATCAATCTGGCTTTTATATTGAGCATCACTATTATAACTATTGTAGATATCATTTTTACTTCTATCTAAAGCTTCTTGCTCAGCATTAGCAAGATTCTGAGCAAGAGACTCTTGAAAAGCACCTCTTTCATAAGCATAAGCAATACCAGCAGCACCAGCAACACCTTGTGTAGCACCAAGAGCTTTACCAACAGTAGATAATGTTTTACCTGCTCTATCAGCAAAACTACCTACTTTACCTGCTGTACTTAATGCTCTACCAGCAGCACCTATACCAAAAGGTATAACCTGAGCAATACCATCAGCTACAGCAAAAGACATCATCTTAGCAGATTCATATATAAGGTCTCTATCACTATTTGGATCATAGGCAACCTTATATGGACTACTTCCAAGATTCTCATATTTTTTCTGTTTATCTGCATCAAGAGTACCAAATTGCTCTGCTCTAGTCCAATACATAGGATTAAGATGCATTACACCCTCCTCTGCATCACTGCCATCAAAATTCTTACCCATATTATGAAGAGTAGTTCTAGCTACCTCCTCATAATGGGCAGTATGCATATTACCTTCTTCATCAGTATAAGTATATCTTCCATCAGGAGTCTTACTTAATTTAACCTTATTAGGATCTACAATCTGAGCCTCATCATTAATAAGTACTCTAGGTTTATCACCTAAATCTCTAACTGCAAGATATCCATTATATATGCCATTAACTTTATCAGCAGTGTAACTCATAGAAGAAATAAGAACATCCTTATTGAATAACCATAGTCTCTTACCTCTTCCTTGATGTTCCTTTATATATCTTTTAGCTTCATTATTAAGAGCAGTAGAAGCCATTTTAGGAGACATGTAAGATTCATATACTTTTTTCTTAGCAAGAAGTTCTCTCATCTCATCCACAGAGAACTCATCCATATCTCCATTTCTTACATCCTTTTCACTACCATCTCCATAATGGGAAGCATATTCACTTACACCCATATTACCAGTAGCTTTATCCGGAGTAATAGCAGCCTTAAAGTTTTCAATAACTTCTTCTTCAGTTAACTTATATATAGAAGGGTCTTCATCATATACTTTCTTTACAATAGGAGCAAGTTCATAAGCCTGCTTATCAGCTTCATCATTGTAAATATGTTCAAGTATTCTTTTATTCTTCTCTGCCCTGAATTGCTTTACTGTTTCCTCATTCTCATGTGGAATCTGAGAAGCCCCTTGAACATGAAACCCATTTATATTAGACATAGCAGCAGATGCAGCTGTAGGAGACATTTGACTTAACATCATATTATCCCAAGACATTTGTCTTACAGCTTGCACCTTACCATTATTCCAGTCTTTTTCAAATTCCTCTGGAGATAAGTAATCACTGTTTAAAACATCTATTAAAGCATCTGAGGATACCCCACCTATTCTTTTACCAGTAACAGGATCATCATAACCATAGAAATCTTCAAACTCAGCACCTAAGCCTTTACGGTTATCTCTAGTACCATCTTCAGCTATAGGACTGAATCTTTCTTTAAAGGCATCTCCAGCTACTTTATCTTTAAGAAGATTAGTTCTATATTCATAAGCTTCTTTACTACCATCATTCAGCTTATTGAAAGTATCTTCTCCAAATTTCTCTTTGAATAAACGGTTATTCCATAATATTTCAGCTGCTTTCTCTTTAGATTTAGCAGTTCTATATTTCTTAAGTTTCTCCTCATTATCCAGCATAAAGGTTTGACGCTCCTCTTTACTTAAATAATTCAGACCTGGAAGACCTTGTACTTTATTTGCCATACTAGTTAAATTTAATTACCATAATCATAAGTAGCGTCATCATCTTCATTATTCTTGCCAGTAATCTTAGATTCCAGAGGAATAATATCTAATACAGGATTTTTACCATCTCCATCATCAAAATAATAAATATAATTATCTACATTACCATTTTGTCCTATAGATTTCATAACCTCTTCTTGAACATAACCTGGTAATTCATCAAATGTATGAGCACTACCTGAATAATGATTCTTTTTTCCTTGTACCTCATCATCAGCTATAGACCTAGCACTAGGTCTGCTATAATTGGGATCATTAGTTTTAGTATCCTTATTATATTTACCAGACCATGATATTCTAGTAGCTCCTATCATAGGAGTTCTAGTTGTAGAGCTACCAGAACCAGAACTAGAACCAGAAGAAGACGAGGAATTATTTTTCTTAAGAGCAGTTAAAGCTGCTGATCTTTGAAATTCTATATCATTATTTTCATCATACTCCCAACCTTTCTTTTTATCATAACTCCAACCTGAAACTTGTCTTTCAAAGTCTCTAGCTTCCTTCTTAAATTCAAGTTCAGAAGCCTGACCTGCACTTAATCTGCCTTCATCTCTATAAGGTTTATCATTTTGCTGGAATACAGCACCATCTATAATACCATTGATAACACTTTGTCTAGCCCTCTGAAGATTATTACCTGTCAGATTACCTACTACACCTTTCTCTGTAAGTATATCATCAACAGCTCTTTGAAGTTCAGGTACAGAAGAAATGTTATCTCTGAAAGCATCCATACTTTCTTTTGAATATCCATATCTCTCTATCCATCTTCTGTAATATCCACCTAATGTAGAACCAGCATCACCTGCTTCATATATCCTGGAAGATTCAGCTTTTCCTGCCTCTTTACCTCTAGCATATAAATCATCTCCACTTATATTATAAAGATTAGGAGTATTATCATCAAGAAAGTCATCTATAGACAGGTTATCTAAAGCATACAACATAGAACTATCCTTTGCTGACATCTGCCTTCTCAAATCCTTCTCCTTTTGGAGAGCATTATCTGCTTTCTCAAGTAAACCTATCTCACCTTGATATCTTCTTTTAAGAGAAGTCAAAGCTCTTTTATTTGCCATAGACAAACCATGCTTTGATAAATCAGCTGCTTGCTTATGTAATTCATCTGCATAATTTTGATATATTTTAGCTGCTCTGCTATCAGGATTATCTTTTGCCTTATTAGCTAAGTCACTAAATACATCAGCTTTCTGAATTAACTCATCATAAGCAGCTTCAGATTCATCATAAGCATTTTTATACAATGTAAGAGGAGTTAAGATCTCTTCCATTGAAAAAGGTCTAAAAGAAGAATCTATTACGTAATTATAGTTTGGCATATCTTATCCTATTGTAGTTGTTCCACTATTCTTATTTTTTCTCTTCCTATTATTCTTACTCAGATATAACTTACCTGTATTAGAATCTCCAAAGTTTACAGTATCAGCACCTAAGGCAGAAATCATATTCCATTCAGCATTCTCTCTGCCAAGTTCACTAGCACCTTTAAACAATTGGTTAATATTACCATATAAACTATTGTACCAAGAAGCATCTCCTTCAAGTTTCTGCTGTGCTACATTCATAGCAAGAGAATTTCTATATTGTCTATCTCTATTAATAGCATCAGCATTAAATTGAGAAGTTCTCATAGCTGCATCAGCATTTGCTTGATCAGTTCCTCTATTAAACTCTGCAACCCTTTGTCTTTGCTCATTGTTATAAGCAAGAGCTTGTCTAAGTAATTCTCCACTAGCCAATTGACTGTTATAGCCACTAGCAATCAATCCTGCATATCTGCCTGGATTGATTCCATTCATTATAGCTCTATCAGTAGCTCTAGCCTGAGCATTCATCTTAGCCTGAGCAGCATATATATCCATAGGAGTATATCTCATATAGTTACCAAGAGGTCTATATTGAGCAAGTATAGGACCTTCCTTAGATGCTTCTAATACAGCATCAAGACCTTTATAATTAGGTTTACCTATACCGGCAGACATCATACCAAGACCTACAACTGGTCCAGCAAGACCTGCATATCTCCAACCTTCCCATCTATTCTTAGGAACAGGATTTTCTTCTTCTTCCTCAGTTGAAGTACCAGTTCCTGAATTATTACCAGATGATGGTGAGGATGATTGACTAGGAGTAGTTGATACAGGTGGAATTGATGGAGTAGCACCAGGCACTGGCTCTGCACTAGGAGTTATATTACCTTGTGCAGCAGCTTTATTTAATCTATCTTGAAGTATAGCACTAGCAACATGATGCATAAATCCATACTTACCATCTGTAGCACCCTTTCTAAACTGGTCATCAGTTATATCTTCAATCTTATTGCCATTATTAATAAATGAAGCATAACTTAAATCATCAGAATGAGATTTAACCCAATCTTTTAAATCATTTGCTCCAAGAGTATTAACCAAGTCTAAATACTCTTTTGAATAACCATTTTCCTTATCTATGATACCCTTTTCTCCAACAGTGAATCCAGTAGGAGAATTATAATCATTTATGGCAGTGTAATAAGCATAAGGATTAATACCTCCAACATTCGCAGGAGGAGTAACCACAGGAGGTACTGTAACAACAGGTTGTTCAATCTGTGGCTGAACAGGTTGCTCTTCAACCTGAGGTTCTACAGCAGGAGAAACTCCTTCAGGAGCAGGAATATCTTCGGGAGCAGAAGTATTAGCAGGCTCAGAGGGTATCTCAGGTGTAGTACTTATTCTACCGTATGTACTAGTACCTCCTGGATATAAGTTAGGATCAGCATAAGGAGCATATCCAGGAACTTCATAAGCTACATTCTGCTTTACTTGAACAGGAACTTCATTATATTGTTTTCTTAAATTGCTATTTATGGTTTTCCATCTTTCTTGTTGTACAACATTGTGCATGACGTTATTGTATTTATTAACTATACTCATAGCGTCATCAACTGGAATACCTGCTTCTTTAAATGCTTGCAGATATTCACCTATATTACTCTCACTAAAATAATTAGTAGGAACTATTTTCTTAAAAGCTTTTTCAGGGTCAAATGAATTACCATAATCCTTACCTTCAACCATTATTCTAGCTACATTATCTACAGAAGATGGATCTATATTAGGAAATTCTTTTGCAAGCCACTGCTTTGCTTTATTCCAATTAATAATTTCTTGACCTCCATTTAGGAAAAGATTACCACCATAGGCATTCATATTAGGTTGCTGGCCAGATTGTTCCATAAGAGCAATCTGTTCCTCAGGACTTAAAGCATTAAAAGCTTCTCTAGCCTTTGCTGTCTCCATCTCATTCTTTTGTCTTTCTTGCTCTTCTCTAAGAATACCCATCTGAACTTTAAAAGTTTCTTTACTTATAGGATCATTAGGTCTTTCGTTAACAATCTTCTCTAATTTCTTTGCAGCATTAGCATAAGATAATTCATCTTTCCCTTTTAAACCAAGACTCTTTCTTGCTGCATCATCAATGGAAATTCTATTAGAGAAAACATAATTATCATAGATTACTTCTCCTTCCTCTACAAGATTAGGATTGCCTTGAGGATCAAAACCCATAGGAACACCTTCATTAGGATTCTCTTCATGTGTACCACCAGCATCTATATGAGTAAGACCAGTTGGGAAATCAGAACCATGTGTATTAAGGTCTCCTCCAAATGCAAATAAAGGAGCATCATCTTCTGCATAGAGATTAAGCAGACCTCCCATACCATGTTTCCACTTTCTAGCATTTCTTGCAAATACTACCATTCTCTTATGAGCAGGATTTCCATCATTATAAAGCTCCTCTTCTGTTTTACCAGTTCTAGCTTTTAACTCAGTAAGTCTTCCTCTGTGAGAAGGTTTTATATGGATATTACCCCCACCTGCAAACATAGAACCAGGCATACCAGCAAACAAATTACCAGATACCTCTTGATTTTGTTCCTTTGCTTTCTTTGATGCAAGGTAGTCAGACATAAAACCATATTCAATTGCACCCATATCATTATTATTGTTATTCATTGCTAAATTATAAAGAGGACCACCATAGGCACTGTAATGAGCCAGAATTGCATTATTATATGCTCTAGCTACATTACCTGTAGCATCAAGTAAAGCACGATTCTGATAACCTAAAGCATTCTTTTCTTTATTTATAAGTTCCTTACCTTTTCTAGTTCCTTCATTAGTAAACCAACCATTTTCATATAAGTCATTCCAATCTGTAATACCAGAACCATTACTCATTCTACCGGATAAAGCAAGTATATCTTCATTAGTAGATGCCTGTCCTAGTATATTTCCTATCTGATTTGCTTTATCGGTAGACTTTTCTACAGCAGCAATATTCTCTTTATTACCTTTAATACCCCATCCAGCATTAGCTAATCCACCTAAAATCTTTGCACCAGCACCTGCTAAAGCAAGATACCATTGTCCAGTACTAAGACCAGTTTTTGTAAGACCAACACCTATATCACTTAAAGTATTACCAACTTCAGATTCTCTACCATTAGCAAGATGATATACAGGATCAGCAGCATCCCAGAGACCTCTTTTGAAAGTAGTACCTCCAATAGTCATTTCACTCTCAGGAATAAGACTTGCTATACCGGCAGCAGTTTTACCTACATTACCCCAGTTAATATTACTTCTTGTAGACTTTGCTTTATTAGTAATACCTTGACTTATTGCTTTAGATTTAGCAAGAGCTTTTGGATCTATACCAGCAAATGTACCATCTACATAAATATTACCACCAGATGGGTTATTATAGCCCATAATATTCTGAACATCAGAATTATTATTAATATCATAAAATCCTTGATATGGATTATAACTTGCTGCTTGTTGATATAAAGCTTGGGTATTAAAATTAGTATTATCTATATAGTCTCCTAGAGCAAAAAGATTTCTACCTTTATTAGTAGGCATAAATAAAGGATAGTTCCATTTATTAACTGTATATAGTTTATCTTTATTCCTCATCTTAAAGTATACTTTAATGCAAAAGTAATGAATTGATTTAGCAGAATACCTTACCTTATCCAAGAAATAAAAATAGATAAGGAAGTTGTTTAGACTTCCTTATCTATATTATATCAACTATCTTAACTTAATTAAAGTAAGTCATTGATATATCGTGTATTTCAGTCTTCTTTAATGAGTTATCTCCAATAGCAGCATTTTTCTTCAACTTTAAGTATAACCAATGGTTTCTCATTCTATCAATAGATTTTAGATTAAACCTGGTTATATGTAAATCTGAATCCTTAGTATACTGAGTATCTGATGACCCTTGATCTTCAGTACTAGGAACATTATCTCTTGGTATGTTGCAAGCCCAAGTTCTAAACTTTCTTCTAAGAGTTGTAGAATCAAAAGAAGTAAACCCATGTTGATATTCATTCCAGGACTCTATAGAATCAAATGGAGTAGTAGGAGTGAATTTATCTCCACTTACAGTACCCTCACCTTCTGAGTTAGCTCTAAACTCAAGATTAGTAAATATCTTATCAGTCTGAGGCTCAGGATTTCCTATAAGAGTCATACTATAAGGTTTATTTTCCCCAAAGAATTTACAATAATATCCAGCTTGATGTTTATATATTTGACATCCTAAATTACTTTCATAAGAAGTCTCTTTTACCCATAAACTGGTATCATCTATATTACAGAAGTAAGGACTATTCTGATAACTATAAAAAGAAGTAAATACTCCAAATTTTTCAGAATAAGCCAAACACAGTTCTTTGTTTATAAATAGTATATCTTGATTTATAGGATCATAGTATGTAACAAAGTTATCAAACCCATCTGGTGTCCATTCTATGTCTCCTGATGGAATATTATTCTTTGCCCAAGAATCAAATCCTTTTTCTAAAGACATATTATGAACTTCACCATTAAACAAGTATATACCCTTATTATTTGAATTCATAAAGTATATACCGGATGGAGTATTTACTATAGACCATTTATTAGAACAACCTATAGTATTACTTAAGTATCTCTTACCCTGAACCTTACCTGAGTTAGCTATTTCTACAGGTACACCATTCTCTGTAGAAATCTGAACATTTTCATTATAAAGTATCTGAGATATACCCTTATCCTGGAAGGCAATAAGATTATTATTAAATCTTTGCAAAGACTTTAATTCTCCCTTATCACCATCTAAATCAAGAATAGAAGATAAATCTACATTAGTCCATAAATCAACATCTGCTCCAGGAGTCTTAGTTTTGGAGTACCATATCATATTAGGATATCTAGAAGTATTATACCTACTTCCTCCTAATTTCTTTTGAACAAAGAAATTATTATCCTGAGAATAAGCCATATTAATGTGATTGAATACCTCAGGAGTCATATTTGTATTATTATCCTGACCTCTATTTCTATCACATCTACCATCCAAATTAACATGACTCTCACACATGAAACTAAGAATCTCTATAACTTGGTTTTGATCATCCAATGTGAATGGATATGTTTTAAGGCAATCATATCTTTGATAGTAGGTATCTCCTTCAGTCCATTTAAGTGTAACATTTCTATGACCTTCTATTACAGTAGAAGGAATATCTACAGCATCTCCACAGATTATCCAATTATTAGACCTAAGAGCATCCCTTCCAGTTCCACCAAATATAGAAGCATCACTTATATCTCTATATAACTCTCCTAACCATAAGAAATTATAGTCAATATGAACTCCTTCTTGTGTGAATAATGTATCTATCCTAACTCCTTCCTGAACAAAATGCATAATATCACCCCAGAATGTTTCTCCTGTAGCACCAGTACCAATTTCTCCAGATTCACTTGGATCATACTCTCCTATATTATTACTACCGTCATAGGCATAAGGTAGAATAGGTATCTTATCTTGGTATATACCATTATTGGTGTCTTTATTAAAGGCGATAACAGCATGAGTACCAGATTTATATTTCATCTGAATACTACCATTTCTAGTATCACTTATACCAAAATCACTATATATTCTAAATTTGTTTCCTGACAATAGTGTACTAACATTAGGATAATAATTTATATCTGAGTACTCAGAAGCTTGTCTTGGTAATCTCATGTTAATAACTTCATCATTCTCTTGAAGATGTAATTGTACAGATACTTCCTTATTATTAAAATCATACATTACACCTTCATGCGTACCACTAGGTGTTATGAATGATTGTTCTTCTTTAAAGTATTCTGTATTAAAAGAGTAAGACATATTAGCCCACTTCTTTCTTTTTAACCAAGAAGTAGCTTCTCCTTCCGGTCTAGGATCATGATTTAAAGAACCATTACGCTGCCAAGGGTATACTAGGAAATCATGTAATTTACCATCATCTCTACCATCATTATCATTACCATTTTTAACCCAGTTATCATTCCATAAAAAGTCAGCAATGAGTTTCTTATATTTATATAATCCTCTAGAATCTGTAAAATTTTTATATGCTATCTCATAACCTTTGTCTCCAATTCCAATAACATTTGGATATCCATAAACATTCAATTTAGACCCACTATACTCTATACTATGAGAGGATCTGCCTCCAGTAAGAGGTATAGCCCCTACAATTCTAAGTTTTAAATTCTCAAAATTTCTACCTTGAAGAATCTCATCAAACTCTAAATCAGGAGAATTTAAAGTAACTATACTTTGGTCAATAAAGAATTGAGTATTACCTGAGTCTGCTATTTCAGCTACACTGTAAGGTTTTTCATAAGGTCCTATCTCAGCACCTTGTATCTCCATCTGTTTGTAGAAAGCTGGATCTTTTGTATAATAATTAGTATAATTAATAGATGCATCATTTGGATAAAATAAAGGTTTAAAATGTTTAAACTCAATATTACTTCCTTCTAATGGTTGTTCTGATTTTTTAGAATTAAATGTGACTGTATATAGAACATTTTTTAAAGCAAACTTAAATATATAATGACCTGGCCATACATCCGGGAATTGATTATCATAATATAATTCACCAGTAACATCGCTAGTTCTTAGTTCATCAAGCATTAAGAAACTTCTATTATCGTTAGCAGAGGGATGTGGATTTCTAAAATCTAAAGAATCCCCATTCACAGTATGCTCATGAAACTGTCTAGCATGATCATATACATACTTAACATTTCTATGAACATTATACCAAGGAGTTCCCCATTGATCCTCATAATCATAAATATCATCTTGTAATAAAGTAGAAGGAAAAGCAGCACCAACTCCTATTGCATAACATTGAACATAACCATCAGCACTTGTACCTATTAATATACCTCTACAAGTAGCATATCCAGAACTAAATACATAACCATAAGTATGTCCTTCATTATCATTAAGATCAGCTAATATTAATTTATAATAGATTTTTTTATCTGATATAAAGCTGGCCAAAGAATCACTTCTAATCCATATTTCCATAACTTCCACAACTGTATTAGTATGATTACTAAAATTGGAATCAGCAGGGATAGGACTAGGTATAGAAGAAGGAGTACTCGTTTCCATATTATATAATGGAAAATTACCTATACTCTTTAAGCCTTCTCCTAAAGGTCTAAAGAACCAAGAAGATTGAGCATAAGGTATTTTTTCCTTTCTACTTCTACTATTAAAAACAGTAGGATTGAGAACACCTTGACATACCACATGTCTTTCCTCAATATTAGGATATACTACAACAGGTCTTACTCTTTTATATACATCTGTAAAGTCTTTTATATAATAAGGATTTGGATTACCTCCAATTTGCTCATCTATGAAAGTCTGAAAGTCTATAGTAGATTTAGCATAAGGTAAAAATACCTCATCTTCAAATACAGATCCAATAGGATATTTATCATTATTTTTATCTTGTATAAATATAGGCTCAGACCATTCTCCAGTTTTCTTTTGAAGTTGAAATCCAAATCTATAAGTATCACCTCCCTTAAATGTTTTAAGTTCACGAGAGTTATGGTCTAAAGTAAAAGTATTATCATAGTATTTATCATTAGCAGAATTTAAAGTTAAGTATTTATACTCTCCACAATGAAAATTCACAAACTGAGTATTTATTCTAGCATTGTCAAAATAATCTTGAATAGGAGTTATATCTGAATTAATCAACTGTAAATTACCTAGAAACAAGGTATTATCTTTCTCAGACATAGTAAGGGCTGTAATTTCCTTACCTCCAAAATAAAATAAACTATATGGATCAATACTAGAACCACCATTGCCAGTATCAATATAGGTAATAGTTTCAGCAGTAGGAATTTCTTCTAGCAATCTTGCCTGTACTTCTCCATTATATGAACTTCTGGATATAGCATAGATTCTAACATAATCAAAATCTGTATTAATATTACCCAAGGTAATGGTAAACTTATTATTTACTGTTTCATCTGCTTTAGCACCTCTATCTGTATGGGTAATATAATATAAAGGAGATATGTCAACAATATTACTTTGCTGACCTCCTTCATTAATATAACAAAAACAATACTGTATTACTCCTGGAGTAAATATACCTCCTGTAGACTTTACGATAGTCATAGACTCATCTAAGGTCATATAAGGAACAAAGTCAAACTGATTATCTGAGTTTAACTTTATATCTGCCATTATATTTATGACCCTAGGCTGATTTCTACCATCAGTCCAATATACCTTCTGTATAGTCTCAGATTCATAAGACACAAGAGTCTCTATAGGATTCTTAGTACAGAAATTAAGATTACCCTCATATAACTTCTTAATGACTAATTTATCTTTAGCATCATTAAATATTATAAGGTAAATGCGATCATTAGCAGAACTAGAATCTACCGCAGTGTTAGGAGTAGTAAATAAAACAAGCTTATGGTTAATAACAGCAGTACCTATTGGTGCTCCAGATATTGTTGCATCTGTTTCTATATTATCATACTCTTTACAAGGCATAAGAAAAGTACCTCTTTCACTTACCCAACTAAGCATAGTATTACCTTCAACTGTTGACAGTCTAAGGTTCATATTCTCAAATGCAAACTCAGGATTGAAAGCAGAAACACTTAAGTCCCTGTTCATTCCTTTAGTCTTCCAAGACATTATTTTCTTTCCCATAATCTTAGCGTTTGTTGTTGTGGTTTACAATCATTTCTCTTTTACCTAATGTCTTAAAGCCATTGTAGAACTCAGACATTCTAGGAATAAGAGTATTGTACATATTTGTAATAGTCTGCATCTCTGCAACAGAAGGAATAACAAATTCTGAATGAAGCTGGCCTGCAAGCCAAGCATAATCCTGTTTAGCATACTGAAGCACTCTATCAGATATTTTACCCTGGTCAAACTTAACTATAAAGATTTCTTTCTTTATGTAAGCCTCAAGAGCAGCAAGGTAAGTCTCATTATCTATGAGCAGAGGGAAGCCATCCTCATCAACAGGAATTGCTCTATATGCAATTTCTATATCTCCCTCCTTAAAGGAAGTAAAGATAACCCTATTCTGTACTTTATAAGATAATTCTGGAGCTTGAGGTTTATCCGGCATAAAACTATCTGTCATACTTCTAAGACATATACCATACTTAAGATCCTTGACCTGAATTATACTGATAAGGTCACAAGGTAGTAATGCTCTATAGTCTTCAATCTTCAGAGTAGTCTGTTTATCCATATACAGTTTTGAGAATCCATTTATAGAAATAAACCTCAATGTATATTTAATAGCCTTTTCCATAGATAAGTCACTCAGCATTGGATGATCCAGGAGATTATCCAGAACTCTCTTAATGCTTGTATATTTAATCTCATTTACCATAGTGTATCTACTTTACCTTGTTCTATATTCTCTTTTAATGCTCTCTTTATCTTTCTATTCAGTGCAAACTGATAGAATACTTTATTCTCAAAAGTAGCATCAAACTTATCATACTTTACCCTATAAACAAATTCATTCTCATTTCTGAGTAAAGTCTTATTGTTCTTTGCTTCTTCATCTTCAAGCCAAAGTTCTATTGTATCTAACCAGTTTACCGGATAAGTAACCTTGAGTTTACCATCTACAATAGAAGCACCTCTCTGCTGTTTTCTAAGTTCTAATTTACCCATCCTAGAAGGAAATACAACTTTATTGCCGTTTGCTATTTCAACAGCAAGAAGGTTATTTACATTCCTGATGATAGCATAGAACTCAGATTCCTTTAATGGTCTACCTATGTCATACCATTTGTTTTTCCTTATATGCTTATAGACATCAAATACTCCAAAAGAATTGGTAATCTTCATTTGCTTCTTACCTCTCTTCTTTGTAATCTCAGTCATGAAATCTCTTAACTTCTCCTCTTCCATTTAATCTTCTTATTTTGTTGCTACCTGGGATAAATCATCCTTGGCATTATTTCTTTCATCAGCAGGGTTATATTGACCTCCTCTAAGACCTTTGACTACCAACTCAATCAAAGGTGGTACAAGGTAATCCCTTATTGGGAATTCCTCATCCAGAACATCACAAGCCATTGAACCACCACCATCATCACAAAGATAACCGGCAGCAGCATCAAACTCCTCAAATACAGCATTAACTCTTAATTTCTTGAGATACTGAAACTGAGGATTAGTACTTGTAAGATATAAATGAAGATCTGGTCCAAGACTGACATAAATGATATTCTGGAGGAATGGATTAGTTCCTACAAATCTCATTCTGTCTCTAGGAATATAAGTGATATTCACTCCCTGGTAGTAATCTATAGGATAAACTCTAGGCTTATTTCCTTCAAGTACTTTAGGCATAGCCTGTTTGGTTCTTAAATAATAACCACTACAAGGCTGTCCTGCAATAGCAGGGACTTTTTCCAGATCCAAACATATCTGTTGATATTCAAACTCAGAAGCAATATCAGCAGAAGCTCTTTCCTTCTCCTGTTCCTTTTTAATCAGAAAGCTTCTATAATGCTTCAGTAAGAAGATAACATGTTCTTCTACATACAAGTTATCATCACTGGTAGACTTGAGCATATCAAGTACCATGTAGCATATCTCACTTACTAACATATTTACTTAGAATTTTAATATGGCTCAAAGATACATTATTACTGTGTATCAATGAGCCATATTAGTAAAGTTGTCTATTTACTTTAATATTTTGTTAAAGTACTAAGCAACTGTCCATGCACCATCTTTAGCACCAACTTCATAATGATGGAAACTACTAGAACCACGTGCAGTAAGCATATCATCAAGTTGTCCCTCTGTAAGATTCTTTAAACTGGTTTCAGTATAACCTACTTTATTCTCATCTTTACAGTACATGTGTATACTAGCTAAGGCGGTTACTTTCTCACTTTCAGAAGTAAGACCTGTTTGTACACTAGCTACAGAATTTGATATTATTTCATACCAATTATTTAAATAAGCTAACGGGAATAATATCATTCTATAGTATAAATCTGTACTACCTCCATTATTTCTATTATGAAGAGGTCTTGTACAAGTAGTAACTATAACTTTTGCTTTAAGTCCACCATATCTACCAAATTCAAAATCATAATCAGAATCACCTGTTCCTATATCTCTAGTACTTGACAAACCAGTACTAGGCCATCCTAAATAGTCAATATTAGGAAAGACAGTATTCATATTAACATACTGAGGTAAAGATGCTCCTTTTACATGCAACATCCAAAGTAAATTCATTACTTGTGCTCTTTCAGTAGAACTAGAGGTAGCTGCATAAGAAGAGTCCCTCTCCTCATTGATAATATCGTCAATATGGAAATTAACATTACCATCATGTAACGAAGAAGTATTAATATTATTTCCTATTTTACCTTTAACGAAGTTTTCAAGACTAGATGGAACAATAGTAATAACTTCAGTTCCCCAATTACTTACAAGAGAGTTACCAGAATAATAAGTTTCAATATCTTGTTTCAAAGATTTTGAATGGTAATCTAACTTTAAAAAACCATTAAGAGTTATTTGACTAGTACCATGTACTACCACATAATTTGCTAATTTATCTAAGAAATCAGATATATTAGGATTAGATGTTTGAAGAGTTAAGTTTATAGTACCAGCCCAATTTATAGATATATCTCTAGCATCTGGGACAGGGTTTTGACTTATATAATCATATACATACTTTAATAACTTAACACCTCCAGTATCCTTTATAACGTCATTCAAATATAATTTCTCAAGATTAGCAACATCTAAAGTCAGATTAAAATTAGAAGGAGATATCTTAGTAAGATTCTCTAATTCTACATACCTTGCATTTTGAACATTAAAGGGATTTATACGTGTTAAATCTTTAACAACAATCTTCCTACCTTGTGCTATAGTTATATTTGTTAAAGTAGAGTTAGTACCATTTGGAACAAATATAAATTCTATTAAAGCATTAGTATTGCATATAAATTGTTGTAATCCATATATAGCACCATTATCAGAACCGCTAAATCTACTAGCATCTATGGTAGTTACATTACTAGCAAGAGCAGCATTTGTACAACCATTAAGGTTAATTACTTTTGTTTTATTATTTATATAATCAAACAAATTACCTTTGCTTGTATTTCCAGTATCAACCAGGAATGATGATAGATTTGCTAAGGCAGTATAGAAAGTACTATCTGTATCGTCAGTGTAAAATATAACATCGTCAATACTATTAAGTGAACTCCTGGTAAATACCTTATTATTATTTGTATCATACATACAAGGTACAGGTTCACCATTTAAAACATAGTTACTGAGAACATTATATAAACCACTATTAGACTGATTGGTAACAATAGCCTCATCCTGCATAACTGTGAGTATGATTTGGAAGTCATCATTATCATCACCTGAAGTATAATTAACATGACAATTTAATACAAATTCCTTTTTATTATCAGGAGAAGGTATATTATTGTTATATCTAATATTATAACTTCCATCATCATTCTTAGTTAAAGATAAACTGCTAGACTCACTATCTAAAGTTATTTCTATACCTTTCACAGATACCTTATCAGTATCAGCCACATTAACAGGGTAATTCAAATTAACAGTAAGAACTCCCTCTGCTGTGTTTAAAGTAGCCTCTACATTACCAGAAGCATTTTTCTTTGTGAAACATCTATAGTTAGCCTGGTTAACTAAACTAACTCCTACAGAAGAAGGATATATCTTATGTGCTATATTAATGTCAGCATATCCTATAGTATCTATAATCTCACCATCCTCTTCAGTATGGTCAGTAACCTTTATTCTAAGAGAAGATGGAACTAATCTTGTAGAAGGATCTCTCATCATCTCAGGAATAAGTAATTTTAAGTCACCACTCTTAACAACTTGAGCACCACGATAATTCTGATACTCAGCACCATCAACAAGTATACATATATCCTGATTTGGTTTATTTGGAGGAAGTAAGAATCTAGAAGCTCTTACAATCAAGTAATTAGAATTAGTCTTTGCACTATCAATATAACCTTCTGTTACAGTTCCTGTGCTAGAATCAAAGTAACCTTTTCCATCATCTGACAAGGTTATAAATATCTGATTCTCTCCGGCAACCATAAAATCAACTACAAGATTAGTACTCTGAGAATTCTTTGTAAATACATTAGGACCAAATGCTGCAATAATCTGCTGAGTTTTAATATTTATCTCAGTTGGGTCTGTAGCTTCTATATTACTTAATTTAAGATATCCTTTATAATTAAGTCCAGCATTATGACCTCCATTAAGCATAGCCATTCTCATCAACTCAGTATAGGTAAATGTCATTCCTAACTCTTCATAATCAAAGTTAAGACCTTCAAAATAAAGAATATATTCTCCAGTATGGCCTGTATCTTGATATGCTTTATTAATAAAAGCTTTAAGTAGATTTATAGCACATGTATTTTTTAAAGTAGTACCATACATTCTTAAAGTCTTAACATCTGTATCAGCAAAATCTACCTTATTTATAGTTCTAAGAGTTTGGTCATATTCCCAGAATGTAAAACCTACAGAATCTGAAGGATCTGTTTCATTATTATCCTCAGTCCAAGAAGTATCATGGAACTCAAGAGTATTTATAGTAGAAGGTAATTGTAATACATTATAATGTCCACCAATATATACAGTTCTCTTATCCTCATCTTTATAGTTGTTAGAAACAAAACTATCTAAGTTAGTACCTATAGCATATAATTTGGATAATTTTTCTGTACTACTTAAAAATGAAGAATAATCAGAATCTGATTTATTGCATCCTTGTATATTTAATTCTTCCACACCTCTAATATGTCCTTTAGCTAACTTTATAGCATTAGCATTTACAACACCTTCTTCCATGATATCTATAGGTACACCTATATTAAGAGATTTCATAGTATCTTCTATCTTTTCCAAGAAAAGATTCTCAATACCACCTGATCTATCACTTTCTCTGTAAACATTAGACAAGTCAAGTTTCTTAATATTACTTGCACCAAATATATAGAATGGACTATTTGTTTCAAGGTTAGTACCTATAGGTATATTAACATTACCAGATTCACCTCCATTTATATAAGTAACATTAGCAGACATTGTAATATTACCCTGTTCAAATTCTATACCATAGCAGAAGTAACCTTCATTAGAAGGAATAATGCGCAATTGCAAAGGACTATTTTGAACTTTATGCTTAATATTTATATAGGCATAGTCATTCTTGAAATCACCACATACCCACTTAGCATCATAATAATCCATAGAAGTTTTCAACCACCAGTGTCTGTGTGAAGTTCTAGCACCTTGCATCCAGTCATACATATTAGCACCTTGAGTTTCAATATACTTAATATGACCACTAATGTTATACATTCTCTCACACCATTTTGCAGCATACTCTTCATCTAAAACTTTACATATATTAGCATAGGTAAGTGTAGTAGATAAAGCTTCAGCAACCGCTTTTACTATTTCTCTAAATTCATCCCATGCCTCAAGAGCATCCCATAACCAACTAGATTTGTCAATATAGACCTGACCATTTTCAGTAGCAATATGAGTACCTGAGTAAGCAGCAATACTTCCATCATTAGTAGCTCTTGTTGTAGGAGGATTCCATTTAATACCACCAGTATTCTTATTACCTAAAGCAATATCCATATCCCAAGGTTCATAATGCCAATGTTCACCATCATAAGTCTTAGGTTGAGCATTACGTTCTACAGAGTCAACAAGACCAAATCTAAGGAAGCATATATAATAAGCAGCAAGTTTATATAAATCCAGATGATCTTTTGCTGTTCTTTGAAATTCATTAAACCCTATAAAGTTCTGTGGGTAATTATGATCTTCTCTATGTTCATTTAATAATGCCTGTGAACCACCATTACTAAGGAAATATTGATAGGTACTTGTAATCCATTCATGGAATCTTGTAAATGGTTCCATTTCTGCATTAAGGACTTCGTTTAAAGTTTCACCCGGTTTTAAATCTTCCTCTTCTATATCAGGATAAATCAATTCAAATCCATTATACCAGTTAGGATGTGTACCTGTTTCTACTCCATCAGACTCAAGTTGTTCTATACTAATAACATTACCATATCTGTCTACATACTCTGAATTTTCATTCATTTTATAGGTCTTTACTATTTCACCAAAAGTATGACCATCTTCAGTAGTATGACTTCTATAACCAACTAACTCAGTGTTAATCTGAACTATCTCAACTCTAACACAATTCTTATTATTCCAAAGTCTATTAGCATCAGTATCAAAGTCTTTATAGTTTTTTGACTGACAGAATGGATCACCTTTAACTTTGTATATACTTCTTTCACCAAATACAAAGTCGGACTTTTTATCATCCATAAATACATATTGTCCAAGGAATGTAATAGGACTGTTGTCACTTACACGATAGAATAAGGCACAAGGGAATGAATCAGGTGCTATCTTAATTTCATAAGGGAATACACCTATATTACATTCAGACCAAAGTCTAACTGTACCATTACTATTGTATTCATACATTGACCTTTTCTTTACATCAGGATTAATTATCTTATTCTGAAGCCAATTATTATAAGCATCCCTATCTGCTTGAGTTACATAAAAATCATCTTCATCAAGATTATTTCTATTTGCATCAATAGAGGAAATTAATTGAGGTATAGTTCTGAGTTTATAGCATTTTTGGTTTTTACCTGGGACTGATACAAGAGCATTATACCAAGCTTCTTGTATTAATCTCATAATACCTCCATTATGTACACCAGATGAGTCAGCATAGTTAGCTTGGAGTACCCATTTATTAGCTGGTACTGAGTTATTCCTCATCTGATATCTTCCCTTATACTTCTCAGCCTTACTTGTATCAGGTATAGGATAATTCTGATCATCTAATAGACAATCATACATTCTAGCTTGAACCTCATCATTAAAGTTAGGTGTATCAGGAACATTTACCTTAAACTTAGAATTACTCCATATTTTAAATGAAGGTATAGGATAGTTCAATGTAGACTGTCCATGTCTTCTAATTCTACAATTAGTGATATAGAAATCCTTTGAACTATTAGAAGAATCAATCTTGGATAAATCTACATTAAGATTTAAATCTTTAGTTGTATTTTCTATAATCTTTTGCAGATTACCTTTAATTAAAACAACAGGAAGTTTATTAAGAGTTGATTTATAATCAATACTGCCATTGGTAGCCAAGATATTATTTCTTTCAAGTATAGCAGATTTATCTTCACTATCTATAACAAAGTTACAGAATAACTCTTCATTAGTAAGAGCATAATCATAGGCTCTGATTTTATATATGTAAATATCAGCACCAGCATCTGCTGCACCTATTTTCATCTTACCATTTGAAGTAAAGGTATTAGATGCATAGTCATAGGCTCTTTCAAATATACCGTTATTGACAATGGTAACTAATGATGTATCATCCCCATATCCTGCATTAGGATAAATTACAAAAGCAAGTTTTATTCTTTCATTTGCTTTGAAATTAGTTTCTCTTAATTTTGTTCCACTATCAGAGTATATAGCAGCACTGTTAGGAGTGAAAGCTATTTTACACTTATTAGGTTCTCCTCCAATTACAATAATTTCTTTATTAGGATTGGTTACAGACCTAAATTCAAATTCCACTTCAACAGTTATACCACCTTTTTCATTTGCATTAGATCCTGGAGTATGAGCTGCCTTTCCATTTACAGAAGTAAAGAAAGGATAATCAATAAATATATAATCTCCAGGAGACAGATGCATACAACCTTTTCCCCATCCAGATAAACTGTTCCAAGGGAATGCAGGAGATTCTGCTGCTGATGGATCTGTCCTATTAAATAAACATTGTATATTCTTATATACCCACTTGTGATTTGATGCATTTGTATTAGAGTAACCTGAAGTATTCTCTAATTTAAGTTGATATCCTGATTTCTCAGTAATTTGTATATTAGCTTTCTTTATAACAAGGTTATAAGAAAGTTCTTTAGTATAAACATTTTCCTCATCTGTCTCAAGATATCCTTCTAATATGAAGCCTTCCTCACCATAGACAGTTGGGGTAAATATTAAACTCTGAAGTACTTCTTTATCTGCTACAGATTCATAACTATCTATTACAACATATTCACCTTCTTGTAATTGTTTTAAATCCCATCTTATTTTTCTTGTAGAACTTGTATCAGTAGAAGCAAGAGAATAATTAAGTTCAAATTTAGAATATTGAGTTAAATACAATGTAGGTATATCACTCATTGAAAGGAACTCATTAACATTTCCATTTGAACCATCTATAGATATAGAAGTCAGAATATTATGTCTTCTACTAGCATCTGATTTATACTTAACAAATCTAATGTATACAATATTACTATCAATAAATTTCTGTATACCATTATTAAGTACTGTAACAGTAAACTTTAACTGAAGTATATGAACTCCTTCAGATAAATCAGATATATCTATAGAAGAAAAAAGTACATCTGATTTTTCATTTGAATTAGATATATTTCTTAAGATAGGTTCTCTATCATCAATCTTACAGAAAGCAGTATAATCAGAGCAATTGGTATTTTTTACACTTAAAGTAATATCAAGTTCACTATCCTGATTTCCATCACTAAGATTATACTGATAAGGAGTAGATGCCTGTAATTCAAGTACATACACTTTATATTGTAAAGTAGACTCTTTATAGGTTCTACCATTTATAGTAGTAGATAAATCTACAAGTATAGTATTTTCTCCTTTATGAAGATGCTTTGATATATCAAAAGATATAGGTTCTCCAGGATTAAATGTATCAGGTAACATTGGATCATCTGTAAAACCTGGAGCAGTTATAGTTAATTTAGCAGTAACAGCCTTACCACTCATTTCACCATTACTATCAAATACCTTAAACCACTTCTTAAATAAATTGGCATCTGCGGAAGTATCTCCATATTTTAGATACAGATTATTGTTAAGACTAGTCTGTATTAAGTTACCATCATCATCTTTGTCAAAAAGATATATACCATAACCATGAGGTATAGGGAAACTGCCAAGCATTAAATCTGAATGATTTGCAGGATCATCTTTCCACAGATTATAAGCGTACTCACTAGAGAATAATCTAATTTCTCCATTAACATCATCTCTCTCCATATACACAGGTCTTTGTAAGCGACCTTGTAAGAGTTCTCTTATAGATTTACCGGAAACAGCATCTCCATTTGTATGATTGGTATCTTCTTCTTTATTATAACCACTTATCCAATCTACAAATTCATTTATATCTCCTTCAAAATATTCTGCCATAACATCTAAACTTAATTAATTCAACCATGCTTCTGTATCAACCCAAGGTAAAGAATCATCCCAACATTCTCCAGAAAAACAAGATATAGGACCAGTAGGTCCTTCATCTGTTCCCCATACTAAATTCTGACCAACATAGACATAGGAAATAGGAAGAGATCCTACATAGATCCCCCCTATTTCTATATTTCCTATGAATCCAGCCATTAGATAAGTGCTTTTATAAATCTATCTCCATTTATATCAGAATATTGAACAGCAGCATCTTTATATGTAAATGCAGCTCCCAAATTTTTCTTGTAATAGAGTCTACCTGCTTCTCTAACAACAGCAGGTTCACTAACATCAACAGCAGTCTCACCTACAATAACACCACTTTCCTCTCCTGATGCTATATTTGGAGCAACAGTAGTTAAAATAGTATCTATGAAAGCATCACCTACTAAATCAAAGGTAACATGAATATGGCCTTTTTTGGTATAGAAAGGATCTGAGTCATTGAGAAGAACTTGCATATCAAGTACATTGTCTTCAACATAGAGATTTCCTTCAAATGGATCTTTTCTCTTAGTACCAGTTTTATCATCGTTACCAATTGCTATATATCTACCTAAAATACCTATATTAGCATTGCTTATATATATGCTACCTGCACCATTCATAATAGTTACATCAGCTGCCTCTATTGCATTGTCAGCACCAAATAAACCATCTAAAGCAGGGTAAATATGAAGAGCAGTACTTCCTTTAGGAGTAAATTTAACATTGTTACCAGAAGAAATCTTGCCAAAGATGTAATTACCTTCAGTACCTTTAGTTGTTTCAATTTGTACATTACTACCTGTAGGTAAATACTTAACAGCAATTCCTTTATAAGTTCCATCATAAGGAGCAATAAGAACCCCGCCTTCTAATGTAACCTGGGTTTTAGTAGTGTTAAATACAATGGCAGCTACTACAACTCCTTTAACAGTAACTATTGCTTCTTCATCAGCAATGGTATAGGCATTATTAGTTGAGTCAAAATAATCAGTATTTTCTGTAACATCTGTACCATTTACAAGTACTTGACCAGTAGTCTTAGGAAGACCAGTTACAGGATCTTTAGTTATAGTAGGTACTCTAAAAGCAAATGAACTTGAGAAAATATTTGCAGATGTAATTGCAGGGCCATCTACTATATACTTAAGTGTATGAAGTCCAGAATTAAATACCTGAGAAGCAGTAACACCAGAACCTAATTCTTGGTCATTAGAATAATAATTATCATCACTACCAAGAGTCATGTTACTAAATTTAGCATCAAATACACGTGCACTATTGCCATCTTTAGTACCCATTTTATAAACATGGATATTACCTCCAAAGACTCTAATTATACCACGCATTTTAGTTGTTTCTCCAGCCTCTCTTGTACCAGAACCAAATGGATCATTACACTTAGCAATGTAATAATTACCATGATAAAGATCAAGTAAATGACTTCCATGAAATGCATCATGCTGAACATTTACTACAATAGTGTTATTACCACGAAGCTCTAATTCAGAAGCCTTCACACCATGACCTTTGACATTTTCCAAATACAAAAAACCTGCACCTGTGATAGTAAGGTTATTTTCTGAATGTATAACACCAATCTTATCATACTCACTACCAGTTCCCTCAGCAGTCTGTATAAGATAATTTTCAGTATTAGGATTAACTATAACAATCAAACTCTTAGAATCAAGAGTATAGTTAAGACAACTACCTGTATCTGCCTTGATAAAGCATCCATTCAGATATACCTTAGTCTTAGCAGCAGTTCCTATAATACTAATACCATTAGGAAAATAACCAGATAACCTATAAGTACCTCCTGCCTGGAGTTGACCATTAGTAACACCCTCTGTAATATCTGTCCAATCAGATAATACTCCTTCACTTACAGCTCTCTGTTCAACCTTCATAGTCTTATATTCAGGAAGAAAAGAATCTGCTATGTCCTTTACAAAGTTATTCCAATCTTGAGCAGAAAATGCTTGTCCAGCTTCTTTACCTGCATACTGAAGTAAACCTAACTTTTTCATATTCATTTATTTTAATTTGTTATACATTACGAAAATATTATAGGGAAACCATTTCCAAATACCCATTCTTCATCTTCACTTGGAGTATCATTACCATCACTAAATATAATTGGGAAACTATCTCCAAATTTCCAAGTATTAGAAGAAGCTTGTGTTATTGTAACTACTACTTCTACACTCTCATTTATTAAAGTATTGCCTAATTTAAATACACAATTAGGATCATTTACAGAAATAACAATTCTATAAACTCCAGGATTTTTAAGTTCTGCCCCACCTTCTATAATATTATAAGAGCAAGTTACACCATTAGGTACAGATATTATACTTGAAATCGGTATAACTTCTCCTGTAGTACGTATGCTTATAGCAGGAAGAACATTTATTTGATATGGTTTTACTTCTACATCAAGAGTTTTTCCTTCAGTAGTACCATCTTCCCACATAGCACCTGCAACAGCAAGTACTACATTATATTGATATTCTCCTACATTTGTACGAGGAGTAGGAGTTGAAGCAAACACCCAGCCTATACCTTCAACAGGAGTAATACTACCACCAGGAACATAAGTATATACTTGTTTTGAAGGAATTGCTACTACTTTATCTCCAAGTTTATAAAGGAAATAAATTGTATGAGGATCTGCTGTCTCAATATTGAAGTTACGTGGAAGCATTACCTGAATCCTGTAACCATTAACAGTTTCAGCATTCTGAGCATTTTGAGATCCTTGTTCTAATGCACTTACTCTTTCTTTTAAAGAGGATACATCACTTAGTAATCCTGTTATAGTATTTTGTAAATCATTTAATTCTTCTGGAGTAAATGAACTAGTATCTATAACATACTCAATAGCCCACATCCTAACAACTTGATTATACTTATATCTGGTATAAGTAACTGTACCAAGATCACTAACTCCTCTAACAAAAGCATAATCATTGTTTACAACTTCACCATTGTAACCTTCAAGGGCATCAAAGGAAGTAAAAGGTTTACCTTTATCTGATATATAGTGAGCAGAAGTACTTATTACAGCATCATAAAGACCTTGCTTATTTACAAGAGGATTTTCTTCTGAAGTTCCTTGAGGGACAGTATCTTCTATACCCTTAAGTCTATTCTTAATAGCTTCTAAGTCCTGACCATCACTTACTTGTTTTTCTACAAGGTTTATATCTGCTGTACCTCCATTAAACCAATATTCCTTTATAACATTAGGAGCTACTATAACTCCTATAGTCATACCTGGATACCTAGCACCGGCTACTATAAAACTCTTTGCAGCAGCCAGACTTTCATAAGGACCGTACATGTAATCAACAGGTTTGGCCTTATTTACCCTAATAGGGTTTTGTATAGTAACTGTATTAGCCATTTTAATTTATAGCAACTTCATATAATTGAGAATCTTCATACATAAAGTCAATATAATAAACTTTATAAGCAATTCCACTTATAGTTACATTATTCTCTAATTTATGAAGATTTTCCTCGTTCTCATCAAATACTTCTGATTGTAAAGCCTTATTTGTTACTGTAACAAGACTTTTATTTGCAGGTATAGCAAACCACATAATTATGTTATTACCAGAAGCAGTGGTAAATTTATTACTATTAATAGTAATAATAGAACCATTTAAAACATCTATATTATCTACAGTATCAGTCCATCCACTATATGCTACACTAGGAGTAGTATCAGGCTGATCAGGTACATCAGGAATAATATCTCCACCACCTTGACCTTCAGTAGTACATTCACAATAAGAAGGAAGTGATATTTCACAGGAAGATCCTATGAATTGATAAAGAAGTTCTTTCATAAGTGTGATATCTTCTTTGGTTATATAATACTTAAATTCATTCACAAACAATTCCTGAATGAACTGCATTATCAGTATTCTGAATACAGTTGCATCCTTTAAATATCCTGTGTAAGACAGGGTTTTAAAGTAATTGTTTAATGTGTTATGCAATAATTCCTTCATTACAAGGGCATTTTTTAGTTTCATTATTAAACTCCCCAACAAGTTCCTTCCAGTATTCAATTGCTATATCATACTCTCTACTTTTGAAACTCATTTGAAAAGCCTTATACAAAAGAAGGTAATTTATAAAATCTCTAGGTACAGTGCAAGTATCCTTTATATTCTTCATTCCAAGAATATTCTTCCTATGTATATTAATAAGATCTGCACATGCTCCAAGAGTATATCTCTTATCAAGACCACATGGGGTATCTGAAGACATAATTCCTTTGGTTTTTACATATACAAAGAAAATCTTATTCTTCATATCTGTAAGAATCTCCTTCTCATCTATAAATAACTTGAGTGTTTTCTCATTACCATCTATAGGTTTACTTCTATAGACTGGAGTATTACTTACACCATTGACACTAAATTTATCCTGGGTATCTATAAGAATTTCATCAATGTAAACATTGGTAAAATAAGGCATATTTAATACTTCTATATCAAGATAAATTCCTTTATCATAAGGAGTTACCATAAGTTCATTAAACTTAACCATAGCTCTGTTTTTGTTTAACTAATTAGTTGGGATAAAATTACTTATTATTACAGATATTGTAACATAACAAACAGATGTATTTAGACCTCCTAATAAAAAGCCTAAATACACCTGTTTGATATAGATTAAGATACCTTTACTTACTGACCATAAGTCTTCTTATCAGTAGAGTTAAACTGCCATCCATTTTCTATACGATCATAAGCAACAGTTTCTCCATAACCGGCATCATTGTAAGAAAGGCAAATACCTTCCCCAGGACCTTCACCCTTGTATGTAACAAAGTACAGGTGCTTCTGTTTACCTGTAATCTTAATTACAGTATCACCAACATTAAGCCTATCAAGTTGTTCATTTGTCAAAGCCTCAATGTTTTCTACCTCAATGATGTCATTTACATCATCATCAGCAGGAGTTGGAGTTCCTTTGTCATTGACAAGCTTGATATTTTCCCATCTACCATTGTTTAATATCCTGAGAACTACACCACCTTTAACTGGTTGAAGCCAAGCACAGTTTCTAATTGATGGAGCTGTAGGGGATATAGCTAATTGTAATATCTTCATACTAGTATATTTAAAGGTTAAACAAAAGGGAGGAGGGGGAATATTCCTCCTTCTCCCCTAAGTTAGAAAGACATCTTTGCTTACTCTGAAAGACCAGCAATAATCAAACCAGTAGCTGCCTCAATACCATCAATGATATCATTGATTGCATCATAAACATGACCAACAGAACCATCAGGAACAGCAATAGTCAGCTCCTTCTCAGTTCTATAGCTATTTACACCAGTATCAGTGAAAGCATAATGAATCTCAATGAGGCTATACTGTTTGGTAGCATCTGCCAAGTATTCAGTCTTGATTACATTAGGCCATCCTACATTTCTGTACTGATCACCTCTTTCACCCATGCAAGCCCACTCAAGGTCTGCAATTTGCTGACCATTCTTTACATTGTTAGCAGAGTTAGAGGCAACTTCCTCAGCTGTACCCCAAACAACATCCTCGCCACCAGTGTAAATAAAGCCAGGAATCACATCAAACATGATTCTGCGAGCTTTCTTAGTACCAAGTTCCCAATCCTGGGCCTTCTCTTCAATTACAATAGCAGTAGCAGTAGCACCGTCAAAGCTAGCATTTGACTCTTCATAGATACCACCTGAGTACTTGATAGCAAATCTCAGATAAGGATTGCTGGTAGGAGTAGCACCATCCTCACGAGCAAAAGCCTTATTCAAAGCCTTTACCATTGCCTTATAGAAGGCAGACTTTGAATTAATAGCAGAAGTTACATGAACAGCTGCATTCTTGTAATACTGAGAAGCATCACCAGACGAGAAGAAGTTTCTGAAATTGATACCAAGGATATAATCCTGACCTGTTACAGGGGCATCAGTAACAGCTACCTCATACTTCTTCATCTTGATAGCCTGATCAGCACCCTTGATGATTCTAATGCTGTCAATGTTCTTGACATCAATCAAATCACTCTTCATGACAGTCTTAGCTCCCTTATAGAGCAGATAGAATTGCTTCTTACCACCCTCATCAATACCTTTAGCACCAATTACTTTAGGATTAGAGGCTTCACTAATACTAGCCACAGCACTGTAAGCATCAGCTATATACAGATGTCTTACTTGATTAAATGAATAGTTTGCCATAGTGTTCAAAAATTTTAAATTAAACATAGCCTCAGGCATGGCTAACCATCAGCATTACTTATCTCATTTATTGTTTTTCTCTTTATTTCCAGTACTTATACCTTTAGTCTGTAAAACCTTATTAACAGCCAATTCTAAAATCATCTGATGTAAAGATTCATGAACTTTACATGGAGTGGCCTTATTAAGATTTTCAATTGTCACACCATCAGGAAGGTCAATAAGTATAATCGGAGTAGGCTTTGTCAAATATCTTATATAATACTTAGACAATGTAAACTTTGATACTATTTCTACCTTGTTACCAGATAAATCTAATCTCAAAGCTCTCCTATTGTTTGGTCCTCTAAATGGGTTTTTCTTTATCTTATGATAATCATCCTGTTTTACAGGAACAACCTGAATTGATTTTGAAGCACCACAAGCACCTTCTCCTGCAACTGTTTGAGCAGATTCATAAGTTATAAACCATACTGAAGGTACTCCAGAAGTACTACCATCAGGTAAATCAAAGTATTGATGCTTAAGACCATCTATACCTATAATACTTTTTTGTGTTACAACTGAGTCTTCTAAAGGAGAAAGTTCCTGTTCATTTATAAGATCAGCAAGATATCTTCTTATTTCCTCAGTCTCCTCAAAGCTTTCCTTATATATGTTTTTACCGTTATACAAGAAAAGAATTAATTCCTCCTGGGCATTAGTCAAATATAAAGACTTTTCATATTCATCTAACCTAATATCATAAGCAGATGAATCTTCTCCAAATGTTACCTTTCTAGTGTAACTATTTAAAAGAACATCAAAGTTATTTGAAAAGTCTTCTAGTGTCATAATTATTCACTTCTTTGACCAGCCTGCATTACTACTTGAGTATTATCTTGACCAGTTTGAGTCCAAGCAATCTTAGCAAGTTCTACTGCTCTCTGGAGGATATCCTCATGCAGCATAGGATCAATTTCACACTTTGTTGATACAGTAGATACACCATCAATGGTAAGACCATCAAGATCACCTACTATAATTGGTTTAGGAACTCTGACATATCTAATACCATAAGTGGCAATATTATCACCTACATTAGTGATAACTTCTACATATTTACTTGCATTGCCATCAGTACCAATAGTACCAGAATTCATTAATCTCCAAGCCTGATTCTTAAGAGGTCTCTTAAAAGGCTTAGACATTAATCTGGTATATTCGTCATATTTCAGAGGAATAACCTGTAGATATTTTCCGGCATTTGTTTTAAGAGATTCATTGACAACAACAAATACATCTTGAGGATATCTGTAAACATTACTTCTATCATCAATGCGAGTTTCAATTTCTTCCTTATTAACCTTTATTACTTTAAATTGACCGCCAGCAGCAATAGGGAAATTAGATACTATATACTCAGTACCATCTATAGTACATTCTTTATCGGCATTTACCGAATAAGTACTAACTTCATCAAATGTAGGCTCATCGCCATGTAAATCTTTAAGTACTATATCAGCTCTAAGTTGTTTATGTGATACTCCATTTACGGTATATATACATAAAAACATGTTAGCTGTATCAGCACCTTCTCCTATAGAAACAGGTACACAAGAGCCTGTTTTCATTAAGATTGAGAAATCTGCCTGACGTTTTGCAGAATCATCAAATCCCTGACCAATGTTATTACCTTTACTTTGAGCAGTAAAATAGTTTTTTACTATCTCTTTCTCAGCCTTTGTAAGGAAGAGACTCTTTTCATACTCATTCAAGCCAGGGGCTTGGTTAGATATAATGTTGTTATAAAGAACATCAAACTGATCTGAAAATTCTTGTATTGTCATATCTCTCTATTTTTTAAAGCTTTATGGGAACTGGTTTTACCCAGTTCCCTCAAGCATTATTGTTGTTTAACTTTAGCTTCCAAAGTATACTTAAGCTCTTGTCTCTTGACACTGCTTATATATCTGGCAGCATTGTCTAAAGTGCTTTCACTACCAATTTCACAAAGTGGACTTCCATCTAATGTAAGGTAGTAAGCATCATTCTTCTTTCCTATGATACCTGCTTCAGTACATTTCTTAATAAGTACTTTAGCTGATAACAACTCATCCTGAACAATTTCCAAGAATCTTCTAGGACTCTGTTGGATATAGTCATTAATCTTACCTTGTAGATAGTCAAGCTTTGTCTGAGGAGATACAGGTCTTCCTTCGTAGATTTCACTGATAACTCTAAGAGTATCCTTATCATACTCAATCTTACCATACTCCATATAGCAACGCTTGAGAGCATCCATTTTGCTAAGGTTCATCTGAGTCTCAGCATTCTCAGAAATTATAACAAACTGATAAGTTGCCTTTGGTCTTTCTTCCAGTTCCTGGAGACTAGAAGCAATCTTGTCCTTATGGGCCATCAGTATCTTAACCTTGATATAGTCTATAGGATTGTTCATATCAAAGTAGTTGTCCTGCTTGAACAAACTTACCTTTCCTATACCATTGGGGTTACTGTCATCCCAGAAATTGTCATGCTTTCTGTAAATACTAAGAGCATTGTATTCAAGTCCCATTGCCTTCTCAAGGAACTCCTTTTCACTATCAGTCAGAACATTCTTGAAATATCCTGTACTATTAAGTCTTGGAGTTGTAAACTTTCTGACTGCATTATCTGCCATACCACCTGAAAGCACATGGCCTTTGGCTCTAACCATAGCAGAAGGACTGTCTACAAACCTTACTATCACTCTTTCATTCCTCAAACAGCTAACAGGCTCTCCTGTTGCTGGTCTAGCCTGCTGTCTTACAGGTTCTTCTCTTGGTTCTTCTACTGGTTTCTTTGGAATCTCAACTAAGTTTTCCTCAGTATCTGTAGCAATACGAAATCCCTCTGTACCAGGTATCTGTTCCTCCAAGTTTGGCTCTTGACTAGGGTCTTGAGTCTTTTTATTACTTCTAGATCTTCCCATTTTAACTTCTCCTTTAATTATTTAGTTATACAAAATTGTCAATTTCCTTCTACAAAATTGTCAATTTAAAGAGGATTAGGAGAGGGCATTTCCCTCTCCTTTCCTCCTTATAATTAACCCTGTAAGATGTCAGGAATCAAGCTCATAGTTCTTGTAGGATCAAGAACACATACACCTGTAGTAGTCATCTTATGGATAGTTGCAGAATCCTCGTCATGGCTAGCATTAGGATTACCCATCTGACCAGTGTAAGGATTTCTGAGTCCCCATTCATAAGAGGTTAAATCACCTCTCATACCCTTGACAGCTACCTTGAAGATATTGGGCTGGTTTGTAGTACCAATATCAAAGATATCATATCTGTATGAGAATGCAGGACCACCATTGGGGTGCATAATCTTATTTCTGACAGGATCATCGTAGTAGGGATCTACATCAACCTTTACCTTCACTCCATTAGGAGCTTTGAACTCTACAAACTGGAAGCCAGCTGAGAGAGCATTATCATGGAGAGGAGATGTGGTTCTCTGTACAACACCTACTGCATCCTGTGCAGCAAATGCCTGCCAACCACTTACAGTATCAAGAACAGCCTTGTGGAACTGAGCAGCACCACGCTCACCAGTCTTGAGGATGAAGGTTCTATCCTTCATATCAAGATTAGCAGCAGACAGATAATACAGAGCATCCTCAATCTGCTTCAGTGAGAAGGTGTTGTAGTAATCAGTGTTGTTAACCTCCATTTGCTGATAAAGACCAGCACCCATGCGGATAACCTCACCTGACTTACCAATGTTCAGATACTCACCATTCTTGTTTCTGTTACTACGGCCAAAGGCAATAACCTTATTTTTAGCCTCATTCCATTGTTGCTCAAGAACCCACTGCTCATAGTGCATCCACATATCATAGTTCTTGACAGTGTAGCCATTAGCTGTAGGAACTTCTACAGGAATACCGAAGGCAATCTTCTTATTGATGAGAGCACCAGAAACCTTATGTTGCATACGAATAGTTGTAAACTCATTACGCATAGCAATTGGGCTTGCAAATGTGATATCATCAACCTTACGTGAGAATTCTCTTTCAACAGGAGCATACTCCTTAGAGAATCTCTTACCAGGCAAAAGTTGCTCAGCCGGCATACCAGTAAGCACAGCACCCATAAGCTCTACCTTATACCTGATGTTAACACCTTCTCTAGAGCCATCACCCAGGATTCTGAGAGGATAAATTTCATTCAGTTCACCAACGATAACTGCACCATCAGCAAACAGATCCTCATCAAATACTACATAGAAAGGCTCTCCATTAACACCTACGTTACTAGGATAACTAGTGCTAATAACAGTACCACTGAGATCTCTTGCCTCAACCAGAGGAAGATTCTTAGTTGTACTACCCATTACATTCCAGGTGTACTCCTCATCACTGTCAAACTCTTTAGTCTTAAACTTAGAGAGGAAAGTATCAAGAGTCTTACCCTTATGGAATGCTAACAGTTGAACCATCAAATCAGTGGCTTGCTGAGGTGCTCTCAGGAAGACATTGCTAAGGTGGTTGAGCTTTGAGGTTTTACCCCAACTGTCAAACTCTAAACTTTGAAACTTACCAAGTTTACCCATCTTAAAAACTTTTTAAGCATTAAACAATTGAATTCTCTATATAACTTAAGTCTAGAGAGCCAATTTAAAACCATCTCCGAAGAATGCTTCAGGATCTTCCTTTCTGGTTGTGACAGGCTTTAAAGTTCCATCAGAATTTCTTCTGGTAGTATTCAGAGTCTGTTCTAACTCCCTAAGACCTTTTTTAAGTTCCTTTTTTGCTTCACCCTTGGCAAAAGACTTAAAGTCTTTAAAGTTATCGGTGAGTACCATAAAGAGACCAACATACTTAAGAAAATCTGCCTTATGCTCTATCTGATACTTCTGAAGAGGAGTGATATACTCACCATCCTCAGTTTTAAATGTAGGTCTCATAACAAAGTCAAATGCTTTCTTACGAACATCTGCACTTATTTCCATATCACCGAGAAGGTTTTTATCCTTCATCATAGAGTCCTTCAGATCATTAGCAGCCTTAATTCTTTGCTCTTTGTCAGCATCAGCTTTAGCTTGAGCATCTTGAAGTAACTTATTGTACTTATCCTGGAAGTACTGTTTGTTACTTACTAAGGCTTCTTTTGCATCCTCAATATCAGTACCATTGTCAAAAGCTCTGTCTGTAAACTTTCTAGCTCTTTCCTCTGTGTAACCTTGGTTAAGGAAATCTTGGAAGATGATATTCCTTCTAAGTTCTTCACCCTTCTCACTGTCTTCTGCAATAGCAGCATCAGTAATAGAGTTTACAAACTGAATAGTCTTTTCATACTTCCTAATGTCTGAAGCTTCTACACCATTTTCAAGGGCCTTTGCAACTCTTTGTTGCTTTTCCTCAAGTCTTGCATTAACTTCCTCCTCTATCAAATCACTGATATCCTCAGCAGTCTTTGCATTCTTGATTTTTTCTTCATCAAGGTTTGGGAGAATACCATCCACTGCAAAAGCATTAGCAATGGAAGAGTAGAAGTTTTCTGGAGAAGAGCTACTGCCTTTATCAGTAACGGTACTCCCCTTATCCTTATCTTCTTTATCTTTTCCACTACCTACGCTCTCTGGTTGCTGTTCCTCTTGATCTCCAAAAAGATCATCAGGATTCACATCCTCAGTAGTTTCTGGTTCACTATTTCCTTTTTCTTTACCTCCTGGTTCACCACTAGGTTCTTGACCAGGTTGCTGCTCCTCACCATTAGGCTCTGGAGTCTCTTCAGTACCAGGGAACAGGTCATCTATCTCCTGTTCACCAAGGATACTATTAAATCCCATTGCTTCTCCTTCCATATTATTCTTCTCTTTAAAGTTAATAGTTTCTACATTCTTCTGTTGCAAAAGTACATATTTAACAATATGCTCTGTTAATTATTAATGTATGCATAAGATGAACTTATAAAAGTATTAAGAATGAAGGTTCATAATGTACTTTTATGCAAAATTTACTGACATTTACCTTTGCTTCTTTTTACCAGGATAGTTCTTATTCCAATAGGCATCATTTTCCATACCTGATGAAGGTGCAGAATTCTTCTGAACATCACCCTGGAATAAAATAAGTTTTTCCTCTCTATAAAGCATTAGTTGTAGTAATGCCATTATTCTATCATAGTTACCAAATGGATTCCAAAGTATAAGCTCTTTAAGCAAAGCTCTATTCCTTATGAAATGCATATTATTAACTACAACTTCTTCATCTTCACCCTTCTCATTCTTCTTTATTATAGTAACAGGTTTAAGCAACCAGTCTCTAATAAGTCTAAAGCCATACTTTATAATAGGTACAGTTGCTCTCACACCCTTACCCTTATTACCAGAACCAATGGATGTAATAAGCTGCTTATCCATAAGATATTCCGGAGTATCTGCAAGAAGGTGTGTACAATTCCTAGCACTGAAATGCCCAAAGATACCTTTAAGGTTAGTTTCATACAAACCTTTACAGTTATAGAACTTTGCCATCTTTCTTACTACTTCATAAAAATCAGCAGCAAGCATAGTTCTACCAGTATATTCTGCAACTAATCTATCTGTCCAGAAATCCATAACATGAACAGATCCTAAAGACATAGTTTCTGCTTCATCATCATCATAGGGGTCAATACCCATTCCATATCTATCAGGTGGTATCTTCCCTAATGGATTCTTCTGAGGTAATTCATATATCTCAACAGCACCCTTTACCTTATTATCCTTTGTTGGGTAATCTCTGATAGGAACATCAGCATTAGGTTTGAATTCTACAGTACCATCACTTTTCTCAATTAACTCTCCTACATATACATCATCAAATTCAGTAGGGTTATTATCTAATTCATTGAGTCTTTCATTAAGTTCAGTTACAGGGAATATACTTCCTTGACTTCTGATTATAGCCTCTTGAGGAACTATAGGATACTGAGAAATACGCTTAAGTATAGTATTGGTATCAGTAGAACCATACTTTACTTTATATCTATCATTAAGTATAAGAAGTAATGCTCTGGTAACATCAGAATTACCAAATTCATCCATGCAAGAGTCATCATAGTTGAGATATGCAGGATAAAACATACAGCATTGTTTCCTTCCCTGACCTTCTTTATCAAAAACATTTTCAAGACCATACAGGTTATAACCATCTGGAGAATAGAACATTTCAGCAAAAGCAGTAAAATCAGATTGCTCATTACCGGCAGTACCATACTCAGATATTTCACCAAAGACTGAAGTACCTTGCTCTACAGAAGGTCTAATCATGTTATACATTTCAAGCAGGTTTTTGAAAATACCTGCCTCCTCAATCAGATATAAAACACCACGAGATCCATTAAGTTTATCCTGATTGACACCTGATATAATACCTGAAACAGAGTTTTGAGTACCATAGGCTACATCACTACCAGACTTTTTATAGCCCATTTCCCAGGTGAGTTCCTGGAAACTACTCTTTAATCTTCTTGAAGGGAATTGTGTATTCTTGGCACAGAAGTCTATAAAGTCTACAAATACATCAAGTATCTGGTTTGTACCTACAAGTTTGGTCTTATCAGCAGCAGTTACCATACACTGAACTTCTTTCCTGTTTTCTGCTGATTCTCCTATTATAAATCTCTTTGAAAGTCTTCCTGCTCCAAAAGAAGTTTTACCTTTACCACGTGAAGCAAGGAATGCTGAATGTCTCTTCTTCTGTCTGGCTTGAAGGACATAGTGTGAAATAAGGAACTGTCCATCCCAAAACTTTGGATGTTTGATAGTACGCATTTCAAGACCATCATCCCTTTTTACAACTAAGTGCATAGGACAATAGTTAAGCATCCAATAGTAATCTCCTGTAACCCATGCTCCAGTAGCAGGATTAAGATAACCATCCCAACCTCTTCTTCTTTCCTCTCTTATATACTTACCAAATTCACTAGTTGGATTCCTGTTAGGTTTAAGACTAGTATATCTATGAGGTTTACTCCTTTCCCAAATAATAGCAGCAGATCTGAAGTAATCTGTATTATCAAGAATAGGTGGATGAGTTACATCTATTATAGCCTTTCCTTCATCATCTCTTGGTAACTCTGAAATCATAGGTCTATCAGGAGATACCATCCATCTGATGAAAGGAACATTAGTCATGAAGTCCCAGAACTGGTCTTGGACTTCCTGAGGATATTTATCAAGTTCAAGTTCCTCTAAAGGAGTTTGACATTTATTCCATATAATATTTTGCATAAACTTCTACTTTCTCCAAGCAAAAGTATTACATTCTTAAATACCATACAAAATGTTAAAGATAATATTAAGTATAGTTACATAATAAATTTTTAAATATTCTATACATACAACTAACAAGATAACCAATAGTATATGCAGGAGGTTCCCCAGAATCCTCTATATTATAAACTTCTAACATAGCCTGTTTTACATGTTCTGCTTCATGTACTATAGAATTTATGTAATCCCCAATAGTATTATGTTTTTTAAACACTATAATGCTTACATGTTTAAGTGTATTATTAAAAGTAACAGCTTTAGCCTTATTGTTTTTTAGCATGGAAAAAGCTTTATCTATAACATCTTCATTGATACCTGCTTTCTTTATTTTATTTTTAACATTATTGGAAAGGTTAAAGTCTAAATCATAAAAGACTATAACCTTCCAATAATTCTCTATATCAAATACCTGTACAATCATTACACTATAGAAATTAAGTATTTGGCATTTTAAAGTAATATACTAATTAAATCATTTCATCCCAATCTACAGGATTGTTATTGAATATAGTATCAGCATAAAATCTATTGAATATGAAACCTTCTTTAGCATCTGGATCATCAATAGCATCTTTTATAAACAAAACTAAATGTTGTTCATCTGGCACAGATTTACCTAAGTAATCTGCTTTACACATATTTGCTACATAAACACAGTCATGAAGTTTAGCTCTGTTTACTTTAACCCCATATCTATTCAAAAGTTCATCAATTTGTTCCTTGCTATATGGTCTAATACGCTCTTTTTTACCATTTACTTCAATATACATCTGTTCTACAGCCCATTCACAAAGTTTCTTGTTAAAATGGCATCCATAATTATTAATGTAGTATTTCATTCCATCTGGAATTTCATCATAACTTCCTGTTTTTTTGCTATACATAATACTTAGATATTTAAAAGGCAGTCAGTATAAATTAATATATTAACTGACTGCCTTTGATTAAACAATTATCTCATACTTCTACGATAATTATATCTACCCTTCATTTCATGCTCATCATCATCATAATCATGTTTACGATAACTACCTCCACGATATTCAGGCTCATCATCATAGTCAGCACTTTCAAGACACTCTTCAATTTCTTCGGTGAACTTCTTCATCTTTTTCACCTTTTTCAGTAAATCCTCATGGTCTTCACTGCTTCTAAATCTTACTATCATCATAATCTATTCTTCTGTTGCTGTTTTCTTTTTAAGTAGAGACAATATTTCAGCCATTTGACTCTCCATATTGTTCACTTTATTTCCTAGTTCTTTAACAGCATTTTCATTAGCCTGTCCTGGATCTATCTCAGCTAATATTCTATCCCATTTTGTAATTCTTTCCTTATGCATAGGATAGTTATCAATAGCTACTTGATCTATCTGTCTGGAAGCTCTGATATGGTTAATCAAAGAATCCTTATTATCAGCTAATATAAATGTATCAGGACCAAAGTCTGCAATAGTGCTGTTACTTGGGATTTGTTTAAATTCCCTTCTCTCATTATTCACCATTGCTACAATATCAACTACCATTTCAGGTATTTGACCAAAAGTAGGATTGAAATTCTTAGGTCTTGGTAAAGTAATACTTTCAATAGGAGCTGTAAAGAATTTCATATCCCCTTTAGTTTCAAGTCCATATAGGACATTGCCTTTACTTAAATTTGAAAACATGGTTATACAATTTGTTTATTAATAAATAAGTTGCAAAACATTGCCTCCCTTGTCATAATATATCACGTGTACACCAGGACCTACTAAATCAGTGCCTACTGCATTAGTACCTCCTGCTAACGTTAGATTTTGGGTAAAATCATTAGAAGAGAATAGAATGGGAAGAGAATCACCAGTTGCGGCAATAGTAGTATTAAGTCTAAAAAGAATAACACCAGTACCATTCAAAAATCTAAATACCCTATTAGGTATTGTAATAACTACATTTTCAGTAGTTACTTCCACATTTGAACTTTCAATCATAGGAATTCCATTCCTATTAGCAAAGTTAAATGGGTAATTAGTAGTAGCACCAAACATATTCTCAATCTTTAATTAATTCCAAAAACTAGTCTGAGGATAACCATAACCATAGGGGGTAGCATTTACAGCTACGAGATTAGGATACTGAATAGGAACAGTATTAGGTTGCTTAGCTGCAATTTGGTTTACTTTATCGTTTAAAGCATTAAATGCTGCATTAAACATTTCAGTTTGCTTATCATTGCTAATCTGACCTCTCAACTGGGTAATAATATCCCCTTGCTTATTGATTTCATTCTGCATTTCACGCTCTTTTATCTCACAGAATCTCTGCTCAAGCATAGCATTTTGAGCCTGGATAGCACCAAGAATACTATTCATATTCCTGTCAGCCTGACTACCTAATTGATTTGTTTGCTGACATACTGAAAGTTGGTCAGCTGCTTCATTCTGAGCAAGTTGTAACCTAAGACTAGCATCATGAGCAGCAAGACCACTCTGAAGAGCAGAAGTTTGGTTAGCAATAGCAAGACGATTTTCGCAGCAGCACTCACATAATTGCTTAGCAAGACCTGCATTACCAAGAGCAATAGCATTTTGTACTTCAAGTCCTGACATACCAACCTGAGTACCAACTTGCTGAATAGAACTCTGAAGGGCAAATATGCCACTCTTAACACTCTCCACACCAGTATTAACAATTTGAGCAAGAGTATTAAGATTATCAAATCTTCCATTCATTATCTCAGCAAGATATTGACGACCTTCATTACCATTTACTGATGCAACATAATCATTAAAGTTACCACGATTACCATTATTCTGCCACATCATCCATAAGAACAATATCCAATACCAGCCACCATTACCGCCAAAGCCTCCATTATTATTGAATGCCAATAAGAGATTAGGATCAATAGAGGAAGCAGCACCTCTTGCAGCTGCATCTGGAAAAACATAAACACCTTCGTTGTTTGCCATAATTTTTCTTTTTAATTTAATTAAACACTAAAACGTCTTGCAAGAACAGTGCAAAAATATAAGGCTGAAAATGATATGTCAAACGATGCTTATAAAAAGAAAAACCTGCTAACTATCAATAAGTTAGCAGGCTAAAACATTACCTGAATATTTTTATTTTTTATATGAATCTAGCTCATCTTTATACCAACATAATTCTTTCCATCATTTCCTCTTTCTTCCTTTAGGTAGCTTTCCTTCCGCTATTAATGCATCAAATCTACTTCTACTTAGATTTAAGTAACTGCAAGCTTCTTCTTTACTTATAGCTTGATGAATAATAGTATTTAGTATTTCAAGCATTTCATCATCACTAAGGTTAGTATTACCTGCATCAATTTTATCAGCAGTTTCCCTCATTACCGTTACTAATTTTCTTTTTAATATATTACTGTACATGTTTACAATACCTTTGTTTGAAATAAATACCTAAAAACAAGAATATTCCTGTTATAATAAGATATATTATAAATAACACTCTATTACCGACATTAATACCTATATAGTAGTCATACATATTTAAAATCCAGTTTACGGTAGTATAATGTATAAACATTCTATGCCACTTACAGAAATTGAACACTATACTTGATAAATACATAAATACTAGAGTAAGTAAGGAAACACTAGCTAAATAAGATAAAATAGGTATATCTATATAGAAATAAGAAAGAACTGTATTTAAGAAAGTTATTCCAGCAAACAGTACTGGAATAATCTTAATTAAATACAATTCTATTCTATAAAGAGCTTTATTAACGCTTGATCTTTCCTCCACAACCATATCTTCTACTTCTATTTCTAGTAAATGAGGCTTTTGCAGTTAATGGTTGAGGCCTTCCTGAAGAAGATCCATAGGCCTTCTTTTTACTTTTACTTGAATTTGCCATAATAGTTATGATTTTTTACTTGAAGTTTTATTAATTTGTTTCTCTTTAAGTCTTACGTCATCCTGATGCTTGCTTCTATCAAATGCAAGTTTAGCATTAAATTGTTTGGCATCTAAGTCAAGTTGTTGCTTCTTGAAATCCATCTCTTTTTCTCTGGTAATACCATTTTCTTCATTCATAAGAGCTAGCCTGTCAGCCTCAGCCTGGCTGTTGATTTGAGCCACGAGGAGTTGAGTTTCATTGTCCTCTTGATGCATAGCATATTGTTGTTGCAGTTTAGCCTGCTCCACTTGAGCTTGCTGTTCAAGCTCTTGCTGGTGCATCTCCATCTCATGCTGTTGCTGCTGTTGGGCCTGCTGTAACTTTCTCTTTTCATTTGCTTCAACAATTCTCTGCTTCTCTGCCACTGATGTAGAAGTGTAAAGTCGCATAATAGTAGAGAAGTCAAGTAACTGATTCTGAAGAGCAGCCTGGGCAAGCATATCAAGCTTCTGGTTAAGCTCTTGAGTACCATTACTATTATCTACTACAATACCATAATCACACTCTGCAAATTCATCACCATCAAATTCTACTGTCTCTTTTGAACCATCACTTAAGATATAGTCAAACTTCTTCTTTCTACCTTTGAAAGCAATCTTAGCTGTTTCAAGGAAACATTCAAGTGCTCTCTTCTTTACACTGTCATGGGTAAAGAACAACCATTTTGTAATATGTGAAGACTGGAGGGTTGCTCTTTCTACACCTCCTACAGTTTCTCTATTTGAAATCTGTCCCTCTCTTTGTTTTGATATACCAATTATTTCTCCAATCTTATTGGCAATCCATTCAAGTAAGGAGATATATTGCTGTATTTCATTTCCAAGTGATGCATCAATAACTCCATTTGAGTTATTATTCATAGCACCTGCCATCACTCCAGTAGATCTTCCTTGAATGCCTTCCTTAAAACTATCCTCAACTGCTATACCATTTACAGTAATATAGTAAAGCCATTTATCAACATCCCAGTCTTTAGGAACTTTAGCAAAGTCCATTCTGACTACTTTACCTACATTCTTAGCAAGACATTTATTTAATCTGTCATGAATGACATCATACAGGTAAGCATAAGGTTTAACCATATCTACCATAGAGAATGGCTGATTACCATTAATGCTGTAGATTGAACCTATAATACCAAAATGACAACAAGAAGGATTACTTAATTTGTTATATTGAATAGGTCTTGGACCCATGTTCACATATATATCATCAGCAATCTTGACTCCTTCCCAGGCTTCATTGATCCAGAAGGATTCTTCCTCTTCACCTAAAGCCTCATTACATACATAAGATTCATCTCTGAAGGTGAATTGCTCTTCACCATTTTCATCATACCATTTAATTTTCTTAATCTTTCTTCTGGACTTCCAATATACCTTAAGAACTCTGACATTACCATTGATATCATAAGGAAGGAGTGAGTTATTGACTGTCTCATCAAAGAGACCATCCATACCTATTACCTTATCTCCTGCTTCCCAATCACTGAATAATGGAATAATAGGATTCTCATTACTATCAATGAGATTATCCATTGTATCAGCATTAGATCCACTTCTGGTTTCAACACCACCATTTTCAATTTTATCTATTTGCTTCTTAGTGAGTTGTGGGCCATATACATCTACTACATAACCAGGATTCTTATATTCCTCTATGACAATCATATCAGCATCTTCAACTCTATCTGAAGTACCTGACCTTAAGATTCTGACATGAAGAGGATTAAGCTTCTCCATAACAGGTTCTCCACCAATTATATCACATTGGTAAAGTTCTTCAGAGACTGTATAAGCATCAGTAAATCCTTTATTGAACATTTGAGGGAACTCCTGTTCCTTCATATAATGATTAAGAACTCTATTTGCTCTTACTTCTCTTTTATCCTGATATTCAAATGTAAAGTAATCTGCAAGTTTCTCAAGCTCCTGTTGGAATTGTTCTTCATCCTGGGAGGTATCAGATATAAGTTCCTGGAGTCTTCTGTTTACTTCAGCATTCTTCTCTTCTTCCATCTCAGAGATGGCATTAGGATTTGTTACTATTGCTCTGAAGTCAAACACTCTTTCACTTTCCTCACCTTTAAGGACATTGAGCTTGGAGTTCATTATGGGATAATGCTGTATATTATCCGGTATAAAAGAAGCATCAAGACCATAAGGATTGACAAGCATCTTAAGATCCTCCATGTGGATTTGACCATCCAAAAGGTCATAATTAATTTTCATAGCGTGCATAGACTTTCTTGTGTTATTATAGTACATAGCACTATGATTATCACCAAAGTCTACACATTGCTTTCTCCACTTGCTAGTCTTGCTTTTAAAGCTTAATTGCTGTGATGGAAACCCTCCAAATATTCCGTATCCCATAAAAAACAATCCTTTATATATCTGACTGCAAATATATAAAGGAAAGTAAAAAGTGTATAGCACTTAACTAAAGTGCTTATGTTTGCTAAATTTACTGACTACTGGTTAAAGTCTGTATCCATAACTGTCAGTTCTTGAGTACCTCTAGCCTTGCCTTTTTCCTCAAGTTCCTGGTCAACTTTCTTTTGTAGATTCTGCAAGGAAGTAACAATTCCTTCAACATCTTTTAATGCCTTTGTAACAGAAGATACCTGGTGTCTTGCTCTACCTTTATCATCTGTTTGTTGTAGAATGGTAGGATCTTCCAGGAAGTTACTTACTGTATCAGCAGCCCTAAGTGCAGACGCAAGTAACCTTTGAGAAGGTGTTATGCAATATTCACTATACCAATCCATAGCCTCTTTAAGACTATCTGATGGATTGAAGTCACTAGGAAGACCTTCCTGTTCTATAATAGCTCTTTTTCTATCTTCCTTATCTATAATGGAAGTATAACCACTTCTTGGGTCTACCATGTGGTACATAAAAGACATTTGCTGATAGAATTTTTCTTTTCTTTCAGACCTGTCTTGATTCCACAACTTTCTTATAGGTCTAGACAGAAGTGCTTCATCTGCTACTTTAAGATTAAAATCTTCTACGGTGATTATTTTCATACTTCTCTTCGTTGCAGTCATCACCTAAGTCTTCTATCATATCTCTGTTTAACTTTCCAGTTCTAACAAAGTTTGACAGCTTTTGCTTAGTGTAATTCCTAGATTTATTCTTTCCCATAACCATTAAATTTAAAGAGCCTGAGCCTTTTAAGCCCAGGCCCTCCTTCTACATCATCTTCTACTCTTATACCAATTTACCAACAGTTATACACTGATTATCAAATTTCTTGTAGGCATCAAGATACCACCTCTTCTTATCACCATCATAGGTAAGCTCATAATACATACCATCAGGTAATGTTGATGAAACCAGGAATTTCCAATTCTGAAGAATCTTAGATTTCCATACTGTAAATACATCAAACTCCGGGGTTTGATCAGACTTATCTAGATGTGCATAGATATAATCCCTTACTAACTTCAGTGCAGTTGCATCCATATCCTTACATTTTAAGTCCGTCAGCTGTAGGTTCAATTGTAGTACCTGTTGAAGGGTCTTTACTTGAAGGGTAAGGATCTGGTTGATTAAGTCTCTTCAAATCCATACCAAGCCACATTACACCTTCTTGAAGTTTAGTAATAGCTAAACTAGTCTCTCTACAAGGCTCTAAGCCTTTAACTCTTTGGATAATGTCATCAATATCCTGTCTCAACTGCTTTATAGCAGGAACTTCTACTTTTAAATCCATTGCTACTTTAATATAAAAAGAATTAATACTATCAGTATCAGTAAGGCAAATCCTCCCCATAATGGAGCAGTTACCCACCACCAAGACCAATTAATCACATGAGTAAGTTTAAGAATTATAAAGGCAAGACCTAAAAGTCCTAAGAAACTTACACCTCCACTTCTTGTTGAATTGTTATCTCCAGCCATATTAAACAATTAATTTCTTGTCAGGTATAATAATGTTATTAAATCTCTCCTCTCCTTCATAGACATATCTGATATCTCTATCATTCAAAAGAAGGCACTCAATATCTTTGTCATTCTCATCAAAGATAGTCACAAATGGAAATGCAAATCTGAGAACCTTATTCATTCCCATGTCTTCTTTAACAGAATTGGGATCATACTTCATAATCATATAGTTCTTAGGATCAAAGACTATCTTATCACCTACTGCTATATCTCTTACAGTAGAACCTATAGCAATAACTCTCTGATAAAGTTTAAGTTCACCTTCTGTATGAACAATAAGACCATTCTCAGCTACATCTTTGTCATACTTTTCAGCTGTAGTAAGAACACCTGTGAATAAAGGTTTGAGTTTAGTTATGTGCAGCATTTTTCCTATTCTTTAAGTTTTCAAAAATTAAATGTTGTTTCTTCATCTTTTTATATCTGTCAAGGGTAACATATAACTTACCTATAGAAGGTATATTCACGTTAGGCTGAAGTTGCTCAAACTGTTCATCTGTCAAATCCTCTTTTAAAGGTAAAGATGAAATATGTTCCCTTACAGATTTCCAGTAGGCTCTATAGGTCTTATTTACCAATTCTGGTTCAAGACCTAAAGAGACTGCTACATTGGTTATGATTTCATCATAAGTCATTTCTTGAAGTTTCCTTTGATACTGATAATCATTAGAAAATCCTTTTCCTCATCTCTTATATTAGGGATTAACCTGGGATTGATTGTATTATTGACTATGACACCATTTCTTCGGAGTTTACTCATTACCACATAAAAGTGTGAGAGAGTAATCTTACAATCCTCCTGGACTTTCTTTTTGGTATCTTCACTCATCAACATAGTATCAAGTATTGCAGGATCTGATATATGCTTTGAGAGTTCCCATCTTTGTCTAAGGAAACTGGCTATAACCTCCATTTCCCTATTAGTAAGTCCTTTAATGAAATGTCTTATCAAACTACACCACCATTTGAAAAAGTCATTGTCCTCATCACAAACAATCCGAAAAATATTATTAGGCCGAGGTATTTCAATAGTCTCGGTTTTACCCTTAGTATTTTCCATATTATTCTGATTTGGGCTGTTCTTTGGCTTCTTTAGGTTGTGCTTGGGGGTTCTTTGCTTCCTCAGGAATAGTCATAATCTCTTCAATCTCATTAACACAAGCTACTACAAAGTCAGGGCTAAATGAGCTTGAGAATTCTACTACTTTAAACAGATAGTTAAGACGCTGGAACATATTAGTTTGGTCCATATCCTCCATCTGCATGTGCAGCTTATTAATGTAAGCCTGCATCTGCTGATTACTTTGAGAGAGTTGCATACAGGTCTTATTCAGATCCTCATAACTCATTCTCTGCTGTCCTGGCTGTTTTCTTTCAGTATTTTTACCTTTTAACTCACCAAGATTCTGTTTCTTCTGCTCTTCCATAATTTCGTTGTTTAATGTTTACACTTTTTGATTATCAATGTTTTTAATTCATCAAATCTATTGTCTTTGAGTACTTTATCAAATAGAAGCATTATAGCATCCGCTTTTCCAAGTCCTTTAGGAAACTTTGGATATAAACTAAAAATGATGGCTTCCCATGATTGACAATTACAGAGCATTAATTTAAGCTCTTGTGGACTCTTATTCTCAGTATTAGATGATTTGGTATTATTGTTCTTCTTAGTAAAACTCCTTCCATATCTTTCTTCATAGAGTTTTTCCCATTCATCTATACCACATTCAAGAATATCTGTACATCCACAGTCATCACAGTAGTCATCATCAATGATATCATCATGCTTTATCTTGAGAGAGTAGCACTTGGAGCAGTATTTCACTGGCTCTGAATCATAGTCATTAAACTTTTCTTCTTCCTTAGTCATACTCTCACCTCCCACTATTATCTAAAGTACACTAAGTAATAGCCATTCTCTGTAGTATCAGGTAATATGTTTATTATTTCTTCCTTTTTAAGACCTAAGCTATTTGCTTTAACAATTAGGTCTCTAAGAGAGAAAGCCTGGATAACTTGAAGTTGATTGTCATGTTCCTCCATATTACTTTCTCTTTTTACTGGAAGTTCCACTTGTCTTGATACTTGCTGCATTCCTCATTGCAGTTGCTCTCTTATTAAGGTCAGAAGCTTGTCTATTAGCTTCCTTGATAGCACGATTCATTCTAGGTTTATCTCCTAAAATTTCCTGATACCTAGCCATAGTTCTGGCATCATCTTCTGCCTGCAATTGCTGTTCTTGTTTTGATTGACTTACCTTGATCATAATTGTAAATTGATGAACTCCGACAAAGATAAAGATATTTATTTAAATTCTAAACAAAAGTTTTAAAGTTTTCTTTCTTTTACAGTTAAGAAACTGATTAAGAAGCATCCTGGACTGTCCAACCTGTTGGTATTCCACTATCACCTGTTTCCCAGGAAGACATTGCTGGATTCTTAGTAAATGTCCCATTAGCTGCTACTCCATACATCCAATCATCTACACATCCATATTCAGATATATCTGTTGCAAGACAAGTTATAGAAGTAAGACTTGAACATCCATAAAACATAGAATCATAACTTGCTATGAAAGGCTTTAATGCAGGAAGAGTTGGACCACTAACCAATGAAGTACAACCAGAAAACATTTCTCTGTAATCTCCACTTGCAAAATCTGTAGCTGGTAATATAAGGTTATGAGCATGTATTAAATGAGTACAATTTGCAAACAAAGATGCAAATGCATATTGGTCTTGTAAAGACACTACATTTTCAAAGTCATTTCCTGCAATAAGAGACATTATATTACCTTGTACATCAAAGTCTCCAGTAGAGACAAAGCAATTATATTGATACGGATCCATGTAATTGGCATATCCACTATTATATCCTCTTACAAGTAATTTATCCCCATTGTTCAAAGTAGCAAGTGTAACTCCTGATGTAGTAGATTCTTTTGTAGTCCAAGTACTACCATTATCTGTAGAAACCTCTACTTCAATTGGGTAAGAATCTCCCCAAGATTCAGCACACATTAATTTTATAACATTGCTGTTAGCTCTTGAAACTATGGTAAAATAGTCTTGACTATAATCATGGGTATCATCCTGAGTTGTCCAACCACTTGGAATACCATTAGCACCAGCTGACCAACCACTCATATCAGAATTCTTTATGAATGTACCAGTCTGAGCTACATTAGTAAGCCATCCAGTAGTAGCACTAGTAGCAGAAATATTTGTAGCAAGACACTTAACATAATTAAGGTTTATACATCCTGTGAACATATACCCATAAGAATAAGCAGGCAGAGTTCCTGTGAAAGGAAGTTCTGGTGCTGTAGTTATAGGACATTCCTCAAACATATACCAATATACATACTGGGCTAAAGTTGTAGCAGGCAGTATCTTTGGAGCAACAGTAAGAGTTGCTTTACTGAACATAGCTCTATAACAAGCCTCTGTAAGTGTAAGTACTGGTAGTATAAGGTTTTCAGCAGATAAGCATGGAGATAACTTAAATAGAGAACAGAAATTGAAAGTACCTGTCAATGATGTAGCACTTGTAAAATTATCTCCATCTGTTAAGCTCATTATATTACCCCATATATTAAAGGTAGCAGTACCTCCTTCAAAGTTCATATAATTGTTCTTTGAGGAAGCATAAGCACTGTTAGTACCTTTAAACTTTACTTTATCTCCCGCAACCAAATTCTGTATATAAACTACATTACCAGAACTTGCTCCAGTAGTTATAGAAGTCCACTCTCCGTTATTAATCTTATAAGAGAGAGTTTTAGAGCCAATAGAGCCATTAGTTTTAAGACCTATAGTTCCATCAGTAACTACTTCAAGAGTAAGATATTCTTGAGAATAGTCTGTAATTACCGGTTCTACAGGCTCTTGGGATTCCTCATAAAATAAAGGAATCCTCATACTAGATCTTCTTCTTAATATTCCTGTCATACTGATACTGTTTGTATTGTCCAACCTGAAGGCACGCCTCTAACACTGACTTCTGTCCAAGTAGCAGCAGCATTCTTAACAAATGTTCCTGATGACTTTACGTTTTTAAGCCATTCATAGGTGAGTAAATCAGATGGATCTGTTGTAAACAAAGCCTTTACATATTGAAGTCTGGTGCAACCTTTAAACATTTCATAGTAGCAACCATTTACCAAAGTTATGGCAGGTAAGTCAGGAGCAGTAGTCAAATGAGTACAGCCCTTGAACATACCATTATAACAATATTGCAATAAGTCTGTAGCTGGAAGTGATGGAGCAGAAGTAAGTGCTGTGCATCCATTAAACATATCCTCATAACAATAGTTACCTAATAACATAGCAGGAAGTGTAGCTTGTGCAGTTACAAGACTTGTACAGTTTTGGAACATACCTGTATAGCAACTTGGTGCTAAAGCAGTAGCATTCAATGCTGGTACTGAAGTAAGGGAAGAGCATCCTTTAAACATATTACCATAGCAAGAATCTGCTAAACTTGTAGAAGGCAATGCAGGAGCTGTAACAAGGCTTGTACAATTTTGAAACATTGCATAATAACAACCAGATACCATTACAGAAGCACCTAAAGTTGTAGTAGTTACAAGTGATGAACAACTCTTAAACATACTGTCACAGCAATTTTGTGCTAGTGTAGTAGCAGCTATTGCAGGCATTGCTGTGAGTGAATCACACTCTTCAAACATTGAAGCATAACAATATTTAGAGAGAGTTGTAGAAGGAAGTGAAGGAGCAGTTAATAATCCTATGCACATCCTAAATAGATGAGCAAAGCAATAATCACCTAATGTAGTAGTACCAAGTAAATGAGTTACATCTCCCTCACATAATATCTTCATACCTGATGAATGAGAGAATCTGGAACAATGGCTTGAACTACTACTATCTCCTAGAGTACTACCAACTCCTCTGAAATATACTGAATCACCTGGATTAAGAGTTGATGTAGAAACAATAACATTAGAACTGGTATTATCTGTCCTATTCCAAGTTTGTCCATCTAAAGACCACTCTACATAACTATAATCAGTAGCCTTAACATAAGAAGGAATAGTTAAAGATATAGTACCACTACCACTATCCTGTGTTAATGTAAACTTCAAAGCCTCTACAGTAGGAGTAGGTATGACACCTCCCCCACTGTATGTAGGCATGAAAAATCTTCTTCTATTCAGATACATAATTATGATGTAGCTATTTCAGCACTAGCAATAATCCACTTAGTGCCATTAAATATAATACTTACTTCATATTCTTTACTTGCTGTAATTTCATAAGTACTATAGTAACTGATAGTCTTATTATCAGCAGAAGTAAAGGTTATATTAGGACTTGATGTTGTGGTAAAGTGCATCATAATGCTCTTTGTCTTTGAACCACCAACAGCAGGCAGAGTAACTGCTAGAGTACCTACAGCAGCGGAGGCATCATAGTATTTATTTAAAGCAGCTATAAGAGATGCTCCACTAAAGGTTTCTACATCTACTTCAGGACTAGTACTTTGACCACCTATTTCAGATAATGCAATTACCCAACCACTACCATCATAAAGAATATTGAATTCATATTCACAATTTGCCTCTATGTTATAACCATTGTAATACTTTATGGTTTTACTATCATTAGCAGTAAATATGATATTAGGAGTAGATCCAGTTGTAAGTCTAAGTAATATAGACTTTGTTTTATCTCCAGATACTGATGGCAATGTTACTGCCAAAGTATTTACAGTACCAAGCTTGTGGTATTTACCTATTACACAAGAAAGAGTAGTTACTGTACCTGTAGTAGTAACTACATCTAAATCTGTTGAAGGTGGATTTTGTTCCTTTGCCCAGGAAGGTACATCAGAAGCAGGAAGTGTAGTAGGATAAGCAGGTAATTCTACAACTTTGTTATTAATAGTTTGTTCTGTATTGCCTATTTTAATCTTCTCTATCTTATTGACTTCAGCACCTTCTGCTATACCACTTAACTTATTCTTTTCTGTTGTTGTATAATCTTCAGTGGAAAGACCTTTACCTGATACTTTATCAACCTTATTCCCTAACAGAGTATTTAAATCAGTTGTTGTAGTATAAGCAGTAAGTGCTGTATTAAGGGCACTTGTAGTAACATATCCACTAAGATCTATAGATGTATCACCTATCTTTGTCCAACCGGCAGTAGCATTAGGATATACATATTCCTCATATTTATCAGTACCACTTCCAGTAGGACCAATGAGATATAATACATTATTGGCTGGATTTGTAATAGCAGATGTAGATGCAGCAATCTCATAATGGAACTGGCTGATTGCAGCTATAAGGTTTTCAACCTCTCCCTTTGTATATGTCTCACTCTTGAGATAGTAATTAGCAAGATCATTTACTGACTTTGTTATGAAATTACTAACATCTGGAATATTTGGGGTATTCTGAATCTCAGAGTAATTGTAAGTAGGTTTATTCTGCTCTTTTGCCCAAGAGGGAACATCTGATGCTGGAAGTGATTGAGGTGTATTATTTATTTCTGAATAGTCATAAGATGGTTTTGAATTTGCTTTAGCCCAAGGCTGTACATCACTAGCAGGTAATGTAGTTGGGTATTCAGGTAACTCAATAGTACCATCGACAGCAGCATATACATCTTCTCCTATCTTTATTAATACAGGAGCATAAGACTCTCCTCCACCACCTCCTTCTCCACCTGAAGAAGTCTGAAGTGGTTGCCATGCACCATTAGTATAAGCAAGGAAAGCATAGGCATCTCCTACAGGCTTTCCCCATAAAACTACAGTAGAATCAGGTTCATTTTTACTGAATACTACCCTTCTAAGTTTATTTATTACAACAGGACTTACCATCTTATTATAATTTATTGATTATTACTTCTTTAATATTTCAATGTACTTACTGGTTTCCTCCTCTACATAAGGATTCTTCTCTACAACATCTACATTAAGTACAATATGCTTTTTCTGTAACCATCTCCAGAGGAAGAATTTCCTTGGTGGATTGACAGCTTCCTTTCTATTTGAAACTATAATATGTTTCTCACTATTGAAACTAGGAGATACTGCTATAGTAGAAGGGTATTTTAAACCAAGTCTTAATCTGTACCACTCATCACCCATAAGGGTATCTATATTAAGAGAAGGCTCTTTAAATAAAGTATCTACCTGGGTGATCTTTATAGTATCCTTTTTCTTAAATGTAGACTGTACTACTTGAAGAGCCTTAAGGTTCTTATCCTTTATATTCAGTTCTTTCCTGGTCTCATCCAATGACCGGAGAATAGAATCTTGAAAATACTCTAATTGACTGATAGTTAACTGATATGCAGTACTCTTATCCTTTTCAGTACTAAGTTCACTATCATAAGCTTTAATATTAGCCATTGCTGTCTCATACTGAGCCGTAACTTTCTTAAGTTTGTTTGTAGTTATACCCAGATTAACAAGTGCAAATGCAAGTAATATAGCACATGTTATTAAAAGTTCTTTTTTCATATTTTATTGATTATTTATTTCCATGAAGTTACTGAATGCTGCCTTTATATCAGGCATTCTCCTAAAACCATTTGCTACTCCTGCTTTTATAACAGAAGCCTTATCCCTTAATGATAATTGACTCCAATAAGGATCAGGAGCAAATATATCACTATCTATATATTGTATCTTTTTCATAATACTGCAAAAGTAAGTAAATCAAGCAAGGTTATAATATGCTTAAACCAATAATTAAGTTCAATATAACACTTTACTAAGCATTATATATATTCAAGCATAAAATACTTACTTTTGCATGTCAGGAATTGAGGTATATGATTAATGTATTAATCACAGTAGTTTGCATAATCTCAATAGTCTCAGCCGCAATCCTAACAAATCATCTTATTAAAGATGAGACAGATTGCCCTTTGGGATTATTGAGCCTGCTTCTTACTGCGTTATTCTGCTTAATCATGTTTCCTTTCTTCCTGATAGTATGGATTTTTAACAGCTTTAAAGATTAAAGAAATGGGTACAGGTATTATTACAGCTTTGGTTGGTGTTATATGCTCAGCATTGTCGGGCTTTATAACATTTATGATGACAAAAAAGAAGTATAATTCAGAGGTTGAATCTCACCAGATTAAAAACCTAAATGATGCATTTTCGTTGTATCAGAAGGCTATGGATAGTACCATGACTTCCCAGAAGAAGAATTTTGAGGATAAACTTGAAGCTCTTCAAAAAGAAAACAATGACCTCAGACAGCAAGTAAGTCAACTGCAAATGGAGATGATTAATATATTAGGAACTATTTGCCTTGACACTACTTGTAAGATGAGGAAAATAAATTTCCCTCCTGTGCCTAAAACTGATAAATAATATAGTATGGAACTTAAATTAGTTAGAAAGTACAAAAAGGACACATATACCATTGGACTCCTCTATGTCAATGGTAAATTCTTCTGTAACACTTGTGAGGACAAAGACAGAGGATTAACAACAGATATGCCACTTAGTAAAATCAAAGAAGTTAAAGTGGCTGCTCTTACAGCAATTCCATCAGGAACATATAAAATCAGAATGGACATTATAAGCCCTAAATATTCCCTTAAACCTTGGTATTTCAGTAATTGTCATGGCGGTAAGTTACCCAGACTTGAAAATGTACCTGGCTGGTCTGGAGTTTTGATCCACCCCGGAAATACAGCAGCTGATTCCGAGGGCTGTATCTTAGTGGGAAAAAATGATATAACTGGTATGGTTACTAATTCAAAAGCAACTTTTCTTGAACTTTATAAGAAAATGTATGCTGCTTATCAAAAAAATGAATTAATTTCGCTTGTGATATGTTGATTACCGATTAACTGTGTTTTTTGGCATTGTAAATGTTTTTACGTACTGAAGAAAGGGGGCTGTGAAGCTCCCTTTCCTACTTATATATAAGGCATTAGATTGAATCTACCTTTATCTTTTCGTATCTTATCTATGAATAGATCAAATGCTACTTCTCTACCTTCCTTATAATTAGAGATAACAGAAAGCATCTTACTGATACACTTATTCCTAGATTTATATCTACCTTTATTATAGTTAGCTAAGTATACCATATCACCAACAGTAGCACCAGTAACATTATAGTAAACCTTTCTTTGTGCAGAAGACATTATTTCCTCTGGAGTCCAAAAGAAGAAAATAGCATTCTTGGCAAGCTCTTCTGTCAAGTGTCTACCATGCTTTTTTATATACCTTCTTAAACCCTTTATCCTGCACATTATCAATACTATGTTGATTCTGGATGCAAAATTATAAAGAAAATATAAATTAAGAAAATACTACCAGAAAAACTATTAATAACCTATTAGAAAGCACATTACCATCTAAAAACATTACCTTATCATATAAAGTAACTTCAGCATAAGTTCCTCATTACTTAAATCCTTTGATTTATACCTTACAACCTCTACACCAGGGTATTGTTCCTGTATTTCCCTGGTCCTCATTTTATCATACTGTTTATGGTCATCATGGAACTTACCATCTACCTCTATAATTATCTTTTTAGCCGGTATATAGAAATCTGCTATATAATACTTATTAATCCAACCTTTCCTACCAAATATATAGAATATCTTCTGATCCTCATAAGTAATACCCCAAGTATCTAAAAGCATCTTCATCTTTACCTCTAAAGGAGAAGGCCATAGTCTCATTTCATAGGCTCTATGTTGAGCACTACTCATTACCTCTTTATTATGTAGCATTACATTAGCCATAGTACAAAGATAGTAATAAACCTCTATATACAGAAAAAATATTGGGTATGTGTAGAAGTGTAGGATAATAAAACACACCACCCCCACTTTATTTTGGATTGGGGATATCCCCCCCTGGTCCATAATATTAACTTAGAACCTCGCAATGTATAGGCAAATTGCTCAACAACTATGGCTACAACAGCACAGAATCAGGGAATCATCAACTCTTGGTCACTCATTGCATTTGCTAAGCTGCATGGAGCAAAGATGCAGGTAGGTGAATTCACCAACTCTGACACAGGGGAACAGTTCCACTCCTGCATCTTTGGTGAGGGAGACAACAAGGTCTTTGCTGCATTCTCCAGTAAGCTGGGTGAGATGACACCAAGAGAGATTGCTGCAAAGAAGGATACCCTGCAAGTGGTGCAGTTGACCTCAGGACACTACTGTTTGTGTGCAGTGGGAAGCAATGCCTGGGAGACTGTGGACTTGGGACTCTGACATCCAGGAAGGAGGGAGCAGCAATGCTCTCTCTTTTCTTTCTTTTTCAAGGGACACACCACCATTTCTATAATTTGAGAATGTAACTTAAAGATTAATAATATGGCACAATCTACCACTTACAAACAAATTGATAATTTGGAAAATGTACTCTCTGCTGATTTAGACACTCAGACTAATATTAGTCCTGACTTTGCAAGAGCATTAGACCAGGCTATAGCAGCATTACACAAACTCAAAGCATTTTATTAATAGGATTGGGCTTGCAAAAGCCCTTTCTTGTTAATATCCAAGGGACACATAACCATTACTATAATCTGAGAGTAAACAATAAAGCTTATGAGACCAAGAGTTAGAAAGAATATATGTGCTCATTGCTCAGCAGATGGCACATTTAATAAAGGTGAGAGAGAAATACTCAGACAGAAATTTGAGAAGGGTACAATAACTGAGAAAGAACTCAGGGCTTACTCATTATTTACAATCTCTGAAAAATCTGCTGATGTTACAGTCAGTATATTTGGGGATCTGAAGAAAGTCAGTATTTCTGATTACCTGAGACATTGCAAGAATTTGGGATTTAAAATAATAAGACAATGAAGAAGAACAATATTATTTTGGCAATCTTTGGCATCATCATAGCATCATTGATGTGTATGATTGATGTCAATGCAAAGAAGGCTGAGAAGTATGAGAAGGAACTCAACCAGAGAGAGTATTATTATGAGTTGGGCAATGACCTTGAGAATTATTATCTGGATGTCATTCTTGAGACAGATATCTTTGATGATATCAATGATGAGGAAAGAGAGTGGCTGGATTATCTGGATGATGAAGGAGAGAGAGCAAGGTATTACATTGAGCTTATAACTCTGTGTGAGAAATATTATGGTAAGCAAATAAGGGGAGAGTAATATACTCTCTTCCCTTTTGCTTTTCATTTATTAATTACACTTCCTCATTACTCAGATTTTATTATTCTTCTCCCTCTTTCTTTTCTTTTGTTGAGCATTACTCTTTGACTTTGTTGGGAAAGTTGGTACATAGTTATAGTTCTATAGAATATTAACAATATAGTATTAATATATTAACATTATTTATATATATAATATATACAACTTATAGATATAGATATATATTACACATTATAAAATATAATATATTATATTATATATTATATACTATATTATATACTATATATTATATACTATATATAATTTATATATCCGTTAGGATATATAAATTAATAATTATTACCTGCAAATGTTGGAGCATATTTGTACAAAAGTAGACATCACAATTAGTCTTTTGTGAGATTTATGGTAAGTACAACAATTGGCAATTGTTAGGGTTAATAATGACCATTTGTTAGGCCAAAGAAATATACTTCTTGTTAGTCTTATTAATAATCAAGGAACACATCACCACATCTATACTTTGGCACTGAATCAAATATTGCTAATTGATGAAGTCTAAACTGGAGAAGGTTGGTTGTCTTCAAAGGTTTGTTTTTAATATTGCAACTAAGTTAGACATTTACTTTGGGCAACCTAAATATGTCAGTAGTCCTGAGATGGATAAATATTATGGCAGGACAGCCTATTATGCAGGGAATTAAGAACAGTTGGGGACTTGTTGCTTTTGCTAAGATGAAGGGCAAAATGCAAGTTGGTGAATTTGTTAATCAGGATACTGGTGAGCAGTTCAAGTCTTGCATTTTCACTGATCCCAACACTCAGAACAGATGCTTTGTAGCATTCTCATCCAAGCTTGGTGAGCTTACTCCAGCTGAGATAGCTCAGAGGAAGAGTGAACTCCAGGTTGTAGAGCTTGAGAGTGGCAACTTTAGCCTTTGTGCTATTGGTGCTAATGCTTGGCAGGATGTTGAGCTTGGTCTCTAATGGACTGATAATGAGTGTGTTAGTGTGTAAAGATAGCACACTATCACACTCTCCTATATTTTCAATCCTTTAAGACAAGTCAAATTTCTTCGGCATTATTATTTTTTATAACACAATTTACCTTTGTTACTCATAAAGCTCATTGGCTCAGTATACTATTTACTCAGCATTTTGGCCCTTATATTAACAAGTAAATTGTGTTATTTCTACTATTTAGTAGCCCTTTCTTACAAATCTATCTACCTTTTTTACACGAATACAACAACTTTAACCCTCACGATACTGGTTAATCGTCTTATATTATGCAGTACTTTTATCTTGTAGCACTCAATTATGATGAGTACACAAATCCTCTTAAAGTATTCCTTCAGGAAAATGAGGCTATTAAATATGGCAGAAGACAAGCTACTATTGCTTGGGAAAAAGAACATGATTCCAATTACTGCTATAAATTATATAGACAGCCTATCACACGTACTGGAGAACTTGAGTATGTTAAAACCCTTACTCGTTACATTAATAATGTAAAGGGTAGTGACAATGATATTGACCTTAAAAGATAACACTATGCTTGAGAGACTTAAAAATCCTAAGACAAAAGAGCCATTGTTCCAAATTATTTTGGTTGATTCAAGGGATTTAAAACCATTTACCAAAATATGTTCCAAAGCAGAAGCAGAAGAAATATATGCGGAGCATACTAGGGAGAAGGATGATGACTCTTGGTATGTGAAGAAAGGAAGAGAACAAATATGCAGAGATGGTGATTACAAATGTACCTCTCTTATAGTTAACCATAAAGGCTGGGGTTCAGATTACATGAAAATGGTAATTATGGAAGAAGCCTATATACACCTATAACTATGACTGAAGAAAACAGGAAGAAGATATCAGATAACTTAGTTAAGTTATTTAATATTATGAATACAGATACTAAGAATGTATTTGTTATGCGATTACAATCTATATGTGGAGGTAATGACTCAATAGGTGATAAGATAAAGAGAGCAACAGACATTCAACTTGCCAAACTTATGAAAGTGGCAGGTAATTGTAAGTTTACTGAAGATCCTAAACCTATATTCTCTGAGATAGTAGCAACCTTTAAAGCATCCATAGCATGAAGACTATTGTTACTCAAGTACTGAAGACTAGAGTAGTCCAGGCTGTTAAGAACAAATTCAATGTTGATCTTAATGTTGAAAACATTGAAGAGATATGGTTTTGGGTTGCCCATGTGGTTGTCTATACTAACGATGCAAAAAAGAAATACACACTAAAAGCAAGTGATGTCTTTTTAATCAGTTAATATGGATAAGGTAATTGTAATAGAAGTTACATAAAATTATGGAACTAAAGATAATTGCAGTATGTTGTGTTTTAAAGGTTTTGTTTGATACACACTATGATTTCAGTGGCATTCAAGAAGCATTGGAAAATATAGTAAAAGAACTGAGAGAAATAAAAGGTTATCTCAAAGACAATAAACAATGAAAGCAAGAGTAATAGAAACAAATGAGATAGTAGAAGTCAAACAAGTAGGCCCAGGTAAAGCTTGGTTTCTTACAAGTAATAATGATTCCTATTCTATTGAGGAACTTGACTTTGATGTTTCTGAAGATACACAAGAACCTGAGGAACAAGAGATGCCTGGTATGATATTCAGGACACTCTCAAGTGGTCCTTCTCCAGAAGAAGTTCTTAAAGCAGAAATAGCTAAGAAAGAAATTGAGAAGCAGATGATGTTGATATCATTCAAATGCCAAATTGTCACAATAATGATATCTACACACCGTATATTGGATAAGGATGTGGTATTGGGTACTGCCAACTATTTTGCTGAACAGATATTTGGTAAAGAAGAAGGGAAATGATACAGACAAGATACCAACATTATGGACCTAAAGGCATTGAATGGACTAAATGGGTTGATTTAGATCCTGATGATTCACATCTTGAAGAATTAAAGAAAAACCAGAAATGGCAAGTAAAAGATAAACTTCTTAATGATTACAGGGTAGTATGAAGATAACAATCAATACAGAAATACTCAAGAAGTATAATTTATCTTTAGGTGAGTTTTTAATAATGCTACTTGGGTATTATGATATTGATGTATCTGATACTCAAGGTAGCATTATATCAAAGCACATTGCTGACAAAAATCTATTCAGGGATTCAAGTATAGTTCTATCTAATAATAGTAAGAACTTAATTGCTAAAATCCTTATGGAATCAGATGATAAAGCTATCAATAGTGGCATAGACTTTGAAAAAGTAGCCAATGATATGATGCAATGTTATCCTGAAGGCAATAAACCAGGTAAAACATATCCCTGGAGAAGTACAATAGAAGAAATAGCACAAAAACTCAGAACATTGGTTGTAAGATATGATTTCATATTTACACCAGAGGAAGCAATAAGGGCAACAAAAGAATATGTAAGCACCTTCCAACCCCCCTATGAGGAAATGCTCCTGCTCAGATCCTTCATTCTAAGAATAGACAAAGAGGAAATGGAATCCTTATTTATGTCAATTATAGAAAATAACAGGGAATATTCAAGATAAATACTTACCTTTGAAGGCTGATTCATTTTATAAGGATTGTCCTATGGTGTAATGGTAGCACAACAGGTTTTGGTTCTGTTTGTCCTGGTTCAAATCCGGGTAGGACAGCCATATTATTAATAAAACAATTAAAACGATTATGTGGCAAACAATATTTCTAGTCATTGCTGTATTCATTCTTATATTTGGAATAATATCTGCTGCTGTAGAATTGACTAAAGCAATAGTTGTAAATCGTAGTTATAATTTTTTCCCTCAGATAATAATGATTACTATAGGTTTATCATATATTATTTGGTATTGCAATTAAAAAAGTACATCTATGGTAACTATTATTATTACAATTATTGCTAGTTTTGCAGCACTTATCTCTTTAATATTATCATTTGTCTTTTATGAAAAAAGGGATGAGAGAGCATTAAAATATTGGTGGTTATTTTGGATAACATTGTTTATTGCACTTGGCAGTTTACTTGTAGAGTCCAGACCACGATATCCAAAAGAAGAACTTAAACAATTTAAAGAAGAAAAGAAAAATGAGCATCACAGTTATTTTGGTTATATTAATAGCCATTGTTCTGCTTGTCAGTATAATACTGGCATTTGTTCAGAAACAGCACATTCATAACAAACATTTATTGTTTTGTCTCTTGATTACAGCTATACTATTCCTTGCTTTAATATGGGAATTGTATTGCAGAGGACAATTACAATAATATAAGGCACTCTCAGTAACTCAGTGGTAGAGTACTTCACTTTTAATGAAGGAGTCATTGGTTCAAATCCAATCTGAGAGACAACACATTCAGTAGCTCAATGGTAGAGTGCCACGATTATCAATTTATACATGGTGGAGGTTGGGGGTTCAAATCCTTCCTGGATGACAAATTTTGGGATATAGCTCAGTTGGTTAGAGCATCTGACTGTTAATCAGAGGGTCGTTGGTTCAAACCCGACTATCCCAGCAACACTGGATTGGTGGAATGGTAGACACGTCAGATTTAAGCTCTGGTGGCCAGTAATGGCTGTATGGGTTCAAGTCCCATATCCAGTACTAATGATCTTTGAAATATTTTTAATAATATAGTGGTTAGAGTAATGCCTTACTGCTTAGTTGTGTGGTAAGTGGCGAAAGAATACACAGCACTATAAATCTAAGTAGATATCCATATAGAATTATAGCTTGGATGGACAGTAGGTGAGGTAGCCACCAAGTGACTCTTGCAAGAATTCTATTATGGATATATCTAACCACTTCTCTGGGGGTATTTGGCTTTGACAGCATCTGAAAGTAAAAGGCTCAGGTAAGCGTCTGGCTTTAAAACAGGACAACAAATAACTGGCAAGACAGTTAAAATGACTCCTCGTGCAATGGTTGCCAATGCAGCCTAAGCATACCTTAAGCAAGTAGAGTGCAAAGCTTGTATGGATTTCTCTGTTAGACAACAAACAGAGTGGTGGAACTGGAGGAGAACTTTATAGTTTGACTTCCCCAATTCTCAGTAATGAGTAAAGCCTGTAATTAAAGCCTTGAGGATAAGATGTATGGACAGGGGTTCGACTCCCCTTACCTCCACAAACAAATTAAATCGCGGGTGAGTGAAACTGGATATGAGAATGACGAAAGTTATTCTTAAAAATCATTACAGGCTCATAACCTGTAGATAGTGGGTTCAACTCCCACACCCGCAACTAGGTCTATAAGGACCATTTGAATAAAAGCCTACTTGAGGTGAACCTTGACATTGAACTTAATGTTATCTCAAGGCTGTGTAGGTGTTATCTAACAAACCTCAAATGCTGGGTTCATCTAGGGGTCTAGGATACAAGATTTTCATTCTTGCCACAGGGGTTCAAATCCCCTACTCAGTACAATATCGGAGTATAGTTCAGTTGATAGAATGCTAGTTTTGGGTACTAGTGGTCGCAGGTTTGAGTCCTGCTACTCCGACTATAAGTAGTGTCCCACCCATAGAAGTATGGGATCTTGAGCATCAACACCAGGTTAAAATTATAGATAATACCACTTGTGAGATGTATGTGTTAGATATAAAAGGGCCCAAATGAAACTAACATTATTATTCTGAAGTAATAACTTAGGTTATGAAGGAATAAGTCAGTATGGCACTACTTTCTTATAGATGGGGTAAAGAGCAGTACATTAGGATATCAGAGTATTCTGATGGAATATAGTTAACCGAGACTGCTATAGTATATAGGTGTACATTAGCCTTATCTTAAAAACAGAGTGAAGCTTGATACCGGGATAGGAGTTCCAAAAATCCACGTGGTGACACTTCATAAAGTAAGGATGAAACCGCCTGAAGCCACTCTGTTTTACTCCAAATCAGGTGATGAAGTTATCATTTAAATAAGCTGAGAGAGGTTACTTAATAGTTTACTCAAAGCAGCCTGATTAAACGAAAGTTCTTTGAAATATAATATAGAGTGATTAGAAAATGCTGAGGAGAGAAATCCCTTAGTAGATTCTTCCAAAAACGGTGGAAGTCCTTTAATTAGTTGCCAAAGAAAAATATCGCTAACTTGCTGGTACAATATATTACGGCAGACATGTGAAGGCTACATATTAGAATCTGAACAGATAGATAATTGGATGTTAATCCCTTATAAACCTGAAAGTGATGGAATTCAGATTGATATTATACTGCTTGTTCAAAGTACTAAACATTAATCAATAATGTGTAAGGATGATACTGTGCTAAGTTGAAGACAAGCCGTCCAAATAATTACGGTTAATTGGTAACGGAGTTGTTTCATAAATGCTGAGAGAATGGAAGATACCTGAGTTGAGATTATCATAACTTATAGCAGAATGACATTATTGTATAGCTAAATGAGGATTGATTACTTGCAAGAATCTTAATATGGTAACACTCTCAAATCACTCTTCTGCTCCCTTAGCTCAGTGAATAGAGCATCTCACTTCTAATGAGAGGGTCATTGGTTTGAATCCAATAGGGAGTACAAAAGAAACTGATAGAATATGCAGGGATAGTGGGTTGGTGCTACCACATAAAATCCAAGTCCTAAGAAAAAGATTCCTGTATTACTTGCGCGAGATTCTAAAGGTTTCTGAAAGGAGATGATCACAATAACTGAACCAGAATGGGTAAACCAGATTGGAATATGTGAGTGGTTATCTCCTTTTCTTTTATTGAGGAATTGATTAGTGGGACACTGAATCAAGAGAAGTATAGTGGAACAACGGCTCAGCAATCCTGTCTCTCTAAAAGTTCTCTTGAACTGAAGGGATTGTGTTGGTCCTACTAATCATCCTCATTGAAATAGCAATTGTTTAAGGGTTGATTGCTGGAGAGAAAATAGGATATGGGTTTTTGCCATAAAAGAATGTGTTGCTTAAATACTCCTCCCATATCCTATTTTCTTTTTATTTTTTGAACTTACTTATTAACTTAATATATACACATTATGGCAAACAAAGCAAAAGATCAAGCAATTGCAGACATTATGCAAGATCTGCAAAAGCAAGGCAAATCATTCATTGCCTTCAGAAAAGACTTAAATCCTGTAATGGGACATATAGTCAGAGATTACTCAGAGTTACAGAAAGCAAAGAAAAAGTAATATGAGTAAGACAATCAAACCCTTAGCCATCTTAGTGGCACATTGCTATTTTTGCATAGCAACTCAAAGTGTGGATTTCAAGAGTTACGAACAGTATTATCAAAATGTTAAGGAATCATGAATATAATATTTTGTGCTATCTTAGCAACTGTTTTATTATTTCTTATTGCTATCTTTACAAGCAAATTACTAATCTACATAATTAAAAAACTATGGCAAAGTTTAAATCAGGAGATGTGATAGTAAGTGCTATCCCAAATCACGGCTTTGATGAACTCACTGTTATTGAGATCATTACAAAAAAATTACCTAAAGGTAAAACTAAAGAATGTTACCGTTGTAAGATTACCAACGGAGAGGCTCTGCTACCTGTAACAGCAGAAAGTGCTTATAAACTTAAAAACTCTAAATAAAATGATTAAAGTATCTAGCGGAACTGAACAGGATTTCTTGGATAAAGAGACCTGTATGTTATTGCAAAACAATGGTATTGATATGACTGATGCCAACTATTTCATTGGTACAATCCATAAGGAGGATTATATAGTACACAAGTCAGAAGATGCTGCCTTGAGACTATTTCATCCAGTACCTACTTATACTCTTTCAGAACTCTTTAGAAAACTTCAAGGTAAGCTTCTTACCAAGATGAAGAAAGGTAAGGTTCAAGCTCCATTGGAGATGTATAGAAGAGGTAAAGACTATGTTTATGGCTATTACTTTGAAAAGGGTATAGTTAATAAGGACATGCTTTTACTCAGAAATATAGAGGGTACAGGTAAAACTCCTATATCTGGTGCTGCATTCTTACTATTATCTTGTGTAAGATGTAATGACATAGAAGGAGATAGGTATGTCAAAAATATCAATGAGTGATAGCTTGGAAAAAAGAATAATAAAATAGAACAGTTATTATGGACAAAGAGCAACTTAATCAGTGGGTTATTAAAGCTAGACATAAATGGCAGAAGAGACTTGACCAGGAAAAGGCCAAAAGAAAGTACAATGATCCTGAGTATTCTGAAAAGAATGAAGGATTATGTCTTGGATGGTGTAAAGCTTTATCTGCACTTAAAGGCTTGTTAAACAAAAAAGAAGACGACATTAACAAATAGCTATAGTCTATGGATTTCTTCAAACAACATGATGAATGCAAGGATCAGCAAGAAATTCATGCTGAACAAAAGAAACAGCAAGAATATAAGTTCCTTGGTAAAATACGTCATACTCCAGGACATACTCTTTTCTCAATAAATCAGGTTACTGGAGAAATAAAGCCTGCTCAATTTGAGAAAGATGCTACTATTACCTATGACAGAGCAAAGATGGCTAAACATTCTGTTGCTGCCGGTAGAAAGGTTATAGTAGAAAAAGATTGCTTCTACATTGAAGCTCTTAACAAAGAAAATGCTTTCAAGAAGTATCTTAAAATGATGCACAAGAATGGATAGGGCTGAAGAAGAAGCACTTAAGGTATTCCCTTCCTTAAACCATGATGGTCAACCAGCTAAAGTAAATGAGTATGATGTCAATCTTAGGAATAGACATATATTCATACAAGGTTTTAGGAAGGCTGAAGAGATAGTATCCCAAAAGGATACAAGTATTAATCTCACTTGGATAGATATATGGGAAATACAAATGCTCCTTGATACAGAGAAATTGAAGTGTGGAATAGGAAATTTACTCTATTCAACGATAGCAGAGAGGTTTAATCAATACAAAAACAAGAAAAAATGACAGGATTAATAATCACAGTTTTAATCATAGTAGTATTATTAATGGCCTTGTTGTCTGGGATGGATGAAAGACTCTTATATATAGAGAACTATCTTAGACAGATTCTTGATACTTTGCATGAAATGAATAAGAAGCAATGAGTAGAGAGAGTATTTTCAAGGCTAGAGTAGTCTATGAACATGGTAAGGTAAGAGTCACTCCTATAGCAAACAGAAGATGTGTATGGAATTTTAATTTTGCAAATGCTTTAATTCGTGAAGCACAGGCAATTAATCATGAGTTAGACTGGTATGATACCTTTATAGAATTTACTTATGAAGGTGTTACCTATACACAGGTGAGAACAGAACCATCTCTTTGCAAAGGATGTGTATTTAATGTTGAGAATGAGAATGGTATACATCAAAGATGTACTCATCCTTATTTTGAAACCAAACCAAGTTGTGCTTATAAGATATATGTGGTAAAGGAATGTAAACTTAAGAAGTTTAACAATCCTGAGAGAGCAGAAGAGTTACATTTGGGTATCATTCAAGCTGGGGATAATTCTCTTATTAAGATAGATGTAAAGGACATTCCTAAGGGTGTATCAGTAGATGAATTCCTAGCACAGATAAAGAATGAGGGTATTACAATAGTAGATGCTTAACAATCAAAATTCAAACAAAAATGAATGCATACATTATTTTTATGATTATAGACATTGTTCTATGTATCCTTTGTAAAAGGAATATTTACTCAGGTGAATATAATGAAGAAGACCAAAGACCTCTATTATCCTGGGGTACTTTCCTTTTACTGCTAGCTACTTCCTTTGTTTACATACTAAATATTATAGTATGTTCTATAGCTGTAATTGCTTTATCTATTGCTGCTTTGGAAGGAGAGCTGAATTATAGGTTCAAATCAGAGTTTTTCGAACAATTATTTACAAGATAACAAACTATGATAGTAAAACTTTTCGTAGGACTGTTCACATTTGGAACATTCCTATATTACATTGTCTGTTTACTTGAGATATTTGGTATCATCAAGTGGACACCTGCTGGGACAATCATCAGATTCCCAAAGTTTTTGATTCCATTTTATTATTTCTTTAAATCAAACAAAAAGTAATTATGACACCGTTTAAAATTGATACAAAAAAGATCATTACTGCTGTATGCAGTGTATTTGCAATTGTTGTTCTGTTCATGTTGGGCAGCATTGTAGAGGATGTGAAGAATGTTAACATCGTAGTTAACCAAAGACCTGTATCAGGTAAAATGGAGTATTGGACTACTCCAGGTATGAGAGGCCAATGGTTTGGTAAGCTCACAGTCTACCACAAGACAGAGCAATTATGGTTTGGAGGAATTGACGATGACAATAATGTTATTGGTTCTCCTATTCCTGTCATCTTCAATGATGCCTCAGATGGTCTTATTTATGGTTCATTGAGAATAAAGCTTCCTACTGATGAACTTCATTTGTCAAGAATCCAGACTGATTATAATGGTATGGATAGATTAATGAATGACTTAGTGAAGCAAACAGTTACAAAAGTTATCTATTCATCAGGTCCTCTTATGTCAGCATTTGAATCTTATGCAGAGAAGAAGAATGACCTTATTGAATATATCACAGACCAGTTAAATAATGGAGTATATAAGACTACAGTCAAAATAGAAGAAACCACAGACCTTGTTACAGGAGAGAAGAAGAGTGTAAAATATGCAGCACTCATTCCTGATACACTTGCCCCAGGAGGATATAAGAGGTCAGAACAATCTCCTTTTGCTTATTATGGTATAACTATTGGAGCAGATCAAGGAGGTCAGGTATCTATATCAAAGATTGATTACTCAGAAAAGGTAAAGCAGCAAATTGCACAGCAACAGGAAGCTAATATGCTTATCCAAACCTCTAAAGCTAAAGCAGCAGCAGCTGTCCAGGAAGCACTTAGAGCAGAGGAGGAAGGTAAAGCCAAGGCTGCACAGGCTAAGTGGGAACAGGAAAGAATTAAGGCTACTGAGGTAACAAAGGCTGAGCAGGAGTATGAAGTTGCTGTAACAGAGGCTAAACAACAGAAAGAAACCTCAAGATTGGCTGCTGAGAAGGCTGAATTTGACAAGAAAAGAATTATTGCTGAAGGTGAGGCTGAAGCAGCTGCTAATAGAGCAAAGGTTGCAGCAGGTTTGTCTCCTCAGGAAAGAGCTGAATGGGATTATAAGACTAAAGTTGGTGTAGCTGAAGCTATTGCTAAAGTAAACTTACCTAAGGTTGTAACCAGTGGCTCAGGTAATGGTAACAATGCTATGGATGCTGTAGGTTTGAAACTTATGGTTGATTTAGCTAATCAGTTAGCAAAATGAGTACAAAAGGTAGAGTAAAAGTAAGAATATCCTGGACAGTAGTATCAGCACTAGCATTGCTAGTACTGGTATTACTCTCAGGAGTATTCCATTCTTGTTGCCCGTCATCTGAAAATAACAGTACCAAGGTAATAAAAGAATCAGAGGTAAAGGCTGATAAGTGCAGAGTAATTGATGCTTCTACAAATAGATTAATTGCTAATATATATGTCTTTGAACTTGATGGACATAGGTATGCAATGAACTATGGAGAGCATTACTTTATACATTTGGCTAGCTGTCCTTGTCATCAGAATGAAAATTCAATTCTGACTCCTTCATCAAGTTTATTCAACTGGTAATGGACTATTATGTTATACAAGATAGTAGAACAGAAGGAAAACTTCCTTTACTTCTTGTAGATAAAAGATTATATCCAGGTTTATATTATTGGACCTATGATATATCTATAGCTCGTGTTTTTCATAGCTATGCTGAT
>JAEEGL013763475.1_pt1 | contig 122444 bp, 108 predicted proteins | sample 9134231 | NCBI WGS metagenome assembly JAEEGL01 (sample SAMN16246548, study PRJNA631951) | gut metagenome | biome: gut microbiome; feature: rumen; material: fiber-attached | host: Bos | place: Iran: Karaj | collected 2018-10 | reverse complement strand
TGATAAGGCTGAATTACTGAACACTTTTACCTATAAAAAAATCATGTCAATTTTAAAAAGAGCTAAGCAAGCCAGAATTAATTCGGGTGACTTGCAACTTATAAATATGAATCCGTCTCAGGTTAAGGTACTTCAAAAGTTGTCTCTTTTACCACAAGATGAAGTACCAACTAAAAGATCTCCTGGCAGACCAAAAAAGAATGTATAGTATTACGATTTGGGAAAGTTCTACTTGAATTGACGCTTTCTACGGCGTTTGTTGTACTGATGCAGTGTCTTATCCAGCTTGGAAATTTAAGCATCTGAAGTATGGTTGTTTCAAAGTGATTTTCCCGTACTCTGACCGCACCTGGATATTTGTCGCCCCACAGTTCTTAGAATTCCGCGAATTTATTTACGGCAGAAACTTCATCATTTGCCTGGTATGCAGACTTGATAGATGCACAGAATGCTTTATATGAATTTGATTGAATTCCTCATCAAATGCACAATACAGCGCTGTACTATAGCCTTAGGGAAGATTATCTTAACCCCTTCCTCCAAACCTGCCCCATCCATTATGATGAAACCGACGTCTTTTACGCCACGAGCTTTCTGACTTTCCAGTATATTTAACCAGGTGCTCTTGGTCCATCCATAATCAGCAGATCAGATAAACGACAAACATTCTTCAGTCTCAGTCATTTTGCAGGATATCGATCATATTAAAACAGAAAAAGTCTAGACATGTACATAAAAAGTACATATAATCGCCGTTCTCTCTTTTTTGCATATCCGGAATCTTTGTAAGCTAAATGAGAGATAGCTTGAAGCTGCAGTAGGATTTCAGATATTTTTATTAAGGCAACTTAAAATTATGAAAAAGAGTTCTTTACCACTTCTAATCACAATCACTTCATTAATCTCTTTAAGCGGCTGTGCCACAATGTTCAGCGGAAACAGTCAGCAGGTTCAAGTAAGGACACATAATGATGTCGTAGAAACCAAACTTGACAATGTTGCAAAATTTGATGTTCTTACCGATCGTGATCGCGTGATGTACAAGGATGTTAAAGCAGGCGAACTTCTCAAAGTCCACAGAACCACCACTCCTATTTCAGTAAAAATTATTGAGAGTGAATGCATTCTTCCAACTGAGGAAAAGTTTGAGTCTTCAGTTCATCCTCTTATATTAATGGATTTTCTGATGACAAGTCTTCTCAGCACCTCCATTGACTGTTCCACCGGTGCCGCGTGGAAATACGATAAAACACTGCACGTAACTCCAAAAATCAAGGATACACCTGAATGTCAGCAGTGGCTTAACGAACAAATCAGTAAAATGGAACCGCATGTTCTGACACTTGAAACCAGCCGTTCAGCTATTATCGATCGTCATAATAAATTCAAGACTGATCCTGATGCCGTCGTTCATCCGAGAGGATACGAAGACAGTTTTGAAAACAAGTAATGACATTTTCTGAAATTATCTGCAAATAAAATTCTGAAAATTATTTCCTGGTGCTGACAGCATGCCGGCACCTTGATAATAATAGTTTTATACGGAATAAATATTGAATTTACATAAAGCGAAGAAGCATTCAAAAAATTTTTTTATTATTCCCGTCATAATGCTGCTTTCACTGCTAGGGTCTGAATTTCTTTATGCCGCAAGCTATAATGAACTTCCGGAGGATTTGAGGATCAGATGGGAAGCTCTGCTTCACTATAACAGGGGTGAAAGCATCATTTCGCAGGGGAGTTCTTTTTTCCTTAATCCATACGGCAATACAGCTGCGAATCTTGAACTTGAAAGCACTCTGGATTTATTTGAGCAGGATCCTGAATCAAGGTGCAAATTTCCGGCCCGGTATTATCTCCTGTTTGGAAAGCTGCCTGATAATTATTCCGAATGTTCTGAATTTGAAGAATATATTCAGAACATTAATGTTGAAAAAATTTCTGTGGTGCTTGCATCAGAGGATGAATCATCTCCTGTTTCCTCAATGGGACATGTGTTTATGGTCATTGAAGGAATAAACAGCATTGGTTTGAATAAAAGGCACAGTTTCGGCTTTGTTGCCGATACAGAAGGCTCAGGTTCGCTGATCTTTAAATTTTTAACAGGAAGTATTGTCGGCAGATATACTCTGACACCGTACGACGATACTATTTATAATTATATTTCCAAGGAGCACAGATCACTGTGGGAATACGAACTCCGGCTGACCGAGGAAGAAAGAAAAATTCTGTTTTTGCATTTATTTGAATTAAAAACTCACGGCATCGGATATTCCTTTTTTACCAATAACTGCGCTACCGGCTTAAACAAGGTCATTGCAGTGGCCAATCCTGAAATTGCGTATGATTCCGGCACTGACATCATTACACCCGTTGAATATATCAAGCACATTAATAAGCTTGGTCTGACTGACGGAATAACCATCAGACCGTCCGCCACAGATAAGGTTTATCTGGATGAAGGTCTTGATTTGGATCCCCTCAGATCCCCTCCCACTTCAAGATTTAAAATCGGATACATATACAACAGCTATTATTCAAACGGCGTTTCTCTTGATTTTTTGCCGCTCTACAGTGATATCTTTGAAGATTCGCACTACACCTCCAAAATTAATCACATTCAGTTTTTAAGAATTTCTGCCGACCTGTTTCCTGGTCATTTCCGGATATCCAACTTACGCATTATTGATATTCACTCCCTGCCGGATATAAGGTATGAAAAATTTAAAATTAATTTCGGTTTAGACATGCATTCCGATGTAAACAGCAAAGGAAGCTCCCTGTACCCTGATTTACATCTGGGCAGCGGAATTTCCTATTCCTTTCACGGCATTGTTCCCTTTGCAGAAACAGAGGCTGGTATCCATTATGAAAAGGGAGGGGCAAATATTTACGCTTCTCTGACCGGCGGAATAATGTTTAAAAACAGTTCAGCAGGAAGGATAAGCGCCTATTTTAAAAGCTATGCTGCAACCGGGGGTGACTACAGCGGATACAAAAGCATGGCAGCCGTGAATTATTCAAAACAGCTTTCTGAAAATTTATGGCTTGATTTATACGGCGAGAAATATTTTTTTAAGGGCAAAAAGAATTTTTATACTGTAAATGCCGGACTTTCGGTGCGCTTTTAAACAAATGTCTTTTAACAGTTCCGACTGCGCGACAGACAGACTCTGGTCACAAAAAAAGTACCCGCTGAAAATTATACACCGCTCTGCAATACACAGAAAGTACAGGAATTAAGTTATAATTACCGCAGGGTTTTTCAGTAAACCGGTACACAAGACGCCGGACCGGCGATTTTCACTCAGACCGGCAGCGGTCTGAGAACAGACAAGGATAAAAAATATGACAAACTATTTAAAAAAAGTGCAGATATGCCTGATCATTGCAGCTGCGGCTCTTTTTTCATCAGCCGCCAGTGCACTTCCATGGGGATTTTATGTAGCACACCAGGGCAGAAATTCCATAGATTTTCAAAAGAATGAAAACGGGCGCGTATACGTACATATGACAACCTACTCAATGCGCAACCAGAGTTTTTCTGATATAGTCAATGCCGTCGCCCATGCAAACGGATCATCATCCTGCACCAAAATGAAGGATCACACCCCTATCGGAGGTCCTCGCTTTCACTGTCAGTACAATATGAACAGAACACCGTATACCCTTCATCTTATTCCATACTATGAATGGAACTACGTTCTTTCAGTGACCATATCAGGTGATAACTACCCCGGTTTCGGCATAACCTATGATGATGTAAGGAACATGATAGACTACTGGTTTAACAACTGATTCTTCTTAAAAACATCATATCTGCCGGAGAGACGGGGAATTTCAGAACCTGATGCTGTTCAATTCGCGGTAAAACATACCGCGTTATACACCAGGATCCAAGGATCTGCCGCGTCTGTTTCTGATTTGTGAATTATGCCTTCAGGTACGATCGCTCTGCATAAAAAGGACCTTAAGCCGTAAAAAGCACCCTCGGAATCTAGACGCCGCGGCTGACGGAAGTCTGTATTTCTATGCATGCATCACCGGCACCTTCAATCAGTCTCATTTTCTGACAGCACCGGCACCTGCAGTTTTTCTCCGGTCTGCATACCTAAAATCTCTGCCGGTCTGGAGACCGGCGGAAATATAAATCCGGTGATCAGAAATTCAGACAAAGAAAAAACCTCAAATGTTGAAAAATATCACAGTTTTGATATAATACGTACAGTTTGAAGGCAGCATGTTCTGCCGCGGTTATTGCCGTCAGGAAGAATGAAAATCATGTTTAATTTTGTAGTAACTTTAAATTTTCATCATCACCGCCATCCCTAAAGGTCTTTCAGGAGGATGGTTGCTGGAAGACTTGATTAATCTTCCAGACCGGCATTTACAAAAGATGACAACCCTTGGAAGATTGAAACTTCCGAGGGTTTTAATTTTTAAATTATTTGTTTTTTTAGGTTAGTAATTTCAGAGGAGCTGCCGCGCGGCAGGTATTAAATATGAGTAGCGATCGCTTACGTATTGCAATGCAGAAATCAGGACGTCTGAGTCAGGATTCCCAGGCTTTATTGAAAAGCTGCGGATTAAAAATCAACAAAAGAGAGGATCGCCTGATTGCACATGTGGACAATATGGCTATTGATATCCTCAGAGTCCGCGACGACGACATTCCCGGACTGGTAATGGACGGAGTCGTTGATTTAGGTATAGTCGGCGAGAATGTTCTTGAAGAAACAAGACTTGAAAGGAAGGCTCTCGGTCTTAAAACAGATTTCAAAACATTAAAGCGTCTTGACTACGGTGACTGCAGACTGTCTCTTGCAATTCCGACAGAGCAGGACTGGACCGGACTTGAAATGCTGCGCGGAGCCAAAATAGCCACCACCTACCCTAACCTCCTCCGTGAATTTCTGAGCAGGGAGAATATTGAATTTAAACCGGTTCTTCTGACCGGCTCTGTAGAGGTTGCGCCGAGAGCGGGACTTGCAGATGCAATCTGCGATCTTGTCAGTTCCGGCGCCACCATCGAAGCCAACGGTCTCAAAGAAGTTCAGGTTGTTTTCGAATCAAAGGCTGTTCTTATCCAGAGATACAAGGATTTATACCCGGAAAAGCAGGCTGTTCTTGATCAGCTTATGCCGCGCATTGACGGAATGCTCATGGCAAGAGGAAGCAAGTATATCATGCTTCATGCACCTAAGAAGAATCTTGAGGAAATTATCAAGCTCCTTCCTGGTGCTGAAAATCCTACCATTCTGCCGCTGGCACACACCCAGGATGTTGTAGCGGTTCACGTTGTAACCAAGGAGAAGCACTTCTGGGAAACAATGGAAAGAATCAAGGAGCTCGGCGCAAGCTCAATCCTCGTTCTGCCGATTGAAAAAATGCTGCTGTAAACTGAATACATAATTGCTTAAGGACAAGATCGATGAAAACAGTTATTTGGGATCAGGCGTCGGAGGCTCAGCGCGAAGAAATTCTGACACGTCCCGCCATAAGTTCAAAACTGGATATCGCAGGCATCGTCACCAACATAGTTGAGCGTATCAGAAATGAAAAGGATGCGGCGCTGCTGGAATTTACAGCAAAGCTTGATCATGTAACCGACGGCAAACTGAAGCTGTCAGCCGAAGAGATAAGTGAAAAGGCTGCAAGAGTGCCGCAGGATCTCAAGGATGCCATCAGCCATGCGTATAAAAATATTGCCAAATTCCACGAGGCGCAGAAGCGTCAGCCGGTTACCGTGCATACGCAAAACGGCATAACCTGCGAGCTTCACACCCACGCAATTGAAAATGTCGGACTCTATGTGCCGGGCGGTTCGGCTCCGCTTGTAAGCACCGTACTCATGCTCGGCGTTCCGGCGCAGATTGCAGGGTGCTCAAAGGTTGTTCTCTGCTCTCCTCCTCCTGTTGCAGATGAAATAGTCTATGCGGCATCCCTGTGCGGCATAACGGAAATATACAATATCGGCGGGGCGCAGGCCATAGCGGCAATGGCCTACGGCACTGAAACAGTATCAAAGGTTGACAAAATTTTCGGTCCCGGCAATGCATTTGTAACCGAGGCCAAAAAGCAGATATCAAAGGACAACCGCGGTGCATCAATAGATATGCCTGCAGGACCTTCCGAGGTTCTGGTAATAGCCGACGCCGGTGCCAATCCTTCATTCGTCGCAGCGGATCTGATGTCCCAGGCGGAGCACGGTCCTGATTCACAGGTGATCCTTGTTACAGACAGCAGCGAACTTGCTCAGCAGGTTAATGCAGCACTGGACAGACAGCTGGAAATTCTTCCGCGCAGGGAAATTGCGGCAAAGGCTCTTTCTTCAAGCCGTGCAATTGTATGCGCCGGCATGGATGAGGCATGCAGGATTTCAAACAGATATGCGCCCGAGCACCTTATTCTGCAGGTGGAAAACGGCCGTGCGCTTCTGCCGAAGCTTAAGAATGCAGGTTCGATATTCATAGGAGCTTGGACTCCGGAGGCTGTCGGAGATTATGCAAGCGGAACAAATCACACTCTGCCGACATATGGATATGCCAAAACCTATTCAAGTCTCGGACTGGCAGATTTTGAAAGACGCTATACTGTGCAGGAGCTGACCAGGGATGCTCTTGCGGATCTTGAGAACACCATTGTAAAAATGACAGATGCCGAAGGTCTGATGGCACACCAGCGTGCCGTAACAATCCGTCTTGGTCACTTCGAGGATGCAAAATGAGTATAACCGAACTGGCCTGCAAAAGAGTGCAGGAATTAACTCCATATCAGTCCGCACGCCGCATCGGAGGCGTCGGAAGAGTATATCTTAACGCCAATGAAAGTCCGGAGGGAACAAGATTTGATCTGGACTCGACGTCATACAACCGCTATCCGGAGTGCCAGCCGCCCGAACTGCTGAAGGCATACGGCGACTATACCGGAATAAATGCCGACAGGATCCTGGTTGCAAGAGGATCGGACGAGGTTATAGGTCTTCTGTGCCGTGCATTCTGCGAACCGGGAAAGGACAGCATTCTGATCTGCCCTCCTACCTACGGTATGTATTCCATAGCCGCGGAAACCAATGGCATCACCACGGTGAAGATTGCTCCGACAGAAAATTTCCAGCCGGATCTTCCAAAGGTGCTCGATGCCCTGAAGAACGGCTCCGTCAAGGTTCTGTTTCTCTGCTCCCCTAACAATCCTACAGGAACGGTACTGGACAGAAAAATCCTTCTGGACATACTCAGAGAGACGGAAGGCAGAACCATTGTTGTGGTGGATGAAGCATATATAGAATTCTCCCCTAACGATTCCTTCATAGATCTCCTTGACGAATACAGACACCTGGTGATTACCAGAACCCTGTCCAAGGCTTTCGGTCTGGCAGGTCTTCGCTGCGGCTTTGCTCTTGCTGATCCGGAAATCATAGGTATTCTGCTCAAGGTTATCGATCCGTATCCTGTTTCGGCACCGGTTGCTCAGGTCGCCACCGAGGCTCTGTCTCCTGAGAATGTAAGCATAATGCTCAAGCGCGTGGACGAACTCAACAGAATAAGAAATGACTTTCTTGCCCGCTGCAAGACATTAAAATGCGTAACCGGCAGCTTTGACTGCAACGCAAACTATGTGCTGCTGAGATTCAGGGACGGCGAAAAGCTTTTCAGCGATGCCAGAAAGGCAGGATTTATTCTTCGCGACTTTAACGACAAGCCGATGCTTAAAAACTGCGTGCGCATAACCGTGGGCACCCGCAGTGAAATGGATGATCTCTTCAATTTCATGAAGGAGCATGACGAATAATGAAGTATCTATTTATTGACCGGGACGGAACTCTTGTCGCTGAACCGGAGGATGAGCAGGTCGACAGTCTGGAGAAGATTGAATTTGAACCTGACGTGATCCCGGCGCTCAGAGAGCTTGAGGCCTTCGGCTACACTCTTGTCATGGTAACCAATCAGGACGGACTCGGAACAGAATCATTCCCGGAGAATGATTTTGTCAAACCGCAGAATTTCATTCTGAACGTACTTTCATCCCAGGGTGTCAGGTTTGACGACATTCTTGTCTGCCCGCATTTTCCTCATGAAAACTGTTCATGCAGAAAACCGAAAACCGGACTTCTTCAGGAATATCTGAAAAGAACCGACTGGGACAGACAGAACTCCTATGTAATCGGAGATCGTGAAACAGACGTGAAGCTTGGTGAGAACATGGGCATAAAGTCCTTCCGCTACAACAGGGATACCATGTCATGGCCGGAAATCGCCTCATCAATCATCCATAAGGAACGCACCGCCACGGTTGTAAGAAACACCAGGGAAACAAAAATTTCCGTAAGTATTAATCTTGATCACAACGGCGACAGCTCCATCAGCACAGGCGTCGGGTTCTTTGATCATATGCTTGATCAGATTGCAACACACGGCGGATTTCAGATGATCCTCAGGGCCGACGGTGATCTGTTTGTTGATGAGCACCACACTGTTGAAGATGTGGGCATAGCACTTGGAACAGCACTCAGGCAGGCCCTTGGTGAAAAGAGAGGCATCGTCCGTTTTGCATATGCTCTTCCGATGGACGAGGTCTACGCCAAAATTGAAGGATTTTCAACCTCGCTGCTCAGCGAAAAAATAGCTGCCGCACTTGATATCTCCGGCAGACCGTTCTGCAACTTTGTCTGCGATGCCGATTTTCTCAGAGATCATGTGGGAGACTTTCCTGTTGAAATGGTGCCTCACTTCTTCAGATCCCTGGCGGACGCAATGGGGATCACGCTTCACCTCTTTGTAAGCGAGGGCAATACCCATCATCAGGTTGAGGCTCTGTTCAAGGGCTTCGGCAGAGCTCTGCGCCAGGCAGTAAAAATAGAAGGAACAGAACTACCGTCATCCAAAGGAGTACTTTAATGGCTTCACCCAAGATCACTGTCATAGACACAGGTTACGCCAATCTGTCATCCGTAAAAATAGCTCTGGAGAAAATAAAAGCCGACGCAAAGATCAGTTATGATCCGGATGACATTCGAAAAGCTGACAAATTAATCCTGCCGGGAGTCGGAACGGCTTCAGCCGCCATGGAAAAGCTCCGCTCAAGAAAACTGGAGGATCTGATTGTTTCTGCAAAACAGCCGCTTCTCGGAATTTGTCTCGGCATGCAGATGCTTGCCGAAAATTCAGAGGAGGATCTTGCAGAAAACAGTGCTGCAGTCAGATGCCTCGGGATTATCAAATCAAATGTCAGAATTATGAAGACCGGCGATCTGCGTCTTCCTCACATGGGCTGGAACCAGATCCGGATTATCAGAGATCACCCGATTTTCAGGGATATTCCTGACAACAGCTACTTCTACTTCGTTCACTCCTACTGCATGGAACTGAACAGTTCAACAATTGCAGAATGCAGCTACGGTGAAGAATTTACTGCTGTTGTAGCATCCGGCAATTTCATCGGCACCCAGTTCCATCCGGAAAAATCAGGTGCCGTAGGCTCCAAACTTCTGTCTAATTTTGTGGAGATGTAACAGTGATTATACCTGCAATTGATCTCATTAACGGCAAGGTCGTAAGACTCTTTCAGGGTGATTATGATCAGAAAACAGAATACACCTGGTCTCCCCAGGAAAGATATGATCTGTATGTCAGCGAGGGAGCAAAGCAGCTCCACCTTGTAGATCTCGACGGAGCAAAGGATACCTCCAGACGTCAGCTTGACGTAATCAGATCCCTGATTGAAAATACTCCGGTTCCGGTTCAGATAGGCGGCGGCATCCGCACCGAGGATGATGTCAGAGAACTGCTGTCGGCCGGGGCAAACCGCGTGGTAATAGGTTCAACTGCTGTAAAATCGCCTGATACCGTGGCAGGATGGATGGACAGGTATGATCCTGAACATATTGTCCTTGCCCTTGATATCAATGTGATAAACGGCAGAAAGCTCATAGCCGTTTCAGGATGGCAGAAGGACAGCGGTGTAACAATAGAGGAGCTGATAGAAAAATACAGAAAATACGGTCTTCGTCATGTGCTGTGCACCGATATCAGCAAGGACGGAACCCTCAGAGGCTCCAACGAGGAGCTCTACCGCGAACTTGCATCATCCTATCCTGAAATCAGTTTTCAGGCGTCAGGCGGCATAGGTTCCCTGGCTGACGTAGAGGCTCTCAAGGATACGGGCGTCGGCGGAGTAATCATCGGAAGATCTCTGCTGGAAGGAAAACTAACTGTTAAGGAAGCAATTGAATGCTGGCAAAAAGAATAATTCCGTGCCTTGATGTGCGTGACGGAGTAGTAGTAAAGGGCGTACAGTTCAGAAATCACGAAATTATGGGCGATATCGTGTCCCTGGCGAAGCGCTATTCTGAAGAAGGCGCCGATGAGCTTGTTTTTTATGATATCACAGCCTCGTCTGATGCGCGCGTAGTGGACAAAAGCTGGGTGCGCAAGGTTGCCGAGGTTATAGATATACCGTTTTGCGTTGCAGGAGGAATCAAAAGCGTCGAAGATGCAAGAAGGATTCTGGAATACGGCGCTGACAAGGTTTCCATAAATTCGCCGGCCCTTGCCGATCCGGATCTGATTTCAAGACTTGCCGACCGTTTCGGTGTACAGTGCGTGGTTGTCGGCATCGATTCATACTACGACAGTCAGACAAACCGCTACTGCGTCAAGCAGTATACCGGCGTTGAAAGCAAAACCTGCACCACCTCATGGAGCACTCCGGACTGGATTACAGAGGTGCAGAAACGCGGTGCCGGTGAAATAGTCCTTAACATGATGAATCAGGACGGTATGAGAAAAGGCTATGACATCAGTCAGCTTAACATTGTAAGGCCTCTGACCAGAGTTCCGCTCATTGCTTCAGGCGGTGCCGGGGAAATGGTGCATTTTAAGGACGCGTTTCTGAAGGCCGACGTTGACGGTGCGCTTGCAGCATCCGTATTCCACAAGGGTATTATCAGCATACCTGATCTTAAAAATTATCTGCGCAAGGAAGGAGTACCTATCCGTGATTAATAAATTCAATCTGGATCCCGAGCTTCTTGACTGGGAAAAAGTTAACGGGATGATGCCGGTTATAGTTCAGAACTGCCGCTCAGGCAAGGTTCTGATGTTTGCCTACATGAACAGAGAGGCTCTGGATAAAACCATCGAAACGGGTCTTGCCACATTCTACAGCAGAACAAAGCAGCGTCTGTGGACAAAGGGCGAAGAGTCGAAGCACTATCTGCATGTTAAGGCCCTGACCACCGACTGTGACAGCGACACCATTCTGCTTACCGCAGATCCCGAGGGTCCTACCTGCCATAACGGAACAGAAAGCTGCTTTGACACCCAGCCGGAGCTTCCTCTCGGTTTTCTTGCAGAACTTGAAGCACTGGTGGAATCAAGAAAGGATGCAGATCCTGAAAAAAGCTATACTGCAAAACTCTTCCATAACGGAACAGCACGCATAGCAAAAAAGGTGGGAGAAGAGGCTATTGAAACAGCTCTTGCATCAGTATCAGCCGACAAAGAGGAATTTATCGGAGAAGCAGCTGATCTGCTGTTTCATCTGACGGTTCTCCTCAGTTCAAAAAACGTAAGATACAGCGATGTCATGACATGCCTCGTCAAAAGACATTCAAACTTCAATCAGTACAAGATTGATCATGCAATAAAAAAATCAAAGACCTGTTAGATCTCTGATTTTCATATATCTTCCGGGATCCGGATAATCCGGATCCTTTTACTTTCAGTTCTTTGTTTTTTTCCCGCCATCTATCAGTTCAGAGAATTTTCCCTCGGTAAGAAGAGCCTTCCTCAGCTCCGACAGAGTAATGACGCGGCGGCTGATACTGACGGGTCTTACCGCCTTTACTGTCATATATCCGAGTCTGGTTGAGTAGATCCCGGCGGCAATGCCCTGCCCGAGAGCCGAACTTATCCTTCCGGCCATACCGGCACCCAGCACATCCGTAACAGCATCTGTGGCGAGATCTGCCATACCTATATAAATCAGATTCCTTGCAACCCGTCTGTACAGCTGCATTCTTCCCCAGATCCCGCATCTTAATCCGTAGATTTCAGAAATCTCTCTTATCATTCTGATAGATCGCGCAAGAGTAAAAAGCATATCAAGCCAGGCCATGGGACTGAGTGCGACAATTATTCCGTTTTCTCTGGATCGGCGAACAATGATTTTTCTTGCCTTTTCATCCTGGGCTCTGAGAATTTCATTTTCATACAGCAGAAAAACATCCTCGGGTGAAAAATGCTCCTGAACCCTGCTTAAAAATGACTCATACTGCCTGCTGCTCAGCATGCCGCTGTCAGCCGCCATGGCCTCGCATAACTTCAGAGCATCTTTTCCGGTTCCGGAAGCTGTAACAAGCCTGATCTGCTCCCGTCTCTCATCGGATCTTTTCAGAAAAAGAACTGAACGGAGTTCTCTCCAGACCGACCACAGTGCCATAACAAGCAGCACTGTAATCACCGCGGATGAAACAAGTCCCACCGCCGTATTCTGGCGAAATGCCTCAACGATGAAATAGTAGCACTGAAGACCTCCGGCTGCTGTAACAAGCAGGATCAGCCAGAGAACCGGATTTGTCCAGAATCTGGTCCTAGGGATCTCCTCGGGAATATCTTCCTCTATTTCAATGGTGGTGGCCACATTCCCCGCATCCATCACAGCCGGTGCCAGATCCTCTTCAGTTCCTTCAAACTCAAAACTGCTCTTAAGCTTTTCAGTCTGAGGAGCTGAAGTCTTTATATCCTCTTCAAGGACAAACCCTTTTTTCATGCCGCTGCTCATAACTTATCCCCGATAAGATACTGTAGAAGAACATCAAGATTAAGCTGACTGATCACCCCCTCGGGTCCCGGACTTAAAGGTCTGAGATTTGATAGTCTGAAATGCTGTCTGAAAAAATCCATATTCTCCCTGGTCCAGACATCAGGAACACTGCCGGGGAAAAACGGCTTTTCATCAGGATCATCAGTGGTGAGGAACTGCTGATCCTCGCCGTTTTTCATTCTGACTGTCATGCACCGCGTCGTGCTGATGGCGGAGAGCACAAGATACTCGCAGTGCGCACCGTCCGCCCTTGCGACACCTACGGCCTGTGAAACCATGGATTTAAGCAGAGAAAGAAGATGCTGATGCTCATCATATGTCGCCCTGTCGCATTTTGATGCGGCGAAAACAACTCTGTCTATTCGCGGCGAAAACAGACGGTTCCACCAGGTGCTGTTTCCGTAGTTGAAATTCTGCAGCAGGATCTGAAAAGTATCATTGATATCCATGAAGGTTTCGCGGCCGCCCATAAGAGCCTGCAGACAGTCAACGATTACAATCTGGCGATCTATCCTTGAAAAACATTCACGGTAGAATTTTCTCACAACCTGTTCGCGATAGGCTTCATAACGGCTTGCCATAACACAATAGAGGCTCTCGTCACTGCATTCACCAAGATCCTTCCATACCCATGGAACAAACTGAAGAATCGGAGCACCTTCAAGATGACCTGGAAGAACAAAGCGGCCGGGAAGAATAAAAGCAAGGCCGCAGGACTTGCAGGCCTTAAGCCACTCTGTATAACCCGTGACAACCCGGTTTAAAACCGTATCATCAACCGTGTTCTGAGGTTCAAGGAGTTCACCGTCTCTGATCCAGGCCGAAGGATCAGCAACACCCCTGACCTTGTCAATCTGCTCTCTTATCTTTAAACTGAACTCTTCATATGAAAGATTAAGCAGAGTCAGATCAAGCAGCCATTCTCCGGGATAGTCCCATATGTCAATAAACAGTCTTCGCTGCTCGCCCTTTCTGAGCCATCTGTCGTCCCTGTATCTAATCTCCAGTCTGATTTCACTTATTCCATCCGTCGGCTCGGGCCACCGTGGAGGATCGGAAAGAAGAGCCTCCATCGCCCTGCGGTATGGAAAGGCCGCAACTGAAAGATCCCTTGCCGGAGCTATTCCTCCGTAGCATATTTCAAATTCATCATAGGATCTGAATCTCGGTATCTTCAGATTAAAACCGGATTCACCAAAATGTGATATTGTATTGACAAGGGATGTAATAAAGGCAGTCTTTCCGCCTCTTGACAGTCCGGTAATACCGATCCTGATTTCCCGATCAAGAAGAAGATTGCGCCCGCGCTCCGCCGCCTTAATAATATTCCGTAACAGATCCATACAAATCGCCAGTTCAAAAATGTCAAACAGGTTAATCAAAAAAATGATAGAAAAAGAATCCACGGCAGACCGGCAGGTGAAAAAATCCCCTAACGCATCACCGCACGGCGGAATTCTCTTGTGGCAGTGTTAAAAATCGATTTCACAAGACCGGACTTTCTGCCACTGTGCCTGCGGGAATTCTTCTTGCGGTTGGATGAAACTCTGCTCTTATCAGCAATCCGGGGTCTGAGGATCATTTGACGGTTTTCCATTATCAAGGCTGCCTGCTCTTCTGCATACTTCTTCGCCGCCTGAATTATGTCCTCACCGTCATACTTTCTTATGATCTCTTCTATTTCCTCAGCTTTTACACCGGCATCCTCGCTGCCGAGGGCCACTGCCAGAAACTCCCTGCCGCAGAAATCTGTAACAACAGCACTGTTGTCATCATCAGTATCCAGCAGATCCTCCAGATTGTCCGGCGTATATTCCGGTGAATCAGGATGAAATTTTGATACGGATAAACTCCATGCAGTTTCATGGATGATTTTCGCATCACCCATAAGGTAGCCAAATTTTATAATCATTTCAAGAAACACATTGTCAGTTCTTGAAAGACTCCGTCTGGCAGGATTTCTGTACCATGAATAGCCGAGTTTGGAGTAATAGTCTGCCTCCAGAACATTCTGTGTTCCGCCCCATCCGTTTTCAAGCAGCATGGCATGAAGAAGAGCAAACTGTCTTGCTGGCTTTACATCCGAACCGCTGTTCAGGAGCCTGTATGCACGCTTTAAATCAGGATATTCGGCACCCTCTCCCAGAGCGAGAAATGTGGCCAGTGCCATTCGGGCTTCAGCATTGTTTCTTGCACCCGCCTGTTCAACCCATGCCAGAGCGGCCTCAGAATTTGCAGGTCTGCCCTTGATGGAGAATTTATCAGGATATGCGGTAATCGCGGCATAAAGAATCTCGCACAGGGCGCTTTCATCTGCTCCCACATAACTGCAGAAACGCAGATTGGTATCAACCTCAGGCATAAACGGACCGCCCGGGGAGTTCAGAGCTCTTACCGCAAGCTTGTAGTACGCCCGCGTATCAGCAGGATTGTCCATCAGAATCCGTTCACAGCCAGCCGCGCATCTGGTGTCGCAGCTTTCAAGAGGCATGCTGTGACATGAACTCAGATCAATACTGTCACTGTTGAGACCGTATGCCGCCCCAGATATAATCACCGCAATTCCGGCAAATAAAGCCAGCTTTTCAAACATTAGTCCCCGCACTGTTCTTCCGCCTCCAGCAATCTGGATCCGCTCCAGCCTGACGTCAGTTTTTTCTTAAGTCTGACAGCCTCGGCACTGCCCAGAGACTCGCCCAGGCTGTACCAGCAGTATGCCACCAGTGATTTTGATTTATTATCCAGGTCGGGAACCCCGCGCCGGGCAAGGTTTCCCATATAAAGCGCCGCCGAAGGACTTCCCAGCAAGGCTGCCCTTTTTATTTCCAACAGATGCTCCTTCTGTGCCTTTTTCTCGTAGTTTCTCTTGGCAATTATAAAAACTGCTTCCGGATATTTCAATTCCGCGGCCTTCTGATACCAGTACATAGGATCAGAAGGTGAAATATCGGGATCCTTCACCTTTTTCTCATCAAGAATTTTTCCCACATTGAACATGCCCTCGGCGCTGTTCAGGGCGGCGGCTCTGCGCGACCACAGCAGTGATCTGGAATAATTCTGTTCAACCCCGTCCCCGCAGTAATACAGGGATGACAGCGAATTCATGGCTGAGACGTTATTTCTCTCAGCCGCCCTGCTGTACCAGTAGAACGCCTTTTCATAATTCTGAACTCCGCCTGCGCCCAGATCATACATTCTGCCAAGATCAAGCATGGCATCGGTATATCCGCCTGCCGCGGAACGCTCCATCAGAATTCGCGACTTCATCAGATTCGGTTCGGTTCCCTTTCCTCTTGCATACATCCATGCTACATTGTAAAGCGCTCCCGGATCGTCAAGTCCTGAGCAGCAGGAAAAGGCATCGCTGTATTTCTCCTCAAGAAACAAAGCCTGGCACTGTCCGATACCGACTTTTTCCGGACCGGCCGCAGGCTCCTGAGAGCCGCTAAACCAGGAGCAGCCTGACAGGAGCACTGCCGCCGCAAATATAAACCTAGTCATCACCGCTCTCCATAAATCTCCTCAGAAGTTCATCGGCAGCCCTGAGCTCCTTGTCCTTGAGACTGTTTCTAATCTTCAAAATCTCCTGACTGTACTGCGAGGTGTTAAGCCTCCTGCCGAGCATGCTCAAAACCACATAGGTTCTGTTATCATGATTATAACAGACATTTCCGGGAAGAAACCTTGACGCAGCCTTATTTATCTCATCCACAGTCTGAGATGAAAGCGTCGCCTTGTAGTAAAAGCTGCATGCATACGCTATGTCAGGGGTTACATGCATACCCGAGGCATAAATATCCGCAAGCTTCAGACTGCATTCTGTATTGTTGTTATCTGAACAGTCATGAAGCAGAGCAAGAGCCCTGTCAAAATTTTTCGTTCTTCCGTTTCCGTCAAGATAGCAGTCTGCAAGGATCACGTTGGCTTCAGTAACGGAATAACCGACCGCCTCCTCGGCCAGATCACAGCCCTTTACAGGATCCCTGGCAGTTCCAAAGCCGCTTGCATATGCCTGGGCAACCTTAAGCTGGGCCGCCATATTTCCCGCCTCCATGGATTTCTGATAGAAATGAAAGGCCTTCTGCGGACTGTATTCGGGGGAATTCTTTTCATAAAGGCCTCCAAGGTTGAAGAGTGCCCCCGTATCCCCCAGATCCGCCGCGTCTATATACCACTCAATAGCCTTCTCGATATTGTAAAGAGAGGAATCCTCATCAGAATATATCTGTCCGAGAAGAAATGAAATTTCACTGCTCTGACTGCGTGAATAGGAATCAAGCAGGATCTTCTCACCCTTGACGCTGTCCCTGGTTCTTCCCCGGCCGTTGATATAGCACAGAGCCAGATTAAGCTGAAAAGGATAATCTGAATTTCCTGCAAATTTCTCCATAATGTCGCAGGCTTCCCTGTATTTGCCCGCATGCTCGTAGAAACTGGAAAGATTCCAGGCTGCAGATGATGATCCCTTTTCCATAGCCAGAGTAAGATACTTGCGGCCTAGGGTTTCATCCCTGTCAAGAATATCCCTCAGACCCTGCATATAAAGATCCCCCAGTCTGAACAGACAGCTCTCCATTCCAAGCCTTGCGCCCACAGTGACCCATCTGACAAGCTCCCGATCATTTCTGGTGCCCGCCTGATCATCAGAATAGATATCTATCAGCTTCTGAATTGACACAAGATCACCGTCAGCAGCGGCCTTTTCTATGTACGGGATCAGGGATCTGCCGTCACCGTCGTGAACTGCGCTCAGGCATCTTGAGAGATCGGTGGAGGCGTTTTTCATCTGCTTCTCCCCGGCTTTTCTGTACAGCCCGCACGCCCTGAAAAGATCCTTTTCCGTGCCGAGCCCCTCCTCGTACATCCGTCCCAGAGGCTGCAGCGCTGCATTCTCACCGGCGGAAACAGCGGCGGTAAAATATTTAAGAGCCATGGAATAATTGCGCGGCTCCATCTTCATATAAAGGCGGCCCAGCTGATAAAAACCGGCTCCAGGAAGAATTTTAACAGTCCTGAGAGCGCATTCCCTGGCCAGATCCAGCTTTCCTTCCCCGAGATAAATAGAGAACAGTCTCCCGAGAGCCCGGGGATGCCCCATCTCCGCAGCGCGCCTTAGATATTTTCCCGCCTCGGAAACATCCCTTCCGACATGAAAACCGCGGCTGTAGATGGAATAGAGAAGAAAGCCCGCCTCGGCGCTTCCCTCCTCGAAGGCTTTGAGGAGACTGGATAAACCCTCCTCATTTCCATGGGAAAGATCGTCATAGGCAAGAAGTGCTCTGCATTCACGGGATCCGGTTTTCTCCACACCCTCGGTGCACAGACTCCTGAATTTTTCCCTGTCCCCCGCTTCAAGATAAAGATTCGCGGGAATATGATACTGCCTGAGGGAACCTCTGCTCCTTGCCAGGTTGAACAGCCCCAGTGCCAGCTCCCGATCCTGCGCCAGATGACCTCCCCTCAGATATTCCACGGCGAGAAGTTCATAAGCCCGGCCGTCATCCGCACCCATAAGTCTGACCTGATAATCGGCATTTTTTCCCGGATCGGCCGGAAGCCGGCTGAAATAGATTTCAGCTGCCATGATGCATCCGTCCCTGATATCGCGGCTGCATGCATCAAGAAGATATTTCTCGGCCCTCAGCCACTGATCAGCTGTATTCTCCTCCCCCGCTTCGATAATTTTTCTTCCAAGCTCTATTTCCGCCTGGTAGAAGCCGTGGGACAGAGATTTGAGCAGAAGAGCCGAGTCATCCAGCAGCATACCGAGACGGTAATAGGCCTCACCCCTGCAGTTTACGCACTTTTCAACTGCGGTCCGGTAGTATTTCTCGGCCTTTTGCCGCTGGTTTTCCTCCTCCATCACCATACCCATTCTGATATATGCCGCCGGCTCACCGGATCTTCTGTAGTGATGAAGCGCCTTTTTTAAATTTTTTTTCGTTCCGTAACCGGTGCGGTAGCATTCACCGAGAAGAAAATCAGCCCCGGGCGAGGATTTAGTTTCAGTAAGAAGCCTGAAATCACGAACTGCTGCTGAGGAATCATCCGACGGATTGCTCTGATAGTGTCTTGAAACCTCAAAAATGACTGCCGGCTGATACCCCTGATCCGCCGCCAGGTGATTGTAGAATGAAGCCAGGCGCAAATCCCTGTTCACGCCGGTGCCGCCGGAATATATCTGCCCGAGGGTATAGGATGCCGCAGGGCTTCCCTCCTGGGCCGCCTTTTGATACATTTCAAGGGCGCGGCTGCTGTTCTGTCCGGTACCCCTGCCGTGCAGGTACATGTAGCCGAGCGCCTCGTGCACTGCGGCTGAATCGGAGGCAGACTGTATTTTTTCACATTCGATGATCGCCTGGACATAATCCCCGGCCTTGAATCTGTCAAGACACTCCGACTCGCCGGCACAGGACATTCCGCAGGCAAGAAGCAGCATACCGGCAAGAGCAGTGCGTGATACAGAACCAGAAAACATCAGATCAGAGCCTCATGAAAGCATATCCAACAAGTACCAAGAAGGAGACAAGCGCGGCAAACTTGATAAGACCGGACCATGAAATTTTTCTTTCAGAAGAGGAGGTCCGGCCGTCTTTCAGCATAACTCTCAGAAGCTGATATTTTGCGTTTTCTATGCCTTCACCGGTCTCGTGCTCTGCTATAGCCTTCTGCATTTCATCTGATATGCGAAAACCAGCTATATCCTCGAAGCTGACATCCTTCTTCAGGGAGACAATCACAAACTTGAAGCATTCCATAAATGCCTCCTGATCCTGATTTGCAAGCATGGCATCCATCAGTTTAAGCAGCTGCCGGCCTGATGAGCATTTTTTCTTTTCATGACTGTACCGGGCCAGATCCCTGCCGTGCTGCCACATGATCTGGCAGTCCTCAAAAGGTGCCTTGCGGTTCATGAGCTGGACGTAATATGCAAAATCAAGACAGGCAAGAAGAAATGCCGCATGACCGTCTCCGTCGATGAATTTTGCGCCCACCTCGTCAAGACTCATCACCTTTTCACTGTTTGTTTCCGTCATCTGATTTCCATCCCGCTTTTGAGCCCGTGCATACCGTCAGCGCCGCCGGAAAGATCCGGACATTTCCGGTCTGACGCCAATTTCCGGCTATATTCCGCCGCAGATTGTATTTTACATTTTTTTGCTCTTTCTGTCCCCGTACAGCCTCACAAATAAACGGCATAACCGGGAAACAGAACCGGTCCGGCGGGACATTACCGGATCCGGCTGCCGTAAGCCTCTTAAAAGGCTCCGGTTCTGATCATCCGTTCATCTATGGTAGTAAAGCTGCTTTTTGTGCTAAAATTCAGATAGGAAAAGCAGACGGCGGGTTATCCAGCACAATATTTCAAATCCGCCCTTATTTTTTTGTTTTTTGCCTAAAAGGCAGCCGGCGCACCTGCCGGATCAGTTAATCGGAAATGAAATGCATAATAACAATGATACAGATGATGTAAGAATCAAGAACATTCAGGTAGTACTTCCCCCTGTGGCTCTCAGAGAGAAATATCCTCTGACCGACAAGGCCCGCCAGACAGTTATTGAGGCACGCAGGGATATTGAAAACATTCTCGACGACAAGGATGACAGACTGCTTGTAGTAACAGGTCCTTGCTCGATTCACGATACAAAGTCGGCTCTTGAATATGCAACCAAACTGGCGGAGCTCAGAGAAAGATTCAAAAATACCCTTCATATCGTAATGAGAGTTTATTTTGAAAAGCCCCGCACAACTGTAGGCTGGAAGGGACTTATCAACGATCCGTACCTGGATCACTCCTTTGACATCAATGACGGTCTTCGCATCGGCAGAAAGCTTATGCTTGATGTAAACAACCTCGGTGTTCCTGCCGCCGTGGAGTTTCTTGATATTCTTTCTCCTCAGTATTTTGACGAGCTTATCACCTGGGGTGCAATCGGTGCACGCACAACCGAATCTCAGCTGCATCGCGAAATGGCTTCAGGTCTGTCCTGCCCTGTCGGTTTCAAGAACAATACCGACGGTTCAGTAAAAATCGCCATCGACGCAATCCAGGCGGCAAAGGCGGAGCATTCATTCCTCTCCGTGACAAAATTCGGACACAGCGCCATTTTCCGCACAGCCGGAAACAACTACTGCCATCTGATCCTCAGAGGCGGAAAGACTCCTAACTACGATCACGATTCAATAGCGGCCGCCGATGCGGCTCTGGCAAAGGCAAATCTGCCGCAGAAGGTGATGGTTGACTTCAGCCATGCCAACAGCTGCAAGCAGTTCAAAAAGCAGATGGATGTCTGCCGTGATGTCTGCGCGCAGGTAGGTGCAGGCGACAAGAGCATTTTCGGTGTAATGATCGAAAGTCATCTCTGCGAAGGCCGTCAGGACTGCACAGATCCTAAACTTCTCAAGTACGGTCAGAGCATTACCGATGCCTGCATCGGCTGGGATGATACAGTAGCCGCCATCACCATGCTCTCACATGCAGTGGAACAGAGAAGAAAGGCATAACAGCCGCTATCTGCTGTTTTGATAGCACCGCTCCGGCAATGCGCCGGAGCTAATAAAGCTTATATTTAAAAAGGACAATGTAAAAATGGGACGTTATTCACTGGAAAAGGACAAGATCAAAATTCTGCTTCTGGAGGGTGTTGCTCAGAGTTCTGTTGAGGAATTCAACAAGGCCGGATATAACAATGTTGAATATATCAAGGGTGCACTTGACAAGGAAGAACTTCTGGAAAAGATAAAGGATGTTCACTTCTTGGGCATCCGTTCAAGAACCTTTCTGACTCCTGAGGTTTTTGACGCCGCCAAGAAACTGGTTGCAGTCGGCTGCTTCTGCATCGGAACCAATCAGGTCAACCTCAAATCAGCCACCGAGCACGGTATTCCTGTATTTAACGCTCCATATTCAAATACCCGTTCCGTAGCCGAACTGGTGACAGGTGAATACCTTCTGCTCCTGCGCAGAGTTCCTGAAAAGAATGCAAAGGCTCACAACCAGGGCTGGGACAAGAATGCAAGCGGCTGCTATGAAGCAAGAGGCAAGACTCTGGGTATAGTAGGCTACGGTCACATCGGAACACAGGTGGGCATCATTGCAGAATCCCTGGGTCTTAAGGTTATATACCATGATATTGAAAACAAGCTGTCTCTGGGCAATGCACACCAGGTAGGTTCACTTGATGAGCTTCTGTCAAAGGCCGACATCGTTACCATGCATGTTCCGGAAACCGAGGAAACAAAGAACATGATCGGTGCCGAGCAGTTTGCCAAAATGAAGAACGGTGTAATCTTCCTTAACGCATCACGCGGAACTGTTGTTGATATCCAGGCTCTTACAGACGCTCTTGAATCAGGTCATGTAGGCGGTGCGGCATGCGACGTATTCCCTACCGAGCCGGCAACCAACGGCGATCCGTTTATTACACCTCTTCAAAAGTTTGACAATGTAATCCTGACTCCGCACATCGGAGCCTCCACCAAGGAAGCTCAGAACAATATCGGTATCGAGGTTGCCGACAAACTCATCAAGTACTCTGATAACGGCTCCACACTGACAGCTGTTAACTTCCCTGAGGTTTCTCTTCCTGTACAGGGCGAGGTCAACAGATTCCTGCACGTGCATGAAAACAGAGCTGCAATTCTCAACAAAATCAACCAGGTCTTTGCAGATCTGGGAGTAAATGTTGTGGCCCAGTACCTTCAGACATCACCTTCTGTAGGTTACGTTGTACTTGATGTTCAGAAGAATGAAAAGAGCGAAGAGGCTCTTGCAAAACTGAAGGAAATCGACGGTACAATCAAGACCAGAATTCTGCTGTAATCTTTGCGGCATAAATTATACATTCAGAAAACTAGAGCACCGGCGGGTGCTCTTTTTGAAGGCGGCTATGGAAAAGGATAATCTTGTTCCCCTGTGCGTGGATCTTGACGGGACAGTTGTTTACGGAGACATGTCCCTGAGATCTTTTACCAGTTTCATCAAAAAGAATCCTCTCAATATCTTTCTTGTGGCACTGTGGCATCTGAGAGGCAGAGCATTTACAAAGTATATGCTGAGCAGAAAATTCAGTTTTGATGAAAAAAATCTGCCATACATTCAGGAAACAATAGATTTTCTGAAAAAGGAAAAGGAAAAAGGCAGAAAAATTTATCTCTGCACCGGCTCCTGCGTTCCTGTTGCTTTAAAAATCAGCAGGCACCTTGGACTGTTTGACGGGATCATGGGAACAAAGGCCAGGATAAATTTCATCGGGGAAAACAAATGCAAGGAGCTGATCAGAAAATTCGGAGATCGGGGTTTCGATTATGTGGGAAACTCGTCACAGGATCTCAAGGTATGGAAAAACAGCAGAAAAATAATCATTGTAAACGCATCCGGGAACACTGTAAAAAAATGCAGAATGAACTTCAAAAACAGTGAAATCACAATTCTGGACAGAACTTCCGCCGACGCTTCAGAATGAACTACCTTTAGGACATGCGTAATTTCAGACGGCTGAAAACGGCTTGTCTGAATTAAAAAAAAGCATTTTCCATCCATTCCTCTGACATAAAATCAAAAGAAATGATAAATTTATCACCAAACCGTCTTATACTCATTTTATCTGCAGTTATAACCTCTCTTGATGCATCCGCGGCAGTTCCAGAAGATTCAGACAGTCTCTCCGGTCTTATTGAAAAAGCTCCCTCCGCTGCACGTGAAAACAGATCCGCTTCTGCAGGCGATCCACACTCCTCAAAGGACATCAAAGCAGGATCCGACACGGATCGGGACAGTTCGCAGCAGAGCAAATACTGTATTCTCAGTACCGAAACTGATCCCCGTGGATTTGAAATAGTAAATGACGGGAACATCGTTACAGAGCTTCGATATCTTGGCAGTTATAATTTTACAGGAGAACCGCTCAGGGGGTATGTAAGTAACGTTACAGTACTGACCATACCTGCCGCGCAGGCTCTGAAACAGGCTGCCAGAAGAGTGACCGCCGACGGCTACCGCATAAAAATCTATGATGCCTACCGTCCCCAGTCTGCCGTTGACAGTTTCGTAGAATGGGCGAAGGATAAAAACAGAACAGAAATGAAAAATGATTTTTATCCTGACATCAGGAAGGATGATATTTTCCGTCTGGGCTACGTGGCAAAGCGCTCGGGGCACTCAAGAGGAAGCACGGTGGATCTGACACTGATTACCATGGACGGAAAAGAAGCGGATATGGGAGGAACCTTTGATTATTTCGGCAAAGTTTCCCATTTTGAGCATAAGGGACTCTCAAAAGAGGCTGCGAAAAACCGCAGATATCTCCGAAGGATTATGACTGAAGCCGGATTCAAACCAATCAGCAACGAATGGTGGCATTTCACACTCAAAAATGAGCCGTATCCTAAAACATTCTTTAATTTTCCTCTGGATGAAGAATATATAAGGAAAGCGCGCATATGCGACCAGACACGGAACTGAATACTGCAGCCAGAGCGACCGTCAGTAACGGATCCTACTGCGCCTGCCAGATTAAAGATAAAGGTTCAAAGACTGAAAAATAATATTCCGGAACCAAAACATCCGGCAGGCACAGAAAAGAAATAAAAAAGAGCGATCATAAACCGCTCTTCAAAATGAACAAATTAGGAAAATTAAAAATCAGAGAACCTTGGCAATTGCACTGCAGAGTGCGTCGATATTGCTTGTAGTAATACCGGCCACATTGATTCTTCCGGAACCTACGATATACACGCCGAATTCACTCTTAAGACGTGCAACCTGCTCCTTGTTGAGACCTGAGAATGAGAACATACCGTTCTGTCTGTTAATAAATGAGAAGTCCTGGTTGACACCCAGATCCTGCAGCTTCTGAACCATCATATTACGCATGGTCTTGATTCTGCTTCTCATCTCGGCAACCTCGTTTTCCCATTCAGCACGGAGTTCAGGATTTGAAAGAACAGTCTGAACAATCTTGGCACCGTGTGCAGGAGGGTTGGAATAGTTGGAGCGGATGGCAATCTTGAGCTGACTGAAGTTGACATCGGACTTCTCCCTGCTTTCGCTGACAACGGTGATGGCACCGACACGCTCATTGTAAAGACCGAAGTTCTTGGAGAACGAACTGGAAACAAGAAATTCCTTATGATATTTTGCAAAAATGCGAACGCCTGCGGCATCCTCATTTAAACCGTTGCCAAGTCCCTGATATGCAAAATCAAAGAAAGGAAGAAGTTTTGCCTCAGCAGTAATCTTTGCAAGCTCCTCCCACTGCTCTGCAGTAGGATCAATGCCTGTAGGATTGTGGCAGCAGCCGTGAAGAAGAACTACATCACCGGCCTTGGCCTGCTTCAAAGACTCCTTCATTCCCTCAAAATCAAGACCGTGGGTTTCAGGATTGTAGTAATTATACTGGGCAGTTTCAAAACCGGCAGCGCCAAACACCTTGAAATGATTAACCCAGGTAGGATTTGATATCCAGATCTTGCCGGCTATCTTCTGCTGAATAAGAAAATCAGCACCTACTCTCAAAGCACCGGTACCGCCAGGAGCCTGGGCAGAGCATGCGCGGCATGAGGTATAGATTTCATGATCAGAACCGAAAACAAGCTCCTGAACGAGTTTGCCGTACTCGGCAGTTCCAGGAATGCTCAGGTAACTTTTGGTCTTTTCTGTGTCAAGGATTAACTTTTCAGCCTTCTTTACGCAGGTCAGAACCGGAGTCTCGCCGGCATCGTTCTTATATACGCCAACTCCGAGATTGATCTTGTCAGGATTAGGATCATTACGAAATTCTTCTGTTAAACCCAGTATCGGATCAGCAGGAGCTGCTACAACCTTATCAAAAAACATTGTGATTCCCATGTGAATAAACAAAAACTGTGCTTATTATATCATTCACCATAAAAACCGTGAAACGCATTACAAAAAAAATTCACCGCCCCGCAGGGATACGGACTGTCACATACCGTTAAAACAGGCATGATGCAGTCCGGATTTATCTCCACCTATCCGCCTATTCTTGAGGTATGCCATATCACATCAAGACCGAGCTTCCTGAAATGATCCGCAATCTCGTCTGCAGAACGATCATCATTAATGACAAACTGCGGAAGATCATGCTTGTCAACTGCATATCCTCCGGGCTGGGTGCTGGATCCGGCACTTATGGAATTTATGGCGATAGGTACAACCGCATCTCTGAATCCTGCAGACTCGCGGGTGGAAATTGATATTTCAAGCTCCGGATCAAAAAGACGGAAGGCGCATATATACTGTATCAGCTCCTTTTCCGAAACCGGATGAGGCGGTGTAAATCCGCCCTCGGCAGGCCTCAGACGCGGAAATGACAGACTCAGTCTGCTTCGCCAGTAGTGCTTTCGCATATAGGCAATATGATGGGCAAGCATGCAGGCATCTGCTCTGAAATCTGCAAGACCGAGAAGTATACCCATACCGATCTTGTCCATGCCCGCCTTCCCGAGTCTTTCAGGAGTCTCCATGCGGTATCTCATATCCTTCTTTTTTCCGTGAGGATGATTATCCCGGTATGCCGGCTCATTGTAGGTCTCCTGATAGACGCAGACGCAGTCTGCCCCCAGTTCCCGAAGCTCGCGGTAGTCGTCTGCATCAAGGGGCTGAACCTCCATCATAAGGTAGGAGGCATACTTTTTGACAACAGGGATCACTTCTCTGAAATAATCCATTCCGCCGCGGGCGGATTCACCTGTAACAACAAGTATTGTCTCATATCCCAGTTTCTGTATCGCCCTGCACTCCTGCTCAACCTCGGCGGCATTCAGAATGCGGCGCCTGAAATGGTTGCTTGCCGAAAAGCCGCAGTATTTGCAGCAGTTGGAGCAGATATTGTTGAGATAAAGCGGCAGATACATATTAATCGTCTGCCCGAAGCGCTCCCTGGTAAGACGTTCAGCCTCTCTTGTCATCTGAGGAAGAAATTCAGCTGCAGCAGGGGAAATAAGGGCTGCAAAATCATTCACTGTTCTCCGCCTGGCGTTAAGCGCGCTGATAACATCCTTCCTGCCGGCGGCAAGAACAGCGCGGCTCCACTCATCAAAATCAATGAGCTGGAGTTCATCATAAAAGCTCATTTATCAATCCTCCAGATGAGCAATAAAATCATCAACCTCCGATGTTGCAACAGCATACAGAGACGATTTGCCGAGACCCGCCTTCCCTGCGGCATAGCCTGCCCTCACGGCATCGGCGAAAGCCCCCGCCATGGAGACCGGATCCCCTGCAACTGCTATTGCCGTATTGACAAGCACTGCATCGGCACCCATTTCCATGGCTGCCGCGGCATGAGACGGAGCTCCTATTCCTGCATCAACAACAACCGGCACAGACGCCTGATCCAGAATTATCTCCAGCATATCCCTGGTGACAAGTCCCCTGTTGGTTCCGATAGGCGCGGCAAGTGGCATGACACATGCGCACCCCGCCTCCTCGAGACGCTTGCAGAGCACCGGATCCGCCTGACAGTACGGCATGACTGTAAAACCCTGCTTCACCAGCTCCTGCGCGGCTAGAAGAGTCTCCACGGGATCCGGAAGAAGATATCTTGGATCGGGATGAACCTCAAGCTTTATCAGATCTGTCTCCAGTGCATCCCGGGCAAGATTGGCGGCATACACCGCCTCTTTGGCAACTCTTGATCCGGCTGTATTTGGAAGAAGTCTGACTCCGGTTTTAAGAAGAGGCTGAAGAATATCATCATAGCCTCCGAATTTAGCTCTTCTTACGGCAACTGTTACAAGTTCAGTTCCGGAAGCCTTTACAGCAGAGCACATAACGTCTGACGATGAAAATTTACCCGTTCCCATAAAAAGCCGGGATGAAAAACTGTACTTTCCTATTGCAAGTGCATTCTGATCCTTCAAATCCATTACTAACCTCCTGCAATCATGGTAAAAATCTCAATTCTGTCATTTTCCCTGAGAATATACTGATCCAGCCTGCTTTTAGGAACCATCTCATCATTTACGCCGACGGCTATCCCGAAAAGACTCCTGGGATCATCCTTCACTACACCGGTCTCCTTCAGCAGTTCCAGCAGAGTACTGCAGCCGGTTTCCCTTACTTCACCGTTATATATAACCTTAATCATCTATTTTCTTCAGCAACCTTTTCGTAACAGCATCCGGATCTTCAGCCGCGGTGATCAGAGAAACCACCGCCACGGAGCCGACCCCGGTCGAGATAACATCATCAAGAGTATTCTCCTTGATCCCGCCAATTGCGACAGACGGAACATCCCCGAGCAGCTTTACATAATGCCTGAGCTTTTCAACACCCTGCGGCTTTGATTTCATAATCTTCGTTCCAGTCGGGAATATATGTCCAAGAGCCACATATGACGGATTCAGTCTGAGCACTGAAGCCATCTCGAAATATCCGTGAGTCGAAACTCCAAGTCTGAGTCCCCCCGAGGCTACGGCATCAAGATCAGCAGTTTTCAGATCCTCCTGCCCGAGATGCACGCCGTAGGCGCCGTATTTAAGAGCAAGCTCCCAGTAGTCATCTATGTAGAGCCTCGCTCCGTATTCACGTCCGAGTCTGACAGCCTCGGCAATATCCTTTTCAAGATCCGGATAATCAGGATCCTTTATCCGAAGCTGCAGAGTTCTGACTCCGAGTTCAAGAAGCCGCTTAATCCATTCTATGCTTCCGACTACCGGATACAGCCCCATTCTGAACACCTCAGGAGCAAAGGACAGACTCCGTTCGGACTCTTCAAACGAGGAGACGGCAGCCGGCAGATAGTCCCTGTCATCATAATCAAATCCCGATGCCGGAGTTCCGCCGCTTCCTACAGAATAACCGCGGTGAACAGCCTTGCCGGTATACATAACCGCCGCCGTCACCGCATCAGGCACCGCATAACCGCAGGCAATAAAGGCGGCGGCTGCGGATGAAAGAGTGCAGCCGGTGCCGTGCTTGCAGTCAGAATCATAGTATTTTGATCTTAAGATTACAGGCTCTTCACCTGATTCAAGAAGCAGATCAAAGATAAAACCGTTTTCAGATCTGTGGCCGCCTGTGACAAGAACCGCCGTATCAAGTCTGTTCTGAAGTCCGCGGGCGAGCTCAAGGATCCCTTTCTCCCCCTGTTCATCAGTCTTGAGATCAAACAGCCGGCACAGCTGCATAAGCTCCGGAATATTCGGAGTTATCAAATCAACATAATCAAAAAAAGAAAGATCCAGAAGCTGCCTGTAGGAAAGGGAGCTCATAGAGCCGCCGGATGAGGGTGCAAGAACAGGATCATAAACGACAAACGGCCGCAAATCCGGTGAAAGACCAGACAGAAATTCAATCAGGGCACCGGCAATTCCGGCATTCGGAAGCAGACCAGTCTTTACAGCCGCCGGTTTCATATCACTCCAGAGATGCCGGAGGACAGATTTAAAAAAATCAGCCGGCACCGGCTCTGTTCTGAGAACTGATTCAGTATTCTGACATGTAAGAGCTGTTATAACACTGCATCCGTGAACTCCGCAGTCGGACAAGGTTTTCAGATCACGCTCTATCCCCGCCCCGCCGCCGGAATCCGATGCGGCTACTGTCCAGACAACCTTCACTGTCCCTTCTCCTTTTCCACCATTTCCTTTATTTCCCTGCTTACGCGGATGGAGCAGAATTTCGGACCGCACATGGAGCAGAAATTAAAATCATGCCCGCATTCCCCGAGCTTTGAGTCCTCAAGGAAAAGTCTGCGGGAGGTATAAGGATCTATGGAAAGCGCGAACTGATCCTCCCATCTGAACTCCGCTCTTGCCAGACTCATGGCATTATCCCTTACCGCCGCCAGCGGATGATGCTTGGCAAGATCCGCAGCATGGGCTGCAACCTTGTATGCAACCATTCCCTGCTGAACATCGTTTTTGTTAGGAAGTCCGAGGTGCTCCTTCGGAGTCACGTAGCACAGCATTGAGCAGCCGTACCAGCCGATCATGGCGGCCCCGATGGCTGAAGTAAAGTGATCATAGCCCGGAGCAATATCGGTTACCACAGGGCCGAGAGTGTAGAACGGCGCCTCGTGACAGTCCTCCAGCTCCTTCTTCATATTGATTTCAATCTGATCAACAGGTACATGACCGGGTCCCTCAATCATCACCTGCACATCATATTCCCAGGCAACCGCGGTAAGCTCGCCGAGCACCTTGAGCTCGCCGAACTGCGCCTCGTCATTGGCATCATAAACAGAGCCCGGACGCAGACCGTCACCAAGAGACAGAGCAACATCATATGCGGCGCAGATTTCGCATATCTCCCTGAAATGTGTATAAAGGAAGTTTTCCTCCCCGTGAGCCATGCACCATTTGGCAATGATGGATCCGCCTCTTGAGACAATGCCTGTAAGTCTCTTGGCAGCAAGAGGGATAAGACTTTTCAGCAGTCCGGCATGGATGGTGAAATAATCAACGCCCTGCCTTGCCTGCTCAAGAAGAACATCTCTGAAGACATCCCAGCTCAGATTTTCTGCAATACCGTTTACCTTTTCAAGAGCCTGATACATCGGCACGGTACCGATAGGAACCGGGGAATTACGGATAATTGATTCTCTGGTTTCAGAAATTCTGCGGCCGGTGCTTAAATCCATAACCGTATCCGCACCCCAGCGGATTGACCATACCATCTTTTCAATTTCCTCGGCAACGGACGAGCACATGGACGAATTGCCGATATTTGAATTTACCTTCACCAGAAATCTGCTGCCGATTACCATGGGCTCAAGCTCAGGATGATTAATATTTGCCGGAATTATGGCTCTGCCCGCGGCGACCTCCTGACGGACAAACTCTCCCGTAATGGCAGACTCACCGTTCTTTTCCAGGTTTTGGCTCTCCCTCAGGGCAGCAAACTCCATTTCCGGAGTTACAATTCCCGCCCGTGCTGATGCCAGCTGGGTTATCTTTGCACCGGATGATGCCCTGTAAACCTTTCTGCTCTGCTTTTTGATGAAATGATCTTCAGGATACGACTCCTCCCATGACTCAAGATCACAGCGGGCCAGCCAGCCGGATCTGATTTCCGGTGCACCCTGATGAAGATTAAGTTCTGCCGAAGGATCTCCGTATACACCGGAGGTATCATAGACAACAACCGGCTTGTTCGGAGCTCTCAGATTAATCTGACGGAACGGAACTCTGACACCGTCAGCCATTGATATATAGATGCGCTCGGACTGGGGAAAGCATTCAGCCTTCATCTGATTGATATTGATCAAGGCGCGGGACTCGCGATCCTCATTCCCTGAAGTTTTCTGATCTTCCTGCATAGAGACTCCATGAAAAAACATTAAGGTCGGTCCCTAGACAAGCTTGTTCCCTACGACGGTACTGACCGACAGGTTCACGGATCCCGATTTCTCGATCTCAGCACTAGGCTCTCCGACAAGTATTTTGAAAGCCTGACTACATGTACACTGCAGCAGCGATCCAATGATCAAAACCGGTGTGAACAACTCCCGAAATACAGTGCCGCACTGCAGATGAACAAAATCAGAAACGCTGAAACGATCTATAAAAAACAGCATATTCTCTGACTTTCAAACTCTACGATTCTACCATATCCGCAGACTCCGGATAATAAAAAAAAAGCGGATTTCGCATATCAGCCTCTCTTCATCCCGTTAAGAGGCTTAATTCGGAAAAGTTTCTCCTGCATGCAGAAAAAGCGGGTGTCGCGGCTGCGCTTTCAACCTTCTTATCAAAAATCTTGTGGAAAATATCAGCCCTGTCAACATCGGCAAACCAGGATCCGCAGCCAAGCCTGCTGAGATGAAACCACTGCTGACAGAAGGAAAACAGAGAACCTTTTACGCATGATCACCTCCTGCAGCGGCATAGCCTGATCTGTCAAAAACCTGCAGTTCGCAGCATGCTCCCCGTGATCATCTGCAGGGCGGAACTGTCCGAAAGATAAGAAAGTCCGCACAGAAATCTTACATGCAGGTTCAAATGAAATACATAAAAAAAAGATACGGCAAAGAAAATTCTTTTAGCAGTGAAAAGCCCGAATACAGACCGATCCGAAGTTTTAAAAAAGAATTCAGGGGTAAACCTGAAAAACAGCATGATGAAAGCTGTCCCGGAATAAACGGTGTAAACCCGGAGCAGAGAAAATTCCGGCACAGGGAAGCGCAAAAAAAAGATCCGGCATCAAAACCGGATCCTCTTTCATACACATACCCTGCTCTGATATCAGCAGTGTATCAGCATCGCGAGAACCACGAAGATCTGAGGTGACATAATACGCATGAACATGGTAAACGGATATACAGTTGCATATCCCAGAGATGTTGCCTCAGGACTTGAATAAAGAGCATTTGAATAGGCAAGAGCCGGAGGATCGGTACATGCACCGGAGATCGCGCCGCACATGCTCAGATAGTTGACCTTAAGTACAAACATGGCAACAAATGCCGCAATCATCAGCGGAACCAGGGTGATAAGCACACCGTAGAACATCCACATCAGACCCTGTGCACTGGCAACAGATGCAAAGAACGTCTGGCCGGCCTTGAGACCCACACATGCAAGGAACAGAACAATACCCACCTCCTTGATTGCCATATTAGCCGAGCGCGGCATGAACCAGTGGACCTTGCCGAAGGTAAGAGAACTGCCGAAACGCGAAAGGATGATAGCCATAACAAGAGGACCGCCTGCGATACCGAGCTTGAGAGCGGCCGGAATGCCGGGAACCGGAATTGCAATGGAGCCAAGTATAACACCGAGAACTATACCGAGAAACAGCGGCAGAGGATATACCTGCTGAAGTTTCTGGTGGGAATCACCGAGCTCACGGGCAACACCTTCAACGGCATCCTTCAAACCTACAACATTGATAATATCGCCGAACTGCAGAGTTATTGTGTCATCAGGAACAAGCTCCACATCGGTTCTGGTGAAACGGGAAACAACAACATCATACTTGCTGTCAAGTCCGAGTTCGCCGAGTTTCTTGCCCATAACCTTGCTGTTGGTAACAATAACACGGGAACTGGTCATATCGGTACCCTTGGTGGAAAGGGATATTTCAACCTTTTCACCGAGATCCGCCGCAATATTTTCAAGAGCACCGGGAGCGCCAACCAGGTGCAGAATATCATCAACCCTAACCACATCATCATGATGAGGCACCATAAGACTGCTGCCTCTCTTCATTCTGGAGCAGGAAATGGTCTGGGTATCCATACGAGGAAGCTCGGAAATCATCTTGCCGTCAAAGTGAGAGTTGGTTACACGGACATTGATCGCCACAATTCCCTTCTTCGCGGCAATCTTTGATTTTTCAAAAGCCTTGCCTGCCTGACTGATATCAACCTTGAATATAATCTTCATAAGGATCAGGGTGATAAAAATGCCGAGAATACCGAACGGATAGGCTACGGCGTAACCTTCGCCGAGGGTCGAGGTGGTCTGGAGAAGTCTTGCGGAGAGTGCAACAGGATCCGGATTGCCGGCGAGAAACTCATCGAGAGCCGCCTTGTTCAGAAGCAGATCCTTAACCTCGTTAGGAGCTGAAACCGCCACGTCGGAAATCATCTGATTTGCGGCACCGAGAGCCGGAGTATTGGTTACAGCACCTGAATAGACACCGAGAATTTCAGGAAGCGTCACATCAGTCAGTTCAAAGATTGCGAAGGTTACAAGGAAACCGCCGATTATCACAATCAGAGCAACAGAAATCAGCTTGGCACCTGAAGCCTTCAGAGAGGCAAAAAAACTCGGACCTACGGAATTGCCGATTGCATAAACGAACAGGATAAGACCGAACTCCTGAAGATAGTGCCTGGCACTTTCAAAAGCTGGAGCATTAAGATCCACCAGTTCGAAAGAATTTACAAAATGAGATATTATGATGCCGCCGAAAAGCACACCGCCGATACCAAGAGTAAAACCCTTGATATTTATTTTACCCAGAACTATACCAAAAACACTTATGATTGCTACCAGCAGGGTCAACTGGGCAATCCAATCTAGTACCATAAAATATTCCCAACAGATTTGACTTTAGATAGATTCAAAAGAACGGTAAAACCGCCTTTTTTTGAAACATGTGATCAAGTTCGTATTTTATCAAATAAAACTGCAAAAGCAAGTTAGGGGAAACAAAGAGCCCGGCAACCCTGCACACTGATACGGCAGAATAACAGGAAAATGAAATCAGCAGGCAAAAGCCGGATCAGTCCGTCTTTATTCTCCTACCATCTGTTTCCGCTCGGATCGCGGAATATTACATTGTCGCCGCTGTACTCCGAACTTCCGATTCTGTTGCCGCTGCTGTCACGGTAAATAACGGTCGAGCCAGATATTTCTCCGTAACCTGTAACATTTCCGCTGGAATTACGAAAAGTGATCCTGCTTCCGGAAATTTCCGCTCTGCCGGTGGTATTGCCGCTCCTGTCACGAAAAACTATGGAGCCGGAGCCTTCGCGCGTTGCAGTTCCGGTAACATTGCCGCTTCGATCTCTGAACGTGGTTGTATTACCGCTTGTTGACGCCGTGCCGGTTGCGTTGCCGCTGCTATCTCTGAATGTGGTTGTACCTGCAGAGGCGTCCAAAGATACCAGAGCAAGAACAGATGCAAGAATCAGTGCGGTTAACTTCATAAAAAAACTCCTTTTTAAACCGAAGGGAAAAAACCAGACAGTCCGCTGCGTCAGACTGCTCATAAAATTCCCAGTCTGTACCCGCAAATCCTCAAAAAATACGGCAGACTATCTTCTCAGGCGGTGATCACGTCTGCGATCCGGAGGTAAATTTCTGCCGGGCCCCTTATGTTCAGATGTTCCCACCGTCCTTCCGTCACGATCACGGTAGGTTGTTCTGCCGCCTGAGTGAGTTGCCGTACCCGTTGCTCTGCCGTCACGATCACGGTAGGTTGTTCTGCCGCCGGAATAAGTTGCCGTGCCCGTTGCTCTGCCGTCGCGATCCCGGTAGGTGGTTCTGCCTCCTGATGTGACAGCAGTGCCCGTAACTCTGCCGTCGCGATCCCGGTAGGTTGTGGTATTGCCGCTCGTGGTGGCTGTACCCAGCGCTCTGCCGTCACGATCCCGGTACGTTGTCGTTTCAGCTGAAACATTCAAGGAGAAAAGAGACAGAACAACTGTCAGAATAAATGCCGCTACCCTCATATGACACCTCAACAGGCAGAAAACGAGCCGTGAACAAAAACTGTACTCATAGTATCACTAATTTCAAAGAAACAGAACATCCTGCAATGCGTAAACACGGATCTTACTTACATTTTCCGCATTCCGCCGAAGATGCGGAAATGAAGATCCGGGTTCAGAGTTTTTTCATCATCCGGGATCTGCACAATAAATCAGTGCTGTTCACCGGATCTGTCCGATGCCTTTCCCGACCCCGCGGAAAAGGCCGGAGGGATCCGCCTATCTGAGGCGGTAGAGCACCGGCACCCTGACTCTGAAACCGCCTGAGATCCCTTTGAATCTGAATTCTGCTCCGTAATCGGATGCGGAACGATCAAGATCCGCATACCCTGACGATTTCTCCAGATCCACCTTCACAACCTTCCCGGAGGAATCAACATGAAGAACCAGAGTGACCTGCCCCTGACGCCCGAATCGTCTTGCCTGGGACGGATAAACAAATCTCGGACGGTAAACCAGTTCAACAGATGAAATATCCCTTAATGCTCCTCCCGCCCCGCCGGCCCCGGATCCGCTGTTCTGAGACGCTGCGGCCACCCCGGATCCGCCGGCTATGGATCCTGATGAGAAAACCTCCCGGCCGGTGCCGGAGAGGCAGCCGGAGGTTTCCCTGCACTGACTGCCGCCTCCTGCAGATGTTTTACGTCCGCTTTGTTCAGAGTTTTTTTTATTATCATGAAGCCTGCTCCCTTCTGCAGTCCGGACCTCCGCCGCCGCACTGCTCTGTTCTGGCTTTTTAACAGTTTGACGGTTGCCGCGTCCGTCATCAGACTGACGTCTCTTTGCATATGAAACAGCCGTCACAGCTGTGTCTTTCTTCGCGTGATCCTGACCGTTCTGAGATTCATGCAAAGCCCCGGTTTTCTGTGATGAATGCTCGCGGGACGCCGTGTTCCGCTCTGTTTTAACTTCAGACTCCGCCGCCGCAGAAACACCTGCAGCCGGCCCGTTTTCATGCCGCGGTGTGATATCTCCTGATCCTGCATAGGTTATTCTGTAGCCGGACTTAATCCCGCCTGAAGCCATATCATTTACCTGACGGCTTTCATCGGGAAAAAGGATTGATGCCGTGAGAAGAAGATGCATCAGGAGAATAAGAGAGAAATATAAAAGACGGAAATTCCCGGACAGGTACATGGCAGATGCGGTTTCCTCAAGGTAATATTCACTGTTTCATCATTATATACGGTACGCGGCTGTGCTGCACCCGTCTGAAAAATCCCGCAGGATTTTTACAGAAGGCAGATTTCCTTCTGATCCCAAAAAGCAGGCATAAACAGTATAATCACATTCCTTCGTCACATTCAATTCAGATCTGCTTCGCATTTCCTTCACAAACTGCATGCGCTGTCTAAAAATTCCGCATTCTATAAAACTGTGCGATGGTTTATAATACCCTTTGTTTTTTTATTCCCGCCGTTTTTCTACAGAATTCTGATCTGCCGTTCTGCAGCAGATCAGAGTGCATTTTCTGTATAAAACCGGAGGCTGTTATCAACCATAGGATAAGTGATCTGTATGTCCGTAGTAATTTCACGAAACTTTGCGACAGCTTTCTGTCAGAATTTTCTGGGAAATGCGCCAATCTGGTACAAACTCCTGATTGTCCTGTTTCTCATTTCAAACCCCATAATGTTCTCCATCGATCCGTTTATCGCGGGTTGGATGCTGATCCTGGAATTTATTTTCACTCTGGCCATGTCTTTGACATGCTACCCTCTCCAGCCGGGCGGTCTTCTTGCACTTGAGGCCGTTGCCATAGGAATGACCACGCCGGATCATGTCTTCCATGAAATAAACCAGAACATAGAGGTAATCCTGCTGCTTATGTTTATGGTTGCCGGCATCCATTTTGTGCGCGATCTGCTGCTTTTCGTTTTCTCGAAGGTAATCATAGGCATCAGATCAAAAGTGCTGTGCTCGCTTATTTTCTGTGCATCCGGCGCATTTCTTTCGGCGTTTCTTGATGCTCTGACCGTACTTGCGGTGTTCATAGCAATCTGCGTGGGATTCTACAGGATCTACCACAAGGTCATATCGCAGAGCGACACCAACAGCCCGGACGATGCAGAGGTATATGAGCCAAGCCGTGCGGATCTGAATAAATTCAGAGCATACCTCAGATCAATACTTATGCACGCCGCCGTAGGTACGGCACTTGGCGGTGTATGCACCATTGTGGGAGAGCCGCAGAATCTGATTATCGGTGCAAGAGCTGGATGGAGATTCGGAGAATTCTTCCTGCGCATGATGCCGGTATCTATTCCATGTCTGATTTTCGGTCTTGCAGCGTGCTTCGTTGTCGAGAAGTTCAAACTTTTCGGATACGGCACCGATATGCCTGACAGCGTCCGTCAGATCCTCAAGAAGACGGTTGATGAAAACAACGAAAAGCTCAAAGACGGAGATATCGCAAAACTTGTGGTCCAGTCGCTGTGCTGTCTGTGGCTGATTGTGGGTCTTGCATGGCACCTGGCCGCCGTCGGAATCATCGGTCTTACAGTTATTATTCTGGCAACGTCCTTCTGCGGTGTAATATCGGAAAACAAAATCGGCAAGGCCTTTACCGAATCGCTGCCGTTCTGCGCTCTGCTTTGCGTATTCTTCTCCATCATCGGAGTTATTGCAGATCAGAAGCTTTTTGCACCGATTATTGACTGGGTCTTCAGTTTCCAGGACAGCAGCGTAAGAACAGGCATGCTTTTCGCCGCCAACGGTATTCTTTCCATGGTAAGTGACAATGTGTTCGTCGGTTCACTTTATGTAAATGAGACATTCACAGCATTCACCCAGGGCATGATTGATCGCGATCACTTCGATATGCTGGCCATTGCCATCAATGCAGGTACGAATCTTCCTTCCGTTGCAACACCGAACGGTCAGGCCGCATTCCTGTTCCTGCTTACCTCGGGACTGTCACCGCTTATCAGACTTTCCTATACCAGAATGATGTGGATGGCGCTGCCTTACACCATAATCCTGTGCATTATAAGCTTCATCACAGTTATATGGTTTGTTCCGGACGCTACAGAATGGATGTATGAGCATCAGTGGCTGATCCACCATGCACCTTTGTCAAAGTAAATCAATCATCCGGATAAAATAATATTAAGCGGCCGTCTGAAATACAGACGGCTTTTTTTTGATATAATTTCACCGGATCACGGTAATATGTTCAAACCGGGTCTTCATGCTGTGCTTTTGTCAAAATACAGGAAAGGCTACCGTTATTTAAGGAAAAATCATGAATAGAATTATGCTGTTTCTGGCGGCTGTGCTTATATCCGCGGCTTCATATGCCGGGATAGTACTCCCGGACGGTTATGAGGAGGTTAAGGTTTCCGCTCCCGGAACCCATATGTATGTAAACAAAGCGTCATCCGCCTTTATCGCTGTATCACTTATGCCGAACAGTGAAAAGGAAAGTGCAGTCGATGCCATGAAGAAGATCCTCAGTGAAATCACCTGCTCAGCGGAAATCAAAGGCAATTACAAAATAGCATCTGTACAGGGATGTATAATAAATGCCGTGCCTGTGGATCTGGGTATCATTGTATCAGAAAAGAAAATGGTAATATTTCAGACAAGCAGCAACGTCAGAGACGAGGATTTTAAGCTGTTTCTGAAGAACTTTATAACTGAATAATAAATCAAAGGGTATGCAGATGTTTGCTTTCATTAAAGACTTCACAGTCGATTTTCTCAGAAATCTTCTCAACACAAGACTGTACTGGCTCTGTGTTGTTCTGATTTCCTTCGGATTTGAGGTATGCGGATATTATTTCCAGTATGTAATGGATCTTAAGCCCTGCGAGATGTGCGTTTATGAGCGTGCAGGCTTTGCCGCCATACTCATTATCGGTCTTTTTGTGCTGATTCATCCAAAGACTCTCAAATATATCGGAATACCCGCATGGATATACGCTTCAGTAATGAGTCTTCAGATTGCTGTTGAACATATCGATGCTGAAACAAACATCTTCGCCCAGTGCAACGCAGTTATAGAAGCTAAAAGATTCTGGATACCTCTCGACCAGTGGCTGCCGTCATTCTTCAACCCTACCGGCACATGCGGGGACATTCCATGGTCATTTATGGGATTTTCAATGCCGTGGTGGGTAAGAGCCATATTTATAGGCTATCTGATCGCCATCGCCGTATCACTGATAATTCATTTCTTTTTTTACATACGCCGCAGAAAAAGCCTGCAGAATTAAATCCGCCTGTAAGTGCCCACAGTGCTCCTGACGGAATATAGCATGATATTCCATACTCTGCGGGTGTAATCAGGTTTTTCGTGACAGCTCAAAGTCAGTTCTGATCTCGAAAACTGAATTTCCTCAGCAGAATTCAGAACTCCCCGCGCCGCACGTTTGAGCCGGGAGTCTCTGTCTGAACAGTCAGGGAGTTGAAAGACAGCTCATGATCAGCTCGTGATTTAATCGTATCGCCGGGTAACTCCGGGACATTCATACAGATAACAGAATCATACAGATGCGGAATTTCAGAAACAGGTCCTTCCCTGCTATTCAGGGTCACTGCGCCCTGCCATAAATCCCGGAAATCATAAGGACAAAAAAAAGCACCGCGATTATGCGATGCCTTTATCATAAACAAATTTGATTAAATCTTACTTGCCGAGAACCTGATCAAGGAGGGTGTCAATAGCAGCACACTTTTCCTGTGAATCACAAGCACCAGCAATCATAAGGATATCATCACCATCATCAACAACAAATCCCTGAACATTGTTTGGGCAGACGATATGCTGAGCTGGCTTACCCTTGAATTCTACAGCAGCTGGAGCTTCGCAGCCCTTAGCCTGAGCAATACCGGCAGCAACTTCTGCAAGATCTGCAGATCCGGAAGCGCCAAGTTTGCCTGCAACCATACGAACACCGAGAGTTGTCTCATCAAATGTATAAGAATCCTCAGTCTGTTCAGTCAAAGTCCAATCAGCCATTGCAGATGCAGAAACACACATAGCAGCAACTAAAGCAAATAACTTCTTCATAGAATACCCTACCAACCTTCAAATATGGAAGAATAAAAAAAACGCTCAACAGAAATTTGACAACAAATTCAAACTCTGTGTCTCTTCAAGTCTCTGAAATATATATATATAATCCATAAACTTAAACGTTCGTATTATAGAACTTCCACCTTAAAACATCAATAAAAAAATAAATACCGCAATTCTTAAAATACGCAAAATAATTTCATGTACGATGCAATTTGCAGGAAATTAAGGCATTAACCTCCTTTAATAAAACAAATATTCATTAGATCGGGCGGTAAAATCCGGAGTTTATATTGTGCAGTATGTATGTCACTCCCGCAATATTAAGAACAGGCGGAACAGCATAATGCAATCACCAGCCGGGAACAACCGGACGCACAGCTGCCCTTCGGCATTTTGTGAAACAGATAAGAACAATTAAACTGAAAGATATAACTGAAACTAAAAGAAAAAAAGAAGATGATTAACTGGCATTCCCAACGGGAGTCGAACCCGTGTCTACACCTTGAGAGGGTGTCGTCCTAGGCCTCTAGACGATGGGAATAAGAGACATTGTCGGAACGTTTGTTATTATAAACAAAGTGACTGTTTTGTAAAAGTTTTTTTTAAGTTTTTTAGCAAAAAACTTACTGTATGCGTAATTATTAACCAAAACAAAAAATTTCGAGTATACAGCATACAGTTTTCCCCGCCGGCACCGGTTTTCTATATCTGCCGTCAGGCCTGAATTCAGAAATCTCCGGCATCAGTTTTATTGACAGGCAAAATCATTAAACATCAAAGCAGGGGAATGAAACGGAAGAGAGGAAACAAGTAACAAGTTATTCACAACACCTGTTAATACTCTGCGCCTGACCGTGCTCCGCCGCGATCATGCACGTTCCTCCCCTTAAGATACAGGCTTAAGAAACCGCCGTTTTACTAATCAGTCCGCCTCCGTCAGCGATCTACTTTAATTTTATTCTGAAAAGACGTTCGAAGTTTTCAGAGGTTCTGCCGCACAGTTCCTCATAATCAACACCCTTGACCGCGGCCACGGCGTGCGCCACCTTCTCCACATATGCCGGCTGATTAGGTTTGCCGCGATACGGAACAGGAGCAAGATACGGACTGTCAGTCTCAACAAGCAGGCGATCAAGGGGAACAAATCTGGCCAGCTCCCTTATATTCTCAGCCTTTCCAAATGTAACTATGCCTGAAACCGAAATGTAAAAGCCGCGATCAAGAACTCTTCTGGCATTTTCCAGACTGTCCGCATAGCAGTGAAAAATACCTGTCAGGTTCTTCTCCGGATCTGATGATGTAAGCACGCTCCAGGTGTCATCGGGGGCATTTCTGGAATGAATAATAACAGGCTTTTTCAGGCGGAGGGCATATTCAAGCTGCTTTGAAAAAATACTCTTCTGGATCCCGGCGCTTTCAGACTCATAATAATAATCCAGTCCTATTTCACCTACGGCAATAACTCTGTCACGGGATGCATATTCAAAGAACTCATCCTCGCTCCACGGCTCGCTGATATTAAGAGGATGAATACCCACCGAGGCATATACATTGTCAAACCCGCGGATCTTTTCATACATTGCCGGAAATGAAGGCAGATCAGTACAGACACACAGCATATGCGTCACGCCAGCAAGCTCTGCATTATGCATTGCATCATCAACGGAAATCTCGCTGTCGCCGAATTTCAAATCTCCGAGATGACAGTGCGAATCAACAAGAAACATATTAAAACCCTTTAATCAGTTCATTAAAAAATGCGGCAAGTTCCAGCGCCGCCCAGGAATTTACCATGGCCCGTTCTCTGCGGACCATATCAAGCAACCGGCTGACGCTGCGATCCAGACATTCAACTGAAATATGATCAAAGAAGGAAAGCATTCTTGTATTCTTCAGTATAAGATTGCCGCCGTAGGATCCGGTGACCCGGTAGCGCATGATATCTTCAAGCATATAGTAGATCCAGCCGTAGACATCAGACAGAGAAAGTCTGCAGGCGTTTTTTTTAGAAGTCTTTTCATCTGCAGAATGCTCACTGCGCGCAGCTTCGTCGGTCTGAATTTTTACAGATATTTCAGTCATGAGATCAATAAGCTGGGATACTCTGGCTGGCTCCTGCATAATCTGGGCAAAAGCCAGGGTAAGACGGTTAAACAGTTCATCATAGCCGTTCATGATAAATCTTACGGTCTCAACAGGCGACTGACGGTTAATCCGGTAGATTTCCTCGGTAACAGTACAGTGCCTGCCGGAAAGCTGGCTGTAAATCCAGTCCTTTGCCTCATTAAACTCAGGACACGGGATCTTAAAGGAGACACACCTGCTGCGGACCGTGGGAAGAAGGAGATCAGGGTTGTCGGCGGTAAGAATAAACATGGTTCTGCCCTGAGGCTCCTCGAGAACCTTAAGAACAGCATTTGCCGCCTCAAGGGTGAGCATTTCCGCATTCTCTATAATTACCGCTTTTCCGATATCAAGCTTTGGAGTAAGTGCAACAAACGAAATTATGTCTCTGACGGCATCTATTCCAATCTTCGTTCTGGCCGGTGCGCTGACATGGTAATAATCCGGATGATTGCCGGAAAGACTCAGATTGCAGGAATGGCACGATCCGCAATATCCGGACAGTGACGGATTTTCACACAAAAACAGTCTTCCAAGTTCAAGAGCTATCTCCTTCTTGCCCAGACCGTCACCTCCGTACAGGAGCACGGCGTGCGGAGGTCTGTTTCCTATCAGAACCTCTCTTAACTTGAACCAGGATTCCTTTAACCACGGGAACATAAATAACTTTCCACTGCTGATATGACATCTGAAGTAACTGTCTCCAGGGATCGGGATGCATCTATCACCCTGATGGAACTGTCTGCGGCGGCTTCATTAAGGTATGCGGTGCGTACACGCTGAAAAAAATCCCTCTTCTCCTGCTCGAAGCGATCCCTTCCAAGCCCCCGGCTGTCCACCCGGGAAAGTCCTTCAAGCGGATCTATATCAAGAAGAACCGTCAGATCAGGTTTAAAATCCCCGAGGACTGATTTTTTTATATTCTTGATCATATTCATATCCATGCAGCGTCCGCCGCCCTGGTATGCAACTGATGAAAGATCATGACGGTCGCCGATCACAAATGCGCCTCGCTCAACAGCAGGTTTTATCACCGTTTCTACAAGCTGCACACGTGAGGCGTACATCATCAGAAGCTCCGCCCCCGGGGTGATGGATTCACCCGGATCAAGCAGTATGCTTCTGAGTTTTTCGGCAAGAGATGTGCCTCCGGGCTCTCTGGTGTAAACTATATCCGTGATCCCCTTTGATTCAAGTACGCGTCTGATGGTGCTTATGCACGTCGACTTGCCTGAACCCTCAAGTCCTTCCACAACAATAAAACAGCCTCTGGTCATTTTTTTTCCTGTCGATTAATCAGTTTCTGCCGTGACGGCGTCCTGAACGGTTTCTGCCGGATGAATTCCTGCGTGAATTTGCAGATGCATGCTTTTTCGAACCGGAACGGTCCGGACCTTCGATCTTTACGGCTTCTGACGCAGTCCCGGGATCCTGTACATCACCGTCACCGGCTGCGCTGTTTTTATCCCCGTCAGCGGATCCGTCCTGAGACTTTCTCTGTATCTGCTCTGTCTGCTGAACCGAAGCCTTTTTTCTTTCGCGCTGAAGCTTCACATAATCCGCCACCGCCCTGTTGTGCTCAGAAAGAGTCCTGCTGAACCTGTGACCGCCTGTGCCGTCAGCTACAAAATAAAGATAATCAACATCAGCCGGATGCAGCACCGCCTCGATTGCCGGTTTTGATGCAACAGCTATCGGTGTCGGAGGCAGTCCGTCAATCACATAGGTATTGTACTCATTTACATCCTGCAGATCACGCTTTCTGATATTTCCGTCATAGCGATCTTTGATGCCGTATATGGTGGTGGGATCGGACTGCAGTTTCATGTGACGGTTGAGTCTGTTGATAAAAACAGCCGCCACCAGCGGATATTCCGCCCTGCTGGCAGTTTCCTTCTCCACTATGGATGCAAGAATAAGGGCCTCATACGGATTTTTAAGAGGAAGATCGGCAGCTCTGTCCTCCCAGGACAGATTAAGATATTTTTCAAGATCGGCAAAAGATCGTTTAAGGATATCACTAGCCCTGTCACCAACGGTATATCTGTATGATTCAGCATAAAGCTGTCCCTCGGGATTTTCGGGATTGAAGGTGAAAATACTCTTAATATCCGCTTCATCCAGATCATAGGCAATATTCGGATCCTGCTTCATTCTTGCGGTAATCTGCTCAAACCTGGTACCTTCAATCACAGGAAAATAGTATGAAAGCTCCCTGCCCTCGCAGATTATGGCAAAAGCATCCCTGAGATTTCGGGCCTTCTCAAGAGAATAGGTTCCTGCTTTTAAAGATGTATATTCGGGATTGAGCTTGAACCATAAACGGTAAAACAGTCTGTCCTCGCCGGCTTCGGAAAGATCCATCGCCACAGACAGAGGAGTTGCACCGTGGGCGACAGTATATATTTGAGTTCCTTTCCGCAGGGCTGATTCATCAATGGAGCGGATCCTGTCGGAAATATAAAAAAAAGCGCCTGCCGCTAGCGCGGCAAGAAGTAAAACAAGCAGAGAAAAATACTTTATAAATGAAATCATTTTATTATCGATCCGAATAACCTAATTTTACTAGATCCTCGAATAAAAAAAATAGACAGAGCCGAATCTGCTGATAAAAAACAGGGAAACCGCCGGACAGATCTGCAGGCAAAACTGAAACAGCGGAAAGTCAGCTTCAGGTTCAAATCAGCAGATCCGCCGCACACGCACAAAAAAAGGCACATCCCGAAAGACATGCCGATTATTTAAATGATTTTTAAAAGTAATTAACGGTACTTCTTGAAAAGAATTGATCCGTTGGTTCCGCCGAAGCCGAAGGAATTTGAAAGCGCATATTCAACATCAGCCTTGCGGGCACCTTCACGGCACAAATCCATATCAGCGCATTCAGGCTCCACATTATCCACATTGATTGTCGGAGGAACCATTCCGTCATGAATACACATAACTGAAAAGATTGCTTCGATTGCACCGGCGGCACCAAGGAGGTGACCGGTCATGGACTTGGTGGAGTTAACCATAACTTTGGTTGCACTGTCACCGAACACAGATCTTACAGCTCTGATCTCGGCAAGATCACCAAGATGAGTTGAAGTTCCGTGAGCGTTGATATACTGAACCTGATCAGGAGTTATTCCCGCATCCTTTATCGCATTCTTCATGGAAAGAGCTGCACCTGCACCGTCATCAGGAGGTGCTGTCATATGATGCGCATCAGAACTCATGCCGAAACCGGCGAATTCTGCATAAATCTTGGCACCGCGAGCCTTGGCATGCTCAAGTTCTTCGAGAACCATAATGCCGGCACCGTCACCGAGAACAAAACCGTCACGATCCACATCCCACGGACGGCTGGCCTTCTCAGGCTCGTCATTTCTTGTGGAAAGGGCCTTGAGTGCACAGAAGCCTCCGATACCCATAGGAACTGAAGCCTTCTCAGTACCGCCGCAGATCATTACATCAGCATCACCATTCTGGATCATGCGTCCTGCAAGACCGATGGAATGTGTGCCGGTCGAGCATGCTGTTGCACATGCGATGCTTGGTCCGCGCAGATTGTTAAGAATTGAAACATGACCTGCTGCCATATTGATGATGGAAGCCGGAATAAAAAACGGAGAAATCTTGCGGCAGCCGCTCTTGAAGTAATTCTCGTGATTCACACTGATAGTACCCAGACCGCCGATGCCGGCACCGATGGAGGTTCCGCAACGCTCTGCCTCTTCTCCCTCAGGATGCAGATCTGCATCATTGAGAGCCTGGCTTGCAGCTGCAACGGCATACTGTATGAACATATCCATCTTTCTGGCATCCTTGTTGCTGATGCCATAGGCTGAAGAATCGAAATTTTTTACTAAACCTGCAATCTTGCTTGAAAAATCGGTGGTGTCGTAATCAGTTATTGGAACAATACCGCTCACACCTGCGAGAATATTCTTCCACGATTCCTCAAGATTCAGACCTACAGGGCAAAGAATACCGATACCGGTAACTACAACTCTGCGCTTGGACAAAGCACCCTCCATAAATCTCTACTTTTAAAAATTAATTACTGATCGCATGATTCGCGGCAATCAGATAAAACCTTCAAACAAACAGAGCGACAAAAAGCCGCCCTGAAAAAAATCATTTTATTCTAGAGAAGCCGAATTACTTCTTCTGAGCCTCAATATAGTCAACAGCAGCTTTAACAGTGGTAATCTTCTCAGCATCCTCATCAGGAATGTCAATGCCGAACTCTTCCTCGAGACGCATGATCAGTTCTACTGCGTCCAGAGAGTCTGCACCAAGATCATCAACAAATGATGAGTTCAGCTCAATGCCATCCTTATCACGATCAAGATGTTCAGCCACAATAGATTTTACCTGTTCTACGATATCACTCATGATTTAACTTCCTTAATATAGCACTATTGCCAAAAAAAACAGATCCCTAAAGATTTATTTATACTTCAATTATATATTGATACAGCTTTTATTTATAGTCATTTTTTTTCAAAATGATGCACCGCTTAGCATTTATGCGATAAAGAACACATATGGCAGTCAGATCGAGCAATAAACAGACTGACTGCATCAAATGCCGGGACTCTCAAAAGCACTAATCCATCAGCATTCCGCCGTTGACATTGATTGTTTCACCTGTAATGTAGCCGGCTGCATCGTCAGCAAGGAACAAAACAGCTGCGGCAATATCCTCGGGAGATCCGAGTCTGCCTGCAGGAACTGTTGAAAGAATGCCGCTTTTAACCTCGTCAGAGAGTGCATCTGTCATGTCAGTTGCAATAAAGCCGGGAGCAACAGCATTAACGGTAATTCCTCTTGAAGCAACCTCACGGGCAAGTGATCTGGTAAAACCGATAATGCCCGCCTTTGAAGCGCTGTAGTTGGTCTGACCCGGATTGCCTGCCTTGCCTACTACGGAACTTATGGAAATGATGCGTCCGAATTTCTTCTTCATCATGGATCTTACAACAGCCTTTGAAAGACGGTAGACGGAGGTAAGATTGGTTGCAATCACAGCATCCCATTCCTCATCCTTCATGCGCATGAAGATATTGTCCTTTGTAATACCCGCATTGTTCACAAGGATATCCACATCACCGTATTTTTCCTTTACCGCCGCCATGGCTGCATCCACAGATGCCTGATCGGTTACATTAAGAACAAGACCGGTGCCTGCATCCCCAAGATACTCGCTGATCCCGTCCGCACCCTTCTGAGACGTTGCGGTTCCAACAACCTTTGCACCCTTTGCGGCAAATGCCATAGCAACCGCCTTTCCGATACCGCGGCTTGCACCTGTTACAAGAACAACCCTGTTTTCAAAACTCATTTTTATCCCTTAATTCCGATTAATTCCTGAATTGTTGCAGGAGTATTGACGCTGACACCCTCAATACGCTTGTCTATGCGCTTTACGGTTCCTGTAAGAACCTTGCCCGGACCCATTTCCAGCTGACTCTCTACACCGGCGTCAGCCATGGCAACAACAATATCAGTCCATCTTACCGGGCAGTACAGCTGACGAACCAGCGCATCCTTGATTTTTGCCGGATCCTCTTCGCACTTAACATCCACATTGTTGAATACAGGGATCACAGGGGATGCAATCTCAACAGACTCCAGAACCTCCGCAAGCTTCTCCGAGGCTGACTTCATGAGAATGCAGTGGGAAGGAACAGAAACTGAAAGAGGTACAATCTTCTTTGCACCCTTTTCCTTTAAAATGGCCGAAGCTCTTTCCACAGCCTCCTTGTGACCGGCAATAACAACCTGGCCGATGGCATTGTAATTAACAGGAGAGACAACCTGATCACCTGCAGCCTCCTGACATCCTGCGGCCACCACATCATTGTCAAGACCGAGAACCGCCGCCATTGCACCAACTCCTGACGGAACAGCCTCCTGCATAAGACGTCCTCTGGTCTCCACAAGTCTGAGTCCGTCACGGAAGGTCATGGCACCGGAGCAGACAAGTGCTGAATACTCGCCAAGAGAATGACCTGCCATGTATGAAGGCATCTGACCCTGAAGAAATGTCCATACCCTCCATACCGCAAATGACGCTGTCAGAAGAGCCGGCTGGGTGCGGCTGGTCATATTGAGTTCTTCCTCAGGACCTGCATTTATAAGTTTGGCCATATCGTAGCCGAGAGTATCACTGGCTTCCTGATAAATATCAGAAACTAGAGGATAAGCATTAAACAGATCGGAAAGCATTCCTACACTTTGAGAACCCTGACCAGGAAACACAACAGAAAAACAAGACATTTTAAATTCTCCCGAAAATTAACCGGCTGCCGGGATCCGGCAGCATCCGATAAAACTAGTAGCGAATAAGAGCCGAACCCCAGGTAAAGCCGCCGCCGAAGGCCTCAAGCAGAATCAGCTGGCCTCTTTTGATCCTGCCGGATCTGACACCCTCATCCAGAGCCAGAGGCACGGATGCAGCCGAGGTGTTGCCGTGACGATCAAGAGTGATGATGACCTGATCCATGCTCAGACCGAGCTTGTCGGCCGTAGCCTTGATGATTCTCAGATTAGCCTGGTGCGGAACAAGCCAGTCCAGCTGGCTCTTGTCTATACCTGCAAGCTCAAAGGTATCTGTTACCAGATGACTCAGTGTATTGACAGCCACCTTGAAAACCTCGTTGCCCTTCATATAAAGATAGCGGTTCTCCTGTGCAGGATCCTGGGTATTAATGTATGGAAGTGATAGCAGTTCGCCGTAGCTTCCGTCGGAATGAAGATGGGACAGAATTATTCCCTCCTCCTCCGAAGCTCCCACAACCGCGGCCCCCGCACCGTCTCCGAAAAGAACAATCGTGGTGCGATCAGTCTGATCACAGGCGTTTGATATAATATCCGCACCGATAATCAGCACCTTGCGACAGGCTCCGCTTTTAATGTACTGATTCGCAATATCCATGACGTAGACAAAACCGGAACACGCCGCCGACACATCCATGGCGGGAACCGTCCTGCAGCCGAGATTGTGCTGAACATAGTTTGCTGTTGACGGGAAGGCATGGGAGGATGACGATGTACCTACAAGAATCAGATCTATCTCCTCCGGTGAAACCTGCGCAGCCTCAAGAGCACGCTTAGAGGCCTCAAGCGCCATATATTCCACGGTTTCACCTTCACCCGCTATATGTCTTTCCTTGATGCCGGTACGCTTGGTGATCCATTCATCGGATGTATCCACCATTTTTTCCAGATCAGCATTATTTCTTACTTTAACCGGAAGATAACTGCCGGTACCCAATATCTTACTATACATCCTACAGCCTGTTTTCAACTCAATAAATTCGACAAATTACGCGGAAGTCCAGCCTCCGCCTCGTGCATCGCCCGAATCAGAGCGTTAACGGTGGCCTGTTTTCTGGCCGAGCCGTGACTCTTGATCACCACGCCCTGCAGTCCGAGAAGACTTGCACCGTTGTAGGTATCCGGCAACAGTGTTTTCATTTTGCTTTTCACAAACAAGGCAAGCGGAAGCTTGAGAAGACTCCAGAACCCTGTCATGCTTCCTGACGCCTTGGATCTGATAAGCCTTACAAGTCCCTCTGACGTTTTGAGAGCAATGTTTCCGGCAAACCCGTCGCATACTATCACATCGGCGCAACTGTTAAAAAGAGAGTCGCCCTCAATATAACCTATAAAATCTATGAATTCCACAAATTGAAGCAAATCGCTTGCTTTTTTGATACATTCGTTGCCTTTATTGTGTTCAACACCCACATTAAGCAGAGCTACCCTGGGACGTCTGGCCGTGTTCATCACAATCTGGTACTCTCTTGCACCCATGCAGGCAAACTGCACAAGATTTTCCGGACTGCAGCATACATTCGCGCCCAGATCCAGCATCAGGGAAAACCCGTCCTCCTTTGCATCGCTTGGAACAAAAGCGGCAAGAGCCGGACGATCGATATTAGGAATTTTATGGATGACATGACTGGCGATGGCCATCAGGGCTCCGGTATTGCCTGCGCTGACACAGCTCCCCGCCCTTCCTTCACTCACCTGCTCGAGTGCTATGCGCATCGATGTGCCCCCGGAGTGTCTCAGGGCATAGGCAACGGGACAGTCTGAAGGAATCTTGCTTTCCGCGGATATGAATTCAACCCTCTCATGAGAGTCGAGACGGCAGCGACGCATTTCAGCCTCGCATTCACTCTCCACACCCACAAGAATAAGTTTTAAAGATTCTGAAATTAATAATGCCTGCTTTGCAGCAGGCACAGTCAGGGACGGACCGAAATCTCCGCCCATGAGATCTAAAGCGACTACAAGATCTCTATCTGAAAAACTCACTTTAAGCTTCGGTATTTTCGTTAACTTCAGCTTCCTGTTCTTCAGCAGTATTCTTCTGAATCACTTTCTTACCGCGGTAGTAACCGTCTGCGGTAACACAGTGACGCATATGAACTTCCTTTGAAGTTGGATCTACTGACAGGTTTGCAGCAGTCAGGGCGTCGTGAGAACGACGCATTCCGCGCTTGGAACGTGAAGTATGATTCTGTTGAACGGCCATTGCCTTTCTCCTAGTTGTTTTTGCTCTTAATCAAATCTCCCAGAGCACGAAAAGGGTTGTTACCTTCATCCTGCTCAATATCATCACCGCCCGCGGTTCCGATTCTTCCGGCAGCGGGACATACCTCCTCCGGATGCTTGGCCACAAGCGGCAGGGACAATATCAGTTCGTCCTCAATTATATCATAGAGATGAACCTCACCAAAACTATTTAGTTCTGCACAGTCAAACTCATCCTCCAGCTCCAACTGCTTGAGTAGCGTCTCATCGGAAGAGTACTTGAATTTCGCGTCAAGCGAAATGGTCATACTTTCCAGACACCGCTGACACGTCATAACAACAGACGTTCTGGCCGTCCCTTCAAACACGTGAAGCCCGCTCAAATCCTTGTAAAAGGAAACCCGAACCTCAATATCGTTCTCAATGCCGTCAACCATGTCTGCCAGACGGGAGAAATCTGACTTGCATATAATCCCCTCGTAATCCAGCTTTTTGGCGGCGGCTCTAATCGGATCTATTGTTACTGGTATCTTAACGTTCTGCATAACGCCCGTAATAGTAGCACAAATGAGACATTAATCAATGATTAATTCAATTAATCATCATACATCGCAGCAGGATCTTACCCGGCGAACGTCTGCACCCTACCGCACGCAGATTTTCTGCCCGACGGTCTTTTCATTCACGAAAATACCTGTGCAGTCAGGAAGGATCCGTGCAAGCTGAGCCACATTCTTCACAATCACCAGAGGATCCTCCTTTATAAGAATCGACGCATCATGAACACCGCATGTCACGCCTGCTGAAGGAACTCCTGCATTCAAAGCCATGCGCAAATCAAGATTTGAATCTCCGACCATAAGAGCCTGGGAAGGCTTAAGTCCGAAATGCTTCAATGTCAGCTCCATCATCATAGGATCCGGTTTTGATTTTGCCTGATCACCGCACATTTCAAAATCAATCAGCTCTCTCATTCCCTCCGTGGCAAACAGTCTCTCCAGTCCTCTTCTTGACTTGCCTGTTGCTATGGACAGCAGATAGCCGCGGTTTTTCAGATTTTTAAGAGCTTCAAGCGTACCCGGAAAATACGGACTCGGAGTCTCATCCTCGCGTCTGGTACACAGATGCCGGTATTCATCAGTGATAACATCAATCTTTTCATCAGTCTGTGAAGGAAAGAGCTTTGCCACTGCGGCTCTTAAAGTTATGCCTATGATATTCAGAACCTCCTTTTCGGACGGAACCGGCACTCCGCAGTTTTCCGCAGCCTTCTGCATACACCATACGATGCATCCTACAGAATCAACAAGAGTCCCGTCCACATCGAATATGACGAGTTTTATCTTTGAAAAACCATCATTTTTGCCGAAAATTTCTTCTTTATATTTCAGTTCCATTCTAAAACCTTCATTTAAAACAAACTGCCGCAGATTCATCATCTGATATATACATCCGGGCATACTTTCTACTGTCAGTGACTGTTACCGCATTTCACCTTTTTCAGATTTCTTTGCATCATCGGCTGCAAGGCGATCCAGAAAAGCTTGCAGCTGTTCATCAAGAGGCGCCTCTACAGTCGTCAGTTTTCCGGTACCCGGATCGGTAAATACCAGAGTTCTTGCATGAAGGAACATTCTTTTAAGTCCGTTCTGCTCAAAACCGGCATCCAGCAGCCTGTCACCGTACTTATCATCCATGGCTATCGGATGATGCTTGAAAGCACAGTGCACTCTTATCTGATGGGTTCTTCCGGTACGAGGCGAGGCCTTTACAAGAGTGGAATTTTCAAAAACTCTCAGAACCTCGAAATCCGTACAGGACGGTTTGCCGTTTCTGTCTACTGTAACCATGCGTTCACCGGACTTGAGAACATTCTTCAGAAGCGGTTCATTTACGACGGAAATTCTTTGCGGCCAGATTCCGTGCACCAGCGCCCAGTAATGCTTGTGCATGGTCTTGAGTCGAAGCTGCTCGTGAAGGCATCTTAGGGCGCTGCGCTTCTTGGCAATCATTAAACATCCTGACGTGTCGCGATCCAGTCTGTGCACAAGTTCAAGATAGTGCAGATCACTCCTGCCGCTTCTGAGCGCCTCGATGACTCCGTAATCCACACCGCTTCCTCCGTGAACAGCAACACCGGCAGGCTTGTTGATCACTATCATTTCCGGAGTCTCATATATGACAGAACTGGTAAGACTCTTTACAATATCAAGATTTTCAGACGGTGCTATTACCGGTGCCTCCTCCACCTTGACCGGAGGCAGTCTGAGCTCGTCTCCTGCTCTTAATCTGTACTCAGGCTTGATGCGTTTGCCGTTGGCCCTGACCTCTCCTCTTCTTAAGATCCTGTAAACAAAACTTTTCGGTACACCTTTGAACTGGCCGAGGAGAAAATTATCAACCCTCTGCCCGTCTCTGTCACTTTCTATAACAACATGACGAACAGAATATTCAATAAGCGGCATGGGAACTCCGAAAGAAAAAGATAGCAGACAAGCGTGGGTATTATATCTGTTAAAGTGATGATTGCATATACAGAATGTATATGCATGAGTTTACAGAATTTTGTAAAAATTTTTTATTTTGTGACATAAACTCATCAAATTAACATTTATTCGACATATATTACATTAATATTCGTTCTGAATAAGAGATTAGAAGACAATATGGAAAGTTTTAAATCTTCTGAGCTGAAATCAATTCTGCATTCCAAAAGATCAAACCTATATTTTTTAGAACATTGTCGCGTTTTACAAAAAGACGGCAGGGTGCTGTATCTCGCCGAAAAATCCAAACAGGAAAACTGTTTCAACATACCGCTGTGCAATACGACAGCGATTCTCTTAGGAACTCTGCGGTTGATACTCAGATATGCACGACTTTCCTGATGCTCGGAGATCACTTTTCTCCTCTCTTGACTCAGATCCGAAGTGGCAAAATGAAAATTCACTTTACGCAAACACCAATCAGGATCACAATGGCAGATAAAAACTGGATGAACATCTGTGCGGAGTCAAAAATGTGGCTCTTAAAGTCTCACTCTACCTGCCAACGATAAAAAAACAGCCTTCCTCATACCGGGATCATAAAAAGTCTTAAACAAAAATCTGAAGGAAAGTATATCTGACAGGATCAGTCTGCCGCTGCGGTGAAAAAATTCAGAAAAGAGAATTCCTCTGTCAGCGATGCGTTTATTCTTAATCTCGAAGGTACAGGATGCGGCAAAACGACAGCAAATGCAAAATAGCTGCGGCTCTTGAAGAGGAAGAGGGAACTCTGCGATTTACCCTGGCACTTAGACTAAAAAACCTAACTCTGCAAACCGGTGATGAATATCGTGACAGACTCCGTCTAACGGACGAAGAACTGGCGGTAGTCATAGGCTTAGATGCTATTCTGCAGCTTCATGAGCAGGAGAGAGAAATGTAGAGGAACCCGAAAAAAGATGGTAATACTTTAACAGGTTCTGAATCGCTAGAAGAACTTTTTGAAGCAGAAACAGTATGTGAAGGCGAACTTCCGCATGAGTGGGTTTGTACTCTTTTTAAAAATTCCAAGGCAGCCAAAATGCTATATGCACCGTTACTGAGCTGTACCATTGACCAGATAATGTCAGCCACAGAATGCTGCCTCGGAGTACGCAAAGTTATCTGCCGCATAGGCAGCTTAGAAAGACCATGCGGGTTGGAATTCCGATCAGTGTCGTTATTTGCCACATGACAGCTTAGAAAGGAAAGAGAACTTGCAGGCCGAGGTAGAAACCTACCAAAAGGATTCTTTGAACAAAAAGACCATTATGAAATTTACGTGAAAATTTATACCAAAACAGGAGATCCCATAAAATAGAGACATGTATACAAAACTTATGTGCATTGCCAGCAAGAAAGACTATACCAAATTTTATACCTCATATCCGCGCCCCAAAGGACGCTGTTTTACGGAACAATCAGATAAAATCGTAACAACTGATGTTTTAGTACCCAAGTTCACAGATCCGAATATGATATTGTTCACAACAGCATTTGCCTTATGAGATAATGTTAGTGTGCCGTTGTGTGTGTGTCTGTACGCAGATTAAAAATAATTTTTATACACCCGGTCAGAATTGGACAGCTGATATCAGCCTCGTCATGGTAAGCTTTAAGATCTTCTGAAAAATGAATTTCTTTTACATAAAGCAGCCTGAGGCCTCTTTCGTAAGACTGTCTGTAAGGCTGCACCGAAAGGATAAGCGCAAAACATGAACATCCTTCCGGTGCGTTAATTTAAAAAGATAGAAAATTCCTCTGTAAGGGTATCAAGTCGTGAGACTGCTATAACACGCTGCAGCAAGGATAGAAAAATGAGTTTATATGAAAAGAATGTTAATCAACGCAACTCAGGATGTTGAGATGCGCGTTGCCCTGGTAGACGGCCAAAAGTTGTATGATCTGGATCTTGAGGGTCCGGGACATGAACAGAAGAAGGCCAACATCTACAAAGGAGTCATCACAAGAGTTGAGCCAAGTCTCGAAGCCGCTTTTGTGGATTACGGTGTAGGAAGACACGGTTTTCTTCCTCTCAAGGAAATAGCTAAAGAATACTTCAAGGACGGACATACCTACTCATCAAGAACAGATTTGCAGGAAGCACTGCCTGAAGGTACGGAAGTGATAGTCCAGATTGAAAAGGAGGAACGCGGTCTCAAAGGTGCTGCACTTACCACATACATCAGTCTGGCAGGAAGTTTTCTTGTTCTGATGCCGAACAATCCGCGTGCCGGCGGCATTTCACGAAGAATCGAAGGCGATGAGCGCGATGAAATGAAAGAGGCACTCAACAGTATCAGTGTTCCGCACGGCATGGGTATAATAATCCGCACCGCTGGTGTAGGCAAATCATCCCAGGAACTCGAATGGGATCTCAAGGTCCTTACCAGACTGTGGGATTTCATCAAGAAGGCTGCAAACGAAAAACCGGCTCCGTTTCTTATCTACCAGGAAAGCAACGTAATTCTCAGAGCCGTAAGAGACTATCTCAGACCAGACATCGGTGAAATAATAATTGACAACAAGGAAGTCTATGAAAAGACTCTCAAACACGTCAGCATGGTCCGTCCAGAATTCTCGAACCGCATAAAGCTCTACACCGATGAAGTACCTCTCTTTACCCACTATCAGATTGAAAATCAGATAGAATCTGCATTCCAGCGCAAGGTAAGACTCCCTTCCGGCGGTGAAATCGTAATCGATCCTACCGAGGCTCTGACGTCAATTGATATCAACTCGGCAAAGGCAACAAAGGGCGGAGACATTGAGGAAACGGCACTTCAGACCAATCTTGAAGCTGCTGATGAAATAGCGCGTCAGCTCCGCCTGAGAGATCTTGGAGGTCTGTTTGTTATTGATTTCATTGATATGACTCCCGCCAAAAACCAGCGTGAAGTTGAAAACCGCATGCGTGAGGCTGTACAGTCAGATCGCGCCAGAATCCAGATTGCCAAGATTTCAAGATTCGGTCTTCTTGAACTTTCAAGACAGAGGATCCGTCCTTCCATCAATGACACCAGTACTCATGTATGTCCGCGCTGCGAAGGTCAGGGATTTATCCGTGATGTTTCATCGCTTTCTCTTTCGATTCTGCATCTTATTGAAGAGGAGGCTCTTAAGAGCAACACCGAACAGGTTCATGCCCAGGTTCCTATCAAGGTGGGTGCATACCTTCTCAATGACAAGAAGGACGCAATAAGTTCAATTGAAAAGCGTCATGACGTAAAGATTTACATAATTCCTAATGCGGATCTTGAAACACCGCACTACGAGGTGTACCGTCTGAGGAAAAACGATCGCGGAGAGGAGGAGCATATAACCGCGCACCGCATATCCGAGGATCGTGCATATGTGCCAGAAAAGGAGAACTGTACATCTGACAAGCAGGTTGCGGCTGTAAGCAGTGTTATGGCTGTACAGGATATGGAGCCTGCTCCTACCCCTACCAAGATTTCCTGCACAAACTTCTTCAAGAAGATTGCCGGTGCATTCAAATCAATTTTCAGCGGTTCATCAGACAGCAAAAAGAATGAAAAGAATTCCCACCGCGGCCAGAGACACGGAAGAAACAGTGATCGCAGAAACTCTTCCAGAACTGAAGTTCAGACTCAGAAGCAGAATGAAAGAAACCGTGCATCACAGATAAACCGCAGGAAAAATCAGGAGAGACCAGCTTCGACTGAAAAGAATCCTGCAGCCGTCAAGGAGCAGCACAGACAGTTCCAGCAACAGCAGAATGCGACACCTGTACAGACGCCGGACACTTCAAAAGAGAAGCGGGAACGTCGCGAGCGCAGAGAACGCCGTGATGTACGCACCAGGGTGAGACAGAATGACGAAAGAATTCAGAGTCAGGAGATATCTCCTCGCCAGAAGCCTGAAAGCATAAGAAAACCTGCTGTCCGCACTGATTCTGCCGCTCAGAAAGCCGCTGCCCATACAGCAAAAATTCAGACTCCTAGAATTTTCCCTGCCGGAGCTGCTGAAATTAAATTCTCAACAAGCGCTCCTGCCCAGCCTGAGCACAGACAGCTGCTTGAAACCTCAGCATACAGCGGCAGAGAATTTGGAGATTTCAATAAAGACAACTCCCTGAGGGCGTCCGGAGCAACCCAGATCGAATTTTCCCGCAGCGAACCTGCCCTGCCTGAACATCATGATCTGGCACCGGGAATTCAGCAGGCAGACTACATACTCGCGCGAACCGAACCGAAAGTGTCAGGTCGTGCAGCCGGTGCAAATTCCCTTTCGAATTTCGCAGCCGTACCGATGGGACAGCCGGAGAAATCTGAAGAATAAAATAAAACAAAATTCAAACTGAATAAATGCGAAAGCCTGCTAAACCAAGCAGGCTTTTTTATGCACTTTAAAATCAACCGGCAGAATCGTCTGCCTGCTAATCAGAGAAAAAAACAAATTTTAACATTCACTTTTAAACAGTCGGAACCAACCTCAATCCAAAACTGAGCCTGCCCCGCTTTCCCTTCTCTGCTTATTGCATTCCTCTTCCGACTAAAGGCAGTATATAGCCCAGAATTACAATTAATAACTTGAGAGCCAAATATCCGAAGAACAAACACAATGCCTGAGTAGACGAACTTTCCGGTATTTTGTCAATCGGACCACCGGCTGAAAGTCTGTAAACATATCCTTTAATTTTGAAAAATCTGATAAAACAATAAACAGACTGGTAGAGAGCATAAAAATACACAAGAAAAAAGCATAAACCGATCAGACCGAAAATAATGCAAAAAATAATTAAACCTATAGCAAGCAGTCTGTCCCCAAAATCTAACCCTGCAATAATGGAAAGCAATAAACCTCCGACCAGACATATAATCAGTGCAACTACATAAAAAAGAGAATACTTCATATAGCTCCAAATAAACTCACAGCGGCGGCGGATGTCATCTATGTCATCCGCATAAAGTGCATAACCTCTGCTTTCAAATACTGCTTTAGTCTGAGTAAGAATATTTCTCGATCTGAAAAGCAAATAAACATAGACTACAAGACCCGCAAGCGGAAAAACAACCCAGAAAACAAGAGTAACAATAAGCAGAGGCGTCATATTCTCAAGAACTATTACATCTTCAGCTATATCAACTGCCGGCGCTGCTGCTTCATTGTTTTTGTAATCCGGTGAAGAGACAGGTACATTAGATTCAGATGCAACACTCGTAATTCCCGTCTTCAGATCTATCTGTCTGGTACCGCAATGGGTACAGAAAACAGATTCGTCCTTAATTTGTTTTCCGCAATTTCTGCAAAACATGCCAATTCTCCGCAAAATATTAAAGGCTATTGTGCACGAGCTGGTTCATAACGCACAGGAGCGCTAAAACCAGTTTAAAGCATATTCATCCGCACAATACCTGTTATCCACTATTAATCGAAACCTATTATCCACAATTTATCGAAAAAAAAAACTGAACGACAATTTTCAAACACTACATTTGAAGATCCTTGCTGAAGCAGATTTGACACTGTCCCTGCCGACAGCAAAACTGCAGGTCTGCACACCTGAAGATAGAAACACTGCACCGGCGATTACTTCATAAATCATTGAAGAACAGCAACATCAAATAGTCAAAATATTGAACCTCTTAACAAAATGTACAGTTAAAATCTGATTTTTTTGAAACGCGTTAACTACCGTTCATAAACAAACTGATACGATAACATCATCAATGTCACACGGAGGCGGATCACTGTGATCTGAAATCAATATGAAAAAATACCGCAATATTATTCTTGTACTGGATGCAGGTGGCTACAACACTGATGCCCTGGAAAAAGCTTTTTTTCTGGCTAAAAGAGATCCCGACGTAAAGGTCACAGTTTTTCTTGCAATTTTCGATTTTTCCTATGAACTGTCTACAATCATGTCTTTTACTGAAAAGGAGGAAATGCTCTCCAAAATAATCGATGCCAAGGAGGCTGAGGTTGAACAGGTTATAAAAGAGCACGATATTGACAACAAAAACATAAATGTAAAAGTGGTATGGTCAAGAAGTGCAGGAAGTGCTCTTGGAAAAGAACTCAAAGCAGGAAACTATGATCTGATAATTAAAACATGTGCAGTAAATAATTCTATCTACGGATTACTGCAGACTCCTGTCGACTGGAAGCTGCTGAGAAAAGCAACCATTCCGGTTATTCTGGTAAAAGAGAAGCAATGGATCGCCGACGGAGTTATTCTTGTAGCTCTGTGCTATACAGAACTCGGTTTTTGTAACCGTGTAAACAGAAAACTTCTCAGGGAAGCTCAGATCCTGGCTAAAATCACAGGATGCAGGATCCACCTGGTTCATGCCGTACCGAATCCTCTCCTCAACACATATATTGAGGTTCCTGGATATCTTCCAAGCACATACAACGAGGCTGTTATCAACGATCATACCTCCAAAATAAAACGATATGCCGATGATCACCGCATTTCTCCTGATAATGTCCATATTCAAACCGGAGATCCGGAGGATGTTATTCCAAATGTTGCAGAAGAGGTGAATGCAACAGCAGTTCTGATGGGAAGCGTAGGAAGAGACGGTTTTTCAGGAACAGTCATCGGCAATACAGCTGAAATGATAATGGATGAACTTGCATGCGACATGATTGTAATCAAGACACCGGAGGATTTGTTTGATCCTACTGTAATTGACGATGCAGATGAGGCAGAAAATCCAGATCAGTAAGATGCAGTAATATTGAAACACAGCCTTTAACATTGCCCGTTTTTGCAATCTCAGGAAAAGAAGCATAAACAGTTAAAACTACAAGGTATGTTCAAACATGCATCATGCAAAGTGTGTTCAAACATACCACTGTTTACATATCTGGACACATATTTCGCACCGGATGATAATTTTATAAGGTCGGAAATGATTTTTTCGCGTGAACAGATTGATTTCCTGCTTTCAGCATACTTGTTCAAACGGCTCTGTTAAGGAATAGCGTAGATTCTGAAATCAGCATGATACATCATAAAGTAATCCGGGCTGTAAACTTTGCCGTTTAAATTCAAAAATATAAATACTTACGAAATGTATTGAATTTCTGCGGCATCACACTTCTGTTGAACATAGCTTTGATAATAAAGGATCATTTATGAATCCAGATAAAGATAACTGTTTAGTAGCCATGTATGGCAAAACACAATACACAAAAGCAATGTACGACTTTCATGGATGCTCTGATAAAGTTGAATTCTGCTATCCCGGACTTGCCCTGTTCAAGCATCTGCAGCAGAATCAAAAAAAATCATTTCGAAACATACTGATTATCGGTTCCGACTCAAGTTACTGGTTTGATATGGTGCTTAATTTCAAACATCTTTTCGCCATGGACGGAATTCCTTTTCCTTTTGCTGATCGTATTGCAGGTTGCAGTAGTGAAGATTATGCCACTATGCATAATGCAGAAAGTCCGGAAAAAATTTTTGATGCAACAGCAAAGTGCGAGCCGGATGAGATCAAACTTATTCAGAATGAGATTAACGAGATTCTAAAAAAGCACTATAAGTGCAGCCTGACAATCCTGATCTACAATGGAGATATTTCTTCATATTCAGTTCAGACAGACATCATTGAAAAAATTCTCGAATGTAAAGAAATGTTCCTAAACAGATACATATATCTTGATGTGACAAACGGCTTCAGGTTCATTCCGCTTCTAGTGCTTGCATCATTAAAATTTCTTCAGAATATTCAGAATTTACGTATCGCCGATATTTTTTATGCACAGAATCAGGGTAGCAAAAGCTCATTTATCAGTCTTGGCATGCTGAACAGAATATATGATGAGTCTGTCTGTTACTCACTTTTTTCTGACAGTGTTCGTCTTCATCATATTGCCGGAATATGCACAGACACCAATATCAGCAGTGGCTTGCTGGAGATTGATAAACGTCTGAATTTACAGGAATTTGATAAACCGAGAACAGTATTTGGCAATATACTGCCGAAACTTAACAGTTTCTTCGGAGACAGCACCGTCTTTACCCCGGAATTTTTTGAAGAAATAACAAAATCACTGAGTTCAGATATGTATCTGCTGCTTCGCAGATACATCGACAATGAACAGATGTTCAGTGCAATTCTGTTGCTCGAGTATATAAGACTCAGTGGTATTCATGATCCTTTTGCCGACAGTGATAAAAAAAGAGATAAATATCTGAAATTCAGAAACAGGATCCTCCACTATGAATATGCCGACCGCGAAGATAACAGCATAGTAGATTACGGCAGCAACCTTAAATCTTTTCTGTACAGCAACGAAATAATTCGCGGCAAAGATACATCCGGCGAACCCGATCAAGCCCCGCTGCCTGTCTTTTTTACATTTATAGGCAGCGCAAGGTATGATGAGCTGGAATTTGACATAAAAGAGTTAGAAATCAGCAAATCAAGGTTTATTGCCAATTCTCTTTCGATGGAATATTTCAAAAAAGGCGAGATATCCAAGTATGTAGTGATTGGAACCTACACCAGCGGATGGAAGGGTTTTGTTGATTTTCTGCTCGAACAGTATAACGATTCTCTTGATGCAATTGATGTCCTGGCTGAAATCGAGCAATGTTTCAAGGAATATGCATACATGAAAAACGAAAGAAACGGTATGCAGGAAGATTACAGGCTGAACGAAGACGCTGTAACCAGAATCAACAGTCTTTTTGAAAGGCATAAAAAGACGCTGGGACAGTATATCGAAATTTTTGGCTATGACGATATCTATTCCAATCAAAACTCATACGAAGAATTAAGAACCTTCTTGACCAGCTCTATCGCTCCCGGTCAGGACTTCATAGTAGATATTACCCACAGTTTCAGAAGTATCCCTATAGTTGCATTTCTTACTCTCTTCTCTGTAACGGCTCTCAAAGGATCAAAACTGAAACATCTTTGGTATTCATTACCCCATGGAAAGAACTGTGGAAAACTGCTCGATCTGACATATCTGGCAAACATGATCAGTGATTCAATGTCTGTGGGGCTTTTTAACGGATCGGAAGATCCCGGATATCTGCTTCCTCTCCTTAACCGATATCTTCCTGAACAGTCAGAACTGTACAAATGCATAAGTGAAGGATCAAAAGCAGAAAAAATGCTTTACTTTTCCACTGCTCAGAAGAGTTATAAACAGGCTCTTGAAATCATATCCTCTATAGATCTGAGTTCAAAAGACAAACTACTGAATATGATTTTTCCTTTCTTTGAAAAAAATCTGCAGAATGTTAAAAGCGAACTGTTCTCCAAGGCTGTCAGTTTCTGTAAAAAAGGCCGGTATTCTATGGCCATCTGCGCATTATATGAGGCATACAACTCTTTTGCCGAGAAACTCAATAAAAATTCTGAAATCAAGAAAGTTGATTGGATGGATGCATCATTGTACGACTATACAGATCTGGTGGATTCTATGGTTAAAGATGAGTGTGAATATATAAGCGAACTGCCAGAAAAACATCGCTCGGGCAAAAAAAGGAAAATGGATGCTAAGATGCGCAAATATGGAGAAATAGTAGAAAACTCCTGCAGAATGATACATATCAATTCTAACTTTGATTTGATAAAGAGACTAAGACGCTATATAACATCCGAGATCAAAGAATCATGTTCCGCCAAATTCGGAGGATTTGACTTCAATGAAGCAAGAAAAGATATTTTTTTCGATAAAGAACAGAAGAAAAATTTTTTCAGCGCCGCCGGACTGAACATACCTGTTCTTGAGAAAACAATTAAAGAATCAGCTGATGAACTGAAACAACTGTATAAATTCAAGGATGAATTTTTTGAACTGGTTGCAAGAAAATCAGCAGAACAGCAATCTGACAGCGAACAGACTTCAACAGATGAATGTTTATGTAATGAGAACGAACCGAATAATTCAGATGCTGTATCTTCAGAAGATTCAGAATAATTTGATCCTGAGATTTTACAAAAAATAACACTGCAGCATAAACATTCATATCCACGTGCCTGACAAAAAATTCGTGTATTTCCGTTAAGTCTGTTAATACCAAAAACTTAACGGAGATGTATGAATATGGCAAAAAAGGTATGCTCTGTTCATCAAAGTTTTTGATATCACAGAAACACGATACATTTCGTAAGTATTTATATTTTTAAACTTCAAAAAGTAAAATTTATAGCCTGGATAAATTTATAATTTATCAGGTAAATTTTAGGATCAACTCTATTCCTTAACATAGCCGTTCAAATATTTGAAACCGATCAGCAATTCATAAAAATAAATTGAATTTTATAAACAAAAGTGACTTAATGTCACAAATCATAATAATTATACTATAGTAAGATAGCACTTAATCATTCATGGAGGTCATGTGCTGTCAAGTCTCAAAATAGAATTCACAACAGATGATAGCTCATTCAGTTATCGCAAATCTTCTAATATGCACGGACTTCTAATGCAGCTTATTTCACCTGAATACTGTGAAAAGCTTCATTCGATGGTGCAGATTCCCTGCAGTCAGTTTCTGGAACTTGGTGAAAAAAAATTCTGGCACATTAAAGGCCTTAATGAAGAAGCTTTCCGCAACATAATAGAGCCTGTTCTGAATGCGACAGAAACAGAGTACGAGCTCAAAGACGGAATTCTGCTGAAATTCGTCAGCAAGGAAATACGACTTGGAACAAGAAAGGAACTGATTGAAAGATTCTACAGTGCATCGGAGCCAGACAGATTTATAAACATCGAATTCCTGTCACCAGTTTCCTTCAAGAGTGCATCCCGCTACGTTAATCTGCCTGATCTGCGACTGATTTTTCAAAGCTGGATGAACCGGTTTTCAGCAGCGTCGGATATGGAAATGTTTGACGAAGAAACTCTGCTCCAGCTGATTGATAACTCATCAGTCAGGAATTACAGACTGCGGAGCATTCCGTTCCCGCTTGAGAACGCAACCATTCCCGCCTTTACTGGCTCAATGACAATCAAAATTAACGGCAGCGCCACCATGGCCCGATACGCGCGACTGCTGGCAGAATTCGGAGAATACTCTGGAGTAGGGATCAAAACATTTTTGGGTATGGGAGCCCTGCGCCTGGTGCCGAATACACCCGGCAAAAGGGGTACAGAATAAAAAAAACAGCAGGAATAAAACATGAAAGAACATCAGATCAAAATCGCACTTGCATCTCTTGTATCTAACATAAGCAGACTTGCAGCCAGGGCATCGGCAGGCGCGGATCCCTGCGGACTTGATTTTCTCACACGCTGTTCCGTTCCGGACAATCTTAAAGCATACTCCGGTGCGCCGGATCCAGCCGGTGATCCTGAAAAATGCCCGGATTCATACATACTGACTCTGGTAAAAACAGCAGGAAATATTGCGGCGGCGTCAATCGGACTCCAAAGTTACGATGCTCCGGCGGCAAAAGAGGATCCAGACTGTCAGTTTGAAAGCATCTACAATCTGCTCAATCTTGATGAGCGCGGAAATTCTCCGGAAACTCAGGAGAAATACTTCTACGGCGCAGCAAAACTGGATGAAGGGATCAGATTTCCTCTTTCCGGTCATGAGCTTAAATGCGGCACAGCTTCCGGTTCCGGCGCTGTCAGTCATGGCAGCAGTCAGAAGCTGAACGAGGAATTCTACCGCAAAATAATGACCGACATAGAAAAAAGTCTTAAAAAACTTGAGTATTCGGATTCATATCTTTCCTCACTTCTTGAAATTCTTGAAGTCAACACTACATATGTGCCGGCATTCTGTTCAGCGGTTTCTGCAGACATTTCAATGTTTGATCACATGAAAATGAGTGTCGCTCTGGCGCTTGCCCTGGACGAATACATCAAAGATCAGCAGATCGCCGAGCCGGAGAATTTTCTGAACGACTGCGGCGGCAGATTTCTTCAGACCGACTCGCTTGTCATGTTCTCCATGGATCTATGCGGCATACAGGACTTTATCTACACTATCACCACAGACAAGGCTCTCAAGACACTCCGCTCACGCTCTTTCTATCTTGAACTGCTTATGGAGCATATGATTGATATGCTGCTGGACGAATTTTCCCTCTGCAGAATGAACCTGATCTACTCGGGCGGAGGACACTGCTATATCCTGCTCCCGAATCTCAGGGACACAAAGGAAAAACTGTCCTGTTTCTGCCGCAGTATCAACAGGTGGCTGATTGACGCTTTTGATATTTCTCTGTTTCTCAGTTCCGGAGCCGGCATCTGCTCCCCGGCAGCACTGTGCAACAGCCCTAACGGTTCCCTGGGACAGGTATTCATTGCAATAGGTGAAGAAATCAACCGTGCCAAGAACTGCAGATACAGTGCAGCAGAACTGAAAAGGCTCAACAGCCTCGAGCACGATGACTATACCAGGGAATGCAGCGTCTGCCGGAGAACCGGTCATCTGAACAAAGAAGGAAAGTGTGCATCCTGCCTGCAGCTTGAGGAGTTTTCAAACAGAATACAAAACGGAGGGTGCTATTTTACCGTGCTTAAGGGTTCGGGATCTGATGCCCTTCCGCTGCCCGGTGACTGCTGTCTTGTGGCAGATACCCCTGACGATCTCAAGATCAGACTGAATTCAGAAAATAATAAACCGGTAAGAGTATATTCCAAAAACAGTTTTGTCAGTGAAACAGGTGTTGCCACAAGACTGTGGGTCGGCGACTACTACTATGATCGCGTGATGGAAAAGCTGGCAGCTGAAAGCACCGGAATCAAACGCATCGCGGTACTCAGAGCGGACGTTGACAATCTGGGGCAGACCTTTGTAAAGGGCTTTGAAAGCAAAAAATACGGTGCGAAATATGTAAACCTGGCAAGAACTGCGGCTCTTTCCAGATCACTGTCGCTTTTTTTCAAGCATCACATAAATACAATTCTTGAACGCTCTGAATTCACTCTCAGTGGAAAAAAGGCGGAACAGAACAGAAAGGTGACAATCGTCTATTCAGGCGGTGATGACATATTCCTGATTGGTGCATGGAACGAAGTGATTGAGTGTGCAGTGGATATCAGCAGAAATCTGAAAAAATATACCTGCGGAGCCCTCACTATTTCTGCAGGCATCGGTTTTTATTCAGATTCATATCCGGTAAGTGCTGCCGCGGAGGAGACAGCAGTGTACGAAGACGCATCAAAAGGACGTCCCGGCAAATCGGCTTTGACGCTGTTTTCAAACGGAACATTTCATGATGAAAACGGCGTGACAGTTGATGACGGCACATTTTCCTGGAGTGAGTTTGAAGCAGAAGTCGCAGGTAGCAAATTCAAAGTGCTGTCAGATTTTTTCGGTACGTCCGACAGCAGAGGCAACAGTTTTCTTTACAGAATAATGGAACTAATCTGCTCACGCAGGGAAAAAATCAGTTTTGCAAGACTTGCCTATCTGCTTTCACGGCTGGAGCCGCCGTCAGGTGCTCCGGCTGAAGAAAAGCAGGCATACAGCAGTTTTTCAAGAAATATATACGAGTGGATGAGCAGTGAAAAAGACTGCAGAGAATTAAGAACAGCAATTCAGTTATATGTCTATATGAACAGAGAGAAAAGCGGAGGCGAAAATGAACAGCAGTTACGGAGGTAATCGCAATCATGGACGAAGCGGCGGCGGCAATAACTATCAGAACAGGCCGGACATACCGGCTCCTGATGTCAAGGTCACAGAGACAAGTTATGTCGATGATGCTGAAAAGGTTATTCTTTATCTTAAAGAGTCAAAAAAACTCATAACGACCACGCAGCTGAGAAACATTCTTGCCATGGCTGCAGATATTCTCAATCAGATTCTGACATCAGAAAACAAAAGCGATTCTCTTGAGCAGGAGCTGGTGGAGAGAATTGATTACCTGAGGGTCAGATGCGCCTATGCTGCCGGAAGAGACAAAGAAGTTGATAAATTTCTCCAAATCTCCAGACTTAACGAGCAAATTAAGAAAATAGGAAACAGCAAAAAAAGATTTATGCTGTTCTATCATTATATGGAGGCACTTGTTGCCTATAACAGGTTTCACGGCGGAAGTGATATATAGGAGAAGTCTTTATGTTTGCAAAAATTCAGATTACCGGAAAAATCACGGTTAAAACAGGTATGCACATCGGCGGTTCTTCAGCCTTTGCCGCCATTGGCGCAGTTGATTCCCCAGTGATGCGTGACGTCTGGACCAATCAGCCTATGATTCCGGGCAGTTCTCTCAAGGGCAAACTCAGAACGCTTCTTGCTAAAGAACTGGCAGGAAGAGATGGCAGACTCCCGAATAGTCCTGATAAAGACTGCGAACCACTGCTTCGGCTTTTCGGCTGTGCAGTAAAGGATCATGTAAAATGCAGCCGCATTCAAATATCCGATATGTTTCTTCTGAACTATAATGAACTCAGGCAGCGCGGTCTTTCCAGCTCAACAGAAGTTAAATTCGAAAACACCATCGACAGACTTACAGCCAAGGCCACCCCCCGGCAGATTGAACGCGCGGTAAGAGGATCAGAATTCGGACTCAACATGATCTACGAACTGTCGGACGACAAGGCAGTAGAGGATTTCAGAAATCTGGCACTCGGCATGAAACTTCTGACATATGACTATATCGGCGGCCACGGTTCAAGAGGATACGGCAAAATAGACTTCAGTGATCTGTCCTGCAGACTGGTGGCGGGTAATGCCGACAGTAATCTGGTAAGCAGTCTCAGTCAGATTATTTCCCAAGTTTCTGATGATGCCGAATAGGTATTCCGGAGGTGTCAGATGCCCTACAAAACTGTAAAATTCCGTTTTTCCGGTCCCTTCAGATTCGGCAGAAACTCTCTATCCGGAGGTGACTACTGTTTCGCTGCGGACACATTATTTTCAGCACTCTATATTGAGGCTCTGAAGAAGGGGAAACATGAATTTCTGCTTCAGTCCGTGCAAAACGGCCGCCTTCTGTTTTCAGATGCATTTCCGTGGCTGGAAAACACCTTTTTTCTGCCCAAGCCTCTGTCGGCCGGAGAAACCGAGCTTCATGCCCGAAGCAACTCCATACTGAAAAAGAAGCTTAAAAAACTTAAATACATCAGTATTGACGATTTTGACAGCTATCTGAACGGAACTTTCGATCCGGCCAGACATTCAGATCCTTCAGGAAGTTTCGTCAGACAGTATATGAAGGTCAGCGCTGCAATACGGGGCAACGAGGAAGCTATGCCCTACAGGATCCGTATGTGTGAATTCTCAGCCTGTGGAAACAAAACAGGATCGGATGAAAATCTGCCGAAGTCACCTCTAGATCACGCAAATAAAAATGCCGCCGGCGCCGGCGGATCCGGTTCAGGCACCTGGGATCAGACCCTTGCTGATTCAGGACTGTACATTATAGTTAAATACCATGACGATCAAACCGGTGAACTACTGCAGGATCTGCTGTCATCACTTTCATACAGCGGACTTGGAGGAAAACGTTTTTCCGGCTGCGGAAGATTTGAGTTTGAAATTGAAGATGTTCCTGCTTCTCTTTCAAAGCGTCTTGACACCGGAAAAAATGTTATGAGCATCAGCATAGCACTTCCTGATGACAGTGAACTTGAGCAGGCGCTGGACAACGGTACTTATGCTGTTGTAAAAAGATCCGGATTCATAGCCTCCGACAGATTTGCATCCCAGCAGATGAAAAAGAGGGATCTTTATATGCTCAAATCCGGCAGCTGCTTCAGGCGGATATTTCAGGGCAGCGTAAGGAACGTTGCATGCCGCGGAGGCAGTCATCCTGTATATCGTTACGGTAAACCGATTTTTGTGGGGATAGATTCATGAAATCGTATTTGGATGTCTACCATGTAACTCTGACCTGCCTTTCTCCTGTTTTTATAGGATCCGGCAGAAGTATTATCAAAAAAGAATATCTGATAGATAATAATTTCAACATTAGTATCTTTGATATTCCAAAAATGTATGCAAAGCTGAAAGCAAAGGGGCTTGCTGATTCATATGATCGTTTTCTGAGCAGCAGCGACAGTCTTGGAGAATGGCTGAAAGTCAACAAGGTGTCACGCGAAGATATTTCAGAATGCATTAAATATCAGTTAAAAAATTCTGACTTCTCAGTTAAGAGAGAGGAACTCAGAACTCTTGAAATAATGGAGTTTGTAAAGGATCCCTACGGACTTCCTTATATTCCAGGCTCCTCCATCAAAGGTATGCTTCGAACCATTCTTCTTGGTTCTAAAATCATAAATGATCCGAACGGGTACGGACACTTCAAGGATGATATCCGCAAAGCTCTTGACGACTGTATCAGAAGGGCTAAATACAGACCGGACCGCCGGCTGCTGAAACGTGAGGCTGAAGATTTAGAGGCTAAAGGATTCCGCACTCTAAAATGCAATACAGAAAAAATAAAAGACGCTGTAAACGATATCATGAAGGGCTTTATTGTCGGTGACAGTGAACCTGTCAGTACTGATCAGTTGTCAGTATGTCAGCGGATTGAACTTCACCATGACGGTGCTGAAAAGAAACTGAATGTTACCAGGGAATGCCTTAAACCTGGGACTGAAATCAAATTCACTCTTACAGTGGACAGAGCTGTATGCAGATATACAGATGAATTGATTTTGAAAGCCATAGAAGATTTTAATAATGCCTACAACAGTTACTTTGTAAAAAAATTTACCGGAGCAGCACCAGTTCCTAATGAATGTGTACTCATAGGCGGCGGGTGCGGATATGCTTCAAAAACTGTAACTTATCCGCTCTTTGCAGATGAAGGGGTTCCTGAAATTATCAACATATTCTGGGGTACAATGCCTGAAAAAATTTTCTATCGTCACAAACATGATGAATACAAAGAAAAAAACTTGGCTCCGCATATCCTTAAAACATCAAGATATCAGGGAAAACTTTATCAGACCGGTCTATGCAGGATCCGCTTCAGCAGACAGGACATAAAAAAATAATCTACAATGTAAGGATTAGAATCGTTATATTTGTTCTTTAACAAAATGCATCTAAAAACTAAAAACTTATAATGACATACAGTTTCGATAAATCATCGGCTGATGACATATGGATTCATTTGAATCCTTTTATCTAAAAACAGATAGTCAGAATTGTGATATATCTATAATATTATCAAATTTTGTGATTGTTATCACTGTTCTCGCTCGCGCGACTTAATCTGTTGATTTTATTGAACAGAAATTGTATTCTTATACTAGAAAGATGTTACAAAAACGCAATTTGACGGTGTTTGCCTGCTCTCACTCGCAAATGGCTGTCTGAGCCCTTGATACATAAGGCTTTGCAAAGGGGGCTGTAACAATGACCACTTCCCCGTAAGGGGACGGAAACGAATCAATCATTTATACTTATATGCCCATAAGTAACCAGTAACAATGACCACTTCCCCGTAAGGGGACGGAAACCCAGATCCTAGAATTAAAGATGTTGATAGTATCTACACGTAACAATGACCACTTCCCCGTAAGGGGACGGAAACTTCGAACTCAATCCTTTCCACCATGTCGTTCACAAGTAACAATGACCACTTCCCCGTAAGGGGACGGAAACTTTCCAAGTTTTCTCCAAGTGTTTCACAAGTATTTTCCAAGTAACAATGACCACTTCCCCGTAAGGGGACGGAAACTTCAGAAAAACTTCTGTGATGACTTCTCTGTATTCTTGGAGGTAACAATGACCACTTCCCCGTAAGGGGACGGAAACTTCTCTGACAATAGCAGACTGTCTCTCACGTTCCCGTATTTCAATGTAACAATGACCACTTCCCCGTAAGGGGACGGAAACAATGTTCCTGGCTTTGGATAGTAACACCAGCAATACGTAACAATGACCACTTCCCCGTAAGGGGACGGAAACCAAGCGGATCGGACCTGACGAATATGCCGGTAACCTGCAGTAACAATGACCACTTCCCCGTAAGGGGACGGAAACCCCTCCGCGTATTTATAGCCTTATAGTCCGTCCGGTTGTAACAATGACCACTTCCCCGTAAGGGGACGGAAACCGTCAGAATCCTCGGAGGGAGTTTCCCTGTTTAAGGGCGTAACAATGACCACTTCCCCGTAAGGAGACCGGAAACATTCGACCATCCAGTTCAAACCTGAGAGTAATTTGGGTAACATCTTTAAGTGAAATGCAGGACAGACAGAAAGCTTTTATACAGAACAGAACAGAATCAAATCAAACCCATCCGCAGACAAATCAGCGAAACTGACATTCAATGCAAAAGTGATCTAGACCCTCGATTGTTTAAATTTGTGAAAGTATGATCTATACTTTCACATAGGCGTATTAAGTTCGCACTATGCTTCTGTCTTCTGTTTACACGAGGGAAAAAATGAAATTAAGCACTATTGTTAAAATTATTGTTGCTACCGGAACCATATTCACAGCGGCTGATTCAATTGCAGCATCCACCGATCCGTCCGGAAAGGTGGCAGGCTCCACTATTACAATAAAAAACGGTTTCACAGATGATGTAGGCAAAGCTGTTGCCGACGCATCATCAAAAATAAAAAAAGAAAATCTTGTTCTTGCCCTGGAAGACATATCAGACGAGGATCTTGCCAAAATAATCAAGGCCTATCCAGATATGAAGGAAGTTAAAATAAGCAGTAAAAAGCTTACAAAAATTGATCCTCTCAAGGATGCATCCGTCATAAAAAGCATAAACATCAAAGCTGACAATGTAACTGATTTTTCAGCTCTCGCCAAATTCAAGAATATCGAACAAATCCATATCGACTCCGACGGTTTAAACTCTGTAAAATGGATGTCCGATATGACAAACATCAACTACGGCACGATACACGCTTCAAATAATCTTAAATCCCTAGAGGGCATACCTGTCGCTCCTAAGGTTAAGAACTTCGGTGCAGAAGCAATGGATGCGGATCTAACTCCGCTGTCAGCACTTTCCAATGTTGAATCACTCAGACTCACCGGAGCGAAAATTTCAGATCTCAAGCAGATATCATCACTCAAAAACATCCAGGATCTGTCACTTTACGGTGCCAGTGTCGGTGATTTCACACCTCTTTCAGAACTGCCTAAACTCAGCAAACTTACAGTATACGCAACAAAGGGCGGCGACTACTCCTCCCTCGGAAATCTGAGCCAGGTTAACAGAATTGAGACCGGCATGACCGCCATGACAGATCTGGAATGGGTTAAAAAGGCTTCATCCCTCAAGGAGCTCAGGGTATTTTCAGAAAAGGTTAACGATTATTCCCCTGTCAACGGATCATCAATTGAAGATCTGAATATCTGGAGCATGGCTGCGCCTGTTGATCTGTCTCAGTTAAAGGATGCAACGAATCTGACAAAGCTGACGCTTAACAGCTGCACCAAAACTGCCGGCATCACACATACCGAAATCATCGGAACCATGACAAACCTTAAAGAGCTTGATATTAAATTTTTTGACAGATGCAACAGTCAGGTCGATGCATCCTTCGGCAAAACACTGGGCAAGCTTGAAGTATTAAACCTTGACAAGCTTCCTGACGTTGTCAACCTCGATGCTCTCTCCGGTCTGGTCTCTCTGAAAAAGCTTAAAATTGCAAGAGTGAACCAGGGCAAGACACTGGATCTTAACTTCCTTGCCGGTACAAAATCTCTTGAATCTGTTGAGCTGGTAGAAGTTGATGTAAGCAACTTTGATGCTGTTGCAGCATGCACCGGTCTGCACTACGTTGATATAGCAAAAGCCTCAGGCATCACATCACTCAAGGCTCTCAAGGCTCTGCCGGAACTGAAAACCGTTATTGTGAAGAAGGGTTCACTGCCTGCAGAGGAGCTTACAGGATTTGCAAATCCAAAAATCAAAGTAGTAGAAAGATAATATAGTTCTCCTCCTGCTTTTTCGCCTCTGCTCTTCACTGCAGAGGCGATTTAGTATGAAACGGAAATTTAACCGCAAAAGAGGCAGGAGCCGAATAAATACCTACAAATTAACAAACTAGCGCCAAGGGACGCAGATATATATGCACTTCAACCAAAAACTTTGTAAAGCACTGCTTCCGGCATTCTTTACCGCAGGCATTATTGCATCATCTTCTGTCTGTGCAGAAGCCGTTGATGAAAATGCTCTCAAAAGAGATATCACCCAGGCTGAATATCACCTGAGAGAATTTGAAAAGGAAGTAGAACAGCAGCGCGGAGGAGAAAAGCAGGTCTACAGATCCAAGAAGACCGCTCTGGATCGCATTCAGCAGCTGAAACTTAAATACCCTGATGATCCGAGAGTCGAGGCGCTGTTCCAGAGAACAAAAACCGCTCTGATGAAAAGCAAGGGCGACTTTACCAAAATCGATCCGAGCTGGCTGAAGTACAGGGAAAACGAATCTTCACTCAGAAAGACTGTAGCTGAAATCAGCAAAACAGAATGGGACAGCCTCCTTAAGAAATACTCCGACAGCATAATCAGCAAGGAGTTTCCTGTACCGGATACCGGAAAAATCATGCTTCCGGATATTAAAGACAAGCTTGTAGTTCTAAAGGATGTGCAGTATCCGAACAATCAGTTCTACGGCGGTACTGGAGAGTACATATGGCACGGGGCTCCGTCAAAGGGATATTATTTCGTTGCAATTGATCGCAGGCAGTGGCTCGGTCCCTATGAAGCAATTAAAAGATACCGCAGAAGTGTTGATACTGAGCTTGCAGACGTAACAAGCTACACGATTCTTGGAAGGATCACTGATATCACGGCGGAAATACCGAGTGCTGACATCAAGAAGGTGGGAAATCACCAGACTGGATGGGTGATTGAACCTCTGGCAGTCTACGTTCCGGATCATATAATGGCTGTATATGAAGAAAAGCATGAAAACAGCGGTGTTTTTGCAGGGGAGGACAAGGTTGCTCAAATCAAGGCAGGCTGGTTCACCTACAGGGAAATTCCGAATGATGTAACCCCTGAAAAGCTCGCGGAAATCTTTATGACAGCGATCAAGGAGAAAAATTACGATCTCTATGTTGCGTGCATCAATCCTCAGTGGGCATCGACACCGAAATCCAATGCGCAGCTTCGATATCACTGGGATCTGCATCAGGAGCGCTTCCACAGGGAATACGTTCATGCAACCTTCGACAAGGCGCATCCGATCGAGGTAATCAAGGGATTCAACGGCAGTGATGAACAGGAAAACTTTTTCCTGGATGACGAGCAAAAGGAGATTCTGAAGAAGACCCAGGGTGAACTGGTGGAAACTGTGATAGTTGACAGCCGGGCATATAATGAAAACGGAAAGCAGGTTGGTTCTCCGCATCCGCACAAGCTTATCAGAAAAGGCGGCGGACGCTGGTATATTGATGACTATGCAGCCAGATTCTAAAACAGGGAGATCACATGAAAATTAGTTTACCGATTAAAGCGGCAGCTGCAATGCTTGCTGCTGTCATTACTGCGGCACCGGTCAGCGCCGATAATTCAGATCCGGAAAATAAAGCCAAAAGAAAGGTGTATTTTTCCGAGCAGTCATTTATAAACCGCATAAGCACCCAGTCATCAACCGCCAAACAGGTGATGAAATTCAAGACAATGGATGATCCGGATTCCCTTGATAAAAACATCAAGGATATGAACTGGCTGAAGGAAAACAGAGAGCCTCCGTATATACCGGATCTTTCCGAAATTGAATTTTCCGACGGCAGCGAAAGCTCCATAACCGCCATGTGGAAGGCTCTCAAAGAGGTAACTTTCCACCACAATGAAATTACGGAAACTCTGGAAAGACTCAAGAAGGATGAAATTCCGAAGGTTCATATTGCCATGAACTCAGTATACAGTTTTCTTGATCAGCAGAATGAATTTCTGACAAATATGAGTGCCTATGACAGAGGCATACAAAAATGTCTGGACATGGCAGGTGATATTCCTTCCGCCGATCCGAAACGGTATGCAAACGGCAATCAGATGCTGATCGACGCAAAGCTTGACAGCATATGGCACACCGTATACTTCAACAAAGTCCAGGTTGTTCAGTCCCAGATCAGACCTTTTAACGTAGATCCGAGATACAAGGATCTGGACAAACGTATCAAGGATTACATCTTTGTATTCAAGAACAACAAAAGACTGGTGAATGAATGGTATGCAGTGTATGCATCCAAAACAGCAGCTGCTGACAAATTTGCCGTTATGCAGCAGGCTTATGCGGAATTTCTGGATAAGATTGTCTCAGAACTTGAAAAAACAGCTGCTCTTTATGAAAGCCGTCTGGATACAGGCACTGTTCACGGAAAGATTATTACCGGAAAAATCGACTTTCCGTACGGTAACGTCAAGCTGAACACCGGCGAAGGCGGTGCCGTCATATATCCTAATCCGTATCTGAAGGCCGCATCCGAATGTATCAGCGCATTCAACAACGGCTGGAAAAAGAGAACAAAGGATGATCCTGATGCTTTGAACTACTATCAGCAGTTAAAGTAGCTCAGTCATATAACTTGCAGCGGCGTCGGCTTGTTCTGACGCCTTTTTTGTCGGGAAGAATTAAATGGACACCAGAAAACAGCAGTACGAAAACAACAAGGTTCAGAAGAGACTTCGCCATGCCGTGGGAAAGGCAATCAGCGACTACAATCTCATTGAAGACGGCGATCACCTTATGATCTGCATGAGCGGAGGAAAGGATTCGTACGTAATGCTGGATATTCTTGAAAACCTGAGGCGGAAGGCTCCCGTGCACTTTGACATGACAGCGGTCCATCTGAATGTGGGACTGCCCGGGTATCCTGAAGGACTCATGGAAAATTATTTCAAAGAGAAAAAAATCGAATACAAAATAGTCAAAGAGCCTGTCTACAGCATAGTAAGAGAGAAAATACCGGACGGAAAAAATATTTGCTCCATGTGTTCAAGACTGAGACGGGGGATCCTCTACCGCACCGCCGGTGAAATAGGAGCAACCAAAATAGTTCTCGGACACCACCGCGAGGATCTTATAGAAACACTGCTGCTGAATCTTTTTTATACAGGACAGCTCAAGGCCATGCCTCCGAAGCTTCTGACAGATGACAGGAAAAATATAGTAATACGCCCTCTGGTATACTGCGCCGAGGAGGATATTATAAAATACGCAAAAATACAAAACTATCCAATCATCAGCGGCGAACTCTGCAGTTTTTATGCTAACAAGCAAAGAGATATTATCAAGGGGATGCTTAAGGAATGGGATAAGAAACACCCTGGCAGAATTGAAATCATGTCAAAGGCTCTCAGAGATGTAAAGACATCTCACCTGATGGATCCTTCAGTCTACAATTTCCATGATCTGAAAACGGATACTGATGAATCCAGTCAGCTGCAGGAACAAGAAAAATCAGCAACCGGAGACTGATGTTCAGGCTCATCTGATAACCGAGATTTGCTGTTCCGCCGGGATCCGATATTTTTAAATAAAACCCGGTGAAAATTGCAAATCTGCCAATCCGGCGGTTAATATAATCCACCCTGCACTTTAAGCACCGTGAATTTATCCCGCATGGCAGTACCGCGGGGACTGTCCCGCCGTTTATATATAGTGCCGTAAAACCGCGCCCTTCAGGGCGTGAATACAAGGCATAAATCAGGTATTATCTTTCCTGCCGGCATAGATGGACTCCGGCTTTCTAAATAGCGGCCAATCAGACCGGGGCACAGCCGCAGAGCCTGTTGAAGTGAACCGTATTGACTGTCGGCGTCAGGAACCCGCCGGGAGCAGTCTGCTGCGGAAACCGCGGGGATCCCCGGCCTTCATGCAAAGGGGGATGCCGGCAGATTACCGATCGCTACTTTGCCGCCACAGCTGCAGCTATGAGAGAGACAATTATAATTATGACAGCTGACAGAGTAACGCTCCTGCCAATCTTTTCTATCGAACTTTTCTGAGATTCTGTTTTTTCTGCAAGGATATCGATTTCCCTCAGCAGCCTCCCCAGATCAGAAAGGATCCGTTTCTCTGTATCCTCAATTTTTCCGCGAATTTCTCTGGCATTGTCAGAACCTGCAATCCTGAGTTCATCAATTGCTCCGGAGGTGCTGACCGCATAATCCTGCACTTTATCGCAAAGCTGCTTATTCTGCTGAACAATAACTGATGTGATTTTTTTCATGGCGGCAGCATGATCATTCAACATTTTTTCAATCTGCCTGTCATGCTCTCCGGCGGCTTTCACAAGCTGTTCAGCCTGAGATTCCGATTCTTTTTTCAACTCATCCACCGCAGCAGCCAGCCTTTCTGACGAATCAATCACAGAATCGTTTTTTGCAGACATCTGCTCCAGCGCCTTATTAACCTCACCGGATACTCCGCCGAGATCCGCGCTGATTGCCTTTATCTGAGAAAGAGCATCAACAATCTGTTTAAATTCATCAACTGAACTGTTCAGTTCATCTATATCAATTTTGTTCACTGATTCTCCCTATTTGCGAAAGAATTTCATTACTGATGACATGCAGAACATGCCTGAGGGAATACTGATCCTCAAGCGATTTATACACCGCCGTTCCCCTGTCTGGAAAAGCTTCAAGTAAACGAAGGGAAATATCCTCTGCATTATCTTCCCGGATGTTATACCTGTATATTCGCAGAATCTCCAGTATACTGTCTAATATTTCATCCCTGTCCTCTGAAAAACCTGTTAATATGTCTTCAAGCGCAGAACTGAAAATTTTACCGTCATATCCGGGATCATAGTGATTTGAAACAACCCCCGAAAGAGCGTACACAAGATTCAAACCTGTCACATCGCGATAGCTTTCCAGATACCTTGCCGAGGAATCACGAAGAGCCGACACCTCATCCGGTTCAATCATCTGTCCGCTTCCGTGCTTTGCGGATTCAAAGCCTGGAGCACGGAAAACAGAAAACCATCTGTGCCAGTCTCTTATTCCTTCTTCATCCACCAGGCCGTCAAGAAGGATGGTCTGCTCTGAAATTCTTAAAAAATCATCAATTCTCTGATGAAACGACTCCGGATCCCTGTACGACTGGCAATAGTCAAGGATATTCTTTGTTGCCTGGCGGCGCGAAAATACAATATTGTCATATGTCCAGGCAATGAGAGCTCTTGCATACCGGTAGATAAAATATTCATTACGATTACCAAGAATATTCCCGTATTTCTTCCATATATCAAATCCGGGAGCATGCCGCGCCATATACTGCAGAAATTTTTCCTTTACCGTTTCTTCACTCTGCTTGGGATTAAAGTAAATCTCATATCTGCTTTTTCCCCGCCAGTCTATAAGCCAGTCCTTTACAACCCCAAGCTGCTTTAACCTGTACAGAACCCTTTCGAGTCTGTCTGATGTTAACGGTTTTGCACCGTATCCTCCGCCCGCACCCGTATCAGGCTCCACAGCATAAAAAAGCTGCCCGTTTTCATCCTCCTGCGGTCTTATCCCCTTAAGCCGCATGCGAAAATTCATGAGCATCTCAACATCTGTCTCTATGCCTTCATTGGAGGTTCCCCACAGAAAGAAAATCGTTCCGAGATCACCGCCGAGACCGATTTTCTTTATTTCCTCCGGTGTGGCATCTCTGGAAAAGGCTCTTTCGATTTTTTCCCTTGTTCCGAAATTCTGGGGCGAATATATGATATAGCTTTCGGCAGGCTGATTATCCCTGCCTGCTCTTCCCGCCTCCTGATAGAAGGATTCCACAGACTTGGGCAGACCGTAATGCACAGTAAAACGGATATTTGTTTTGTTGACCCCCATGCCGAAGGCGCTTGTGGCGGAAAGCAGGCGAAGCCTGTCATCAATAAACAATTTCTGAACCTCGGTTCTGTTCGAAACAGAGCTGTGATAAATACCCACCTGCCCTGAATTCACGGGAAATGTCCTTCTGACCGCCTCGGCAAGCCGCAGCTGACCGCGTCTTGGCGCATCATCCGAGCGATCCCTGGTAAGAGTAAAAACTATCCCGGAATCAGGGATCCCTCCTTCACCGTAGTGATGACGCCTTAAAATATCCTCAAGATACGGAAATATTCCGCGTGCCTGCCCAGAATCTCTGATAACCTTAAAAGACAGATTTCTGCGTCTGAGAGACGGAAGTGATCTCACAACAGTGCCGTCGCCGAATTCAATCTTTAAATCCTGAAGAACAGCCTGGGATGCCGTGGCCGTAAGACCGAGGATCGTAATTCCTGGACATGAATTTTCAATGGTATTAATCAGAGTCAGATAAGAAGTTCTGAAATCATGCCCCCACTCGGAAAGGCAGTGCACCTCATCAATCACCGCATATGAAAAACTGAAATGATCACTTACGGAGTGAAGAGTACTGCGAAACTCCCTGGACTGAAACCGTTCCGGTGCAACCCATACAAGAAAAAGCCGCCCTGCAGCATAAAGCTTTATGATTTCGGATTTCTCTTCCCGTGTCTTTCCCTGACTGGCTATGTATTCTGTTCTTGTAATTCCGGCCCTGTCCAGATTCTCCTTCTGATCCATCAGCAGGGATATGATGGGACAGACAACAAATGAGACAGCCGGCTGTAGCATAACGGCAAGCTGATAGCAGAGTGATTTTCCGCCGCCTGTTGGAAGAATACCAATATTTCGCTGAAGATTAAGAATGTTGACAAGGATCGGAATCTGCCCTTCCTTGAATTCATCATAATTGAACAGATTGCGCAGAAAGAAATGCAGCGCCGCCACCCGCGGCGAATCATCGGAAAGAGGCCATGAAATATTGTAATTGACCGCATCAGAGCATGACATGGAAAAATAATCGGTGCCGTCCCACGGATCTGCAAGTACTGTAATCCCGCTGCAGGAAGTTTCATCCGGACGCCTGAACAGATCGACATCAGCAAAAATACAATTTCCGCCCTCTGTTTTAAAAACAATTTCAGGAGGAGAGAACTTCAGTCCCTTAAGCTCGTACAGATTCCTGTACCACAGCAGCAGATCATCTGCGGCTGTCCGAAAAAGAGGCTGAAGATTTTCGGGAACATTAAAAAGCCACCTGTCATCGCCGACTGACAGGGCGCCGGCCTTTACAAGAGACAGTACTGCAAACTGACAGCGAATAACAGTCTCGTATTTCAGCAGCAGATCTAAATCATCATTTGCCTCACTGTCATCCGACAGCACAGGCACGCTGTCAAAGCCCGCTTCAAGCAGACAATTCCGTATTGACTCAAAGCACTTATCCAGTCCGTCGTACGGCGGTGTCAGCACGGATGCAGGTATTCTTACCGTTTTTCTTCCCTTGTATGAAAGTGCCTCGTCACGGTCTCTGTCAAGCATTTTCTGACCGAGGTTTAATTTATGCTGAATGCCGTCGATCTCAATTACGAGGCCCGCGGCGGGAAGATAAAAATCCACAGTCTGACCGGTCCACTGATCCGAATCATCATCAAGCACCTTCTTCAGATCAGCTTCAGGAATAATCATCTGGCGGATCCATGAATAATCCGGAAGATAGTGTTCCCAAAGCTCATCCGAATAAAAAAAATCAAGAGCGGGATTTCTGCCGTCACCGGAGCCTTTGATGGTATTTCTCCATTTCGGAAGCTCTGAATGCTTCGAAACTAGAAAATATCTCTGCTGCATAATACCTGAAGGATCATTCAGCCGAGAAATCAGATATTCTGACGGCTTAACAACCCTGGATCGCTGAAGGATGTTCATAATAACGCAGGTAAAGGAAAGAAGAGTTGAATCAGGGCATGTGCCTTCCGGCAGGCCGGTGATTATGAAACTGTGCACAGAATTTGTGTAGGAGGCGGAAAAAGAAGCTGATCCCATATCCTGTCACCCCCTCCATACAAATGATTCTGAACCACAAATCCTTCAGTTGCTATTTTATTACTATGTTGGCCCTGAATGTCATATTGATGATGCAAAATCATATTAAATTCATGAAATTTTGAATCAGAATGATCAAATAAAAAAACGGAATGAAACTTTCGCTGCACCTCCTTTTTTCTCAAAAAAAAACACGTAAGTCGTTGTTTTCATTTGAATCCATAGCAAATCAAAATTTGCATACATCAAATTTCAAATTCAAAAATATCATTAAAGCTTAAAAAACGAATAAAAAAAACACAGAATATTTTGCCGGGAAAACGTGATTTACAACAATTCGGATGACGTCTTTCTAGGGACACCATCCTGTTTTTTTGTCCATCAGCCGCTTATTTTTTATACATCCGGCAGTGTAATCTTCACTGTCTGAAATCGGGATTAATTCGAAGGCCGTGCGTCAGAGAAAATGTTCGGGGAATTTAACGGCAACCGCAAGGATCAGCCTAACGTCGCCTTTGTCAACTATGACAAGGACAAGGATGACTGGCCTGCTGTAATCTACAATTCTCTGCTGGATGGCAGCAATGTAACATCAGGATATGTGGCTGACACCAGTCTGATGGCTGCAACCTACCTGAACATGCTGCAGGAGCGCAGAAATTCAAAATCAATGCTGGCAATGGGTGATGCGGAACTTATCAAGAAGAATGTTAAATTCCTCAACACCGGCACGAAGCAGGCTCCAGGCGTTATTGCCATGGCTGCATATGATGATGCAAGCGACAACGGTGTAATTGTATTCATCAATGCAGGCAACGAAAGTTCACAAACTGACGGCATAACACTCAACAGCTATGAGCATTTTACCGACGGGCACCTCGCTGTTTATCCTGGAAGTCTCTGGGATAAGGGCGGCGTATTCGGAAGTGATACCTGCACTGCCGAACTCAACGGCACTGAACTGACTGTCAGATCAACCCCTTGGACCATATGTCTCATCAAATTCGGCTCTGATGTGACACCTGTTGTAGCACCTGATATTCCATCAATGTATTTGATCGGCTCTATAAACAACTGGGCTCAGGATTCTTCCCAGAGACTTCTTTCCTATAACCCTGCCGATGACTCATGGAATATTGACAACGTGACTCTGACCTCATCCGATGAATTCAAATTCAAGGTTTATCCGGATGAATGGGGCTGGAGCTACGGAACTCCGGACGGCGGTAATTTGGGTCAGCTTACATCCAATAACGGCGCCAATATTACCGGTATTCAGGGAACCTGCTCATTCAAGGTGACTGACAATATCGAAAATACGAGCTTCACCTATCAGTGTCAGTAAGTTCTGCTCCGCGCTTCTAAAGAGCGCCGGCCTGCAGGATGAAATGCAGGCTGAGAGCTGAACATGAAAGGATCCTGCCTTTACGGCAGGATTTTTTTTTATCCCGCAGCATGAAATCAAAACAGTCACTGTTTTTTAACATCAGGAACTGGAGGTATTTTGGCACCCGTGCTGTTTAATTCCCGGCCGGGAGGTAAATCATCAGACCGGTGACTATGAAACCGTGTACATCCAAACAGATGAAACACTCTTAAAAGAAAAAACTTCACCCTGCCGTAAAAACACGCGGATGAAGTCAGAACAGAAAACCGTAAAAAGGAAGAGATATAAGACTCCTGATCATGCTCCCCGGATCAGTTCGGAGATATATTCAGATCCGCGGGAAAGCAGTCTGTCAACAAAATCAGGAAGTGTGGTACCGGCCTTGCCGTATACACCGGCATCGAAATATCCCTTGGTTGCAGAAGGCTCAAGATTGAACTCGACAGTTACCGCACCGGCAAACTTCGCAGATCTTACAAAGCCGGCCGCCGGATACACAACTCCGGATGTTCCGATAGAAATAAACAGATCAGATTTGCTCAGTCTTTCGCTTATCAGATCCATATCAAGAGGCATTTCACCAAACCAGACGATATGCGGACGAAGAAGTTTTTTTCCGCAGTTCGGACATGGCTGCTCCGGATCCTGAGGCCTGTCGGTCTCCACCACCGTACCGCATCCGCCGTAATCCTCATAGCATCGAATCTTCATCAGCTCGCCGTGCATATGAATCACATTCTCAGATCCGGCCTGTTCATGAAGATTATCAATGTTCTGGGTTACAAGAGTGTAGCCACCCTTCCACTCCCGTCCGAGACGGGCAAGAGCAAGATGAGCGGGATTCGGTTTTATATTGGCAAGCTTTACCCTCATACCGTCATAGAAATTTCTGACAAGGGCAGGATTGCGATCATAAGCCTCAGGAGTGCAGACATCCTCCACCCTGTGATTCTCCCACAATCCTGTCTCGGAGCGAAACACAGGTATTCCGGACTCTGCCGAAATTCCCGCACCTGTAAGCACAACGATATTTTTAATATTCAGCTGCTTCATGCTCCCGCCCTCCGGACAAACGGCTATAACCAGTTTTTTGAATGATTCATTTTGAAAGTGACAACCTTGCGCCTTGATATTGTAACCTCCTCGCCGGTGCGGGGATTCCTGCCCGGACGAGGATTCTTCTCATGAACTGAAAAGTTGCCGAAACCGAAGATCTTCACAGGCTCGCCCGCCTGCAGAGTATCCTTGATACATTCCAGGAAAAGCTCTACAAGATATGCGGCCTCGTTCTTCGAAACATTGCACTTTCTGCATAAATCAGAAACTATGTTAGCCTTTGTAACAGTCATACAACTATTCCCTTAAAACTGCGTTAAACCTATCCTTAAGCACACCGAGCACACTAGAAACAGTTTCAGAGATTCTTGCCTCATCAAGAGTCGAATTAAGATCCTGAAGCTGCATGCTTATGGCAATGCTCTTCTTTCCACTCTCCATGGTTCCGCCACTGTACAGGTCAAACAGAGAAACCGAACGGATCAAATCGGAGGATGCCTTTTTAATTGTATCAATAATCTCACCGGCCGGAACTGAATCATCAACCACAATGGCGATATCTCTGCGATTTGACGGGAACTTGGATATCTCATGGTACACCGGAACCTGTGTTCTTGACAGTGCGTCAAGTTCAATTTCAAAAACAAAGGTCTTGAATTTTACACCGTACTTTTTCTGTACGGCAGGATGGATCTGTCCGACAACGCCGACCTGTCTTCCGTCATACATCACCGCGGCGCTCTGCCCCGGATGAAGAGCACTGGAATTCAGCGGTACAAAGGTATATCTGTCCTTCTCACCGGTAAGCTCAAGCAGCGCTTCAAGATCACCCTTGATATCAAAGAAATCGACATTTCTTGATGCTACAGACCACTGTTCGCTGTCTGCAAGTCCGGATATTGCTCCGGCAAGAGTCTTGATCTGCGCTATGCCGTTTGGAGCACTGTCATCGGAAATAAACTTCAGACCGCTCTCAAATATCTTAAGAGATGTTACCTGACGGGCGTTGTTAAAAGCGATAACCTGCATCAGACCAGGAAGGAGAGAAACCCTCATTGCATCCATATCGGCAGTAATCGGCTTAGGAATTACTATAGGCTTCATATCAGGATACATTGCCGCCATCTTCTGCTGATCAACAAAACTGTAGGTGACCACCTCATTGTAATTGCGGCATACCAGCTGTGATTTGAGACGATCAAGCGGCAGATCAGTCATGGATGAACGAAGCATGTTAAGCTCCGCCTTCGGTGCGGCATTAGGTATGTTGTTGTATCCGTGAATGCGGGCAACCTCTTCAATAAGATCTTCGGCAATGGCTATGTCAATTCTCCATGAAGGACTGTTTGAAACCATCCTGCCGCCGCCGAGACTCTCGGTTCTGATACCCAGACCGTTGAGAATTTTAAGTACCTGCTCTTCAGTAACAATGTTTTCACCTATAACACGGTGAACCAGAGCCATATCAAGACTTATTTTCTTTGAAACCGGAATCGAATCAGCAGCCTCGGCTCTGATTATCTCGCCGCAGCTTCCTCCGCATATGTCAAGAAGCAGCTGCGTGGCGCGCTCGCACGCCAGTTCCTGTATATTCCAGTCTATACCCCTTTCATTGCGGTGGGATGCATCAGTTGCAAGACCGTATTCTCTGGCCTCTCCCTTGACTGCATCAGGAGAAAAATATGCACACTCAAGCAGAATGTCGGTGGTATTCTCACTCACACCAGTGTCCAGACCGCCGTATATGCCCGCCATGGCAACAGGACCGGTATCATCTGCTATTACCAGAGTTGAAGGACGAAGCTCCAGCTCCTCACCGCTTAAAACCTTCAGTTTTTCACCAGGACGTGCAAAGCGTACATGAATACCGCCCTGGAGCTTGTTCAGATCAAATGAATGAAGAGGCTGTCCCAATTCAAGCATTACATAATTTGTTACATCAACAATAGGATCCACCGATCTCAGACCGCAGCGGCGGAGTTTCTCCTTCATCCATAAAGGAGTTTCTGCCCTGACGTTAAGTCCTTTGAACACTCTTCCGAAGTAACGCGGACATGCCTTAGGATCGTCAAGAGTAATGGAAACAGTATCTGAAAGAGAAGGAACGGCTCTCGTAAAGTCGGGAAGAGTGTATTCCTTTCCTGTAAGCACCGCTATTTCCCTGGCAAGACCGATAATACTCAGACAGTCTGCTCTGTTTGCAGTAAGATCAACCTCGATTAATTCATCATCCCAGCCGAAATAGGTGCGGACATCCTCTCCGAGAGGAGCATCGTCAGGGAGTTCGATAATACCTTCAGAAGGAATATCAACTCCAAGCTCACGGTAGGAGCAGAGCATACCGTTTGACGCAACACCTCTGAGCTTGGCCGGCTTGATTTTAAAATCACCGGGGAGCACGGCGCCGATCATGGCAACGCACACCTTAAGATCCTTTCTGCAGTTCGGAGCTCCGCATACAATATCCAGCAGCTCACTGCCGCCGACATCAACCTTTGTTACATGAAGATGATCCGAATCCGGATGATCGGCACACTCAACAACCCTGCCCACAACCACATGATCAAAATCACCGGCGGCTTTTTCGACAGTATCCACCTCAAGACCGGCCATGGTGATAACATCCGACAGCTCGCCGGCAGTCATACCGGTCTTAACCCATTCCTCAACCCACGCTTTTGAAAATTTCATTTTAGACCTCTGACCTGCTATCTGAACTGCTTTAAGAAACGAACGTCATTCTCGAAGAATGCTCTGAGATCATTGACTCCGTAGCGGAGCATGGCAAAACGCTCAACTCCCAGACCGAAGGCAAAACCGCAGTAGACGTCAGGATCCACACCGGCAGAACGGAGCACCTGCGGATGAACCATACCGCAGCCGAGCACCTCAAGCCACTTTCCGTTCTTACCCTTGACATCCACCTCCGCAGAAGGTTCTGTGAACGGAAAGAATGAAGGACGGAAACGAACCTCAAGATCCTCTTCAAAGAAGTTCAGAAGGAACTGATGAAGGATACCCTTCAAATCGGTAAAATGAATATTCCTGTCAATCAGAAGACCTTCAACCTGATGGAACATAGGTGAATGGGTCATATCATAATCCGGACGGTATACTCTGCCCGGAGAAATCATTCTTATCGGTGGCTGCTTCTTTTCCATGACTCGGATCTGAACACCGCTGGTCTGTGTTCTCAGAACCAGATTCGGATTGAAATAGAAGGTGTCATGCTCGCTTCTTGCCGGATGATTGCCGGGGATGTTCAGAGCATCAAAATTATGATATGTATCCTCTATCTCCGGTCCCTCGACGGTTTCAAAGCCAAGACACGCAAAAAGTTCTGTAATACGGGCGATAGTGCGGCTTACCGGATGCAGGCAGCCTGATTCCGGAGTTCTGCCCGGAAGTGTCACATCAACCTTTTCGCTCATCAGCTTGCGGTTCAGTTCATCTGCCGCCAGTTTCTGCTTCTTTTCATTAAGCGCTGCAAGAACAATCTGCTTGGTGCGATTAATCTCTGCTCCGACCTTAGGCTTTTCTTCAGGAGAAAGTCTGCCTAAATTCTTCATCTGCTCGGTAAAGAAACCCTTCTTGCCGAGATAATTCAATCTTATTTCTTCCGTAGCGGCATCATCTGCAGCCGCTGCTATTTCCTTCAGTGCCTTTTCGACTATCTGATCCAACTGTTCCATTACTATCCTCAAAATAACAGCATAATTTTCAGGCTATGTTCAGAAAGGTATTCCCTTCCGAACTATCAAGGAGTAATCATGAACCTGCACAGGATGACTTAAAAGTCATCACCGCATCTGTCATGAACTTTCTTAACGGGTTAGCCGATCCAACTGTTTCTGATCTAATGACCTTGACATTAAATCCTGGTTTCACGCTTCAATGTATAACCTACCGGTCTCCCCGCTCTGTAGCCTAATGAGCGGATCATAAGAGGGATCTATACAATTCGGCAGCAGAATCACTTTTATACAACAAAAATGAAAGGCTGACTGATGAAACCTCTTCAAACAGCAACCCCGGGACTATCAAAAATGTTTTCGAATTATACCATAACCTTGCATGAACTTGAATTGAGACAGGAGGTGATACATATGCCGCATCAGCCGTCCGCAGGAATACAGCTCATGAAGAGAAAAACCAGCTACTTCAGGCTGTCAGAAAAAAGTCGCACCGGACTTACAGAAGAATACGGTAAGAAGGTGCGCGAAACAAAAAAAATAAGGAACTCCCGCATCAGAAATACAGTGAAGCAGCCGGCGCCCTGTGAAGTCCTTACCGGGCTCCCGCCTGTTGCATCATTCAGCAGCCGCTTCAAAATTTCATCCATATTTCAGATATGCAGATTTAATGTTCCGATACGGAAAGTCCGGAGCTGCAGATCAGCTATCCGACAGTTTTTTATTCCGGACGTCCGCCCCGCCAAACCGGCCTGTTCCTGCGCATGATTATTCCCGCATCTGAAACCGCTGATTTTCTCACACACACGGGGTATAAACAGTCTCACTGCTCCCGACGGGCCTCATGACTGATGTTCAGTGCGTCATAAAGATATTTTTCATCAAAGCCGAATGCCTTGTAGCCAGCAAGGCAGACATCCACGTACCGCTGGGATGGAACATCGATTTTACGCTCCTCATGCATAATGTAGACAAATGCTCTGAGATTTCTGACCTCTCTGTCACTGATGCAGGTTACTGGAATTTCCATCTCGGTCTTGTAGTAGAAATTCGGACAGCCTTCGTAGCGATCAAGAGAAAGTTCATTATCATCCGTTACCTCCCATACCGCCACCGGAACCCTTGAGCCCTTCTTGGGTTCGATGGTAAGGTAGGCCCCGGTTTTGCTTCCCTTGAACAGCAGCTGATAATCCTGTATTTCCGAGGTGCCTGCAATGCTTGCTCCGGAGCAGCGGTGGTTCATCTGGTCAATGTTGAGGTTGCTGCCGTAGGCGATGTAATATTTCTTTGTCATAATTCAATTCCTTTCTTTTGTTTTAAAACCGTAAGATATGCCGTTCTGCTGACGACACCACTCACAAGGATCGCCGGATCCTCACCGCATGGTTAGAACCTTCAGTTCTTTTTTACCGGTTTCAGTGAAGCGGTAAATATTTTCATTCAGAAAAGTCCTCAGTATAAGGATGAGTGATATAACAGAACAATTTAACGTAACGATATGCACCTGCCGGTACATATCATACCTGCAGACAAGAACGTGTCTATAAAACCGCTCAGCGTGTTTCCCTACTTTCTGCTAATCCAGAGAGCAGGCCGCAGAAGATTGCGTTCATATTCAATACCGCAGAGAACGTCGCTATTCCTTCCGGATACATAGTGTGCCCCGCCTTCGCCGGATGTTCTGAGCCACCAGTCTTTCACTTTCTTTTCTGCCAGGTCTGCCAGCCTCTTCTGGCTTTTTATATTGGGATGCATCTTCTTGATTACATGCATGGTAATACCGGTAAGGCGATCCTCTGGAACCGGAAAATATTTCTCAACCTCGTCCCTGCTCAGAAGAAAAATTCGGTCTTCTGTTTCCTCTCCAAATCCTGAAATATGTCTGACCGGAACAATCTGATTCTTCTCCGTATCATCAAAGCATGAGTTGAAAAAATAATTGTTCAGCCACTTTCGCGGATCACTGTTCTCCCAGGACAATTCCTTCTTCAACACCTTCTTTAATTCTTCAAAATTATTCTCAAAAGTAGAGATGATGTCATCACGCAAGATTCTGTAGCATTGTAATTCCAGGGCTTTGTCTGACAGCAGAAGAACTTTTTCATCAGTTGTATCCAGCACCCGCCATTCCACCGGAGAAAAATCCTTAAACATTTGAACGTAACGGCCGAATGTGACCTTGTCTCCAACCTTGTATAAATTTTTTTCAATCATATCAACTCCGTTTAATCATTAACTTAAACTGAAAAAAACTCTAACGACTGTCCTGAACCATTCCTTCAGTCTGAATTTCCCGATTAGAACCTGAAGGAAGCTGAATCCAGTCAGCACTGACATCATTTTCCTGACTATACAATGCAGGACTCTTAAAGATCCCGGTCTGAAATATCATACCTGTTTAAAACCGAAACACAGACATTCAGTGCATTTTTAGACTTTTCTTAACTCGTATTGAATTTCCCCAGTAAAAAACTAAAAGAACAAAATACTATGACTGCGCTGTGAAAAACCGGAACCACAGCTCCGGTTTAAAAAACGAAAAACAAGAAGTAAAAACAGAAACAATTTAACCTTTATTTCAAAGATTGGTTACATAATAGCAAATAATTAACGTTTTGTCAATAGTTTTAGAACATTACATAAAGATTATACAGATTACGTCACATAATTACCTGTTTATCACTTTATATTAATGGCAAGTGCCTCAGGTATGATTGACTGTTTAAATTAATTAGTTATCAAAAGAGGATAAGAACAGAAGAAATGACAGACTTATTGCATTGACAAGGCGGCAGGCCGTGGTCCTGCTAATCAGAAGCAGGTTTCTGACATCCAGACGTTTACGACAGATTTTTGCAGAGACTTTTCGATAACGGCTGCGCAGGATCCTAAACCGGGATCATCAAATCTATAACTGAAGACCGGCTGTCACCGCTACGGCGCGGCACACCTCTTTTACCGCTCCGCATAACAGCATACCGGCACTGAGCTGCAAAAAATTCTGAAAGAGTTCAGTTTTTCATCCTTAAAGGCATGATAAGAACAATTATGCTCGAGATCGTCCGGAGCAGGTCTGGAAATTTCAAACTGAAGAAATTTATGATCATAAACTCCTACTGTTTTACTCCTTAAGCTTTTTCCCGAAAAATTGATGGAATCTGACTGTCGGGCTGATTGAATGATACAGCCCCGGTAAGAAAATATCCGTTTTTTTGAAAACTTGAATTATTTTGAATAATTGAATCAGTGTTAAGTCTCCATTTTCCAAGAGGCTGATTAAAAGAAAGAGCTCCGAAAAAGATCCTGTCAACACTGATGACTTTTTCCATATTCCATCCATCAAGCGGCTGATTGAAATTAAAGGCATGGGAAAACATCTTATCCATCACAGCAACAGATGACACATTCCAGGAATTTAAGGGCTGATTAAACGATACTGCCCAGCTGAACATCGAATCCATAGTCTCGACTGCTGAAACATCCCATTTATCAAGAGGCTGATTAAAGGAGAGAGCTCTGAAAAACATCCTCTCCATAGTTTGTACTCCAGATGTGTTCCAGTCGCCTATGTATTGGTTAAAAGACTCGGCACAATTAAACATCATATCCATTTCATAAACATTCGACGTATCCCAGTCTGCAAGAGGCTGATTAAAGGCCTTGGCACCGTCAAAAAAACTGCTCATGGATATCACCTGCCCTACATTCCAGCCGCCGATATTCTGATTAAAAGAAGCGGCATTGCAAAACATTCTTTCCATGGCAGTGACATTTGACGTGTCCCAGTCCCCTATCGGCTGATTGAAACTTCTTGCTCCTGCAAACATGCTGTTCATATCATAAACTTTTGATGTATTCCATTTTCCAAGAGGCTGATTGAAAGACTCTGCGTCTTTGAACATATTAGACATAACCAGCACTTCAGATGTATCCCAGTCCCCTATCGGCTGATTGAATGAGACAGCTCCTGCAAACATATATCTCAAGTCAGAAACCTTTGACGTATTCCATTTTTCAAGGGGCTGATTGAAAGACACGGCATCTTCAAACATGTTGGCCATATCAGTCACTTCAGACGTATCCCAATCACCTATAGGCTGATTAAATTTTTCTGCACCGCGGAACATACCGCTCATATCTATTATGCCGCTGGTTGAAACAATGTTCACAAATTCAAGATCTTCAAAATCCATGAAGGCATTCGAAAGACTGTGAACCTCCTGCGTAAAAATAATTCTGAAATCAAACCTTTTTATACTGCTCATTCTGTTTGCCCTCCAGAACGGATTGCAGACATTGCGGTAACCTTCGTAAGGTTCATCCCCGTCATCAGAGTACATCTCATAGTTCCCGTTAAGACAATCCTGAATTTCAAATAAATCTTCATTCATGGTAAATTCATAGTTTATTGTCAGTGATTCAAGACTGTTGCTGATCATGTTACGCAGAAGTTCAGCTGTGATCTCCTCCGGCGAATTGATGACAGGATTAAGCTTGTCTCCTGCAGGCTGTGCAAAGGTAAGAACAGGAAATGAATATGACACGGCACCGTCAAACATATTATCAAGATAATAAAGTCTTGTTGTATCCCAGCCGTCAACAGGGAAATTGAAGGAAACAGCATTTTCAAACATCATCCTCATGGAACTGACCATTGAGGTATCCCAGTTTCCGATGGGCTGATTGAAAGCTGATGCTCCGGAGAACATTCCAGACATATCAGTTACAGACGAAACATCCCAGTTTCCGATGGGCTGATTGAAAGTTTCCGCCTCACAAAACATACTGCTCATATATTCAACAGCAGAAACATCCCATGATCCAACCGGCGAGTCGAAAGATCTTGCTTCTTCAAACATCCTACTCATATTTCTAACTTTTGATGTATTCCAGTCATCCAGATCCTGGTTAAAGTTTTCTGCACCGCAGAACATTCCAGACATATCAGTTACAGACGAAACATCCCAGTTTCCGATGGGCTGATTGAAAGCTGATGCTCCGGAAAACATTCCAGACATATCAGTTACAGACGAAACATCCCAGTTTTCCAGGGGCTGATTGAAATTTTCCGCCTCACAAAACATACAACTCATATTTTCAACTGCAGAAACATCCCATGATCCAACCGGCGAGTCGAAAGATCTTGCTTCTTCAAACATACTACTCATATTTCTAACTTTTGATGTATTCCAGTCATCCAGATCCTGGTTAAAGTTTTCTGCACCGTAGAACATTCGCTCCATATCCACAATATTTGAAACATCCCTTAGATTCACATATTCCAGCTTTTTAAGATGCGCAAAGGCTCCGGCCAGCGATGTTACACTCGGCCCGAGAATCACCTCGAAATCAATCCGTTTAAGCTCGGATATCTCATTAGCTGCGAAGAAAGGATTGTTCTGCAGGACTTCCTTTTCTGTCGTTTCTTCGGATTCATCATCATCGTAATCATCATCATCGGGCATCATCGATTCATTTTCATGGATAAAAAAAGCAAATTCATAATTGATAGTCAGAGACTGAAGTTTGTTTTCCGCAATGGCCAGAAGGAGTTCACCGGTTATATCGGCTGGAGAGTTGAGAACAGGATTAAGACATGATGATCCGGAGACTTCGCTGCGAAATTCTTTCTCTGTTCTGTCATAAATATTACTCATGAAAACTCCTTCTTAAGTCGCAGAACAAAAACTTTTACGATGTGCTTCTGTTCCAAAAAATATAAGTCACTCTAAAGATTAAGACCCTGTTGAGGAAAAGAGCTGATCCTGAATCAGCATGATACATCATAAAGTTATTCTGGCTAAAAATTTTACCTTTATAAGTTCAAAATATATGAAATGAATTGGATTTCAGCGGTATAAACACTTTTGTTGAACAGTGCCGGAATTAAAAATTAACAATAACCGCACAATAAACCACGGATTTTACTTTGATCCGCAGCAAGCGAAAATATTTGTCTTTTTGAAATAATTTTAAACTGACCTGCGGGCAGCAATTTGTTCACGCTCATTAAAAGCGGTTTTTACAAACATGCTGGAAATATTCAGGATGATTTATTCCAAATAAACAGATTACATTAACAAGGAATAATTATTCGCAGGAGTTCAGATCTGCATCGCTGCTGGCGAGGCATACTCCAACCGAATGATACTCAGGATTTTGCTCCGTACAGTTACCTTCGTTACCATTGAAATGGAAATTCTAATGAAAGGAACAATCAGAGCCGGAATTCAGCGGTCTGTCAGCGTCGTTCCGACAGGAATTTGCAAAGACGCTTAAAAGCATGAATGAAACGATTTAAAATTTCCGGATTTTTCTTTTGCTTCTGATGAGAACATTACTCACAGATCCGGCACTGCGCAGTTGAAAACAGATCAGTCAAACATAAAAAAATGTTCCAAGCCCGGCGGATGCGTCATCTCATCAGTTAAAAACAGTGTGTTTTAGCCCGTGAGCGACAATATAAAAGTCCGTCCAATCACCCGCATGCAGCGGTGAGAGGCATATCATGATTTCCTCATTTGCAGTCAGAAATCAAAATTCTTCGTCAGTTCTGCTCCGGATTAAGACTGATAGGCATAGGTTTATCTACAATAAAGCCTTGATATGCATCAAATTTATATTGTGAGATAATCTGATAGGCATGGTCGGTTCGGATATGCATCACAATAATCTTTCGATCATTTTCGTGAATCTTCTCCAGTATGGAATTGATTATAGGACTTCCTCCGGACTCATGAAGCGAAACAACAGTATCGCAGTCAAGTTTTACATACTCCGGGTTAAGTTTATCGACAACTGCATAAGATCCGATTCCGCCCTCAAAATGATCTATGGCAAGCTGGCATCCGTATGAACGAATCAGTTCAACCATTTCCTTCATAGCTTCGAAATTCTGTCTTATATTGTTTTCAGAAATTTCAAAACACAGCTTATGAAGATCAAATGGAACAGTCTCAAACATACGTTTCATTTTTCTGATCATATGCAGTGAACATGATGTAGATGCGGAAAGATTAATAAACACCGCGCCAAGTTTATCCTGTTCCTGAGTTCCGATCCAGTCCATCAGGGATTCAAGCACCCAGGAATCAATATGAGTAATCAGACCGAACTTACGGGCGGCACCTATAAATGTGCTTGCAGGCAGAATGTTTCCGTTGTCACCCAGAAGACGGACAAATATTTCAAGATAATCACTTTCTCCGCCCCCTGTGAATTCAAGGCGCTGCTTGAACAATACAAACTTATGCTGCTCGATGGCATTGTAAATCTGGGCAATCCAGCTGATTTCCTTCTTGTAGTTAAGAACATCCTCACTGTAGTCGGAATACAGGGATACCCGGTTTCGACCCTGAAGCTTTGCCGCGCCGCATGCAGTCTCGGCAAGAGACAGAATCGAACTGGTATCGATAGAGTTGCATGAAATGATGCCGATGCTGGCTGTTACAGAATAAAAACTGTGGTTCCATTCAAATCTTAGTTTCTGGATTGCCGAACGGATAAGCTCCGCCTTGGCCACGACAACATCCATGTAACTGTCAGTTACAACGACACCAAACTCGTCACCTCCGAGTCTGGCGATGTTATCGTCAGGAATTCCAATCTTGTGCAGAGCACTTCCCACCATCTGAAGGAAGGTATCACCCGCAAGAGAACCGCAGGAATTGTTAATAACCTTAAAATGATCAATATCAATAAAAAGGAAATAATCGGCCGATGATCTGCTTCTGTTTCTGTCACCCTCGTCCTTAACCTGAAGGAGACGGTGCTGCATAAATGTTCTGTTATGGAGCTTGGTCACAGAATCATGATTCATCACATAGTCGATCTGGGTTCTGATCTGCTTGTTTTCAGAAATATCAATAATGATACCCTCAATCACCACCTGCCCGCCGGTCTCCGTCTCCGGATGCTCGTTATGCCCGGCAATTCTCAGGGACATAAGAACTGTAAAAACGGTCCCGTCGCTGCGCTTCATAGCAACTTCGCGCTTGATGCCGCCCTGATTTGCCAGAACAAGATCTGAAAGAAGCTCATTGGCCTCTGTCTGATTTACGAAAACCTCACGGATATGCGGACCGACCTGCGTGCACATTTCTTCAAGGTTGCTAAAACCGAGCATGGCAAAAAAGGCCTTGTTGGCTGTCATAACCCTGCCGTCGGGATCTGCAGAGAAAAATCCTTCCGTGGCCTGATGGTACATGTCTATGAAGCGCTGTGAAATAGAGCGGTTCTTGATGCCTGCAGCTATTCTGCTGCTCTTTTCAATATAGGTGCGGTAAACAAGAGCGAAGCTCAGAGAAAAAGAACCAAGCGCCGCAAAGCAGAACATAACCGTATCGGTGGCGTATGCAACGTAGTAGAGTCCGAACTTGACAAGAAGGTTTGCAAACCATGACACCAGGAAGAAAATGACGGACACAAGACATAACTTCTGAAAAAGACCGCATTTTCTCCATATGATATAACCCATATACACGTATACCAGGAAAAGCAGACCCATCAGGAATATGCTTGCATACACGGAATATCTGATGTCAATAAACCAGCATGCCACCGACATGAACAGCGGGAAGAATATAATCATGCGGTTGTTCTTGCTGAAATGCCGCACAGTGCCGATCTGTCTGAACACATCATCAAATGAGAAGATAAGTCCCACAAAAAACAGATTTGATATGCACAGATAAAGTTTCTGGGCATTGATTGAGACAGGAAGAATCCCGCTCATGAATATCAGACCGCTCAAATGAAGCAGAAGGACAAGGGTGCACAGACAAAAGAGTGCATAATAAAGGAACCGCCTCTCTCTTATGAAGCCGAACATCAGAAAACTGAAGAGCGAGGCCAGAAATATAATGCCGTCCACAACGCCGGACACTGTCTGGGCAACTGCGATCCTTGAAACATAAGGTCTGAGATGAGACATGCGCACGGGTACAAATGTCGGCGTATCATTGACAACCTTGATATAAACATCAAAGCTCTCATCCTGCTTCATGTATATTGGAAAAACAAAATTACCGGCCGGGTAAGGTTTGGATTTAACACCGAGATCCATTCCGGTATACCAGAATTTCTGGAGCTGTCTGCCGTATGTGTCAACAAGAAAAACCTCAACCTTGTTGAGCATAAAGCTGTCAAGCTCAAGCATTACAAGTGTAAAACTTCCGGAATCGTTACTCAGCCTGACCCTGGACCAGTAGTGCTTGCCGGGATCACCGACATGCATATAACCATAGGCATTCGGATGCCAGTCGGTCATATGCTCCACCTGCCATGTCCAGGTAAAATCCTGATATGTAGACAGACTTTCAAGACGTGAACCGACATTCTTATCCATAAACTGATCAATAATTCTAATTGTCTCGATAGCATGAGATGAAACTGAAAACAGGACCAGTACAAGACAGAGAAGAAATCGGATCATCTGAAAATCTTAAAAATATACTTTAGAAAATAAAAAAGGGAGATCAAGACAAGATCTCCCCTGTGGTCGAAAAAATTAAGCTAAAGCAGCCTTTGCTTTTTCAACAAGCGCAACAAACGTTGACTTGTCCTGAATAGCAATATCGGAAAGGATCTTGCGATCGATTTCGATTGAAGCCTTCTTCAGACCATTGATGAACTTGCTGTAGGAAATACCGTTCATGCGTGCAGCAGCATTGATACGAACGATCCAAAGCTGTCTGAACTGACGCTTCTTCTGACGACGGTCACGAAAAGCATACTGACCGGCCTTTGTAACAGCCTGAACTGCAACTCTGTATACACGTGAACGTGCACCGTAATAGCCCTTGGCAGCATTTAAAACTTTCTTGTGACGTGCATGGGCAGTAACACCGCGCTTAACTCTTGGCATATTCTATATCTCCTAATCTTAAACAGTTGGCAAGCACTTCAGTACTCTCTGGATGTCGCTATGATGAATCATGCTCATAGGACGCAGATGACGCTTACGCTTTGTAGACTTCTTGGTAAGAATATGCTGCTTGTTAGCCTGCTTGCGCTTGAAACCATTGGCGGTCTTCTTGAAACGCTTCCAGGCGCCCTTGTCATTTTTAATTTTTGGCATTATAAACTCCGCAATTGGAATAATTAACAACACACAATCAGGAGAGCGGCCGAACCGCTGCTTAGATCCCCGACTGCTACTTCTTTTTAGGCGCCAGAACCATCACTGCCTGTTTGCCCTCAACCTTGGACTGAGTTTCCACAGCTGCAACATCAGCCACATCATTCTCAATTCTCTTGAGGACTTCCAGGCCGAGATCCTGGTGAGCCATTTCACGGCCTTTAAACTTAAGAGTAATCTTAACTTTGTCGCCGTCTTCAATAAAGCGCTTCAGGTTGCGTAGTTTTACCTGATAGTCGCCTTCATCAGTCGCAGGTCTGAGCTTGATTTCCTTCACCTGAACCTGCTTCTGCTTTTTCTTCTGCTCTTTCTGAGACTTGCTCTTCTCGTAGAGGAACTTACCATAATCCATTATCCGACAAACCGGAGGTTCGGCATTAGGACTGATTTCCACCAGATCAACACCTGCATCAGCTGCCATCTTAAGTGCTGCATCAACTGATACAAGACCTACTGCATTACCGTCAAAGCCGATAAGACGGATTTCCTTACAGCGTATCTCACCGTTTATTCTTGTCTTCGATGCTCCGCGCACGGTTTTCTTTGAATTGTTTATGGTTTATTCCTCCAAAAGTTTTAAACTGCGGGTCTCAACCTCGCTCTGAACTCTGCTTATAAAATCATCAAGCTTCATCTGACCGAGATCCGCCCCCTTACGTGTACGCAGGGTAACCACGTCACCTTCAACCTCCTTTGCACCGCATACAACCATGTACGGTATGTGCATCAAGGTATGCTCACGAATTTTATAACTTATCTTCTCATTTCTCAAGTCTGTTTTTACTCTAATGCCTGATTTACGCATTTTTTCTGCAACATTTCTGACGTAACCGGCCTGAGCATCGGTGATATTCATTACCACAACCTGAACAGGAGCAAGCCATGTAGGGAAATATCCGATATAGTTCTCTGTAAGTATACCGATAAATCTTTCGATGGATCCCAGGATCGCACGGTGAATCATTACAGGAGTATGCTTCTCGTTGTCTTCGCCGATATATGTGGCACCGAGGCGTCCCGGAAGCGCGAAGTCCAACTGCACTGTTCCGCACTGCCATGCCCTGTCGAGAGAGTCGTGAAGCGTGAATTCAATCTTAGGACCGTAGAAGGCGCCCTCGCCCGGCTGATATTCAAATTCCAGACCGTTCTTCTTCAGAGCCTCTGCCAGATCGGCCTCCGCCTTGTCCCACATTGCATCATCACCGATACGCTTTTCAGGACGGGTTGACAGCTTTACATCAATATTGCTGAAACCGAAGGTGGCATACAGGTCATAGACCATCTTTATACATCCGCTCACCTCTTCCATAATCTGATCTTCAGTACAGAAGATATGCGCATCATCCTGTGTAAAGCCTCTTACACGCATAAGACCATGCAGAGAGCCGGAAGGCTCATTGCGGTGGCAGCTTCCGAACTCGGCCATACGGATTGGAAGATCACGGTAGGATTTCAGACCCTGATTGAAGATCTGAACATGACCCGGACAGTTCATAGGTTTGATGGCATATTCACGGTTTTCAGAACTGGTGGTGAACATTGCATCCTTGTATTTTGCCCAGTGACCGGAACGCTCCCAGAGAACCCTGTCCATCATGAAAGGTCCCTTGACCTCCTGATAGCCGTATTCCTGAAGCTTGGTGCGAACAAAACTCTCCAGCTGACGGAAAAGAGTCCATCCGTCATTATGCCAGAACACCATTCCCGGAGCTTCCTCCTGCATGTGGAACAGATCCATCTGTCTGCCAATCTTGCGGTGATCTCTCTTTGCAGCCTCCTGAAGATGCTGCAGATAACCGTCAAGCTGCTTCTTATCCGCCCATGCGGTACCGTAGATACGCTGGAGCATCTTGTTGCTGGAATCGCCTCTCCAGTATGCTCCCGCAGTCTTCAGAAGTTTGAAATGATGACAGAAGCCCATGTTGGGAACATGAGGACCGCGGCACATATCAATATATTCAAGGTGATGATAAAGGGCCGGGTGATCATCCTTTGATATATTCTCATCAAGGATGGCCATCTTGTAGGTTTCACCGCGGGATTTAAACACATCGTAAGCCTTCTGCCAGTCTACAGGCTCCTTGACCACCTGGTAGTTCTGATCTGCCAGTTCGTGCATTCTCTGCTCAAGGCGGGCTATATCCTCTTCTGTAAGAGTATGATCAAGATCCACGTCGTAGTAGAAACCTTTCTCGATAACTGGACCTATGGCCATCTTTGTTTCAGGCCATAACTGCTTGATTGCATGACCGAGGAGATGGGCGCAGGAGTGACGAATAATCTCTACACCTTCTTCATTCTTTGAGGTGATGATGGAAAGCTGTGCATCTTCTGTTATCAGATCGCAAGCATCTCTGAGAACTCCGTTGACTCTGCCTGCAATGCAAGCCTTGGCAAGACCGGCACCAATACTTTGCGCCACTTCATAAACGGATACAGGGTGATCAAATTCTCTTTTGCTACCATCTGGAAGAGTAATAACTGGCATTTGTAATTCCTTATCAGTGGTGACACCTACCAAGTGCCACATGAAATAAAATATAAAAAAACATCAGTTCAATGAAAAATTATCTGAACTGCTTCACAAAATCCGATGCATTATACCACCTGTAACAATTCTTGAAAATTAAAACCGAAACTTAAACCAGATCGCAGATCCGCGGGACAAAAATAACCGCATCATCTGAAAACACTCCGGGAGTGATAAAAACATTTGAGGATCACGAAGTTATTCATTCAGAAATGACACCGGAAGATAAGGAGATGTTCACACACCGGAGGAAAGATGACTATATACCCGAAAGCAGAACGCACAAAAACAGAATTATTCCTCAAAGCCGGCCGGAAAGAATGAGGAGGAACAGTCAGAATACAGTCAGGAAACAGCATATGCCTTTGCAGTCCTGCCTGTCCTGCAGCCGAAGTATACAGGGAAAAACAGAATCCGGCATGATTGAAGGAAGTCAGTAGAAAGATTCATGCCGGATGTAAAAAAATCTGTAGACCTGCGGTCAGAAGTTTCTCTTAATGATCCTTACGGTCACTGAGCCATCAGCATTGAGAACTGCTGTTTCATTGCTCATGCCGCTGTTGTCCCTGTAGGTAAAGGTACTGCCGTAATCTGCATCCATGGATGTTGGAGAATAACCCCCGCTGCTGCGAAGAGATGAATCAAAATCAAGTTCAACATCACCGCGGTTCATTGCATATGCATTACCGCAAACACCTGCCAGAATAACTGATGCCAGAACAACTGCAAACTTTTTCATACCTGTACCTCTTAGCTGTTTTATTATCTCTTCTGCAGAGGTAACGCTCAGATTAGCATAAAGGTTACAAAAAAAGTTTGAATTAAAGGATTTCGGCTCTTTACAGAATCATGCCGGGAATATTTACGATGATTTATTCCAAATATGCGAACTCTTCAGCACGGAATAATTATTTGCAAGGGTTCAGAACCGGCCTCGCTGCTGTCACGTCGCAATATAACCTGTTGATACTCAGGGATATATGTCCGTACAGTTATCTGTGTTACCTCCGAAATGCAATTTTTACCGGCGAAAACACTCCGGGCCAGAGTTCAGCCGTCCAGGCAGGAATTTGTAAAGAGCAGGGAAAATTCCTGCTCAAACATACAGCTCCAGCCCGGCATAATTGAAAACGATCCATGCATCTTCAGTAAAAATGCACAGCTCCTCTTTTGAACCGGGATTTCATCAGAAGCAACGAACTCTGCCCTTACTGAAAGAGTTGATATTCCTTATCCGGTCCGTCTCCTTCAACCTTATCCTTGACCTGTTTATCATCCTCAGCTCCTGCTGTCTTTGTTTTCAATTTTTTTAGCAGCTCGGCGCTGTGTTCCTTAACATCAAGTCCCGTGATCATAAGAGCACCCTCTTTAAGCAGTTCCCGGTTACCGGATGTAACCGGATCTCTATTTATTCTGTCGTTTTTGTAAGAAAGCACATAGCACAGTCTTCTGGATTTAAGCGCCGCCCTTGCTGCATGCATGGAGCCTCCGTTATAGGTTGATTGAAGCACAAACACAGCCGATGATACACCCGCCTGAAGTCTGTCTCTGGCCACAAATTCAAATCTTCCCGTCTTGTGTCCGACAAAATATTCAGACAGGAGAAGACCTCCGCCATCCACTATCCTCCTGGCAAGATTCTGATTTTCCCGCGGATATACTGAATCCCAGTCAAGTCCGGTGGAAAGAAAGGCCGTGGTTACACCCCGGGATTTCAACGCACCCTGATGTGCCGCCGTATCACAGCCTTTGGCAAGACCGGAAACAACATTAATCCCGTTTTTAGCCAAAAACTCCCCCAGAAACATTCCTGCATCAACTCCCTCCCTGGTTGGCTCGCGTGTGCCGATAACCGCGCAGCAATCCATGGAAAGTTTGCTTATATCCCCCCTGTACCACAGAATAGACGGAGGACTGCATCTGCCCTTATCATCCACGGCATCCATCAGTTCCCGCGGATATGACGGATCTTCGAAAGTAATGAACGACACCGACTGCCGCTGGCTTTCCTCAATGATTCTGGCTGCGGAATCCTTGCATCTGGTAAATTCCTCCGCGGTCAGTTCCTCTAAATTTTTTATCCTGAGCTTTGAGCCTGCATCCCTTATATCATCATATGAAAGGGAGGATTCCATACCGTATGCTCCGGTTACATAATCCACAAATTTTATAAAACGACTGTTTCCGATACCCTTGATAAATGACAAGGCGAGAACTAGATCTTTTTGCATAATAACCATCAACCAAACGAAAATAAAAAAAACAACACATGTCACTGGCAGAACAGGAGGAGGCATAAAACAGGAAAAGAACTGAAATTTAAAAATCGCAACTCTTCACACAGAATTAAATTTAGTTTTATGCACACAAAATTTGATCCTGCAAATTCACGAAACACCAGTCAGCATACGCAGGATCATCCCTGACAGGATGCGGACAGCAGAACGAAAATCCGAACTCACCAATAATCCGGATTGAATGTTTTTCCAAGAAAAAGTCCGGTCACGCTTCTTGCTCCGCCTGCAGACCTGAGTTTACCGGCTGTATCTGAAAAAGTGGTTCCACGGGTAATCACATCATCAATCAAAATGACATTTCTGCCCTTTATCAGCCCGCTGTCAATAATAAAATCAGCGGCGGGATCAGTGCTTTTCTGTCCTGTATGTCCCGGAACCGTATCTCTCTGCCGTGTTACGATTTTAACAGAGGAAAAGATGTTAAACTCAGCAGAAAAATGCTTTGAAAGCTCAAGAAACCTTTTGTATGTCTTATCTCTTGTGGATGCAGGAATAAAAGCCACAACATAACCGCTGACGCTGCCGCCTGTTATATATGAAATGCCCCGATCAAAATAACTCCAGGCCTGCGGCGCCCTGCCGTCCTTGAAGTCAAAAATAAGTTTTCTGGCTGCCGACTCCTGTTCACTGCAGGAAAATCTGACGGGAATATAGCGAAGCCAGTAGTAATAACGGTAACCATTAACAAGATCGCTTTGAATATTCATGACTGTCATCTCCCGATACAAACAAAAACATAAGAAAATCTGTCAGTGACAGAACATTCTTTTCTGTCTTCAATTGTTCAAACATTATTCATCCCGCCGCTGCGGCAACGGCTGTCAAATACTTTTAAGAGCCTCGTTTATTTCATCCATACTTGTGAAGCAGCAGTTTTCTCCCCTATTCTCAAGCATTGACATCATACTCATTTTTGCTCTGCCGAAGTAGTCACCTGCTTTAACCAGATCCTTCGGCACAACGATCCCGTCCCTGTAAAAGCGGCCCAGTCTTATCGCAACATCAGGGAAAAGATAATCATCTTCACCGATAATTGAATCGAGCTTCATCAGTATCTCAAAAGAGATTTCCGGGGCTTTTAAAACTCCTGTGCCGTTAAAGTACATATCGGAAAGACAGAGAGCGGACTCACAGTCGCTTTTTGAAGTTGCATAGGCAAAATAGCTCATTGCCTTTTTATAATCATGCTCTGTATTCTCACAGTCGTAATAGATATGACCCAGATACCTGGCCGCATGAACAAAATACGATTCATCATACATGCGGTTCATCCGCATTTTATATATTTTCTTATATGCATACTCCGCTTTTTTGTAATCAACAGGAAGAGCCAGGTAACCGTTATAGTAGCTGTCGGCATACACCTCAAGGAAAAGAGGATCACAGCAGTCCCTCTTCGAATCAAGACGCTTGATATATTTCTCACGCTCGCCGGAGGTTACGGTGCTGCTCTTCATATAGACATCAAAGACCAGAAACAGGATATCAAGATAGTAGCTGTCCTCTGGCATAAGAGAAAACGGATCCTCTCTGCAGGCTGTATAAACCTTCTTCAATTCGGCAAGACTTCTTTTCACCCCTTCATTTTCATCCTCAAAAGAGAAGATCATCATTATGGAATAAAACAGAAAACTGCTCATATAGCCGGTTTCATTAAAAAATTCAAGATTCTCCGGGAAAGCAATAAAATCATGAAATGCTTCAGCCCACAGTCCCAGCTGATCCACTGATTCCATATCGCATGCCGAATCAATAAAATGCAGGAAATCATCCTCAGCCGGTACATATTTGTATACATCAGATATATCTTTAAAGGGATAACGGCCCTCTTTAACAAGCTGGCACGGAGTTTTATCAAGACGCCACAGACATCTTACAGTTTCCGGATCAGGTGACACCGGTTTGATAGGCAGAATGGATGCCGCGGTAGTTTCTACAATATCCGGATCGCGCTCATCATATTTTCCCCTTTGTAAATCATCTATATGCACAAGATTTACAGCATTATCAGCAAAAGTGTTCTGAAGCCAGTATATCTGACCGGCGAAATAAGCAAATTGAGGATTAACTATTATATTCAACTGAAAAATCCGTTAGAAAAAAACTAAACAATCACACAGGGCAAGGTCAGGCCGACATCTGATCAGAATCGGGGAAAACATAATCTGCAGAAGACATCAGCAGGATTTACCCTTTGATGACTTATCATTCCTGTCCAGACTTGCCAAAGCCCTGTTTACATTCATCATAACCGCATTATCGCCATACTGCGGCGCATGATTAAGACGATACTCCAGACTGTTCTTGGCTCTTATAAAATATTCACGGGCGGACTCAAGATCAACCTCGATTCCAATACCGTCACGGAAGCAGTAGCCCATGCGCAGAGCAACATCCGGATATTTAATTTCGTCCTCTCCTATTACGGAATGAAGGTTGCTGATAATCTTCCAGGCCCGGCGCAAATCCTTTTTAACACCGTGACCGTTTCTGAACATATCAAACAGTTTGTAGGTGGCTTCTATCATTCCGTTTTCTGCGGCAAACGAAAAAAATCTGTATGCCTTCTTGTAGTCAGGGCGCCCGAGGCGGTTGCTGTAATATATATATCCAAGAGAATTGGCGGCCTCAAAGCAGATCTCCCGCTTGAATCTGGGATCTTTACTCAGGCTGTACAGCATAAGCAGAGCTGTTTCTGATTTTTTCCAGTTACAGCTGACAATCTCATTTCCGCCGTAATATGCATAGGCATAATATCTCCATAACTGCGGATCTCTGCTCCCGAGCATTCTTTCAAGTCTTGCCTCATACTCCGCAGCAGCATCAGGATTAATGCCCGTACGTGAAACCTTTACTTCAAACAGCGTCATCATATCAAGAAGATGAGGATCATCATCTCTCATATCAGCCAGAGGATCCCTTCTGTACTCAAGATAGGAGGTCTTGAGATTTTCAAGATACGACCACTCGTCAGTACTTGAATCAAAGTACAGTGAATCACGGGAAACAGTCTCAAGAAAAACCGCCAGAGGAAAATTGCTGTTAACCATTTCTGCAAAACCGGCAGAAAGGAAAAATTCAGCGCAGAAAATAGTCCACAGAGAGACTGCCATCGGATTTTTTCTTGCTGATGCATTTTCTATAAATCTGAAAATATCATCCTCGGTAGGTACATAGTTCGTCCATATATCAGTGAACGGGTACATACCCTTCTCTGCCAGCTCCCAGGGGGTAACATCCATTCTCCACAATCTGCGGACAGTTTCCGCATCAGGATCAACAGGTTCAAGAGGTGTTACATAATCATCAATCCCCCTGTCATCATCCAGCTGGATGGTAAGAGGCGAAAAAGTACTGATGTCGGTACATTCCATTTCCGATGTACTTATTACACGGAAATAACCGTTGTCAATATCCGTGTATAATTCATAATAAATATCACCTGAATGATCGCCTCTCATTCTGACAAATCTACGAGATTTATTTTCCACTTCACTTTCACAAAACTAATTCAAATAAAAAAAGCAGACTGCTTACTTTATATCAGACAACAATAACCGAAGCACAAAAGGCGGAACGGTGCAAAACGAAACCGCATATGCGGGCAAAGAAGAGAACAATAGAAAAAAGATATTTTCAACCTCTTATGAAACAGCTCCACAAGAAATCAAAAATATCTCTGTTGAACCGAAAAAAAATTAATTAAGAGCCTTCTTAATTCTTTCGATGGATTCGTTGAACTCTTCCATTGAGTTGTTATGGAAAATGAAAATATCACCGATATTTTCCGGACGGTTGAAATTACAGCGGGAAATGTATTCATCCCAGTGCTCCAGTTTCCATCCGTCGCGATCAGAGGCTCTTTCTATCATTCTCTGATGACAGACCTCAGGATCAGTCTCCACCCAGACAATAAACAGATTAGCGCCCTGCTCAGCAAGTTTAGCACGCAGATCAGCCACATATTTTGTATCTCTGATCTCACGAGTGAAAGGAGCATTTATAAGAACATTATCTTCATACTGCAATGCTTCAAAAGCAAGATCCAGAACTGCGTAGTACTCGTAATTGCGGATATGCTCCTCGAAAAAATCAGAACTACGGTTACATTCCTGACCTGCCACCTTGAAAATCTGGTGAGATAGAACAATAAGAGTATCCTTGTCCAGATACACTACATGATCAAGATTTTTTGCAATTTCTCTTGAAACAAAAGTCTTGCCGCAAGCCGGAGGAGATGTTACCAATATTAGATTTTTCATAGTCGTTTAACTCTATTGCAATTTTAATAATTATTAGATGCGATAAACCTATCTTATCTATTTTCTAAACATTTAATCGATAATGCAATATGTCTTTTATCAAAAACATAAATAATCTACGACTTTTTTGTAAAGTTCGACCTTTTTGCACGAATAATAAACACCGGATCTGAACATTAAGCCGCGCCGTCACCGATCGAAATCGTCAGAATTAAACCTGAACTGCACCCAGTCGTCCATGCAGTGCGCACCGGCGGATTTATAAAACTCTACTGAAGATCTGTTTCTCTTGAGACACATCCAGTCAATGCGGCCGAAGCCCTGCTCCTTTGCCGCCCACTTAAGACGCATAAGCAGAGCACTGCCGATCCCCCTGCCTCTGAACTCCTGCCGGATATAAAAATCCTCAATGAATATCCCTGGCTTTCCGCTGAATGAGGAAAAGTTGTAGGAAATGAGCATAACCCCTATAACCGCATCGGAACGGTTGTCATAAACAAGCAGCGCGTCGCCGCAGTGAAGATTGAAAAGAATATTCTCCAAATCCTGCGGAGTTGATTTGAATTCCGATACCAGCTCCTCATAGCAGGAAAGCTCCATCAAAAGTTCATGGATAATCTCACCGTCACCGGGCTGGGCCTTGCTTATTACAAACTCGCGAAAAGAAAAATCTGAAAACTCCATACCAACTCCGTACTGAAATCATACCTGCAGATGCCGGTCTCCGCGCACACTGAATAACGGACTGTCACCACGGCTGAAACCGCGGGTCTTCCCGCCCGCACGGGCTGCAAAGCTATTTCTGATCCGAAGGTGTATCACCGGATCCCTTCTCCTCAGATGCTCCGCCGCTCTTTTGTTCATTCCGCCCCTTCTCTGCATTCCCTCCGCCTGCCATTACAGACTGTATTCTAAGGAAGAAATCTTCAACTATATAATCCAGATCATCACCGGACACGCTTCCGATAACGTGGATCAGCGTTGCAGCATCATTGACATCATCCTTTCTTACAAAAACACGGATCATATTCTCGGGAGCAAGAGGCTTCTCCTGATTAATTCTGACATCAAAACTTGCCATTTCCGGAGAATAAATTTTCAGAGTATCCTTATCAGCCTTGAATTTTTCAAGCAGCAGCTTGGTAAGTTCAAGCGACGTCGTACCGGGTTTGTTCTCCTCGACAAATCTGCCCACAAGTTTTATATAGACGGCTCTCTGTCCCGAGACATGAACATACTTTGACGAATAGGTATTGGGATCATAAGAAAAGTCGATTTTCCAGTTTTTTATCATGGCTTCACGGTTGGCGTTATGCTGCATTCTTTCAGATGCCGTCATTTCCTTCTTCTGGGCACCGTCGATCCTGACGCTATCCCTGTGATGCGTAGTATGCTGCCCGTTCTGCAGGCTTTCAAAATCCATATTGGACGGTTTTTCCGAAGCACTGCACACTCCGGCGAAAAATGAGCATGCACACAAAAGCATACATTCAATCAAAGCGGTAATTTTCATAAATAAAATCCTTTTCCTGTTGCAGGCAAAAAACTCTCGGCTTTCAAATGCGGAATGAGACTTAAACGGTCACAGGCTGATGTACTCCGCCGGCCCCCGATCACGATATAACAGCAGCGTCCGTCAAACGAACAACCTGAATTTTCACCGCGACAAAACCTGCTATTCATGCGAGCCGTACAGTCTGTAGTACTCTTCTCCTGCCGCCTCACCCTTCATGCGCTCCTCCTCTGTCATAAGGGAGCCGAGCATTGAGCGGTAGTCAAGACTTGCTTCAAGGGAATGGCCGGCAGCCGTAAACCATGCATACATCTGGATCATATCCTTTTCCACACCGTCTCCGGCACCGTATGCTGCGGCCAGATCATGCTGAGCAAAGGAATAACCCTGCTCGGCTGCTCTTCTAAGCAGTGACACGGAGCGCTCGGGGTTCTTCTCAACGCCTTTGCCCTCCTTGTAAAGATGAGCCAGATTGTACAGTGCCTGTTCATAATTCTGATCAGCGGATTTTCCATACCAGACTGCAGCCTGTTTATATGCCTCGTCATTTGATTTTGACTGATAGATGGTACCGACCTCGTTCTGAGACATGGCATCACCCTGCTCCGCAGGATACATAAAAAACTTCAGAGCCTTGTCAGAATCAAGCGGTACGCCTCTGCCAGTCTTGTAAATGAATCCCAGGGATTTGTACGCAGACGGAGAACCTCTCCTGAGAGCCTCCTCAAACAGCATCCTTGCCTTTGTGTAGTCCTCCTCTACTCCGGCCCCATGAAGATAAAGAATGCCGAGAGAATTCGGAGCCTCGGCATGCCCGAGTTCTGTAGCCTTCATATAAAGAATCGCGGCATCCAGATATCTGCCTTCATTCTCCAATTTTTCAGCCTGTTCAAAATATTCATCTGCTGACACTGATTTTCCGGGATCCGCGTTTTCATCTTCAGCGGTTCCGCCCTCCTTAACCTCATCGGCCGGCCCTGCTGCGTTTTCACCGTCTGTATGAACATCCGCGGCAGAGTTGACTTCCTTTGAGTTTTTTTCATCCTCTGAAGCTGTATCTTCAGTTGAAGATGATACAGAATTCAAATCTTCGGAAGGCTGCTTCTCATCCGGTGTTTCGGCAGCGGCACCCTTCTCATCCGCGGATTCTGAAACCTTCTGTTCAGTATTCACCGCATCACCGTTCTCCTGTTCATCCTGGGTTATCTCCTTCAGATCCTCCTGTTCGGTATTATCGCCGGAGATTATTTCAAGAAAAGAAGGTGTTTCTGATTCCGGATCCTGCGTACAGTAGTACTGAACCGCAACGGTTGCACCGGTCAGAGCAAGTATAAAAAAACCGGTAAAAAACTTACTGCTCATTTATTCTTTATTTCCTTTTTCAATCTGTTGATTTCTGAATTCGCCTTTCTGATCTCCTCCTTGCGCAGAAGGATATTTCGTTTTGAGTTCTTGGCTGATCCGTCCCTTTCTGCAGCAATAGAATACCAGATATATGCATTTACGGTACTGCTTTCATCTGAATCAAGCTCATTCTGGATTTCACCGGCCCGGTACCAGTCGGCGAGCTGGACCTGGGCCGGAGTGTAGCCGGCCATGGCAGCCGTACTCATAAGTCTGAATGCCAGCTCCTTGTCGGCATACAGATTCACGCTGCCGCTGAAACGCTCTCTTGCAATATCTGTAATAAGCTCAAGATCACCGCTTGAAAGAATTTTCTGCAGATATTCCTCGGCATGAGCCTTCTCCTGCGGATCCGCAGCTGCGGCATACAGATAGTAAAGTTTCCTTACAGCATTGAGATCGCCCGTATCGGCAAGGGACGCCAGATCACTTACCAGTTCGGTAATACTGGCTGATTGTCCATGCCTGCGCACCAGCAAAACCGCCAGCTGATACCTGGCCGAAGAGCTTCCTCTTGCGACAGCCTGTTCATACCATCTGATTGCGGTTTCGTCACTCTGTTTAACTCCAAAACCGTTGGCATACAGATATCCCATCTGCTCCTGGGCCTGAACCATTCCGTTTTCGGCAGCCGTTTTCAGCCACTGCACCGTTCTGGAATAATCCTGCTGCTTCCAGTAATATTTTCCCAGAAGATACTGGGCTCTTCCACTTCCCTTTTTAGCCGCCTGCATCAGATATTCAACCGCCTTGTTCTCATCCACGGCCACGCCCTTGCCTTTCATATAAACATCGCTGAAGGCTATGAGGGCGTCTACATTGTCTTTCTGTGCAACGGCAATCTCCAGCAGATTTATACCCTTGTAGTAATCCCTGGCTACACCGAAATCTCCGTTGATATATGCCGATGAAAGAGCAACAAGAGCCTTAGGCTCTTTATAATTGACGGCATCATTAAGAAGCGCTATGCCGCGTTTGACATTTTTTCTGACATAGGTTCCTGTCAGATAAAGGTATGCCAGCTGTGTTTTAGCTTTGGAATCGGATTCTGCGGCACGCATAAGATTGTCAAGCGCCACATCACTGCTTATATCCAGACCGTTATTCTCAAACAGAGTCTGAGCCAGCATCATCTGTGCCTCAACTATCCCGTGATCAGCGGCTTTTATATAATATTCTGTTGCACGCTCAAGATTGTGCTCCACCATACTTCCGGTATAAAACAGACTTGCGATCATGTATTCAGCAGGAGGATAGCCTCTCTCGGCCGACATGGCGTATAGAACTGCCGCCTTTTCAGGATTAATTTCATGATCATAGCCGTTGACATAATCTCTGGCTATACGGTAAATCTCTTCCGGCGATTTTGTCTGACCTATGGTTTCAATTGAATCCTCACCGCATCCGGTCAGAGCAAAAGAAAGAACCATAACCAAACAGGAAGCGGCAGACTTAATATTCATAAATAAAAAACTCCGGGGCAATCAGCCTTCAAATATAAACTCTGCAATCACATTGCGGGAACCAAGTCTGAAAGGAAAACCGTTCCACAGAAATGTTCCATCTGAAACATAAAGGATGGTATCCGCAATTCTGTACACTCCGCGGCAGTACCCTGAATTGAGGGATGCCGCAAGCGGTTTGATAAACGGAACCATTCCTCCGTGGGTGTGGCCGCTTACAGCAAGTCTGATCCCGTATTCAGCCTTAATCATTTTATCCAGATTTTTCGGTCGATGCTTAACAAGGATCCTTATTCTGCTGTCTTTCTCCGCATTTTTAGACATCAGATGTTCAATTTTCGGCACCGGCAGGCCGTGACGTCCCGCCTCCTCGTCTGTAAGACCTATAACATCAACTACAGTATCCTCGTATCTGAAGGACCATATCCCGTTCTCAAGAACATAAAAATGCATGCTTCTGTACAGATTCATCCATCCGCGGTAGTCAATATAATATTCATGATTTCCAGGAACAAGAACCACGCCCATTGAAGATTTAAGATCCATAAGACGATCAACGGCCGGAGATCTGGCGGATACAGTTCCGTCGGCAATATCTCCGCCGAGAATTATCAGATCAGGTTTCTGGGCATTTACAGCAACAATAAGATCATCAATCCATCTTTCATCCGTCATGGAACTTATATGAAGATCTGAAAGATGTATAACCTTCATGGGACGCGAAAAAGCGTGATCATCCGGCTTAAACTCGTGGACCTTAATCAGTTCGGGCTGTCTGAGAGCATTGTACCCTGTCAGACATACCATAGCTGCAGCAGCAAGAAAAACAAACGGAAGGGAAATTCTGCGAAACGTCTCTCCGCTCCTTCTGACTGCCGGGACTATATGTGCCGCACAAAGCAGAAGAACCAGAACAAAAACCGTCCAGAGAAATCCGGTACACCATGAAAAAAAAATCACAGCAGGGCGCGGCAGAACAGGAGAAAAAAGATTTCCTCCGAAATAAACGAAAACCGGGATTTTAAGAAGTCCGGCAGTCAGAAGCACTGACACAGGAACAGCAATCCACCTGCTGCACGAACGAAAACACCACAGTACAGACATTACTGTGGCGAATGAAACCAGATTAAGAAGTGTGAAAAACATAACTAAGGATTAAAATTCTCAAGGGAGCAGGACATAACATAGTCATCCATAATAAACCCGTTTCCTATATCTGTCTCTACAGATTTTTCATTACGGAAACCGTAGTGATAATAAACATCAATGGCATGAGAATTGTATTTATTGACAGTAAGATAAATTTCAGTGCACCTTGACTCTTCTGCCAGCTGTCTGATTTTTTTCATAAGTCTGCTGCACAGATGAACTCCGCGGTACTCCTGCACCAGATACAGTTTGGAAAGGAACAGGCGCCTTGCAGCAGAAATGCTGTTCCACTCCTGCTTTGGCTGCACGGAAATAAATCCTATATATTCACGGCCGTCCTTACACAAAAAATATCTATATCCGTTCTTTATATCCTTTTCGATCGCCTCCCTTGAAAGAAATTTTTTCAGCATATATTCGATCTGATCAAGAGAAATTATGGAAGGGAAAAACTCATACCATATTGTCTCGGCAAGAGAGCACACGCCGGTGATCCCTATGTCGTCCTTAACCTCGATAAATGAAATATCATCCTCTACCATTTAGAATCACCGCCGGTATCTAAAGAAGCACACACAACCGGAAAAAGTCTCAGTACAGACAAGCAAAAGACTTGTTTCACAAAGAGAATGATATCAAAATGGAGAAAAATTAGTTAGATTGATTTCACAGATCAGCCGACGGCGGTTTTCTTTTACAGGAAATACAGGAAATAAATATGACAGCATATCACGGACATAATGATAATGTTTCCGGCTTGGGATTCAGACTCGATGAGGAGAAACTCAGATGGAAGGAATTAAAGACCAGGCACATAATTCAAAACAAATGGATCGATTTCAGGGAATCTGAATTCGAATTTCCCGACGGCACTTCCTTTTCCCCCTATTACAGCTACACCAGGAAGGACTACGTTGTTGTTATAGCATCGGACACGGAAGGCAGATATATCTGCGTAAGGCAGTTCAGACAGGGCATTATGAAAGTGACGACTGAATTTCCGGCCGGAGGACTTGAGCACAGCGGAGCGGAAGAATACGCAGCAAAAGAAAATGCGGACAGTCTGGAAGAGCCAATGCGTGCCGCCAAACGGGAACTGATGGAGGAGACAGGATATGCAGCAGGAAGGATTACCAGACTGCTCAGCATTCCGTCAAATGCCACCATATCAAGCAATTATGCCCATATTTTTCTGGCGGAGAACTGCATGAAGGCAGGTTTGCAGGATCTCGACAGCAATGAATACCTGGAGGTGGAGCTTCACACGGAAGCTGAAATAGACAGACTGATAGAAACAGGAAATTTTGAGCAGAGCATGCACGCTCTGGCCTGGTTTATGGTTAAATGCAGGAAAAACAGCTGAAGACCTGCCGGCACAGTTCTTTCCGGTCGTTTTTTAAGCGGAATATTAATCAAAAAAAATTCAGACAGCATTTCAGTTCAGGATCACAACTGAAAAGCATCAGTGCCATCTTTTACGGATCCTGATATGTCAGGTAAAGCAGACTGCCGGCCGATCAGGATCCTGTTTTGTATTTCTGGCTGCCGCAATGCAGGATTGCGAACCTTGAAGGTACAAAAAAATCCTATTCAGCCGCTTCCCGCTCATACCTCTAGCATACAGATCCCGGACATAAACTTGTTCCCAACCGAAACCATCCCAGATCCGTTTGACGCCGTACCCGTATCAACGTCATTTTCTATAATAAAACTCGACAGAGCATTTCTTTCTCTTTCTGATGAATCAAGAAAATCAATAATTGCCTCTCTGATGGAATATGAATCTGAACATGTACCGTCAAGATGAATAACCCTGCCAAGTTTAAGATTTCCATCCTCGGTATCAGAGATAAAGAAACGATCCGCAGCAGTAATGCTGTCATCACAATTTAACTGAAGCAGAGTCGTATATATATCCTCAGAAAAATTCAGAAGTGAAGTATAAAGTCTTAAATCACTTCTGCCTGCATCAACCTCCAGCACCAGTTCTCCGGTACAGCCTCTCGGCATAAATGATTCCGTAAGAGTTTTCATCGGGGAAAGACCGTAGTTCTCAAGATTTTTCAGAGCTTCATTAACCTTTTCCAGAATATTTTTCATTTTTTATCCCTCCTTCTTTTACTCGACCGTGCTCCAGTAAAAGACCAAAAGAAAATGCAGCCGTGTACCAGTAAAACGCAAATAGATCATGCAGGTTACAAAGAGATAATCATTTCACTTCAAACATGACCTGTAATTAACGAAAACAAGATCTAGATCACAAAATTCTATTTTGCGCGTATTTCTTTTAATATGCACAGGACTCTGCTTAAGAAAGACTTCAGGAAAATACATTTTCGAAATGTATCCGGACCAAAAATCGGATAAAATGTGCCGTTACCGGCCCAGGTAGATCTCTGCAAAATCTGCATAACTGTTTTTCAGTCACCGGCATCCGCCGGATATTTCACCTGAACGGAAAGCGGATCAGTCCGGAGGAGTAATCAGATGAACCTTACATATGACAGGAATGAAGCGGGAAAACTGTTTAAAATCTCTGCTCCAATCCTTTTCGGAAGTCTTGCCAGCACCGGCATGGCCTTTACTGATACTGTCATGGCCGGACGGGTGGGCGCTTCGGAACTTGCAGGACTGTCTCTTGCCGTATCCATATACATTCTCATAATAATACCGCTGTCAGCCCTGATGATGGCGGTAACCCCGATCATTGCGGCGGATCACGGAGCGGAAAAGCCGGATCAAATTAAATTTCATTTCTATCAGCTGCTCTACGCCGCGGTAATCGTCACAGTAATTGCCGTCACCGCGACACTGTCGTCTGCAGAGATTTTTTCACATCTTGACATCGAAAAAAGAGTTGAGGAGGTTGCCGGCAGTTACGCATTGATCATAACCCTGGGCCTTCCTTTTCTTTTTGCCTTCAATTCTTTCAGATCCCTGACGGAAGGATTAAGCAACACTGTTGTTACCATGATATGCTGCATAATCGGTCTCATCTTCAACATCGGACTGAACTACATTTTCATCTACGGCAAACTTGGAATGCCGGCAATGGGAGCCGCAGGATGCGCTGTTGCAACCGTGACAGTTCAAATACTTATGTTTCTGATCCAGCTTCTGCTGATAAAAAGGATAAAGTATCTTGAGAAATGCAGAATTTTCTCCTCGCCGCCGAAAATCAGTATGGAAGTTCTTAACAGGTATGTCAGAATCAGTCTTCCCCTGGGGCTTGCAATATTTTTTGAGATAGGAATTTTTTCATTCTTTGCTTTTGTCATTACAGTTATGGGAACGAAGGCTATTGCAGCCAATCAGATCTTCTTCAACTATATGTCGGTTCTTTACATGATACCCATGTCCCTGTCCAGTGCCGTCTCCATCAGAGTCGGCTATACAATCGGAGCAAAAGACCGCAGACGGACAGAAGTCACCATAACAACCTGTCTTATAATCGGACTTGTAACATCCATGCTGGTAGGCGCCGCATCATATATACTGAAAGAAGAAATCGCAGGAATGTATACGGAAGATACTGAAGTAATTGAAATTCTGAAGAATGCTTTTATCTGTGTATCGGTTTATCAGCTCGGAGACTACTGCCAGACAATCTGCACCGGAGTTCTCAGAGGTCTGCAGGAGACAAAAATCATTACCGTTATGGCTGTAATTGCCTACTGGCTTTTTGCCGTACCGGCGGGACTTGCGCTCTGCTTCACCAATTTCATGTGGGGACCTCATGAATTTTTCGGACTGTGCACTGCCCTCAGTGTTTCTCTTTACATACTTGCTGTAGCGTATCTGCTTAAAATCGCACTCGTTTTTAAATGAGGTAATAAACAGCTCCCTTTATCAGGTACTTTTCCGGCAGGCGTAAAAATCATTCCCGGGCCGGGAGATCAGCTGGAACCGGGATTGAACAATCGGAAAATTTCAAACTGCGGACCGGTTTTTCCGGATTTCTTTTCTCTGCGTATTTTATAGGGAGGTTCTCTGCACAAACCGCCGTTTGTCAAAAAATATGGTTTTTAAAACCGCAAGGGGTTAAAATCTTAAAGGTTTCCGAGTTTTTACAGTTTTACAGGAGGTTAGAGGAGCATATGGAAAGACTGCATGATCTGCCATCAGCGTCAGTATGGGAACTGTTTCAGGAAATATCCTCCATTCCCAGAGCATCCGGAAATGAAGCTGCAGTTTCAAAATGGATTGCAGAATACGCGGCAAAGCGCGGCGCTCAGTGCATAGCCGATCAGACCGGTAATCTTATAATAACAGCCCGTGCAACTCCCGGATATGAAAATGCCCCGAGTCTCTGTTTCCAGGCTCACATGGACATGGTGGCAGTTCAGGATCCCGGACACAACCATGACTTCACCTCAGATCCAATTGCACTCAGCCTAAAGGAAATTGACGGCGAACTTTTTGTCTGCGCCAACCACACGACACTCGGAGCCGATGACGGCATAGGTGTTGCGATGGCACTGGCCTTTGTAACGGATCATGATAACAGGCACGGTCCTCTTGAGGCGCTTCTGACCGTAGGTGAGGAAGTATCAATGGTTGGAATTAAAGAAGTGAGAGACGGACTGCTGAGATCAAAAATGATGATCAACATAGATTCGGAAAAGGATGACGAGGTCATTATCGGCGCCGCAGGCGGTGCGGATGCTGAATTCACCCTTAAGCCGACAGCAGAAAGAAAGATGACTCAGGCCTCGCTGAAAATTGAATTATCCGGCTTTACCGGCGGTCATTCCGGCATTGAGATTCACTTCGGAAGAGCCAACGCCATCAAATCCGCAGCCGGCCTTGCGCAAAACCTTGTCGAAAAGTTCAATCTTTCACTCGTATCCATCGACGGCGGCCGTTTCCGCAATGCCATACCTATATCAGCATCTGTAGTACTGGCAGGAACCGAAAGCGAAATATCAAGGGCTGAAGGCGAGGTTGAAATCATCATTGATGAAATGAAGAAGAAATACAGCGAAACCGATCCTGACATAACAGTGATAACAACCCGTGGGGCCGGACAGGACGCACTGAGCTTGAAGGATTCAAAAAATATCATTTCAGCAATCTGCAGCATTCCGGACGGCGTAATATCCATGAACGACCGGTTTGAGGATACTGTTGAAACATCAAGTAATCTCGGCATTATTTCAACCGGTGCGGATCAGATCACCGCTGTCTCGCTTCTGCGTTCTCTCTCTTCAACAGAAGAGTTAAAGAAAATGATGAAGAAAGTTGCGGCCCTGCATTCATCTGAAGTTGCGTTCTCCAATGATTATGCATGCTGGACCCCGTCTCCGTATTCACCTCTGCTGAAAATGTACGAAAAAATTTACGAGGACAGCAACTTCAGAAAGCCCCGGGTTACCGCTCTTCATGCAGGAGTCGAATGCGGAATTCTGAAGGAAAAATATCCTGAGATGGACATCATATCCATAGGACCTACAATTCTCGGCGCCCACACAACCAGGGAAAGACTGTCCGTCTCATCAGTGGAAAAAATTTACGGACTTCTTCTTGAACTGCTCGAGGAAGTATCCGAGCAAAGATAGAATTAAAAAGGAAACCGGCTGACGGGAGAGCCGTCCCGCCGTCGGAGATCAAAAGTACAGTTCAAAAAAATGCACGATCCGGAGTTACAGCTGCGGATCGTGCTTTTTTTTCATGCCTGCAGATCAGACTGCCTGTCTACCGGCGATAGTTTCTCAAAGCGTTGATTCTCTCATTCAGAGGAGGATGACTTGCAAAGAGAGAAAGGAAAGCCTCCTTCGGATTGGAGATGCACAGAGCTCTTACGGAAGTTGAAGTTTCAGACTCATTATCTGCCGGTGCTCCTCTTCTAAGCACCTCAAGTGCTGCAATCATCTTGTCCGCACCTACGGCATCAGCGGAGCCTGCATCAGCTCTGAATTCTCTCCATCTGGAAAACTTCATCAGAACAAGTGTGGCGCCTACGCCGAATACTACCTGAAAGATTGTGCTGATGAAAGAATAGACAAATCTGTAAATTAAATAACTTCCGCCGGAACGACCCCTGCTGTTCTTAAGCAGAGCTGATGTAATCAGCACGGCAAAAATTGTTGAGAAGGCATAGACAAAGGAATTCAGGAGGCCCTGAAGCAATGATGATGTCACCATATCACCGTTTGCCACATGAGACATCTCATGTCCAAGAACTGCCTCGCACTCATCCCTGCTCATACTGCTGAAAAGGCCGGTGCTTACGCAGACAAGCGCGCTGTTTCTGTTCCATCCCGTTGCAAAAGCATTCATTTCTCTTGAATTGTAGATACCGACCTCCGGCATGCCTACACCTTTCTTGTCGGCAAGTTCCCTGACCTTGTCAACAAGCCAGATCTCATCTGAATTCGCAGGAACTTCAATAACCCTGACCTTCATTGCCTTCTTGACCATGAACTTTGAAAGGAAGAGACTTACAAGCGATCCTCCAAAGCCCCACAGACATGAAATAACAAGAATGACTACAAGATCACCGTCCTTCTGAGGATCTATATCAAGAACTGCAAAGGTAATCGTGGTAAATATTCCAAAAACCAAAAGTATGGCCAGCATCATGCCTATATAATAGGCACCGCGAGTAAGCATAGTTCTCTCCTAATGTGTTTATGCAAAAAAACTTCTGACAGATTATCATACAGCAATGAGCATCGCATATCTACACATATGTGAACTGCCTGTGAACTGTATTATTTCCGCCTGCAGCGCAGATCTTCAATTTCATGGACTCCCGGGAGAATCTGAACATGATGAATACACGGACGGAATGAGAGTGCAGACTTTCGAAATTCACCCCCGGTTCCTGTTCATGTTTTTATAATTTGTCGTCTCCGTCACAAAAATCATATAATAGCGGAAATGATCGGTTTTAAAATCATGCTCTGATAAATGCTCAGTACTTCAGATAAGAAACGGTCCGGCATTTGTACTGCACATTAAAAATATGTCGCACAGACATGCTTACACTCCGAGGAGGGAACTTTGGAACTCACAGGACTGCAGATTGCCCTGATGCTGCTGACCATGCTTGTTATCACAGGCAGCGGCATCCTGTCATCACTAAAAGTAAAAACATCAGCAGGATTCAGTCTCAACGGCAGATCCACCTCAGCCCCGATGGTGGCCGGAGCAATTGCAGGAGCGAGTATCGGCGGAGGTTCAACCATAGGAACATCCCAGCTTGCATTCACAACGGGTCTGTCTGCTCTGTGGTTTACTCTCGGACTCGGCATCGGACTGATTTTTCTTGCAGTCTGCTTTGCCAGACCGCTGAGAGAAAGCGGCTACGAAACAATTTCCCAGGTTCTTATCAAAAGTTACGGCAGGCAGTCAGGCCCGGTAGCCAGCATTATCGCATCAACAGGAATATTTTTCTCATGCCTTGCATCAGTGCTTCCCGCCATATGGCTTCTTTCTGCAATGCTTGACACCCCGGTATATCTGTCAGGATTCATTCTGATGATTCTGATCATAATATATATCTACTACGGCGGAATGAAGGGAACAGCAGTCTCGGGAATAGTCAAAACACTGGTCATATGGTCGATGCTTCTTGTAATAACCTTCACCTCGCTAAACAGACTTTCCTCCATTGAGGATCTGAATCTCTATTTTCCGGAAAGCTTCTGGTTTGATCTGACAGGATGCGGCACCGCCCACTGCCTTGAAAATGTTTTTTCCCTGATAGTGGGGATCACCTGCTCCCAGACCTATGCCCAGGCTCTCTTTTCCGCCAAGGACGTAAGAACAGCAAGGATAGGTATCTTTATGGCAGCTGCGGTCAGCATGCCTGTAGGAATTCCGTGCGTAATGGCGGCTATGTACATGCACGCCGTGCATCCGGAAATCAATCCGATCCTCGCCCTTCCGGTTTTTGCCATTACATATCTCCACCCTGTCCTTGCCGGGATCACCCTCGGTGCCCTGATAATGTCCCTTATCAGCTCCGTCTCGGGGCTGGCCTTCGGAATCAGCACCATGATTTCCAGAGACATTGTTGCCCCGGTGCTGAAGCTCGAAAGAGATGATCAGATACTCAAGGCCAACAAAATTCTTATCATCATCATTTCTGCATCAGTAATCATGTTTGCATTCTATCAGCTTCATTCCCAGGTGCTGATGTGGAATTTTCTCTCCATGAGTCTGAGAGGAAGCATATTCATACCTCTGTGCATGGCAATTGTCGGATTCAGAAAAATGTCGGCGGTATGGGCCATTCCCGCCATGCTGATAAGCACTCTTTTTGCTCTGATTGCACAGACTGTTGCCGACATACAGATACCGCCTCTTTTTGTGGGATTTATCGCCAGCAGCACAGTTGTAGTTATAGGCATCACCGCCAGCCGCAGATTCAATCATACAGTTCTCAAGCTTATTGCAAAACTGCACTTTCTGCGCACGAGGATCATGAGTCTGTTCGCTGCAGGCAAATAAACAACTCTGACCAAAGCATTCTCCAAAAAGACCGCTAAAAAAAATTCTAAACCGGGATCCTGTGATCTTCCGTCATAATTTCACTTCGAAGCGGCCGTTCATCACCCGGCTCCATATTTTGCAGAGATGTTAAGTTAATCACAAAAATATGCTACAATGCAGAAAAATTTCGCTGATATGCGTTTTTTAACAGTGATTCTGAAACAGTCTCCTCCCTGCAATATCACATAAGGGTGTTCCTGTAATCAGAATTAAATCTGAATTGTACGACCAGGCTTTCTTTAACAATACGGTGGATCATGAACAACGGTATGCTGAACACGGCAGTACGTGCTGCCCAACTTGCAGGTAAGATTATTATCAGAAACTTTGAACAAAGCGCTCTTTCTGTGGAAGAAAAGCAGAAGAATGATCTTGTAACAAACGTTGACAGGGAATGCGAACAGGCTGTCAGAGACTTCATTCTGAGCAAATATCCTGATCACAAGTTTCTTGGTGAAGAGGGAGGAATTCAGCAGGCTGCTCAGACTGACAGTGACTCCGCCGGAAAAGAAAGAAGGCCGGTAAAAGGAAAATCAGCACCGAAATCAAACGGTGAGTATGTCTGGATTGTTGATCCTATTGACGGAACCACAAATTTTGTAAAAGGGATCCCTCATGTCGCTGTATCAATTGCACTTCAGATCAACGGAAGAACAGAACTGGGTGTTATATATGATCCGTTGCGCGATGAACTTTTCAAAGCTCTGCGCGGTCAGGGCTGCGAACTTAACAGTCGCCGTATGAGAGTCAGCGAAAATTCCTCACTGGACGGAACCGTCCTTGCAACAGCATTTCCTCACCGCAAGCGTGAACTTGTTACCACCTATACAAAAATATTCATGAGAGTATTCAATGAATGTGCCGATATCAGAAGAGCAGGAACAGCCTCCCTTGATCTTGCTTATGTTGCAGCAGGAAGACTCGACGGTTATTTTGAGCTTGGACTCAAACCGTGGGACATTGCAGCCGGAGAGCTGATGGTAAGAGAGGCCGGCGGCATTGTAACCGACTTTGCAGGCGATACCGATTATTTCAATTCCGGCAACATAATCTGCGGCGGAGCAAAGGTTGTAAGACAGATTGTTTCTCTTGCAAAGGAAGACGCGAAGTCTCTCTGAAACAGACAGACTGTTTTCCATTCTGTCCTGCATTCATGCTTCGACAGATGAGCAAACAAGAATACGAATGCCGGTATGCAGTTTCCTCTGCATACCGGCATTGCTTTTATCCATAATTTCAAATATCGGTTTGGTCTGTCAGAGGAAGAGAATTTTTTCGCTGTTTTGACATCGAAATTTTTCCACAGGTATGTCGGGCTAAATAAAAAACCAGATATATCCGCATTTACTGAACACTGAATATACACTCTTCAGTTTTTTCAGAGCCACAGGAAGAGCATTAATGTCCTGAACCACATCAAATGCATGAATACTTACAACTGGCAGTTAAACAGGCCGCGGGAAAATGATGACAAGTCTTTCAGGACTTAAATACCCCTGCGTGCAGCGGATAGGTGAAAGATTTTAGCTATGTTGTAAAGATGTATTGATACAAATTACAACATTTATAAGCTCATTCGTTTAGAAGCTTGAAATAATTCCCCGTTTCTATACGAGATTCTTAAAGGATTCGCCACATCCGCTACTTCCAGTTTTGCTGTTTCACAGCTAAACGTAGGAATTACTTTTATCTCCATAAACATGTCGGAAATAGTTTTATATTTGCTTTGTGTAAATTTATTATTACATATATTTATATAAAATATACCTATACATCCTTACAACAAAGCCAAATTTTAATAACAGATTTAGTTTAGATTAACCCACAATGCTGGTCGCACTACGTGCTTAACATGAACCATATCACTAACTCTTACTGATAAGGAAGAAATCATCGCATCTTCAATTGAGTACCCCCTTGACCGCAGCCACCAACCAATGGATTCATCTTTACTGTCAGCGTAAGGAGTTCGTTTAACTATAAGTTCATCATCGTTTTTGAAATACTTTCTTACTTCATCGGCACTTAACAGAAAAATCCGATCATTTGTAATTCCATTAAACTTTGCCGCATCTTTATAAATCTCTGGGAAGTCGCTGACATTTACAACTGTAAT